>Ga0157376_10004052_pt1 | contig 10136 bp, 8 predicted proteins | sample M45metaG_FD_121801 | JGI IMG/M metagenome (GOLD analysis project Ga0157376, IMG submission 121801) | Miscanthus rhizosphere microbial communities from Kellogg Biological Station, Michigan, USA - M4-5 metaG | ecosystem: Host-associated > Plants > Roots > Rhizosphere > Soil | place: USA: Michigan... | reverse complement strand
TGATCAGGAAGATCGCCCGCCAGGAGATCGCCGCGATCAGCCAGCCGCCGAGCAGCGGCCCGATCGCGCCGGCGACGCCGCCGAGCCCGGACCACGCCCCGATCGCCCGCGCCCGATCGGCGGGCCGGAAGCTCGCCTCGATGATCGCCAGGCTCCCCGGCGTCAAGAGCGCGCCCCCGATCCCCTGCACCAGCCGCGCGAGGATCAGCCACTCCACCGTCGGCGCTGCCGCGCATCCGGCTGAGGCCAGGGTGAACAGCCCGACCCCGAGTTGGAAGATCCGCCGCCGCCCGAGCCGGTCCCCGAGGCTCCCCCCGAGCAGGATCAGCGAGGCCAGCGTCAGCAGGTAGCCGTTGAGGATCCACTGCAGGGCGCTGGTCGAGGCGTTGAGGTCCTCGCCGATCTGTGGCAGCGCCACGTTGACCACGGTCGAGTCGAGGAACGCCATCCCCGACCCGGCGATCGTCACCGCCAGCAGCCACCTGCCTGCCCCGCTCGCAAAAGCAACCCCGGTGGACGAGTTCTCCACCCGAACGAGCCTAGCGTTCGTCGCTTGGGTACATATAAGGCACCTAGCGACGAACGCTCCATATACCCCGGCCATCGCCGTCCCGGATTTCCAGACGATCATGCGACCCTTGTTGGTGCTCCATGAGGATGGAGCCGAGCACGCCGTCGCCGACGCGCGCGAGCAGATCGCGCAGCAGTTCGAGCTGACCGCCGAGGATCGGGCCGAGCGACTCCCCAGCGGACGGGTCACCACGCTGCAGAATCGAGTCGGCTGGGCGACCACCTATCTCTTTCGCACCGGCCTCCTAGAGAGGCCGCGGCGCGCCCACTATCGGATCACCGAGCGCGGGCGCGAAGTGTTGGCGGAGAACCCGGAGCGCGTCGACAAACGTGTGCTGGGCAAATTCCCGGAGCTAGAGGAATTCATCGGCAGCCGGGGTGAGCGCGAGGAGCCCGCTGTCACGGCGCCCGAAGATGCCGAGCCAACGGGAACTGCCGAGGAGCGAATGGCTGCCGCCGATAAAGAACTGCGCGACGTACTGGCCGCGGAGCTGCTCGATCGGATCGAGGAAGGATCGTGGGAAGGATTCGAGCAGCTGGTTCTCGACGTTCTGGGGAAGATGGGATATGGCGGACTTGAGGGCTCGGTGGAGCGAATTGGTGGCCATGGGAGCGACGAAGGAGTCGATGGCGTCGTCCGTCAGGACAAGCTCGGCCTCGAGTTGATCTACATCCAGGCGAAGGCTTGGAAACGGGACCATCCTGTAAGGCGCCCCGATGTGCAGGCGTTCGTCGGCGCATTGCATGGGAAGGGGGCGACGCGGGGAATCTTCGTCACCACCTCCCGGTTCACCGATGAGGCGCAGCAATATGCCGACACGGTTCAATCGCGGGTGATCCTGATCGACGGCCGTCGGCTCGCCGATCTGATGATCGAGTACGGCGTCGGCGTCACCCTGCGCCAGAAGTTCGAGATCAAATCGGTGGATATCGACTACTTCGAACCCGAAGCGGACTGATCCCGCCGGCGCTCAGGCGTCTTCGGCGTGGTAGCGCTCCAGCAGCGCCAGTTCGTCGTCGTGCTTGGGGAAGAGGAAGAAGACGACGCAGATGCCGACCGCGACCGCGATCATCCCCGCCGCGTAGGTCCAGTCGCCGCCGTCGAGGAAGGACTTGCGGGCGGCGGCCTCGATCGCCTGGGCGTATTCCGGGTAGCGCTGCGCCGTGTTGGCGGCGCTGGAGAAGGACTTGGTCAGCTCCTGCTGGACCTTTTCGCTGACGCTCGATCCGTGTGGCGAGGAAGCGATCTGTTCGGTGAAGGACTTGGCGTAGCCGGCGGTCAGCAGGGCGCCGAAGATCGACTGCAGGATCGCCCCGCCGAGGTCGCGCTGCAGGTCGGCCGTCCCCGAGGCCATCCCGGCCCGCCTGACCGGGACCGAGCCGGTCAGCGAGCGCGAGGCCGGGGTGCCGGCGAAGCCCACCCCGATCCCCATGAAGAGGAAGCCGAGGCCGACCGGGAAGTAGGAGGCGCCCTCGTCCCAGAGCAGGAACATCACCAGGAAGGCGAGCAGGCAGAAGCTGTCGCCGACCAGCAGCGTGAAGCGCGAGCCGCGCGACTCGACCAGCTTCGCCGACTGCGGCGCGACGAGGATCATCCCGACCGCGCCGGGGAGGATCGCCAGGCCGGCCTGCAGGGTCGAGTAGCCGAGCACGTTCTGGACGAACTGCTGGCCGATGAACATCGCCCCCATCAGCGAGCCGAAGACGATGATCCCGGCGAGCGCCGCCACCCAGAAGGTCGGCCGCGCGGCGACGTGGAGGTCATACAACGGGTTCTTGACGCGGCGCTGGCGCAGGACGAAGGCCCCGGCGGCGGCGAGCGCGACGATGCCGAGGATCACCGCGGTCATCCCTTTGCCTGGTTCCGGCGCCAGGTTGATCGCCAGCACCAGCGTGCCGACCATGGCGATCGAGAGGATGCCGCCGAGGTGGTCGACCGGCTCGGTCGTCTCGTTGACGTGGGCGGGGACGAAGCGCCAGGCGAAGAAGAGGGCGATCGCGGCGAGCGGCGCGGTGACGATGAAGACCGACCCCCAGTCGAAGCCTTCGAGCAGGGCCCCGGCGACCAGCGGCCCGAGCGCCGACATGCCGCCTCCGAGTGCCGACCAGAGCGCGATCGACCTGGTCCGCGCCGGGCCGGACCAGAGCGCCGTGATCAGCGCCAGCGTGGTCGGGTACGCCATCCCCGCCGCGACCCCGCCGAACACGCGGGCGATGAAGAGCACCTGCGCGCTCGGCGCCACCGCGGCGAGGATCGAGGCCGGGATCGTCAGCGCCATCCCCAGCACCAGCAGGGTCTTGCGCCCGTAGCGGTCGCCGATCGCGCCGAGGTAGAGGACCGACGCCGCCAGCCCGAGCGAGTAGCCGACCGCGATCAGGTCGACCATCGTCTGCCCGGCGTCGAAGTGCTTGCCGATGTCCGGCAGGGCCACGTTCGCCACCGCCAGATTCAGGTTGGCGACCCCGGCGACGCCGATCAGCGTCGCCAGCACCAGGCCGGCGCGGGCGGGCGAGGTGCCCCCGGACGCGGAGGGCGCCCCGGCCGATGCCGAGCCCGCCGCCGCGGCCACCCTTACACCTCGATCCAGGTCCCGCTCGGGCCGAGGTTGCGCAGCGGCGTCGACCGGACGGCGCTCTCACATCCCCACGCCTCGTGGATGTGGCCGAAGACGACCAGCCGCGGCGCCTTCTCCTCGACCGCCGCCAGCAGCGCCTTGCTGCCGAAGTGGGTGTCGGGATCGCCGCCGTCGCAGTGGCCGTAAGGGGGGGAGTGGAGGACGAGGACGCCGTCCGCCGGCGCCGGGGCGATCATCGCCGCCGCCTCCTCTTCGGAGAGGTCGAAGCTCCAGTCCCAGGGCGTGGTCGGGACCCCGGCGCCGAGGCCGAAGAACTCGACCCCGTCGATCTCGAGGCCCTCGCCGTGCAGCACCGTCGCCGCCGGCCAGCCCGCCGCCGCGCCGCGCAGCGCGTCGACCGTCTCGTTGTTCCCCGGCACCAGGATCGTCGGCACCTCGATCGGCGCCAGCGCCCCGATCGTTTCCTCCAGCCCCTCGTGCACCGAGGCGAAGTCGCCCGCCCCGATCACCACATCGGCATCCGCCGACATCTCGACCAGCTTCGCCGCCTGGCCCAGGTCCCGGTGCAGATCGCTGAAAGCAAGCAACTTCACGCGAAGGAACCTAATCGATCGCTTCCCCGCCAGGCGAGTGAGAATCGGGGGACACGCGAGGGAACTTCCCCGCAGTTCGTGAGCGAGGGTGTCCCCCGATCCTCACCCTCTGCCGCCAAGACCGCCGCGGCCGCGCCGGTTCTTCTTCCTCCCGCACCCCGAGGTCGAAATACAGGAACGTCGCGCCCATCGCCGTGAACGGGATCAGCAGGGCGAAGACGAGCGAGCCGATCAGGTTGATCCAGATCAGCGGCAGCGCCGTGAAGATCAGCGCGAAGGTGAGGATCGGGCCGGTCGCGATGCCGATCACGTAGAAGACGAGGACCACCCGCGCGGTGCGGAACCAGCGCCCGCGGACCAGCTCGGAGCTGGCCCGGAAGGACTCGCGGAACCCCTTGTCGGTGAAGATCACTTCCTGCTGGACGAAGGACCAGCCGACCAGCTTCCAGATCCCCCAGGGGATGCCGATCACGCTGATGAAGAGCGCCAGCACGCCGAGCGTCGCCAGGAGCTGCGCGCCGACCACGCGCCAGAAGCGCTCCCGCACCCCGCGCAGCGCCTGCATGAAGCCGACCTCGCGACTCTGCAGCGCTTCCCGGGCGACGACGATCACGATCGCCGCGACCAGCGCCTGGGCGACCGGCCGGATCAGCTGTTCGAGCAGGTCGGCCCAGGCGAGGTGGACGCCGGAGCTGTGCGGGGTGGTCGTTTCGGTGATCTGCCCGGCCAGCAGGTTGGTCGCCCCGATCAGGACCAGCGCGGCCAGCGCCACCGGCACGAGCACCCGCCAGTGGCGGCCGTAGAACTGGCGCGCGGCCCGGAGGATCTGGCCGAGGGCGCGGCGCCGGCGCAGCGTGTCGATGTCGACCGGGCGCCACCTGGTGACGCCGACGAAAAGGATGATGAGGGCCAGGATCCCGATCACCGTCGCCGCCGCCGCGGGCGGCGATTCGGCATCGAGGTTGATCAGTTCCGAGGCGGTGGCGACGGCGCCGCAGAAGGCCTTCGTCACCTGCGGCCCGGCCAGCGTGCCGCCCGGCAGCCGCGGGCTGGTGGTCCGCTGCTCCGCCATCCAGGCGAACGGTTCGCTCCACACCGTCTTCGTCTGCGGCCCGGTCGGCCCGTTGTTGTAGCCCTTTTCCTTTTCGCCCCAGCGGCCGTAGTAGTCGGTCCAGGCGAACGGCCCTTTCGACTTCACCTGTTCCGGCATCAGGATCGGCCGCAGCCGCAGTTCGCGCAGCGGCCCGGTCGTGTTGTCGCAGCCGAGGCCGGACCCGTGCTGGCCGTTCTCGACGTAGACGGCGGAGTCGTAGAAGGTCGCGTGCGAGCCCGCGGCGGGATAGACGATCGGGTGCGTCCCTTCCTTCTGCACCTTGCCGTCTTCCCAGTCGGCCCGCTCGCCGCCGGCGTGCTGGAAGAGGATGATTTCCGACGGCTCTTCGCGCAGCGCCGCGGCGGGCGTTTCCGCTTCGAAGGTGATCTGCATCCCCTCCCAGTCACCCTCGTGGAGGTCGTTGAACTGGTTGAAGTACCAGAAGAACCAGTACTGGAGGGCGAACCCGGGGTGGCCTTCTTCGCGGGCGATGTGGGCGTAGGTGACGGGTGGCGCCCTGCCTTCCCGCTCGGGCTTTTTGAACGCCCTGGCGTAGACGCAGGTGTCGCCGAGGGCCGTCCCTTCCAGGTTCAGGTACCAGCCTTCGCCGAGCCCGGCGATCTGCCGCGCCGTCGGCGCCCGCCGCACCGTCGTCAGTTCACCGCCTTCGCCCGCGTGCTGGAGCAGCACCGTCGGATTGCCGAGCACGGTGTCCACCGAGGTCGGCTGGTACTGCTCCTCGGAGGTGTCGCAGGGCGGGTCGGTCTCTTCCCGCAGCTCGGTGATCGGGACGTACTTTTCGGCCAGCTCGAGTGCTGGGCCAGGCAGGCCCACAGTGAGGGTGGTGGTGCCCGGTTCGGCGGCGCGGGCGACCGCCGGCGCGAGCGCGAACGCCAGCGCCGCCGCGACGAGGACGAGCAGGCGGCGCGGCCGCTTCACCTGGCAGAACGTACCAGCGGGGGAGCGCTCCGGAAAGGGCTCAGACCACAGCGGCGTCGGCGCGGTCGGCGGGCTCGTCCTCGGGGACTTCGCCTTCTTCGACTTTGCCGTCCGGCATGAATTTGAGCGCGATGACGAAGGCGATGGCGAGCGCGATCGCCATCCCGTGGAAGACGTCCCGCGTCGCTTCGGCGAAGGACATCGAGACCGCGTTGCCGACCAGTTCACCCGCGCTGTTGGCTTTCGACCCGAGCGCCTGGCTCAGCGCCCGCCCCGCCTGCGGGCATTTTTCTTCGCCCTGCGAGACGCACTTGGCGATCGTGTCGGCGGCGGCCTTCGGCAGGCCCTTGGCGCCGAGCGCGCTCTCCAGGTTCGACTTGTTCCAGGTGATCAGCAGCGAGCCGAGGATCGCCAGGCCGAGGCTGGAGCCGAAGTTCCGCACCGTCTGCGTGATCCCGGTCGCCTCGCCGTAGCGGGTGCGCGCGACCCGGTTGAGCGCGTCCGTGTTCGCGGGGGAGAGGACCAGCCCGACCCCGATCACGGCGAGGACGATGTAGTACCACTGTTCGCTGACCGAGAGGTGGGTCATCGAGTTGCCCCAGAGCCAGAAGCCGACGGCGCCGATCGCGAGGCCCATCACCACCGGCCGCCGCGCCCCGACCGAGTCGAGCATTTTGCCGCCCCACTGCGTCGCGGTGGCGAACCCGGCAAAGAAGATCAGCAGGTAGAGGCCGGTTTCCGAGGCCGATTCGCCGAGCGCGATCTGGGCGTACTCGCTGGCGAAGAAGAACAGCGGCACGAAGGCGATCATCAGGAAGAAGAGGACGGCGCTGTCGACCGCGAAGGCGCGGTTCTCGAAGATCCGCAGCCGCAGCAGCGGGTTGGGCGCGTTCAGCTGGTCGAGGACGAACCAGACGAGGATCGCCAGCCCGAGCACGATCGAGATCCAGGTCTTGGCGTCGCTCCAGCCCCAGATCGCCGACTGCTGCAGGCCGAGGACCAGCAGGCCCATGCCGCCGCAGGCGAGGACCGTCCCCTTGTAGTCGATCTTGCCGGGATGGCGATTTTCGGCGGGCTTCGCTTTCCAGGTGAGGAAGAGGGCGATGATCGCGACCGGGACGTTGATCCAGAAGATCGCCCGCCAGGTCCACTCGGTGAGGTAGCCGCCGGCGATCGGGCCGATCGAGGTGAGGCCGCCCGCGATGCCGAAGAAGATCGCCATCGCCCGGCCGCGCTCTGAGACCGGGAAGGCGTCGAGGACGATCGCCAACGCCGCCGGGAACATGATCGCCGCGCCGGCGCCCTGGAGGATGCGGAAGAAGATCAGCCAGGCCTCGGCGCCGGACCCGGTCGGGGTGGCGCCGCAGAGGGCGGAGCAGACGGCGAAGATGACGACGCCGACGATCACCATGCGGCGGTGGCCGGCGATGTCGGCGAGCCGCCCGCCGAAGGCGAAGAGCGCCGAGAGCGAGAGCAGGTAGCCGTTGATGATCCACTGCGACCCGGTGGTCGAGAGGTGGACGTCCCCCTGGATCGTCGGCAGGGAGATCGCGACGATCGTCTGGTCGATGAAGGTCATCGACACGGCGAAGATCATCGCCGCGAGGATCAGTTTCGAGTTTTTGGCGGCGGGCTCGCTCATCGAGATTGGGTTTCAGGGAGCTTTAAGGAATTCCTCCCGTCCTCGTCGCTTATCGGTTCGCTAGGGTGCCGACTTGATGCCAACCATCTTCTGGATCGGCTGCGGCCTGGCCGCCCTCATCTGCTTCATCAGCTCGCTGGTCGGGGCCCGCTCGCAGAGCTCCAGCTTCCTCGGTGGGGCGGCGATCGGCGCCTACGCCGGCTTCATGCTCGCCTTCCCCCTGATCGCCATCGGTCTAGCCAGTTCCTGACGCCGTGGCCGGCGTCCCGAACGTCAGCCTCAGCGACGGAATCGAGATCCCGCAGGTCGGCTTCGGCGTCTTCCGGGTGCCCCCGGAGGAGACCCAGCGCGCGGTCGAGGACGCGCTCGCGGCGGGCTACCGCCACGTCGACACCGCCGCCTACTACCGCAACGAGCGCGGGGTCGCCGCGGCGATCGCCGCCTCCGGCATCCGCCGCGAGGAGATCTTCATCACCACGAAGCTCTGGCACACCGACCTGGGCTTCGACTCGGCCCTCGCCGCCTTCGAGCGCTCGATCGAAAACCTCGACACCGAGGTAGTCGACCTCTACCTGATCCACTGGCCGGTCCCGGCGCGCGATCTCTTCCTCGACACCTGGCGCGCCTTCGAACGGATCCACGCCGAGGGCGGCGCCCGCTCGATCGGCGTCTCCAACTTCCGCGTCGAGGATCTCGAACGCCTCGCCCGGGAGGCCGAGACGCGGCCGACGGTCAACCAGATCGAGCTGCACCCGTCGCTCCAGCAGGCCGAGCTGCGCGCCTGGCACGCCGAGCACGGGATCGTCACCGCGGCCTGGGCCCCGCTCGCCCAGGGTGAGGTGCTCGGCGACGACACCCTGGTGACGATCGCCGCCCACCACGGCCGCACCGTCGCCCAGGTGGTCCTGCGCTGGCACCTGCAGCTCGGCAACGTGGTGATGCCGCGGTCGGTCACGCCGGCGCGCGTGCGTGAGAACCTCGACATCTTCGACTTCGAGCTCTCGGAAGACGACTTGGCGGTGATCGCCCGTCTCGATGCCGGACACCGCATCGGACCGGACCCGGCCGGCTACGGCGCTGCGTAGGGCGAACCGGGTAGCCGCGGCGGCCTTCCTGGTCGGCGGCTCCCTCTTCGCCGTCGGCGCCATCCTGGCCCAGGCCGACATCGGCGGCCCGCGCCTCGCCGCGGTCGTCTACATGGTCGGCGGCGTCTTCTTCTCGACCGGCGGCTACGCCTCAGTGCTGCTGGCGATCAACGCCCCGCACCGGCGCCGCGACGGCAGCTGGGCGGGGCAGCGCTGGCGCTGGTGGGCCCGCGAACCGGGCAATTACGACTTCCTCGCCGCGGCGACGCTCTTCACCGGCACCATCGTCTTTGGCTTCAACCTCGTCTTCGCCCTCCTCGGCCACATGACCCCGACCCAGCAGGACCGTCTGGTCTGGAACCCCGACCTCATCGGCTGCTCCCTCTTCCTGATCGCCGGCCACCTGGCGATGGTCGACATCTCCGGCTCCTGGTGGCCGTGGAGGTCGGGCAAAGGCCTACGCGGCCAGGGCCTCGGCTGGTGGATCGTCTTCGTCAACCAGGTCGGCTCGGTCCTCTTCATGGTCGCCGCCATCGCCTCCTTCGTCCGCGCCGACGGCGACATGATCGCGGTCGGCATCGCCAACTGGGGCACCTTCGGCGGCGCCCTCTGCTTCGCCGTCGCCGGCGCGATGCAGTTCTCCGAGCGCCCCGTTGGCGGCTGAGCGCGCTTGTGACTTACGGATCTTTGTCACGGAGATCGGCGCGGGGCACCTGAGAGGATCTGCCGATGGCGGAAGCCCACGTAGTCAAGCCGCGCACCGAACGGATCCAGCCGGGGATCTTCCGGTTGAAGCTGCCCTGCCCCTGGCCCGGCGTGCCGCACGGCAACGCCTGGGCGCTGCAGCGGGGCGCGGGCCTGGTGCTGGTGGACACGGGCGTCGGCGGGCCGGGACGGCTGCGGATGCTCGACATCGCGCTCGCCCAGTCGGGGTTCGGCGTCGAAGACGTGGAGCTGGTCGTCTGCACCCACGCCCACTCCGATCATTGTGGTCTCGCCGCATCGATCTGCGCCCAGACCGGTTGTGAGCTTTGGATGCACCCGAACTGGGAGCACATCCGTCAGCAGGTCGACGATCCCCAGGCGGCGCTCGCGGCGCGGCTCGAGGTGGGGCGGATGAGCGGCGTCCCGATCGCCGCCCTCGACCGCTACCGGCAGGCGCGGGCGGGCAAACCGGAAGACCTCGTCGACGGGATCCGTCCGCCCGACCGCAACCTCGTGCCGGGGGTCGAGGTGGAGACCGACATCGGCACCTGGCAGGTGGTCGAGACTCCTGGCCACGCGCCCTCGCACGTCTGCCTCCACCAGCCCGAGCGCAAGCTGATGCTCTCCGGCGACCACCTGCTCGGTCGCAGCGTGCTCTTCTTCGATTACTGCCACACCCCCGATCCGTTCGGCGAATACCTGACGAGCCTCGACCGGCTCGGCCCGCTCGACGTCGACCTCTGCCTGCCCGGCCACGGCAAACCGTTCCGCGACATCCCCGGCAAGGTCGCCGACGTGCGGCGCCAGGCCGAGGGCCTGCTCGGCCGCGTCCGCGCCGCGCTCGCCGGCGGCGAGCCGACCGCCTTCGAGCTGGTCGAAAAGATCGTCGGTCGCGAGAACCTGACGCCGGGCACCGGCGGCTTCATGCTGCAG
>Ga0157376_10004051_pt1 | contig 10136 bp, 9 predicted proteins | sample M45metaG_FD_121801 | JGI IMG/M metagenome (GOLD analysis project Ga0157376, IMG submission 121801) | Miscanthus rhizosphere microbial communities from Kellogg Biological Station, Michigan, USA - M4-5 metaG | ecosystem: Host-associated > Plants > Roots > Rhizosphere > Soil | place: USA: Michigan... | reverse complement strand
AGCGCCGCGAGAAACCGATGGCCCGCAGCGTCCCGATCTCTCGCGTGCGCGCCGAGACCTGCGCGTACATCGTGTTCATGGCCCCGAAGGACGCGCCGATCGCCGTGAAGATCCCGACGAGGAACGCGAGCGCCTTGATCGGCGCGCCCGTGATCATCTGCTCGTCGTAGTACTTTCGCTCGGTCTTGCCCTCGAGCTTGAGCCGCTGGTCGCCCTTGATCGTCTCGATGTAGCGGTTCGCCGAGTCGGAGTCCGGCAGCCGCACGAAGACCGACGAGTACATCTCGCGCTTCGTCTGCTGCTGCAGGTCCCGCACGTCGGTCCAGATCTCGGACTCGTAGGCGCTCCCCTGCGCGTCGAAGAGACCCACGATGACCCAGCGGAAGCTGCCGGTCTTCAGCGTCTCGCCGACCTTCATGTTCGCGTACCGCCTGGAGAGGTTCTTCGACACGATGGCCTCGTTCGTGCCGGCCGTGAACATGCGCCCGTCGATGATCTTCACGCCCGGACGGATCTCGATGCCGATCGGGGCCATCCCCCGCACCTGAACGTTCGAGAACGTCTTGCCGTCCTCGCGCGGCACGTTGATGAGCGTGATGAGCTCCGGCGAGACGAAGGCGGTCCCCGCCGCGGAGCGCTCCGGGCCCGGCATCGCCTGCATCTGGTCGGCCTGGTCGCGCGTGATGACGCTCTGCATCTCCGCCTGGGATCCCACGCGCATGGCGATGACGTTTCGGGTCGACGCCGTGACCGAGAGCGTCCGCGTGACGCCCTGCACGAGCGCCAGGACGCAGAGGAACACCGCCACGACGAGGCCGATCACGAACGCGGTCATGCCCGTCGAGGCCTTGCGGGCGACGAGATTGCGGAGGTTGTACTTCAGCGGGACGGCCACGGCTACACCACCTTCCGCAGGCCGTCGACGATCCGCAGCCGCGACGACTGGATCGCCGGCAGGAACCCCGCCAGGATGCCCACGCCGACCGAGACGACGAAGGCGAGCATGAGGGTAGGCAGGCTGACCTTGAAGTTGATCAGCCAGATCGAGATCGCGGTCTTGCTCGCGCCGGCGACGAGCGCCGGGATGATCAGGAACTTCGCGATCACGACGCCCAGGACGCCGCCCAGCAGAGACATCAGGACGGCCTCCGAGAGGATGAAGCCCAGGATGTGCCCGCTTCCGAAGCCGAGGGTGCGCATCACCGCGATCTCGGTCACGCGCTCCCGGGCGGACATCGCCACCGTGTTCGCGACGATGAGCGTGACCGCGAACAGGATGATCAGCGAGATCCCGTTGATCAGCAGCTTGACGTTGCCCATCATCTCCATGAACTGGAGTTGGAACTGTTTCTCGGTCAGCGTCTTCGTCGGCGCGTCGCTGTTCTCGAACATCTTGTCGATCGCCGCGGCGACGCGCGGCACGTTCTCCCCGCTGTCGACCTTCAGGTAGTAGAGGCCGGTGACCTTGTTCGCCAGCACCCAGTTGGACTGGTTGAGGTACTCGTTGTGGAAGAAGATGTTCGTCTCGTCGCCCGCGCTGTACGACCCGATGTAGACGAGCTCGGGGTTCAACGGGATGTAGGTCCCCTTCAGGATGATGTGGTCGCCCTTCTTCCATCCGTGCTTCTCGGCGATCTTCTTGCCGGCGACGAAGCCGTTGCGCGTGGCCTTCCACTCCGCGTTGACCGCCGGATCGATCGTGGCGTCGTCGAAGATCTTGTCGAAGTAGATGTCGGGGTCGCACGTGAGCTGGCCGATCCAGTTCTCGGGCTTGTCGTCCTTGTAGACCCCGCCGAACCACGTCTCCGGGCTCACGGCGAGAACGCCCGGGATCTGCTCGATCCTCTGCCGCTGCGAGAGCGGGAGGAAGTTGCCGAGTCCGGTGGCGTGCTGGACGACGAGCCGGTTCGAGCCGCGGCCGCCCGACGGATCGGCCTGCATCGCCTCGAGGAGCGAGGTGAGGATGACGATGAGCGTGAGCACGATCACGATCGAGCTCGCGGTCAGGGTCGTCCGCAGCTTCTTGCGGAAGACGTTCTTCCAGATGAGGCGGAAGTACTTCACGACCGCCTCCCCACCCCGGCCTCCGTCCGCTCGTCGGTGTGCAGGACGCCCTTGTCGAGGTGGACCATGCGGTGCGCCCGCGCGGCCGCCTTCGGATCGTGCGTCACCATGACGATGGTCTTCCCGAACTCCTCGTTGAGCCGCCGCAGGAGCTCGAGGATCTCGTCGCCGGACTTCGCGTCGAGGTCGCCCGTGGGCTCGTCCGCGACCAGGATCTTCGGGTCGGAGACGATCGCGCGCGCGATCGCCACGCGCTGCTCCTGTCCGCCGGAGAGCTGGCGCGGGTAGTGGTCCATCCGGTCGCCGAGCCCGACGATCGAGAGCGCCGTCTCGACGTGCTTCTTGCGCTCGCCCTTCTTGAGCGGCGTCAGCAGGAGCGGGAGCTCCACGTTCTCGAACGCCGTCAGCACGGGGAGCAGGTTGTAGAGCTGGAAGATGAATCCGATCGTGTGCGAGCGCCACCGCGCGAGCTCCGTCTGCCCCAGCGTCGCGATGTCCCGACCGCCGATGACGATCCGGCCGCGCGTCGGCTGGTCGATTCCGGCGATGAGGTTGAGCAGGGTCGTCTTCCCCGAGCCGGACGGCCCCATCAGGGCGACGTACTCGCCCTCGGGAATCACGATGTTGATGCCCATGAGGACCGGGATCTCGATCTGGTCCCGGTGGTAGATCTTCTCGAGGTTCTCGATTCGAATCAGCGGTTCCGCCATGCTCACTCCTGTCCTTCGACGCGCACCTTCTCGCCGTCTTTCAACTGCACCCCACCCGCGAGTGAAACGAGCTTCTCGCCGCCCTGGAGTCCCTGCGTGACTTCCATCTGGCCCTGCACGTCTCCGCCGGCCGTGACCGGCGTGAAGCGCGCCCGTCCCTCCAGGATGCGGAAGACCCCGGTCCGGCCATCCACCGTCGTCAGCGCTCCCTTCGGCACGACCACACGGGACCGCGCCTGCTTGCCCTGCGTCGGTTCCGAGGTGAACGCGACGCGCGCCGAGAGGTCCGGCAGGACCCGGTCGTCCGAGTCGAGGAACGCGACCTTGACCCGCACCGTCGCCTTCTGGCGGTCGGCCGCCGGGACGATCTGCCGCAGCCGGCCGTGGTACGTCTTGTCCTGGACGGCGTCGAGCGTGATCTCCGCGGGCTGCTCCTTCGAGAGCCGCGAGAGGTTGGCCTCGTTGACGTCCGCTCCCACGTAGAGCGAGGAGAACTCGACGATCGTCGCGATCGCGCCCCCCGAGCCTCCGCCCGACGGCGAGGACCCGAACGGCGACACCGCCTCGCCGACGAACGCCCGCTTGGCCGTGATGACGCCGGTGAACGGCGCCCGGATGATCGTGTAGTCGAGCAGCGCGTCGACGTAGCGGACCCGCGCGCGCGTCGCCGCCTCGTTGGCGACGGCCGCATCGAGCGCCGACTTCGTGTTGAGGCCCTGATCGAAGATCGTCTTCTGCCGCTTCAGCTCCGCATCGGCGTTGACCCAGTTGGCCTTGGCCTCGGCGAGCTGCGCGTCGAGGTCGGTCGAGTCGAGGCGGGCGATGATGTCGCCCTTCTTGACCCGCGTCCCCTCGGTCACGTTCAGCTCGGTGATGCGGGAGGTGATCTTCGGCGAGAGGTCCGCCTTGCGCTCCGCCTCCACGTACCCGGTGGCCGAAAGGACCGTCGTCGCCTGGCCCTCGCTGACGACCGCGGCCGTGACGGCCTCGACCCTTCGCGGGCGCAGCCCCTGGTTGGCGGCGAAGTACGCCCCGACGCCCACGGCGACCGCCGCCGCCGCGGCCAGCAGCATCCATCCCCGGAAGCCCCGGCGAGGCTCGGGATCTCTCTGAATCCGCAGGGCGGAGAGATCGTGGCTCTTGGACGCTTCCTGGCTCATGGACGAGCCCGCCATTCTATTCTCGTCACCCCTCGCGGACATCCCCATTCGGCGAACGGCGGGCCGCCCGAAGGGGCGGGGACGACCCCCGCGTGGTACGCTGATGGCGAGGAGGTGGGTCATGTTGAGCCGCCTTGTCACCGCCGCCGTTCTGTTCGCCTGCGCCGTCGCGCTCCGAGCGGAACAGGTCTTCTATCAGATCGACATCGCGCCTTCCGGGAAGGTCATCTCGCAGGACCTGCCCGTCGCCAAGGGAACCACGATCGTCTTCCACCGCTACCCCGACGGCACCTTGATGAGCATGCGCCGCACCGAGGTGAAGACGCTGACCCGGATCACGCCGCAGGACGCGCAGGCCACGCTGCCCAAGGAGAAGCTGGTCCAGATCGGGAACCTGGCTTTCCAGGGCTCGAGCCAGGCCGGACCCGCCGCCGCCGGAACCGCGAACAAGGCCGCCGCCACGCAGCCCAACGGCATCGGCCAGGGCTTCTACGGCAACGTCGTCCCGGGACAGACGCAGGGCATGCCCAACTCCGCCAACGACAACCAGGTCGGCCGCACGTGGGCCGCGCCTCCGGGCAACGCCGTGCAGAGCGCGCCCGGCGCGCCGCCGACGAACTCGTCGCTGACGTCCGGACAAAATCCGCCGCAATAGCTCCGCTGGGTCATCCTGAGCGAAGCGAAGGATCCCGACTCGACGAGCCGGGCTGCTCGGTTGGGACGGGATCCCTCGTCGCTGCGCTCTCGGGATGACGCGCCGCGACGCTGCGCGTTCGGCGTGTCAGATATGGATCGCGTGCCCGGAGACCGCTTCGCTCGCCTCGTGGATCGCCTCGTAGAGAGTCGGGTGCGCGTGGATCGTGCGGACCAGCTCCTCCGACGTGGCCTCGAGCTTGAGCGCCGCGCCGGCCTCGGCGATGAGCTCGGTGGCTGAAGGCCCGACGATGTGGACCCCCAGGACCTCGTCGTATTTCTTCTCCGCCACGATCTTCACGAACCCGCTCGCCTGATTCAAAATCCGCGCCTTGCCGATCGCGGAGAACGGGAACTTGCCGACGGCGACGTCGTATCCGCGCTCCTTCGCCCGCGCCTCGGTCAGCCCGATCGAGCCGATCTCGGGTGAACAGTAGGTACAGCCGGGAACCTGATCGTAGTTGAGCGGACGCGTCTCCTTGCCCGCCATGTGCTCGACCGCCACGACGCCCTCCGCGCTCGCCACGTGGGCGAGCGCCTGCGTCGGCACGACATCGCCGATTGCATAGACGCCCGGCACGTTCGTGCGCATGAAGCCGTCCGTCGTGATGAACCCCCGGTCCGTCGCGACCGACATCGCCTCGAGGCCGATTCCCGCGGAGTTCGGCTTGCGGCCCACCGCCATGAGGACCCTCTCGGCGCGGAATGTCTCGGTCTTGTCCCCCGACGAACGCGCGATCAGCTCGGCGCCGGCGTCCGACTTCGTCAGCCGCTCCACGCGCGTGTCGGGATAGACCGCGATCCCCTGGCGCTTGAAGGATGCGGCGAGCTCGCGCGAGATCTCCTCGTCCTCGAGCGGAACGATCCGGGGCAGCACCTCGACGATCGTGACCTTGGAGCCGAATCGCGCGTACATCGATGCGAACTCGACCCCGACCGCGCCCGAGCCGATCACGATCAGCGACTTCGGGATCTCCGCCAGCTCCAGGATCGAGGTCGACGAGAGGATCGTCTTGTCGTCGATCTCCATGCCCGGCAGGGACCGGGGCGCGGAGCCGGTGGCGACGATCACGTTCTTGGCCGCGTACGCGGTCTCGGCTCCGTCCGCGCCGGTGACCGTGACGCGGCCCGGGCCCGCGAGCCGGCCGAAGCCGTTGACGACGTCGACGCGGTTCTTCTTCATCAGGTAGGAGATGCCGTTCGTGGACTGCCGGACGACCTTCTCCTTGTGCTTCATGGCGGCGGGCATGTCCAGCCGCACCTCGCGCGCGGCGACGCCGACGTCGGCGCCGTGCCGGGCCTCCTCGAGGAGATCCGCGGTGTGCAGGAGGGCCTTGGTCGGGATGCAGCCGCACAGCGTGCAGACGCCACCCAGCCGGGCGTCCTTCTCGACGATCAGCGCCGACATTCCCAGCTGCGCGGCCCGGATCGCGGCCACGTAGCCGCCCGGGCCGGAGCCGATGAGGACGAGGTCGTAAGACTTGGTTTCGTTCATGTCGTTTCAGCCCGCTCCGACGGGCGGGATAGCCTATCAAAGAAGGTCATGAGTCATGAGTCATGAGTCGTGAGTTGTGAGTCGTCCGGTCGAGTTCCGACGACTCATAACCCACGACTCACAACTCAGAACCAGTTCTAGAATGCCCCCGTGAAACGGATTGGCCTTCTCGTCTTGATGGCCACCATCGCCTGCGGCGGCGAGAAGGCGCCCGAGGACCAGGGCATCAAGATCGGTTTCTACGGCGCGCTCACGGGCCCGACGGCAACCTTCGCGCTCTCCGGAAGGAACGGGGCGCTGCTCGCCGTCGAGCAGGTCAACGCCGCGGGGGGCGTGCTCGGGAAGAAGCTCGTGCTGCTGTCCGAGGACGACCGCGGCGAGGCCTCCGAGGCCGCGAACGCCGTGTCCAAGCTGATCACGCGCGATCACGTCGTCGCCCTGATCGGCGAGCAGGCATCCTCGCGCACGCTCGCCGCGGCGCCGATCGCGCAGAGCTACGCCGTGCCGATGATCAGCCCGACGTCCACGAACGTCGAGGTCACGAAGAAGGGCGAATACATCTTCCGCGCGTGCTTCATCGACGCCTACCAGGGACGCGCCGTGGCGGACTTCGCGCGGCGCGACCTCAAGGCGAAGACGGCCGCGATCCTGATCGACGCGCGCAGCGACTACAGCGTCGGCCTGGCCGCGGCCTTCCGGAAGAGCTTCGAGGCGCAGGGCGGGAAGATCGCGAGCGAGCTCAAGTACGAGGAGGGCGACGCCGACTTCTCGGCGCAGCTCACCGCGATGCGGCCCGAGCAGCCGGACGTCCTCTTCATCCCGGGCTACTACACGGACGCGGGGCTCATCGCCCGGCAGGCGAAGTCGCTCGGGCTCAAGGCGACGCTCCTCGGGGCGGACGGCTGGGACTCCCCGAAGCTCGTGGAGATCGGCGGCGACGCCATGGAGGGCGCGTACTTCGCGAACCACTACTCGGTGGACGACCCCGCGCCCGCCGTCCGCAAGTTCGTGGACGCCTACAAGGCGCGGTACGGCGCCGAGCCCGACTCGATCGCGGCATCCTCCTACGATGCGATGCGGATGCTCGCCGATGCGATCACGCGCGCCGGCTCGACCGAGGGCGCACGCGTGCGCAACGCGCTCGCCACGACGAAGGATTTCCCGGGAGTAACGGGAACGATCACCATGGACGCGGACCGCAACCCTGTCAAGGCCGCGGTGATCCTCAAGGTCGAGGGCGGGCGCTACCGTTTCGCGGGCTCGGTCGCGCCGACGTCGTAGGCCTTACTTCTCTACTTCTTTACTTCTCAGCGGCCGCCGCCGGCCCGGCGGGATCGATGACGAACTCGTCGAACGAGGCCTCGCCCGGCCCGACCGCCGCGAGCCCCGTGCGCCCCGCGACGGGATGGGGATCGCGGGCCTCGAAGAGCTTCTCGTCGTTGAAGAAGACCGTCAGTTGCGGCCCCTCGGCCTTCACGGAGTACTCCTCCCACGGACGCTCGAGCGGCTTGTGGCCGCGGCCGAGCTCGGTCGGCTTCCCGTTGGCGTAGGCGGACAGGACGACGTCTCCGGACGCCGCGACCAGGAGGACGAGGAAGTTCTTGTCGTCCTTCATCCGGAGGATCAGCCCCTCGCGTCCGGCGTCCTTCTTGACGAACGTCGAGACCGTGCCGTCCTGAAAGCTGACGTTGCGCCGCAGCGCGGCGGCGATCGAGTCGTCCGGCCTCCGGGCGTTGACCTGAGCGAGCTTGTTCGGAGCGGAGGGCGGATTCTTGTCGACCAGGACGAGCCACCGGGCTTCGCCCGCGGCAGCGCCCGGCGCGCCGAGGACGACGAGGTCGAAGAAGCCGGGCGGGCGCATCATCGAGTCCGTGTCGAAGTGGTTGCGGATCTTCTCGGCGCGCGCGCTCGCCGGCGCGACGCACAGCGCGACGAGGGCGATCGGGGACAGGAAACGGGCGAGGAACGAGCGCAGGCCGAGCGGGCGACTTCGCATCACAGCGGAAAAAACCGTCCGCATGCTCTAAAATTCCTCCATGGATTCAAACTCCCAAAAGTCCCGAGTCTATCGAATGAGCCGCGAGGGCTATGCCTTCGTTTTGGACCGCCCCGAGGTCGAGAAGCTCAAGAGGATGCCGGATTTCGAGGGGCGGGAGGAGCCCGCCATCGCCGAAGATTTCCTGCGGTCTCGGGCGGAGAGCTGGGCCGACGTGCTCGCTTCGGCGGGCGCCGAGCCCGGGGAGATCGATGTGTCGATCGATCCCCATCAGAAGAAGGCGCACCTGAAGAAGGCGCAGCGGATCATCATTACGGCGGATATCTAGGATGGTTGTTAGTTGTTAGTTATTAGTTGTTAGTCGCTGCGAAGAACCTCACGACTAACGACTAACGACTAACGACTAACGACCAGGAACTTCTTCTAAAAGCTCAAAATCCCGCGTATCCGGTTCTCCAGCGCGACGAACGCCTGGCGCGAATACGGGTCCACGACCACGCGCAGCTCGGCGCCCGAGGGGACGTCGCCCGCCACCGAGGCCGCGATGCGCTCCGCCTGGCCGTCGAAGAAGGATTGGCCGAGCTCCTCGTCGGACTTCCCCCGGGATCCGGGCAGCTCGCGCAGCCGCGCGAGGTCGGCCGGCTCCAGTCGCAGGCGGTAGCCGCCGAAGTCGCGGAAGAGGGGCTCCTGCCGGTCGAGCAGATCGGGGCGGGCGGGCGGCGTGGGCAGTGACGCGGGCGCGCGGCCCGTGACCGCGACCGCAGCGGGCGCCCGGGGCAAAGAGGGCGGCTCGTCGGCGTCCGCGGGCGGCGAGGGCGAGAACGCCGCACGAGGCACGATGGGCATCTCCTCCGTCGGATCTTCCGATCCGGGCGCCGGAGCCGCCGGCGAGGACGCCTCCGGGAAGGGATCCTCCTCCATCAGAGGGGCCGTCTCGTCCAGGCTCGGATCGGGGCTCGGGCTCGGATCGGGACTCGGGTTCGGATCGTCCGGGTTCGTCATCGCCCCGCCAGCACGTTCTTCGAGATCACCATTCGCTGGATCTCGCTCGTTCCCTCGTAGATGGTCGTCACGCGTGCGTCGCGGTACAGCCGCTCGACCTCGTACTCGCGCGAGTACCCGTAGCCGCCGAAGATCTGCACCGCGCGTGCGGCCACGGCGTTGGCGACCTCGGACGCGTAGACCTTGGCCATCGAGGACTCCTTGGAGAAGCGCGCGCCGGGGGTCTGCGACAGAAGGGCGGCGCGATACGTCAGCATGCGGGCGGCCTCGATCTGAACGCGCATGTCCGCGATCTGGAACGCGATGGCCTCGTGCTCCGCCAGCTTCCGGCCGAAGGTCTCGCGCGTCTGCGCGTACTCCACCGCGGCCTCGTAGGCCGCCTGCGCGACGCCGAGCCCCTGGGCGGCGATGGAGATCCGGGAGTGGTCGAGGGTCGTCATCGCGATCGTGAAGCCCTCGCCCTCCGCCCCGAGGCGGCGATCGGCCGGCACGCGGACGTCCTCGAGGAAGATGGCGGCCGTCTTCGAGGCGCGGAGTCCCATCTTGTCTTCGGGCGCACCGATCCGCAGCCCCTCGTCGTCCGCCGACACCAGGAAGGACGTGATGCCGTGCGACCCGGCGGATGGGTCCGTCATCGCCATGAGGACGTACCACCTCGCCTCGCCCGCGTTCGTGATCCACGCCTTCGCGCCGTTCAGGACGTACCCGTCGCCGTCGCGCACCGCGCGCGACTTCTGGTTGGCGGCGTCGGATCCCGACTGCGGCTCCGTCAGCGCGTACGCGCCGAGTGCCTCGCCCGAGGCGAGCTCGCGGAGGATCGTCCGCTTCTGCTCCTCGCTGCCGAAGCGGCAGATCGGAAAGCATGCGACCGAGTTCGTCACCGAGACGATGACCGCGGTCGACGCGCACACGCGCGCGAGCTCCTCGATGGCGAGGATGTAGGAGAGAACGTCCGAGCCGGCGCCGCCGTACTCCTCGGGCACCATCATGCCGAGGATCCCCATCTCGCCCAGCTT
>Ga0157376_10004047_pt1 | contig 10139 bp, 7 predicted proteins | sample M45metaG_FD_121801 | JGI IMG/M metagenome (GOLD analysis project Ga0157376, IMG submission 121801) | Miscanthus rhizosphere microbial communities from Kellogg Biological Station, Michigan, USA - M4-5 metaG | ecosystem: Host-associated > Plants > Roots > Rhizosphere > Soil | place: USA: Michigan... | reverse complement strand
TTAAAGGCAAACTGAATTTCAAACGCTTGATCCAAGCCGCTCTCCAGCCGATCCAACGTCGCACCGTCGAAGCCCTTGGACTCCAGCGACGAATGATTGATGAACGGCGCGCCCTTCAACGTGCGCCGGCCCGTGCAATAGGTGACCATCTCCTGAATTTGCGGCTCAGTGTAGCCCAGGGTCTTCAGTGCCGGCGGCAGGCTTTGATTGATGATCTTGAAGTAGCCGCCACCCGCCAGCTTCTTGAACTTCACCAAAGCAAAATCCGGTTCGATGCCGGTGGTGTCGCAATCCATTACCAGGCCGATGGTCCCTGTCGGCGCAATGACCGTCGTCTGCGCATTGCGGAATCCGTACGCCGTGCCGAGTTCCAACGCGCGGTCCCAGGCTCGACGCGCGGCGAGCAACAGATCCGGCGGGCACTGTTCCGCCTGAATCCCCTTCGGTTTGATCGTGAGTTGTTCATAGTCTTCTCCTGCCGCGTGATAGGCCGCACGTCGGTGGTTGTTAATGACGCGCAACATCGCGTCTCGATTGCGCGCATGGCCTTCGAATGGTCCGAGCTCCGCCGCCATCTCCGCGGAGGTGGCATAGGACTCTCCCGTCATGAGGGCCGTGATCGCGCCGCAGATCGCCAGCGCCTTCGGTGAATCGTACGGAATGCCGAGCCGCATCAGAATGGTGCCCATGTTGGCGTAACCGAGTCCGAGCGTACGGTAGATAAAACTCTTTTCCGCAATCGCGCGGCTGGGAAACGACGCCATCAAAACGCTGATTTCCAATGTGATGGTCCACAGACGCACGGCGTGCCGGAAATCCTCCAGATTGAAACAGCCGTCCGCCGTATAGAACTGACTCAGGTTCAGCGACGCCAAATTACAGGCCGTGTCGTCGAGGAACATGTATTCGGAACAGTTGTGCACCACGAGCCCCGACGCGACGAAATGATGCGTCACCGCCTCGGTCAAGTCATACACATCTTCGGCGCCGGCCGGTTCGATCGAAGCCACCGCATCCGTCAATTCGTCGTGGTCATACGTCATGTCGCGATTGAGCCGCGCGAGGTCGGCGGCTTTGCGACTTTCCGGATGGAATCCGATCTCCCGCTCGAACACTCGTCTGGATGCACGGCCGATTTTCAAGACACATGCATCATCGATGCGGTAATCCCGTGGATCCGCCTCCCCGGATAGAATCGCTTCCAAATCGTCTTTCCGCGTCTCTTGAACCGCGGACTTGATTCCGAACGCCAACAGCAACACCTGCACTTGTTGCAGCAATTCTTTCGAGCACGAATGGAGCACGATCTGCGCGCTGTCCTCCACGACGGACGCGTCGGCGGTGAACAGTCCCCGCAAGAGCGCGGCGAGCGCCGAGCGGTCCAGCTCGTATATGTGCTCGGAAAATTGCTTTTCCTCCAATCCATCGTCGAACACCATGAGCTGATGGAAGAATTCGACGACGGATCGCGCATCGACTTCCAACCGCGCCGTCGTCATCCCGCGCGTGATGGCGGCTCCATCGCCGATGCCGCTCCCACCGGCCGCCACCAAGACGGATTGCTGCGCGTTGACTCCCTGCGCGACGCAAGCGAGCAGCTCGGCCTCTTTAATCGGCATGACCAGCATCATCAACTCTTCGTGATTGTCGCGATGAATCGATCGCGTGAAGCAGCGATCACTGATTGCGACGCCGATACCGAATGCAAACTCAGCCGGCAAGGCTTGGCGTCCAAATCCCGGCCCTTGCAGATATACGCGATCCAATGAGGTGAGTTCCTTGACGGGCACGTCGCCTCGTCCCGTCGTCAAGACGCGATGGTCGCCCGTGATTCGCACGCGATAGCCGGACTCGGTCGTCAACAGGCTGATCGGTTTTCGGCCGGTCGGGAAAATCTTGGTGACGGCATGCGGTTGACCGTCGGAGCCGATGACCTGCGCGGACTTGCCTACGAGGTCGTCGATCCGCTGCCAGCCGTCTGCGGTCGCGACCAACGTGTCGCCGGTCACGCACGGATTGGAGGCGTTGATGCGGCCGTCCTCCGGGCAGGTGTGCCATTCGTTGATGGTCGTGTCGTATTGCGTTCCGGGATCGGCGCAGATCCATGCAGCCCAAGCGATCTTGTCCCAGAGCTCGCGCGCCTTGATCTGCTTGACCACTTTGCCGTCCACCCGCCGGGTGAGCGGCCATTCGCCGTCTTTTTCAAGCGCCTCGAAAAAGCTGTTGGGGACACGGACACTGTTGTTGGAATTTTGACCCGAAACGGTCTGATACGCCTTGCCGTCCCAGTTCGTATCGTATTCGTGGAAGGCAAAATGCGTGAAACCTTCTTTGGCGTAGGAGAACATACGTTGAATATACGGTTCGGGCACGGACGACTGCCGCGCCTCCCGAATCGCTTTTCTCAATTCCGGATTGGTCGGAAGCTCGGTATTCACTTTTAGCCCACCGTGCTCGTCGGCGACATGGCAGGCCTTGAGCACGGCATTCAGCCGCTGCGCGCAAACCTTCGAGCCGGTCACCATGGCCGACACTTTTTGCTCTTCGATCACTTTCCAGTCGATGAATTCCTCGATGTCCGGATGGTCAAGATCGAGGCAGACCATCTTGGCGGCGCGCCGTGTCGTGCCGCCGGACTTGATCGCCCCGGCCGCGCGGTCGCCGATCCGTAAAAACGACATGAGCCCCGACGACCGGCCGCCACCCGAGAGCGGCTCCGCATCGCCCCGGAGCTTGGAAAAATTTGTTCCCGTCCCCGAGCCATACTTAAAGAGGCGCGCCTCGCGCGTCCACAAATCCATAATCCCGCCCTCGTTCACGAGATCGTCGTCGACGGATTGGATGAAGCAGGCATGAGGTTGCGGGTGCTCGAAGGCATTCGTCGCTTTGACCATCTCGCGGCTTACGGGATCGACATAATAGTGCCCTTGCGCCGGACCCGAGAGGCCGTATGCGAAGTGCAAGCCGGTGTTGAACCACTGCGGTGAGTTCGGCGCGGCCATCTGGCGGGCCAGCATGTGGCACATTTCATCGTAGAAGGCTTGGGCGTCGTCTTCCGTGTTGAAGTACGAATGCGTGCGGCCCCAATGGGTCCAGCAGCCGGCCAACCGGTGAAACACTTGGCGGGCGTCACGCTCACCCCCAAGCACCGGCTTTCCGTCCAAGCTCACGAGCGGAGCGCCGGTCGGACCCACCTGAGGAATCCCGGCCTTCCGGAAATACTTTTGCGCCAGGATATCGATCGCCAATTGCGTCCATTGCTCGGGCACATCGATGTTGTCCAGTTTGAAGACCGTCGAGCCGTCAGGATTCTTAATTTCAGACGAACGCTTGACGAATGTGATCCCTTCATAGGGATTTTGGCCTTTGCGCGTGAACCGGCGTTCAATCCTCACGGCTGTCCTCCTGTTGGTTGGCGGAATTCGCTCATTTTGTAATGGCGGGGTTGGCTCTCAAATCCGGTGAACGCCTAGATATAGCTATTCAGACTTTTTGTCAACACTAAATATTGTGGTTTGGTGGTGGATAGAGGGGAAAGGCTGTGGATAAAGAAAACGCCACTCAGGCAGCGGAAGAGAGCAATTTCATGGACCACTTATCCACAGAATTTGTAGGACGGAAGAGAAGGTTTTTCATTTGACCGCGTCAACATAAAAAATAAATTGCACTTCGAGAGGTTCACCTGCTTGCCCAAGACTGATTTCCATATCCATGAGAACTTCTATAGGATCAACCGCCCCAATTTTTGGACAAGCTCGTCGCGGCTGTCGAGAGGGATGAATTGCGTGCAAACCCCCACTACCGATATCTCGACTTGAAACACGCGCGTTGTGTAGACACTGAACAATCCATAGTTCCGACGGATCGTATTCGCCTGAATCAACGACTCGATAATCTTTTTGCCTTGCGACGCCAGGATCTCGCGCATGATTTTTTGTTGATCCGAAGCGACGGAGGGATCCATTCGCTGCAAGGCTTTGGTCACTTCCACTTCCAAGAAGCGGCCATATTGGCTTCTCGTTGGGTTGGTTGCCGCCAGCGCGACGCACAACGCCAACAGACACACCAACGCGGTGAGGGCGCGATTACCGATCATCACCTTCCTCGGTCGGTTCTTTTTCGCCGATTCTTTGAATTCGTATCGCCATGTATGATGGAGTGATGCTACGCAGGCTCGCTTTGAAGCGGCGATTCGTTCACCGGCTGGAGCCGGCCGCTGTGGAAGTACTCGCGCAAGATCCATAACAGCCAGAGACCCGGCAGCGCGGCCAAAAAAGTAATAAAGAAAAATGAGACCCACCCGACGGCCTCGACCACATAGCCCGAGGGCGGTCCCACGAAGACACGGCCCAAGGCCGCCATCGCGGAGAGCAACGCATATTGGGTGGCCGTGTACCGGTGATCGCACAGCGACATCATCAGGGCCACGAACGCCGCGGTGCCCATGCCTCCCGAGAGATTTTCGAAGGCCACCGCCGCCACCATGATGGGATAGCTTTTGCCCGTCCACGCCAGCAGCATGAAGGACAGATTCGACAGGGCTTGTAAACAGCCGAAGATCAGCAAGGAACGGAACAGGCCCATGCGGGCCATCCAGACCCCGCCGGCCAAGGCGCCGACAATGGTGGCGATCATGCCCATACCTTTATTGACCACTCCGACCTCGGCGGCTTCGAAGCCCATCCCTCGGATTAAAAACGCCGTCGTCAACGAGCCCGCGAATGCATCGCCCAGTTTGTACAGGATGATCAGCAACAAGAGAATCAGCGCGGGCGAACGTGAGAAGAATTCGCGGATCGGCTGCCACACGGCCTCGGCAAAGTTGCGCGGAATATTGGCCGGCGTCGATGGTTCCGGGCTCATCCATGTCCCCCCAACGCCGACAAGCATGAGCGCGGCAATAAGGAAATACGTCTCCGACCATCCCAAGTAAGTCGAGAGGATGAGTGCCCCGGCTCCGGACATCAACATAGCGATGCGATAACCGGTCACAGATACCGCGGCGCCAAAACCGCGTTCAACCGGTTTCAAAACATCGGTGCGATATGCGTCGAAGACGATGTCTTGGGACGCCGAGGCGACGGCGACCAGTACCGCCAACGACGCCAAGAGCAAGGGCGTCTGCGTAGGATCGACAAGTGCCATCGCCGCGATGCCGATGGTCAGCGCCAACTGCATCACAATCATCCATCCTCGGCGGCGGCCCAACCACCGCGGAACAAAGCGGTCCATGACGGGCGCCCAGAGAAATTTCAATGTATAGGGCAAGCCAACGAGGGTAAACAAACCGATGGTGCGAAGATCCACATTCACGACCGTGAGCCACGCTTGCAGTGTCCCGGCGGTCAAGGCCAGCGGCAGGCCGGAAGCAAAACCCAGCGGCAACATGACTGCAAGGCGGCGATTCTTCAGATGAGCCCAGGAGTCAGAGAGTGCCATGTCTTCTCACCGCTCCTTCAGGACAGACCGATGCACCGACCACCTGTTCGCGGCCACATTCGGAAAAAGATTGAGGAAGGACAGAATAACGAAGGATCTGATCGTTCTGGACTCAACAGCGTTGGCCGTTGAACGTGCAGGGTTTAAAGCGCGTGATATCGAAATCGATATTTTCTTGGTAGACCTGTTCGTTGCCGTTCACGCCATCCATTTCGGGGTCGTTAAACATGGTGTGGTTCCAATAATACAAGATGGGAAAACGCTCGGTGTAATACACGGGATTACCGTACACACTGCGGGAATAGTCTTGCACCGATCGCGCGGTGACATAATCCACCTCGCCGTTTCCTTTCAGCGAGTACAGCATGTAAAACATGCGCGATTCATGATCGTATTGCTCATCCAATCGAGAGTTCTCATCGGGCTCGACCGGCAGCGACTCGCGACTGAACCCGGGCTTCGAAACCATCGGCACGAGCAGGAGGACGATCAGCAGCAGTAAGACGTTTCGTCGCATGGTGGTACCTACAACACATTCGCAGACGATGATCGGATCATATCGGGCTTCCGAAATCCTGTCAATCTGAACGGGGTGTCGTAGCGCATCATCACTCGGTGTGCTATGGAACCGTTGCTTGCGATCATGAGAAAGCGTCTCCTATAATGTGGGCCATGCGCGCGTCACTCCATACCATCGGCTGCCGCTTGAATCAGGCGGAAACCGCCGTGCTGGCGGATCGGCTGAAACACCGCGGCTATAAACTTGTCGAGTACGGTGAGCCGACCGATTTGTTCGTCTTGAATACCTGTTCGGTGACCGATGAGGCGGAGCGCGTCTGCCGATACGAAATCCGCCGCACACTGCGTCATTCCCCGCATGCCTTCGTGGCCGTCACAGGCTGCTATGCGCAAACCGGGGCCCACGCCCTGCGTGAAATTCCCGGCATCGATCTTATTGTCGGCGGCCAGTATAAAATGGATCTCCCGGATTACCTGCCCGCGCGAGAGTTCTTAGCGAAACAGCGTGCCCCTGAATTGCTGCACACACGGACGATCGACCGAGGCGAGTTCGTGATGTCCGGCGTCGGCGATTACACGTCTATCCGCGCCAATCTGAAAATCCAGGACGGCTGCAATTTTATGTGCTCCTTCTGCATCATTCCCTTTGCGCGCGGGCACGAACGCAGCCGCCAGCTCGACGATGTCTTAAGAGAAGCGGAGGCCCTGGTGGCGCGAGGGCATCGTGAGCTGGTCTTAACCGGTGTCAATATTGGACGCTATGAAGATGGGGGGCGGTCCTTGGTCGATCTCATTCATTCGCTGGAACAGATCGCGCGCTTGGATCGCATCCGGATTTCATCCATCGAACCGACCACCGTGACGGATCGCCTGCTCGACTATATGGCAGCCTCCCGCAAGCTGTGCCCCTATCTTCACATCCCGCTGCAGAGCGGAGACAATTCCATTCTCACCGCGATGAATCGTCACTATACAGTGCGCGACTATGCCGACTTGATCGATCGCGTGGTTCGGACCGTACCCGATGTAGGTCTGGGCACCGACCTCTTGGTCGGATTTCCTGGCGAGGATGGGCCGGCGTTTGCTGAAACCAGTGCTGTGGCCAACGATTTGCCGTTCGCCTACTTTCATGTCTTCGGTTTCTCCAAACGGCCGGGAACCGCAGCCGCTCGCATTAAGCCCGCTGTGCCTTCTTCCACGATCAAGGCCAGATGCAAGCAGCTCTCGACCTTGTCTCGCTCTAAACGATTGGCGTTTGCCCAGCAATACACTGGCCGCACCCTGAACGTCCTGTTTGAAGGGCAGGACAAAGGACTGTGGACGGGCCTGACCGACAACTATCTTCGAGTCGGAGTGACCAGCGACGAACAATTAACGAACATCTTGCGCCCCGTCACGCTGACGGGAGCGATGGACGAACTGGCTGTGGGAGCGTGCGCGTGATGAAGTCCGACCTCATCCTTATCGATCGTGCGGTCGCCCGCGCGACGATCTCTGCGTCTTCCGTTTCCGCACCGGCGCCTATGACGCCGCCTTCCGCGCAGCCGTATCGCGTCCATATCGAAACCTTCGGCTGCCAGATGAATGAGTATGATTCTGAACTCGTGCGTTCGCTGCTCCATGCCGCCGGCTTTGCCCTTACCGACGAGAAGGAATGGGCTGATGTCATCCTATTGAACACCTGCGCCATTCGGGAAAATGCGCACAATAAAGTGTACGGACATTTGGCTCGCCTTCAGCCGCTTAAACGCCGGCGCAACCTTGTCGTCGGGGTCCTGGGCTGCATGGCGCAGAACCTGAAAGAAGAATTGATCGAGACGAAATCCATCGTGGATGTGCTGGTCGGTCCCGATGGCTATCGCCGACTTCCCGCTCTGATCTTGCAGGCGATCGAGGCTCAGGAGAACGGGCTCAAGCGGAAGGGCCTCGCCGTCGATCTCTCCGAAGACGAAACGTACGACGATATTCTCCCCGAACGGACGGAAGGCGTGAACGGATGGATTGCCGTCATGCGAGGATGCAATAACTTCTGTACGTTCTGTGTCGTACCGTACACGCGAGGGCGCGAGCGGTCGCGCGATCCACAAGGCATTCTCCGGGAAGTCGAACACCTTGCGGCGCACGGCTACAAACAGATTACGCTGCTGGGACAGAACGTGAATTCCTATCGTTACGAGCAATGGGATTTTGCGCGCTTGATGACGGCGGCAGCGGACATACCTGGAATCGAACGCGTTCGCTTTACGTCCCCACATCCGAAGGATTTTCCGCCCGCCCTGTTGGACGCGGTCGTGAATCATCCCAAAATCTGCAAAACCATTCACCTTCCTTTGCAGTCGGGCAACGATCGCATCCTGGGATTGATGGACCGCACCTATACGCGCGCAGACTATCTGCGCCTGGTCGAGGACATCCGACGACGACGTGCCGACATTGTGTTGACGACCGACATCATTTGCGGTTTCTGCACGGAGTCGGAAGACGACTTCATGGATACGTACCGCTTGGTGGAAGAGGTCGGCTATCACATGGCTTATGTCTTCAAATATTCCGAACGCAAGCATACGATCGCCTCGCGCAAATACCCGGACGACGTTTCCGAGCAGACGAAAATAGACCGCGTGAATCGCCTGTCGGACCGGCTGAAAGTCATTTCCCATGAACGCAATCTGGCTGAGATTGGAAAGACCGTCGCCGTGCTGGTCGAAGGCGACGCCAAGAAATCGTCCTCGCAATGGATGGGCAAAACAGACGGCGGCATCACCGTGGTATGGGAGAAATCCGGGATGGCCCTTCAGCCCGGCGACCTGCTTCCCGTGACGATCACGAACGTCTCGGCAACGACTTTGTTCGGCCAGCCCGTTGTGCTGTAACCGGTCGCGTCCTTTCAACCATACTCTCGTCGACCTCGCAATCCTTCATTCAAGACTGGACGAAGGCAATCTCTCGCCGGTACACTCTATGCTTAGGGACAATGCAGGAGGACGTACGATGCCAGTACTTATAATGCGGGCCGTTGTTGTTTTGGTTTTTTTCGTCCCCCACCTGGCCTTCGCTCAATCAGTCGATCCCACTCCTCAACAAATTTATGAACGCCTGGCGCCGACCGTCGTCTTCGTGGCGGCGACCCCTGACCATGGCACGGGCATGGGAGGGACGGGGTCGATCATTCGTTCCGATGGATTGGTTTTGACGAATGCGCATGTCGTGCTGGATGCTACCAATCGTCCCTATTCGCAAATTTTTATTTTCTTGAAGCCGGACCGCGTCACCGGGAATCCCAAAACCGATTTGTCACGCCGGTTCAGTGCCCGCGTACTGGCCGTCAGTGAGCCTTTGGATTTGGCTTTACTGCAAGTTCAACAAGCCCCTTCCCTTCCCACGATTGCCTTTGGAGATCCGGAGGCCGTCCATATCGGCGACCATGTCCTGGCGATCGGCCATCCCGAACAAGGGGGAATGTGGACGTTGACGGCCGGATTAATCAGCGCTCAATTTGAAAATTTCAACGGCACGCCGGGGAAACACGTCTCTCAAACCGCTACAGGACTCAATCGCGGCAATTCCGGAGGCCCGCTGTTGGATAGTCGGGGGCAGATGATCGGTATCAATACTGCGATGGCCCGTGTCGCAAAAGATGGGACCCCGATCATGAGTATTAACTTTGCGGTCGAATCTAACGTGGCCCAGCAATGGTTACAGGCGCAGGGCGTCAATTTAGCCACAGCAGCTCGCGCTACTCTCGACACCAAACCTGCCGGCACGCACACACCGTTGAGTCAACCGGCTCCTAACCAAGCAGCCGCTCCCGCCCCGACGCCGGTAAAGCCGGCCGTAGTCACTACACCGCAGATCAAAACAGATCCGCATCCCTACGACATGGATCAAGTCGTACAGAGCCTGCGACAGAAGCAGATGAAAGAGATGGAAGACATTATTTCCGAGAACCGCGAGAAGATGAAAACCTACCGCTAGATGCCGGGGACGGTCGTCTCGGTGCGACCGCATGAGGGCAATCCGGCCGCCGACGTGCTATGATGGGCCGTTCATTGTGGACGGGGGTCAGGATGTTGACGTTCCCGCACACTGGTTTGCCGCTGAAGTTCTGCGCTCTGCTGATCGCCGCTCTCCTCACAGCCATCCTTCCGAACCTTTGTTCTGCCGAACTGCTGACCGTGATG
>Ga0157376_10004045_pt1 | contig 10141 bp, 7 predicted proteins | sample M45metaG_FD_121801 | JGI IMG/M metagenome (GOLD analysis project Ga0157376, IMG submission 121801) | Miscanthus rhizosphere microbial communities from Kellogg Biological Station, Michigan, USA - M4-5 metaG | ecosystem: Host-associated > Plants > Roots > Rhizosphere > Soil | place: USA: Michigan... | reverse complement strand
TTTTCAGCAATTGCAGCAATGGCGCCGGCAACCAGGGCAAATACCCTATAAAAAACGGTTTCTTGTAAAAAGAGGCATGGATTATATTACTGTACGTGCTGAAGAAATTGCTTATTTCTACGCCACCCATAAACTGGTCTGTTTGGTAGATAGCAAAGGGCAAAAATTTATTCTTGATAAATCATTGGCAGATCTTGAAAAAGAAACCGATCCTGCACAATTTTACAGGTTGAACAGGAAATTTTTGGTAAGCATACAGGCAATCAAAAAAATAAAGACTTATCCCAAAAGCAAGTTGTTAATAGAAGTTGATCCGCCGCTTGATGAAGAAATAATTGTAAGCCAGGAAAATGTGAGTGCTTTTAAGGAATGGGTAGGTAATTAAAAATGAGTTTTATTGTTGGTGAAAACACCAACAATGGCGGCGGAGAAGGGCTGCGGATAGCCAATTTGCGCATCTGTGGCAACAAAAAACCCCGTTTCCGGTTAAGGAAACAGGGCTGATGTTATATGTATCCCTGGTTTATCAAATTAATTATTACCACCGGGAGGCCTTTGCGGACGGGTGGTTGGTTCTATTTCATCTTTCCATTTCTTAAATTGGTCGTCGGTAAAAATTTTCTTCAATTTATCATCTCTTTCATCTGCCAATTTTTTTCTGCCTTCCATCATTTTATCCCTGTCCATTTGCCCGCTGGCCCGCATATCTTCCATCATTTTTTGCTGCCCTTTGTAGAAATTGGTAAGAGCGCTGTCTGTAAGCGCAGATTTGTCTTTATCCAGTTTAAAATCTGCCAGTTTATCCATTACCATTTTTACTCTTTCCGGTACTGACATACGCATACCACCACCGCCGCCTCCGCCTTGCTGTGCATTAACTGCAAAAACGGTCATTAAGGCAAAACTTGCCAATAAAAGCACTTTCTTTTTCATTGCATAATTTTTTAATCGTTATAGAAGATGTTTTAATTTGGATGCCATTCGCGAGCCAAAACCTGCGCACACCAGGACGATTTTGCTTAATTTTTGGTTTGTGTACTGTCTTTTCTTTTGGGGCCATTGTTTTTTTGCCAAGGCTGCATCATTTTGCTGGCAAGTGAGGGCATTACAGAATCAAATTTTGGCAATTGCTGTTCTGTACACAGTGTCCTTATACTCATAAAATTTTGAAAAAATTGCCGATCCAGGGCAGCCTGCTTTTTACCTATTTCATCTGCGCCAGCTTTTAATGCAGAATCGGAGACGCCGGGCTTGCCCAGGAGCTGGTAAAAATTGTCTTTGCTTTTGCCCAGGTCGTCAAACAATGGCCTTATAGCAGCCCGGTGCTGTTTTTTAAGGCTGTCCAGCCTGTCCATCTGGTTTTTGCTGAACCCTATTTCATTTTGAAGAAAAGTAGTTATCGGTCCGCGTCTTTCGCCCCGGTTGCTTTTCTCAAAGGGTTTGTTAAAAGCTGTAAAATACAGCAACATGGCAATATTCGTTAGCAAAAGAAATACAACCAGGAAGATAAGTACCCTGCCTTTTGAATTATTCATTATCGTGCCTCGGTATTTTCGTCGTAATAAGAATTGGCTGCCAGTGTGGTATTGTAGTCGTCGGCGCTGTTTTGTTCAAGCTGATCGGCCACAGAAGAATTTGAAGAAGTGCGCTGATAAAACAGCGCGGCCGCGTTGAGTAAAAAAATAATGCACAGCGTTGCCAATGCTACGGTTGGTCTTGTAACAAAGGCTGTAATACTACCCCAGGTGCTTGTTTCCTGCCTTTGTAATCTTGCCTGTACACGTGTAAAAAAGAAATCACCCGGGCTGGCTTTCTCCATACCATCCAGGCTGCTTAATATCTTGACAATCTCTTTTCTCTTTTCCATATATAATATCCCTCTTTAGTTTGACGGGAAATGAAAATAAAACCTGCGCTATTTATTCTTGTTATTGTACACCCCCTGCAACCATTTCCTGAGGTTATTTTTTGCCCTGTGCAACAGCGATTCTATAGAAGATACCGTGGTTTCCATAATTTCACTGATTTCCTGGTAATTTAACCCCTCTATTTTATTGAGTACAAACGCTATTTTTTGATTTTCGGGTAGTTTTTCTATTGCTTTGAATAAGGCCGTAGCATTTTCTTTGTTATCCAGCACTACCCCTGGATGATGAAAATCTGGAGGCTGAATGATTATCTCGTTATTCTCTCCAAACAGGGCTTGCACAAAAGCAAAGCGTTTTTTTCTTTTTTTTCTCCTGATATGATCCAGGGCCTTGCTGGTAGTGATTCGGTACAGCCAGGTAGAAAGCTTCGATTCTCCCTTAAATGTATGGATAGATTCGTATACCTGCACAAAAACTTCCTGCGCCACATCTTCGGCATCTTCAGCAGATTGTAAAATACCCAATGCAGTATTGTATACCATATCTTGCCAGGTGGTTACAATTATTTTGAATGCATTTTCGTCGCCCTGCTTTAACTGGTCTACCAAGGTTCTCTCGTCCAAAACACCTGAGTTTTTGCTTGAAACGATATTACGCAAAAAATGAACAGCATGATGTGGAAGCGGTTTAAAAAATTAAAGTTTCATTAACAGGCAGCTCAAACCTGCGGATGGGGTTGCTGGTGAAAACACCAGCAACGTCGGTGAAATGATAATCGGCGAATCTGCGCGTATCTTTCTTAAAAATTTGGCCCGAAACGGCGATCCCTGCCAGGGGCGGCCTTTGCAGGCGTACCAAAATTGCGAAGACTATACGTAAACGTAACCAGGAAATACTGCTGCAGCACATTGGAACGCGCATCCTCAATATAATTTTCCTGCACGGTACGCGTAATACTCTGGTTTTGTTTCAGAATGTCAAACGCGGATATTTTTAACTCTGCTACCTGTTTTTTCAGGAATTTTTTTCCAATGCTGGCATTCCATAACCAATAACTCTGGTTAAGTCCGCCGGTTAAACCTGCATATGTATTATTGGTAAGATCATTCTGTATAAACCAACCTTTTTTGTCCAATAAATTAAATTGAATACTGGTTACCTGGTTTACATAATTCTGATTAGGTTGGGTGACAACCGAGTATTTGGTATTATTAAAATTGGCATTGTACGAAATATTAAAGTCGACATATTGGCTTATATTACTGGTAATAGCCACCCCTGCATTATAGATGTAATTATCAGTTTGCGTTTCCTGGCCATTGCTAAGACCTGGCAGTTTTGAATAGATAAGTCCCGTACTCAGGTTTACATTGGATTTTATAAAAGAAACGGGCTGACTAAAAGCGAAATAAGAACGCAGGCTTTTATATCCATTAAGGTTTACCGGTTTGCTAAACTGCGACCCGCTTTTTAGCACCACACCCTGTTGTATAACCGAATCTGCGCTGGCAATATAGGTGGCGTTGGAGATATAGTTATTCTGGGTTTGTAAGAAAATATTCGCAAAGAAACTTTGCCCTTTAACAGTATTGGTAAAAATATAGCGGGCCGACACAAAATTTGTGTAAGCCTGTTTTAAATTGGGGTTACCGCCTGTTATCCTGAGCTGGTTGCTCAGGTTTAACACGTCCTGCAACTGGTTAACCGAAGGGAAGTTGGTGCTGGCGCGGTAAAAAACGTTGATGGAACTTTTTGCAGACAATTTTCTCCTGTACAACAGATTGGGCAATACATTGGTAAATGACTGACTAACGGTAGAAGCGCTGGGGAAAATACGTGTGCTTTCCAGCTTTGAATTTTGCAGGCTGAGGCCCACTGAAAACTGGTTATCGCGGCTGGCGCCAAGACGGTAACTGATACCGCCGTTGTTGGTAGTTATAGTATTATCAAACTTATTGGAAAGTATCGGGCTGAACTGCGTATAACCTTTTCCGGTAGAATCAAAAAGAAATGTTTGCTGGTCCGCCTTGTTTTTTGTGTAAGACGGTGTATAGTTGAACTGTAACTGTCCTTTTTTTCCAATGGGTTCTGTATAGGCAATATTGGCATTTAGTACATATCCGTTGGTTGGGTTATCTGTATATTGGTTTTGTAACGAGTCGGTAGCAATATTGTTTTCAAAGAAACGGAGATGCTGCAGGGTATATGCCTGGCCATCATTTTTATTCAGGGCTGTTCCAAAATTGATGGAGAATGTGCGGCCCCTTTTGGCGAAAGCATGACGATAGAGAATATTGTTTCTGAGATTGTAGCCATTCTTTTGGGCAGAACTTATTCCATCAGAGGTATTGGAACTGTCGCCGGCGCCATAGTAGGCCCGGGATGTTCCGTTTGCCACTGTGTTGTTTTTCTGAAAATTAAGGTTGGGTGTTATAATAAGCGAATTAAATGAATCCAGTTTGTACTCCAGCCGCAGGGTGAAACGATGGTTGTAATTTTTACTTACTGTTACGCTGTTCTGATCAGTGAACTGTGTTTTAGTGCCCACCAGCGTCTGGCTGTGTAATTCATTTTCATAATCATTGTTACTGTTATTAAAAAAGTAACTCGCCTGCACATCCAGTTTAGGGCTCCATTTATCTGAGAAATTAATGCCTATCGCGTTGGTCTTACTAATACCATTTTGCTGACCTACGGAAAAATTATTGGTGTTTCCACCGCCACCACCACCTCCTCCTCCGCCACCGCCGCGGTTTCCACCCCCGCCACGGTTGCCTGCACGGCCGCCACCGCCACCGCCAAAGTTACCACCACCGCCACCACTGGTTACACCCAGCAAATCCTGGGTAGCAAAATTTTGCTGATTAATGTTATTAAAAGTGCCAACTACTGATATCCTGCGATTGCCTTCAAAAGAACTTACATTACCCCCGGCATTATACCGGCCTTCTGTGCCGTAGCCCGCAAACACGCGCCCGAACTGGCCGTTTTTAACGCCGGTCTTGGTAATTATATTGATTGATTTTACAGAATTGCCATCATCAAACCCGGTAAATGCAGCCTGGTCGCTCAGTCTGTCAAAAACTTGTATTTTGTCTACTACTTCAGAAGGAAGGTTGCGCAGGGCCAGGGTGGCATCGTCGCCAAAAAGATCCTTGCCATCAATTGTTACTTTTTGCACCTGGTCGCCATGAGCGGTTACGGTTCCATTTTTATCAACGGTAATACCCGGCATTTTTTTTATGAGATCTTCAGTTGTAGCGTCGGGGTTTACTTTAAAAGCATTGGCATTGTATTGAACGGTATCGGCTTTTTGTTGTGCGGGTGGCGTTTTTGCGGTAATCGTTACCCCGGCCAGTTCTTTTGATGTCTTTGGCATATCAATAATGCCCAGGTCGGTGGTGCTGGTATTGGAGAGGGTTATTTGTTTGTCAACAAACTCATAACCTACAGAACTGAACGAAAGTATAAATGTGCCGGCAGGCAGATGGGTAAATGAAAAATAGCCCTTGTTATCTGAAACAGCATTGTGTTTTAGGGTAGAATCTTTTGATCTGATATTAATGGTGGCATTTCTAACGGGTGTCTTGTCTGTTTTATCCTGTAGTGTACCTGATATTGATCCCTCTCCGGTACTAATGTTGCCTGTGCTATCTGTATTATTATTTCGAGTGATTGCGGTACTGCTATCACTTGTTTTGGCTATACCGGCCGCAATACTGCTATCAGGTGTAATAACCGCATCAGGCCTTGTAGTATTGGCAATCGCATTGCTGCTGTCTGCGGCAACCACAGTTCTTTTGGCAATGGATATAAGGCCCAGATCCGGGATAGAATCAGTGATCGTCCAGACAGTAGTTACCAGCGGGTAGTCTGGCATATTGATTAAAACACGGAAACTATCTGCGGTGACTCCTTTTATTGAAAAATAACCGTTCTTATCGGTAACAGCATTATAAGCAGCAGAATCTTTTATAGAAAACAGATCAATCCTTGCGCCGGCCAGTGGTGTTTTGCTGCTGCTGTCTGCGAGCTGCCCCTTTATGCTTAATGTCTTTACCTGTGCGGTCGCCGCGTTTAGCAATAACATGGTAATAACCAGTAAACAGACAGATTTCATCATGAAATGTTGTATTATTCTTTATTTGACGATAACCATGCCTGAAAACATGTGGCCCGCTCCATGTTCGGATCTCTTTGAAAAGGCAAGTGTTTTTGGCAGACTTACCGGCAAACTGGCTTTCGCTATCACTTCTTTTAAACTTAATTTTGCATTTTTATAAGAACCCGGATTGTATACGTTACCAAGCGGATGCTCAGTGAAAATGAGCAGTAAAAATGAATCAGACCATACCCATAAATACCAGGCTGAAAGAATTGAGCGTTTGTGTTTTAATACCTACCTATAATAACAGCAGCAGCCTGGCAGCTGTTATTAATGACGTGTTGCAATACACAGACCAGGTGATTGTAGTAAACGATGGCTGTACAGACAATACTGCCGAAGTGCTGCAAAATTTCCCCGGTTTGCAAATAGTTACACAGTCCCGTAACCGTGGAAAGGGCCTGGCACTGCGGACCGGCTTTGACTATGCGTTTAAGAAAGGATACAAATACGTTATCTCAATAGATTCTGATGGTCAGCATTTCGCCAGGGATTTGTACAAATTTTTGGATAAGCTGGAAGAGGCGCCCAATGCAATTATCATTGGTGCCCGTAATATGGACCAGGATACGGTGCCTGGTAAAAGCAGCTTTGGTAACCGGTTTTCTAATTTTTGGTTTAAGATTGAAACAGGTATTGTACTGCCTGATACACAATCCGGCTACCGGTTGTATCCTTTACAGCCCTTGCATAACATTTATTTTTTTACCCGTCGTTTTGAATTTGAAATTGAAGTGCTTGTACGCGCCGCCTGGAAAGGGCTTGATATTGTTTCCGTGCCTGTAAGTGTTTATTATGCGCCAAAAGAAATCCGCGTTTCGCATTTCAGACCGGTAAAAGATTTTACACGCATCAGCATTTTAAATACCATCCTGGTACTGATAACTGTACTTTATATTATTCCGCGCAATTTCATAAAGGGTATATTCAACAAACAAAAGCGGCAGCAATTTCTTAACCAGCATTTGCTGAACCCGCACCATAGCGACGAATTAAAAGCCGTATCCATTGCACTCGGCGTATTTATGGGCATCGTTCCATTATGGGGTTTTCAGCTGGCACTGGCTATTTTTCTCTCCATCATTTTAAGATTAAACAAAGGCCTCGTTATTATTGCTGCCAATATCAGCATACCGCCCATGATACCACTAATTATTTATTTAAGTTACAAAATGGGCGCCTGGTGGATGGGAGATCATGCCATGCACCTTGTATTCAGTAAAAACATTAGTTTGCACGATATAAAAGCAAACCTGCAGCAGTACGTGTACGGCAGCATAACACTGGCAGTAGCAGCCGCACTGGCATTGGGTTTCATTAGCTATTTACTGATGAAGATTTTTAAAAGAAAAATGTTAGTGGCAGCATAAGATATACCTGCATGGAAAAAATTTTTATCTCCCTGTATAATTTTTTTGAAAAACGACGCCTGCTGTTCGGGGTGGTGTTTGCCATTTGCTTTTTGACAGCAGGTTTTTTTGCATCTAAAATAAGACTCGAAGAAGATATTGCCGGCATATTGCCACACGAAAAAAAAGTAGAACAGCTTAACGAAGTTTTTCAAAATTCCAAATTCCTGGATAAGCTGGTGGTTACTGTTTCATTGAAAGATACCACATCAGCGGCCCAACCAGACAGCCTGGTAGCCTATGCAGATGCTTTTGTACAGACATTAAAAGAAAAATACGGCTCTTATATAACAAGAATACAAGACCGGGCCGATGACAGCCTGGTACAGCAAATGTTTGGTTCCATCAGCGAACACCTGCCGCTTTATCTTGAAGAAAAAGATTATTTGGCTATCGATACGCTGATAGAACCTCATACAATAGAGCAGACACTGCAGAAAAATATCCGTACGCTGAGTTCACCTGCTGGTATAGCCCTTAAAAGCATGATTGCAAAAGACCCGGTGGGCATTTCTTTTCTGGGTTTGAAAAAATTGCAGCAACTGCAATACGACGATAATTTTGAATTGTACGACAGTTATATTGTTACAAAAAATCAGCAGCACCTCATGCTGTTTATTACGCCGGCCTGGCCACCCAATAATACCGGCAAAAATCAATTGCTGCTGCGGGGCATGGATAATACAACTGATAGCCTTAGCAAAGACGTTTACAAAAATATACAGGCAGATTATTTTGGCGCTACCGCAGTATCTGCCAGCAATGCAGAACAGTTAAAAAAAGATACGCTGTTTACCCAGGGTGCTACCATTGTTTTCCTGGTATTATTCATTGGCTTTTATTTCCGGAAAAAACGGGCGCCATTTCTTATACTGTTGCCGGTGGTTTTTGGCGCAGCCTTTTCACTGGCATTGCTGTATTTTATAAAAGGAAAGATTTCTGTCATTGCATTGGGCACCGGTTCGGTCATCCTGGGCATCGCAGTAAATTATTCCCTGCACGTTTTTAATCATTACAGGCATACACATAGCATAAGGCAGGTAATTACAGATCTCACCATGCCATTAACAGTGGGCAGTTTTACTACCATTGGGGGATTTCTTTGCCTGCAGTTTGTAAAATCCGAGATGCTGAAAGACCTGGGATTGTTTGCTGCTTTCAGCCTGGTGGGTGCCTCACTTTGTTCACTTATTTTTTTACCACACCTTATTGTTTCATCTGCAGAAGAACAACGCACTACCCCACCGCAACCATCGTGGATTGATAAAGTGGCCGGATGGCGCCCGGAACACAATAAAATTATTATAGGGGTCATTATTTTGTTAACCCTGGTGTTTGCTTATACGGCGCAATTTGTAAGATTTGAGCCGGATATGATGCGCATGAATTTTATGAGCGAACGTCTTAAAAAGGCAGACACCAGCATCAATAGAATAAATGCCTATTCGTTACAATCGGTATACCTGCTGTCATCCGGCACCACACTAAATGACGCCCTGTTAAAAAATGAGCGGGCGGTCGCGGTTATTGAAGACCTCAGGCAAAAAGGCATTGTAAATAAATACTCAGGGGTAGCTTCATTTATCTTGTCTGACGAAATGCAGCGCGAAAAAATAAAACGCTGGAATGATTTCTGGACTGCAGAAAAAAAACAACGCCTGCTGGCTTCGTTGCAAACAGCAGGAAGCACATTAAAATACAATACAGCTGCTTTTAAACCATTTGCCGGTTTGCTAAACAGGCAATACACGCCGGTGACCGATACCGCGATCGCTGTAATCAGAAAAAATTTCCTGGGTGATTATATAACAGAAAAACCAGGAAAAGCAACGGTTATTACACTTGTAAAACTAACGCCGCAACACCGGCAGCAATTATACAACGCATTTGAAAATAATTCCCGAACAACGGTTATAGACAGGCAATATCTTACCAGCAAATTTGTAGAAATTATCAATGCAGATTTTGGAAGTATTGCATTAATGTCTTCGGTACTGGTTTTTGTAGTATTGCTCATATCTTATGGCCGTATAGAACTTACACTGGTTTCGTTTATTCCTATGTTTATCAGCTGGATTTGGATACTGGGTATTATGGGTGTTATGGGCATTACCTTTAATATTGTAAACATCATTATCTCTGCATTGATCTTTGGTCTGGGCGATGATTACAGTCTCTTTATTATGGATGGGTTACTGCAGGAATACAAAACAGGCAAGAAAAACCTGGCCTCCTATAAATCTTCCATCCTGCTTTCTGCCATTACTACCATTGCAGGCCTGGGTGTGCTGATATTTGCCAAACATCCCGCGCTGAGGTCTATTGCCCTGCTGGCAGTTATAGGCATTGTATGTGTGGTAGTTATTGGCCAGTTGCTGATTCCCTTTCTTTTTAATTTTTTAGTAGGGAACCGCATCCGTAACAATCGTTTTCCCTGGACATTTTTTGGTTTACTGAAATCTGCTTTTGCTTTTTGTTATTTCGCATCGGGCAGTGCATTGGTAGCGCTTACCGCATTAATTTTTGTAAAACTCTATCCTTTTAACAAAGAAAAAGGCAAGCTTATTTACCATTCATTGATTGCAACATTTGCCCGCAGCCTGCTCTACATTATGCCAAATGTAAAAAAGCGGATCATCAACCCGTTGCAAGAAAATTTTTCCTCGCCGGCTGTTGTTATTTGCAATCATTCATCATCG
>Ga0157376_10004043_pt1 | contig 10146 bp, 10 predicted proteins | sample M45metaG_FD_121801 | JGI IMG/M metagenome (GOLD analysis project Ga0157376, IMG submission 121801) | Miscanthus rhizosphere microbial communities from Kellogg Biological Station, Michigan, USA - M4-5 metaG | ecosystem: Host-associated > Plants > Roots > Rhizosphere > Soil | place: USA: Michigan... | reverse complement strand
TTGATGGGACCGCTCTCTGCCATGGCCCGGTAGAGGCCGAGCTTGTGTCCAAGGTTGGTCATCACACCGGCCATGGCGGCTGCGAGATCTGTTACCACCTGGCCGGCAAACTGTTCGATTCTCTGCTGCATATCTTCCCTGACGGGCGTTGCACTGGGACTCTGCATTACCGACCTCCTGCCATCATGGCGTGTGGCTCTGAAGATTGCATCCAGAAACCCTGCAGAGGAGCCCGCGTGACAGCCGAGAGGGAACTCTCTACCTCCCATAGCTGGGACTGGGTGGATACCACATCAGGATTGAGGCGCACGGCCTGGACTATAGGGTGGTTCAGGTAAGCCTCGGCGGTTTCACGGTTGGCAAACAGATACATGCCTCCCATCTCAAACTCCTCCTCCTGCGAGACCCAGATCTTCCAGATCAGACCTTCTACCGTAGCAATGAAGGACGCGGCTTTTCGGCTATTGGCAAGCAGGACATCCGGCGATACCCGCAACTTGAAGCGCAAGTGCAAGACGGTGTAAGTGGTAGCACTCTTCTCTGACATTTCGTTTCTCCAATGTGTTGATGTCTGCATCTGTGGCAGACATAGGTAAGTCTAGGAGTCCCGAAATGTTGCGAGATGAGGGCATCATGAGAACATGATGAGATTTGGGGATTGTGCCGATGCAACCGCTGCAGCATGCTAATGGCTTGCGGAGATCGATGGCCTGATGACATCCGCCGAAAGCGCCAATCCTGGTTGACGCATTCAGGACCCTAGCACTCATTGGGCCAACAATCATGTGATTGATCGCGCATACAAGCGAAGCCGAGTCCATTTAGATTCACGATGTGATTGCGAACCTAGTGTTTAGCACCAGCCCAAGTTTCATGCCAGACCCGATTCAGTCATCTAGACCCAACCGACTCCAAGTCATCAACGTGCGGCAGTTGAGAGAATGTCTCAATTGGTGACGAATGGTGACGAGTTGGTCGCTGTACAGAGGGACCGGAGTTAGCGACCCTTTGTATTCAATGATTTAGATGGTGGGCACAGCAGGATTCGAACCTACGACTTCCACCGTGTGAAGGTGGCACTCTACCGCTGAGTTATGCGCCCTCGGACTCTGATTCCGGGAGAGGGTTTCTGTTATCAAGAATACCATTCTCACCCTATCCGGCCAACATCGCTCCTTATCCTGATGGATGCCTGCGAGATAAGGGATATTCCCTCGGATTCCAAGGGCAGTACAATCAACCCGGACGATGCCCGTACCCCCCAATCCCCGCGCTCCCTCATCTCCCCGGCCATATGGCCGAAAACTCAACGGGGAAGCCACGGAATTTGACCCGGAAACGCAACCCGGAGACGAAGATGGGGTTAGCAAGGATATGGCTACACTCGCTGTCAGCCCGACGCTACTCGAGAGTCTCCAGACTGCGGAGCAACATCGTCCAGCAGGAGATTTTTCCCACATGGATGATGCAGCCATCATGCTTGAGCTTCGCTCCGGCAACATGGCTGGTTTCGACTACCTCATCCAGAAGTATCGCAAGCCGATTGTTCATTTTATGTACCGAATGGTTCACAACCAGGCAATAGCAGAGGAGCTTGCGCAGGAGGTCTTTCTCCGCGTCTATCGGTCTCGGGAGACGTATCGCGCTGAAGCTCGATTCAGCACATGGCTCTATCGCATTGCCACGAATCTGGGTGTCAACCACGCCCGCGACACTCGCCACGAGCGCACCGCGTCCACCGTCTATCTGGACGAAATTGACTCGGAGACGGGAACTACGCCAGATGTTGCCGACACCACCCCTGGGGCTGAGGCCGATATGCTCCGCCGCGAGCGTCTCGGCGCCATTCGCCAGCATGTCCTCGCGTTACCGGAACGGCAGCGCATGGCTGTGCTGATGCACAAGTATGAAGGTATGGACTACAAACAGATTGGCGATGTGCTGAAACTTAGCGAGTCCGCCACGAAATCCCTGCTTTTTCGCGCTTACCAGACACTGCGCGAAAAGCTGAAGACATTCATTTAGTCCCTCCGGGACCTCGACGCTTCCGTAGCTTTATGCGAAACGTCGTAACGAAAGGAAATGGAGAGAGTCACCATGATCTGCCACGACTGCCAATCCGTTCTTCCGGATCTCCTGCTCGATCCGACAGCTCCCTCGAATGGCCCGGCAAGGGCGCATGTAGAATCCTGCGCTGATTGCCGCCGCGAACTCGAATCGCTTCAGGCCACGATGGCTTTGCTTGATGCCTGGAGCGCGCCAGAGATTTCGCCCTATTTTGACCAGAGGATGGCTGTCCTGCTCCGTGAGGAACAGGTCAAGGCTCCGGCCGGCTGGTTTGAGCGCCTGCGTTCCCGGTTGCTATTCAACACCGGCCGTCAGTTCCGGCCTGCCCTCGCTGGGGCGCTCGCTCTGATTCTGTTGATTGGCGGAGGTACGTTCGTCCACTCCGGCAGGCACGAAGCCTCGGCCGCCGTGACCGACCTTCAGGTGCTCGACAAGAACGACCAGGCGCTTCAGACGATGGACCAACTCCTGCAGGATGACACGCCCGGGGACGATGGTTCCGAGATGCCATTGAGCTAATTGGAGGCACAAAAAATCTCTCGCGTAAAGGACTCGTAGCGCAGTAAAATTAAGGTGGAACCGGACCGGTGCCATTCTCCCCGTGAAAATCTGGAAACTATGCCTCTGGCCACTAAAATACGTCGCTTGCTTACGCCAGTGCTCGCTGCATCATTATTCGCAGCTTTTGTGAGCCCGGCCATAGCGCAGCCAGGGGGGCAGCGGGGAAGTGGTCCGCATATCAGTCCGCGAACTCCCGGCACGATGGGACACATTGGGCCAAACCAAGGGGAACACCTCGCCCAGTGGATGGATCGTCATAGCAATCTTCCACTCCCGCAGCAGCAGAAGGCCCTCGAAAAGGAGCCAGGTTTCCGAGATCTTCCGGCCGAGACCCAGCAGAGAATGCTCGATCGGCTTACGCAACTGAATAACATGCCATCAGAGCAGCGCCGTCGGCTGCTCGAGCGGAATGAGGCGATCGCGCACCTCAGCGCACCGCAGCGCCAACAATTCCGCGGGGCCATGCAGCAGTTCAGCAGCTTGCCTCAGGATCGCCGACGTCTTGTAGGTCGTGCCTTCCGCGATCTACGAGAGATGCCTGAGCCTCAACGTCAGGCTCTCATGAGTTCAGATCGCTTCCGTAGCCAGTTCTCCGATGAGGAGCGCAGCACCCTCAATAATCTTCTCGCTGTGGAGCCCTACCTTCCGGTTCAAAAGCCTAACGACACCCAGGACTTCGGCAAATAGCCGGGTGTGTGGATCTGCCAAAGAAAGGATAGCCGCCCGAAGGCGGCTATTTATTTAGGGGTGGGGGAGGTTACGCAGGGCTATGGTAGGAAGGGCACCGCTTGCTCTTTGGCCCAGCGTCGGAGACTTTCCCGAGCCTCACGATTCTGCCGATCAGGAGTGCGGCGTAGAAACCGTGATTCACGTGCTGGCTCAGGACAATCTATGAACGGTTCCCTTCCTCCATAGTGTTTGTATTCTGATACGTAGCCTGTAAGGCATCCATACAACTCAGCAGTTCTATGCATACAACTTTCGAGGGCATTGGATTCCCGCCGGCGCTTGACGTATCCCTGCTATCTCCTTACCCTAGAGATATGCACACGCATTACATCCTCTGTTGTTGCCGCTTCGCGCTGGCCTGCACAGAGGCATGTTGCGCGCTTTAGTCTTCTAAGCGCCTGCCCTGCAAACACCCCGAAATTACAACCTGAAAGAATCGAGCTCCTTCCATGAAAGCATTTGCTGGGAAGCCATTCGCTGCATTCGTCCTGTTCGCCTCGTCGGCCCTTGCCCTGGCCTCCTCTTCGTCAATTGACGGCACCTGGGAAGGTGCGGCTACTGTCCGTGGCCAGCAGGTCCCCATTCGCCTGCAGATCTCTGGACCATCCTCTGCGCTAAAGGCAAACCTGCTCAATGGCCCGGAGCAAACCGCCGCTTCATCAGTGATTCTTCAAGATGGCAAGCTTACGGTCGCGTTCAACTACTTTGCTCGCACTCTGGAGGCCACATTGTCCGGCGACCAGCTTTCCGGGACCTTTGGCCTTACTTCCACTTCGCCGAAGGCAGCCCCGCGCCTTCCCGTCACTCTCCATCGCGCGCTGAATTTCGTACCCACCTCTACGGTCGGGCCAGACATTCACGGCGACTGGGAGATTGCCGTCTCCAGTTCCAAGGGTGAGTCTGCGTGGCAGCTCCGCGTGGAACCGACAAAGCAGGCAGCCACGATTCATGCGGTCATTCAGCGCATTGACGGGGATACAGGCTCCTTGTACGGCGCCTGGGACGGACATCAATACACCGTTAGCCACTTCACTGCCGCTGGCGCTGCGCTCTACTCCCTGACTCCGCAGGCGGATGGAACTTTGCTTGTATCCAACCTTATAGCGCCGGATTCTCAGAAGGCGCAGGCTCGCGATCTGGTTGCTCGCCGTCCTACCGAAGCTCGCAAGCAGAACCTCGCTGCTCCGACGGAATCTACCCAGCAGACCCGCATCAAGGACCCGTCTGCACCCTTCACCTTCAGCTTTCCGGACTTGTCAGGCAAACAGGTCGCGAACACCGATCCCGAGTTCCGTGACAAGGTCGTTATCATCGCCATTGGTGGTTCCTGGTGCCCGAACTGCCACGATGAGGCGCCCTTCCTTCAGAGCCTCTACAAAAAGTTCCATGGCAAGGGCCTCGAGATTGTAGACCTCAGCTTTGAAGAGGAGGACCAACTGAAGGATCCAGTACGCCTCCGCGCCTTCATCCAGCGTTACGGCATCACCTATCCCGTCCTCGTAGCTGGGACCCCGGATGAGCTCAACGAAAAGATCACGCAGGCCGACCATCTCAACTGCTGGCCTACCTCCTTCATCCTGGGAAGAGACGGGCGAGTTCGCGAGATTCATGCCGGATTCGCTGGTCCAGCTAATCCGCCGGCTAATCAGCAGCTCGAGCACGAGGTCACGACTCTTGTTGAAAGGCTGCTCGCCGAGCCTGCCTACACACAAAAGGCTGCCTTCTAAGCACTGCTGACCCTCGTTGGGTCGCTTGGTCGCGACCCACGAGGGGCGGGGATGCCGTAGTATGGTTTCAAAAATGGGCAAGAAACTGGCTACCCGCAGTAAATCGACAGAAAAGAACTCGGAACGAATGTACGGTGTGCGACGGATCGACCTGTCGTCAGCACAGTTGGCGTCGAGCGAGTTGGCTCGCGATATCAATCGTGACATCGTTCTGGAGTTTGTGCGGTTCCGTCAGCCTGTTTCGCGCGTGGATCTGTCGCGGCTTTCAGGTCTTCAGCCGAGCACAATTTCGGCAATCGTCGAAGAATTAATTGACGAGGGCTGGGTGAGGGAAGGGGCAGTCGTGCGCGGCGCGCGGGGCCGGCCCTCGACCATGCTCTCTGTTAACGATGATCTTGTGACGTTGGCGTTGGATGTGCGGCCCGATCAGGCGATTGTTGCCGTGGTGGACTTGAGCGGGCGCTTCTTATCGCATGAAACGGTGGTGACGGTTGCCGATCCCAAAGCGTCGATGTCCAAAATCGTCGAGTGCATGCGTGCCCTGCGGGTGCGCCATGGAGACAAAACATTTGAGGGAATTGGGGTCAGCGTCCCCGGCCGTGTGGACAGTGCGACGCAGCGATTGCTGCTGGCGCCGAATCTAAAGTGGCGCGACTTCGATATCAAGGCAGCTCTTGAGAAGGAACTGGACCTGCAGGTCGAGATAGACAATGATGCGAATGCCTGCCTGCTCTCGGAGCTTTGGTATGGAAGGCTGGAGGGAGTGAGGGATGCGGTTCTGGTTGCCGTCTCAGAAGGACTGGGAACTGCGATCCTGGCCGGAGGCCAACTTCACTCAGGCTTCAACGGGCTTGCAGGCGAGTTCGGGCACATTTCAATGGATCCGACAGGGCCTGTGTGCGGGTGCGGCCAGAACGGGTGCTGGGAGATGCTGGCGTCATCGCGCGCGGCGCTTCAGACGTACCAGAGGCTCGCGCCGAAGTCGCGCATTGGCGGTATCGAAGAGCTGCTGCGGCTGGCCGAGGAGGGGGATCCTGCCGGTGAAAGGGCGGTGGCAACCCAGGCTGCTGCCTTGGGGCGCGGCCTGAGGATGATCACGGCAGCACTTTCCCCGGAGCTGATTCTTATTACAGGCGAAATAACTTCGTGTTGGACTAAGTTCGGTCCTATCGTGCAGAAAGAGATGGAAGGAATGATGTTGGCAGGGCCACCGCCCCGTCTGGCCACCGCAGGAGATGGATTCCTTGCGCGACTCAGTGGCGGCGCTGCAATTCTATTGCAGAGGCACTCCCGGTATCATCGTTCCACGCATTCTCCGAAGGCGATTCGAGCGCCGAGGAAGAAGCGAGGCACATAGCCCTCGTCTTTGTTGCCCGCGATTTATTTCGTGTGTAATAAATAATAATGAAACGAGCCTCTTAACATAGGGTCGGCGGAGTAGCGATGTATCTCGGCATTGATTGTGGGACACAGGGTACCAAGGCTTTGCTCGTAGACGCGGACGGGCGGGCTCTTGGGCGTGGCTATGCTCCTCATGCGTTGATCGCACAAGAGAGCGGCGCGCGGGAGCAGGAGCCGCAGTGGTGGGTACAGGCCCTGCGAGAAGCTGTCAGGCAGGCAATTGCTCATGCTCCGAAGGCGCAGGTGCTTGCTCTGGGGGTTTCGGGTCAGCAGCACGGATTGGTGGTGCTAGACGAGCAAAAGCAAGTAATCCGTCCGGCAAAGTTATGGAACGACACAGAGACGGCCCCACAGAATGAAGAATTGGTTCGGAGGCTGGGTGGCCCTGCCGGATGCCTCGAGCGCATGGGAATTGTGCCGCTGACGGGTTATACGGTATCCAAGCTTCTCTGGCTCAAGGAACGCGAGCCGGAGAACTTTGCAAGAATCCGGCATATCCTGCTGCCGCACGAATATCTGAACTTCTGGCTTACGGGAAGACTTTGTGCAGAGTACGGAGATGCCTCGGGGACCGCATACTTCGATGTGCGAACAAGGCAGTGGGCAAAACAGGTACTCGATCTAATCGACGACGGCAGCGGACAGCTATACGACGCTCTCCCTGAATTGATTGCTCCCGAGGAGGTCGTGGGACTCCTGCGCGAAGAGATCTCTGCGGAGCTGGGACTTTCGTCGGATTGCTTCGTCGCGGCTGGTGGTGGTGACAACATGATGGGGGCTATCGGGACGGGCAACGTAAGAGAAGGTGTTGTAACACTGAGTCTCGGGACGTCTTCGACGGTGTATTCCTTTCGTCGTGAGCCTGTATCGGATGCTACTGGATCAGTTGCTTCCTTTTGTTCTTCCACCGGAGGGTGGCTTCCCCTGGTATGTACGATGAATGCGACCAATGTGGTTACTCAAACCTTGAACGTACTGGACAAGACGGTTGAGGAGATCGAAGCGGCACTCGTATCGACGCAGCCGGGTGGAGACGGGCTGGCGTTTATACCGTTCTTGAATGGTGAGCGAACTCCGGATCTGCCGCGAGCGCGTGGATCGATTCTTGGAGTATCGACGAACAACTTCACGAACTCGAACCTGATTCGAGCCGTGGTGGAAGGGGTTAGTTTTGGAATTCTGAACGGATTGGACCTCATCCTTGCAGGAGAACGTGCTGAGACGATCCTTGCCATTGGAGGCGGCGCTCGCTCACGGGAGTGGCGAAGGCTGCTGGCAGATGCGACGGGGGCGAAGATCCAAGTTCCTGCCGAAGAAGAGGCCGGTTGTCTGGGAGCCGCTATGCAGGCGATGTATGCGCATGGCCATGCGAAGGGAAAGGCACTGAGCTATGTTGAGATCGCCGAACGTTGTGTGCGAATTATTGAGAGCAGCAGCGAGAATCCACGTCCAGAAATGCGGGAGTTTTACCAGAAGGCGCGCGAGAACTACCGCCTGTTGCTTGACCAGTACTATCTTCAATAAAGATTGACAGTCACTTATAGGGCTTAATATTATTTCGCGACGACTAATTAAATATCCTTTCACTCAGAAGGTTTGCTCTTGATGCCACCCTCCACATTGCTTCTGGCTGTTTTCACGCGCCAGCTTACAGCGTTGGCTCCGATCGATATTGCGGTCCTGGTCCTTTACTTTGCTCTTGTTCTCTTCATCGGCTTCTATGTGAAGGGGGCGACGAAGACAAGTGAAGAGTTCTTTCTTGCTGGCCGTGAGATGACGGCGTGGATTGCAGGATTGAGTTTTGTATCGGCCAACCTGGGATCGCTCGAACTGATGGGATGGGCGGGAGCCGCTTACCAGTATGGAATTCTCGCAACACACTGGTACTGGATCGGAGCAATCCCCGCGATGCTGTTCCTTGGCATCGTGATGATGCCGTTTTATTACATCTCAAAGACGCACTCCGTGCCGGGGTATCTGCAACTGCGGTTTGGTGAAGGCGCGCGCGGGTTGAGCGCGGTCTCTTTCGCTCTGATGACGATCCTGATGAGCGGCGTGAACATGTACTCGATGGCCCTGGTCATGAAGGTGGTGCTGGGGTGGAACATCAGCTTTTCGATCTGGGTTGGAGCGGTGACTGTAGCGATTTACGTAATGCTGGGAGGGTTACGCTCAGCCATCATCAACGAGGTGCTGCAGTTTGTGTTGATCTGGGCCGGAGCCGCCCTGATCCCGATTCTTGGGTTGATCGAAGCAGGTGGTTGGACAAATCTGAAGGCACAGATCGCTGCGAACGTTGGCTCAAACGACTACACACATCTGTGGTCGACCCTCGGTAGCTTCCGTGACAATCCAATGGGCGTGCATTGGACCGGCATCGTCTTTGGTCTCGGCTTTGTGATTAGCTTCGGATATTGGACGACGGACTTCCTTGTGGTGCAGCGCGTGTTGTCCGCGAATAACCTTCGCGCGGCTAAGATGGCGCCGGTCATCGGTGCGATGTTCAAGATGGCAGTTCCTCTGATCGTGATCGTTCCAGGTCTGCTTGCTCTTACCGTGCTACGCAATGCAGATGGCAGCATCATGCACCTTGTAGGCGAGGATGTTGCAGCCGCGACAGGTCAGCATAGCTACAACGAGGTCCTTCCGCTGATGTTGATTCGCTACTGCGGCCCAGGACTGCTGGGCCTGGGAATCACTGCGCTGGTGGCGGGATTCATGAGCGGCATGGCTGGAAATGTCAGCGCGTTTTCTACTGTATGGACTTACGACCTGTATGGCGCTTACATGAAGAAGAATGCGCCTGACAGCCACTACGTCTCGATGGGGCGGTGGTCAACGATTGTAGGAATGCTGGCCTCGGTAGGAACAGCTTACCTGGTGGCACATGCGGCGAGCATCATGGACTATGTGCAGGCCTTGTTCAGCTTCTTCATTGCGCCTCTGTTTGGAACTGTCGTTCTTGGAATGCTATGGAAGCGTGCAACGGGCCCGGGAGGATTCTGGGGGCTACTGACGGGTACTGCAGCCTCAATCGGCATGTGGGCATGGGTGAAGACGGATGGTGAAGCACTGCGGTACATTGCCCTGTCGGCTGATGCCAAGCCTATGGCCGAGAATCTGTATCGCGCGTTGTGGAGTTTCATCATCTGCGTTGGTGTAACGCTGACCGTCAGTCTGATGACAAAGCCAATCCCAGACGCGAAGCTAGCGGGGTTGGTCTATGGAGCAACTGAGATTCCAGATGATGGCGCTAACTCCTTATGGCAGAAGCCCATCTTCTGGGCTGTCGTTGTGTTCGTACTCTTTCTCGTGTTGAACATGATCTTCTGGTAGGAGCGTTGTGATGGCTGAAGGAACAGGGCGTGGCGAACGGCTTTCAATATGGTTCCTTGTCGGAATTCTGCCGCTGTTATATGGGCTGATCCTGGTCCCATATGGAATTTACGAGGCGATGGGCCATGAGGCTCCGACAACATTGCATGAGCTTCACCCTACTCTGTGGTGGGGCTTGATTTTGCTGGCATTTGGATTGTTTTACGTAATCCGGTTTAGACCGGGAAAAGACTGAAATTGAAGGGGGTCGATGCAATCGGCCGGGAGGAAGTATGGGTAGGCAGATGACCTTTGGCGTGATCGTTGGCAACCGCGGATTTTTTCC
>Ga0157376_10004040_pt1 | contig 10149 bp, 6 predicted proteins | sample M45metaG_FD_121801 | JGI IMG/M metagenome (GOLD analysis project Ga0157376, IMG submission 121801) | Miscanthus rhizosphere microbial communities from Kellogg Biological Station, Michigan, USA - M4-5 metaG | ecosystem: Host-associated > Plants > Roots > Rhizosphere > Soil | place: USA: Michigan... | reverse complement strand
TGCGCAAGACCGGCGGCTTCTCCGCCTACTCGGAGGGTTGGGCGCTTTATGCCGAGCAGGTCGCCGATGAGCTCGGCGTCTATGCGGACGATGCGCTCGGCCGCGCCGGTTATCTTCAGTCATTCCTGTTCCGCGCGACGCGTCTGGTTGTCGACACCGGGATCCACTCCAAGGGATGGAGCCGCGAGCAGGCGACCGATTACATGGTCAAGACGACCGGCTACGCCCGCGCCCGCTCGCAACGCGAGATCGAGCGCTACTGCACGATGATCGGCCAGGCCTGCAGCTATAAGGTTGGACATACGGCCTGGATGCGCGCCCGCGACGAGGCGAAGAAGCGCCTCGGTGCCAGATTCGACATCAAGCAGTTCCATGAGGTGCTGCGCGAGGGCGCGATGCCTCTGAGTATCCTGGAGCGGCGCATCAGGGAACGGACCGCCGCAATCGCTTAGCGGCCCGTCTGCCATAACGGTCCGATGAGCCGAGCGCCCGCCCATTTACCCGTGGTTAATTCCGTGTAAGACCTCGATCGAGCGATTGGCATCGCAGGGGGCGCCGCCAGTCGCTTGAGGGACGCGAGGGATGAGGGATCGGGCGCGTTTGCTCCTGGCAATGCCGGGAGTTCTACTTCTGGCGACAGTGCCTGCACCTGCGGCAGCGGCGGGCATCTTCCATCTGGGACGCGGGAGCGACATCATTTTCTCGCTGTTCGACGATCGAGGGGCGACGCCTTCGTTGGGCACTCGCAACGCCGTCTCTCTGTGGAATACACGACCTGACGCCGCATTCATGCCTGCCGCGCGTCGCTTCGCCCGCTCGCGCTTCCTGGATGACTCCGCGATCCGCGGCCAGGCAAGCATCGGCCTGGTCGCCCAACGCCTTCATTTCCAGCGGTTTCGGCTGATGGGAATCAACGGCAGCGCACCGTTTCCCATGGCTGCCTTTGAACTTGGATCCAGGAACCGCTTTTTCGACAACCGGCTCGCGATCAACGCCGGCGTCTTCAGGTACCGTTACGGAGGTTATCGGCTGACCCTGCCGGTGGCTCGCGGCTACAGTGGAGTCGCTGGTGGGCTCCCTTCGCTAGGCATGAGTTCGCGAACCACAGGCGCGGAGCTTCAGGCGGGCTACCAGCTCAGCCCGCGAGACTATGCCGGCGTGAATGCCAGTTACACGCGAGGCCGCAGGTCATCGCTACCGACACTGGCAGTGGCCAACCAGCAAATCACCAACGTCAGTTCCTTCCAGATCGTGCCGACGTACGAGCATTTCCTACCGCTCGCGCACGGGCACTCGCTGACCTTCGATGCTGCTGCAATCTTCCGGTCCTCCCGGCGCGTAACCGACCTGCCTTTGGGACTGTTTGCACTCGATTCGGTTCGAAGGAGCGAGACGACGCGCTTCGACGCAAGCCTGACCTACAGGTCGAGCTCGCGGCTCTCGCTGACAGCGTTCGTACGCAACATCACAGATGTGCATCCGGACAGGTCGACGCCGCTCACAACCCGCAACGTCGTGAACCCAGCGACCGCCTCGGCGGTGCTTTCAGAACCGCGGACCCTCGGCTTGATGTTGAGCACCCGGCTCTAGCCGGCAAGCTGTTCGGCTAGTTCTGCAACCTCGAGCCAGCGATACTCCGCGGCTTCGATCTCGGTGCGGTTGCGCGCGATCCGCTCGGTCAGCTTCGCGAACCGTTCGGGATCGCGGGTGTACAAATCCGGATCGTGCAGCGCTTCCTCGGCATTCACGATTTCGGCCTGGAGGCGCTCGATCTCGCCCGGGAGCCGGTCATAGTCCCGCTGGTCCTTGTATGAGAGCTTTCGTGCCGCCGACCCTGAGCGAGGCTGTGATGCAGGCGCTTCCTTGGCAGCCGCCTTCGCAGGAGCACGGGCGGCCTCATAGCGCTTCCTAACCCAGTCTTCGTAACCGCCTGCCACCACGTCGACCTTGCCCGACCCATCGAGGCCCAGCGTGATCGTCACTGTCCGGTCGAGGAAGTCGCGGTCGTGGCTGACGATCAACACCGTGCCGTCATAGTCAGCGATCACCTCCTGCAGCAGGTCGAGCGTCTCGAGGTCGAGGTCGTTGGTCGGCTCGTCCAGCACCAGCAGGTTGGCTTCCCTCGCGAACTCCCTCGCCAGCAGCAGCCGCGACCGTTCTCCGCCCGACAGGGACCCGATCGGCGCATCCGCAAGCGCCGGATCGAACAGGAATTCCTTCAAATACCCTTTGATGTGCTTCTTGTGACCGCGAACCTCGATCCAGTCGCCGCCGTTTGCCAGCACGTCCTTCACCCTCTTGTCCGGCTCCATCAGCTTGCGCTGCTGGTCGATGACGATCCCCGATAGGGTCCTCGCCCGCGTCACTTTCCCGCTGTCGGGCGCAATTTCGCCGGTCAGCAGCTTCAGCAGCGTCGTTTTCCCCGCCCCGTTCGGCCCGACCAGGCCGATCCGGTCGCCGCGCTGGATGCGGAGCGAGAAGTCGCGGATGATCGTCCGCTCGCCATAGCTCTTCGACACCTGGTCGGCGTCGATCACCGTCTTCGACCGGACGTCGTCCTTGGCCAGCGCCAGGTTCGCCGTCCCCGCCGAACCGAGCATCGCGGCGCGCTGCTCCCGCATCTCATGCAGCTTCGCCAGGCGCCCCTGGTTGCGGCGGCGTCGCGCCGTCACTCCACGCTGGAGCCAGTGAAGCTCGATCTTGAGCTTGGCGTCGAGCTTCTCGGCGGCGCGCGCCTCTTCTTCATACACGCGCTCTGTCCACGCATCGAAACCGCCGAAGCCGATTTCCGCCCGCCTCAGCTGTCCGCGATCGAGCCAGATGCAGCTCCGCGTCAGTCGCGTCAGGAAGGTGCGGTCGTGGCTGATGGCGATGAACGCGCCGGTGAAGCGCTTCAGCCACTCCTCCAGCCACTCGATCGCGCCGAGGTCGAGGTGGTTGGTCGGCTCGTCCAGCAGAAGCACGTCCGGCTGCTGCGCCAGCGCGCGGGTGATCGCCGCCCGCCGCCGCTCTCCGCCGCTGGCTGTGGCCGTCGGCCTCGACAGGTCGATGCCGAGCTGATCCGCGATCGCCGCAGCCTCATGAGCTTGCGGTGCGTCACGCCCGTGCAGCACCCATTCCTCAAGGGTCGCGAAGCCCTCCATGTTCGGGTCCTGCTCCAGAAGCACGACATTGGTGCCGGGAACGATGGTCCGCTTCCCTTCGTCCGTCTCGTTCAGGTCGGCCAGGCACTTGAGCAAGGTGGTCTTGCCGGCGCCGTTCCGCCCAATCAGCGCAAGCCGGTCACGCTCGCCGACGTAAAGGTCGAGGTGCCGGAACAGCCAGCCCTCACCCTGGATCAGTCCAAGGTCTTCGTATGAGAGGATCGGCGCGGCCATACCGGCCCCTAAGCAAACCGGCGTCGGGAGGACTAGTGGCGTTTATGCAACGGTCGTGTGACCTGAACGGCTGTGTGCAGCGCTATTCATAGGCTATTCAATGCGGAACTGTAGAAGGGCGGACTTGGAGAGTCGCGTAGATGACCTTGTTCAGGACCCTTGTTCTTGCCGCCGCACTTGCGGGTGGCCTTAGCAGCACTCCGGCGCTGGCAGATCCCGCGCGCGATCGGGGTGCGCAGCCGCCGCGAGAGCAGGAGCGGGCCTGGGAAGCAACCCGCGAGGGTCGCTCGATGCCGCTTCCGCAGCTTGAGCGCCGGGTGATGCCGATGATGGGCGGCGCCGACTATCTTGGTCCTGAAATGAACGGCGACACCTACCGCTTCAAGTTCATGCAGAATGGACGCGTGATCTGGGTCGACGTCGACGGGCAGGGACATGTCATTCGCCGCTCGCGGGACCACTGATCCAGCTTTCAATTGACATTTGGAGCGCACTTCCCAGTTGTTCCGGTAAAGCAACTTCTCGTCGCAACGCGGGTTGACGGCGCGAATATGAACGGCTCCGGAGAGCATTGAATGCGTGTCCTGATCGTCGAAGACGAACCCAATCTCGGCCGGCAGCTGCGCTCGACGCTCGAAGGCGCGGGCTACGCCGTGGACCTCGCGACGGACGGCGAGGACGGCCATTACCTCGGCTCAACCGAAAGCTATGACGCGATCATCCTCGACCTGGGCCTGCCCGAGGTCGACGGGCTGACGGTCCTCGACCGGTGGCGGAAGGAAGGGCGCAAGATGCCCGTCCTCGTGCTGACCGCGCGCGACAGCTGGTCGGACAAGGTCGCGGGTCTCGACGCCGGTGCCGACGATTATCTCGCCAAGCCGTTCCAGACGGAGGAACTGATCGCCCGCCTCCGCGCCCTGATCCGCCGCTCCTCGGGGAACGCGTCGAGCGAGCTCAACGCCGGCGACATTCGCCTCGACACGCGCTCCGGCAAAGTGACCAAGGGCGGCGAGCCGGTGAAGCTCACCGCGCAGGAGTACAAGCTCCTCTCCTACCTCATGCACCACAAGGGCAAGGTGGTCAGTCGCACCGAGCTGATCGAGCACATTTACGACCAGGATTTCGATCGCGATTCGAACACGATTGAGGTGTTCGTCACCCGAATCCGCAAGAAATTGGGCGCGGACGTCATCACCACCATCCGCGGGCTTGGCTACAGCCTTGAGGAACCGGTTAGTTGAACCTCGAAGCCCCCGCGGCTCCCGCCGCGGCGGCGGATGAGCATGCCGTAAAGCCGGTGAAGAGGCGGCACGTCGGCTCGCTGAGCCGGCGGATGATCGGCGTCGCCGCACTGTGGATCGCGGCGCTGCTCCTTATCGGCGGCTTCGCGCTCGACCGCGTACTGACGCGCTCGATCGTCGCCAGCTTCGACAACCAGCTTACCTTCGTCCTCAACTCGATGATCACTTCATCGGAGATCGGCCCGGACGGCGAGGTCCGATTCAATCGCCCGCCCGCCGACCAGCGCTTCGTCGAGCCGTATTCCGGCCTCTACTTCCAGATCAGCGGAGCCGGCGCCGAAACCTTTCCCTCACGTTCCCTGTGGGACCGCCGGCTACGCGTCAGCGACGCTCATGCCGACCTCAAGCCCCACCTCTATGACAGCGACGAGTTTTCGACCCGGGGCAATGCCGAGCCACTGCGCATCGCCGAGCGCGACGCGATCCTGCCCGGCTCATCGGTCCGCTGGCGCTTCCAGGTGGCTCAATCGCGTGAGAGCATCAACGACCAGATCGGACGCCTGCGCTTCACCCTCTTCTGGAGCTTCTTCGCGCTGGGCATCGGCCTCCTGGTGCTCGCGACGCTGCAGACTTTCTACGGGCTGTGGCCTTTGCGCCGCGTACGCAACGAAGTCGCCGACATCCGCTCCGGCGACAAGACGCGCGTCGGCGACGAATTCCCGGTCGAGATCCGGCCACTGACGGAGGAGATCAACCAACTCCTGGCGCACAGCGAGGCGCAAGCCGAGGAAGCACGACGGCACGCTGGAAACCTGGCCCATGCGCTGAAGACGCCGCTGACCGTCATCACCAACGCAGCTACCGCGGATTCACCCGACCTCGACGCGACGGTGATCCGCGAATCCGCGGCCATGCGCCGACAGATCGACCACCACCTCGCCCGGGCGCGGGCGATCGGCCGCCGCGCCAGCGCCCACTCGCGCGCCACCGTCTGGGAAAGCCTCGAAGCCGTCGAGCGCGCCGTCTGCCGCCTCTACGACAACGTCACCGTCGACATCGCCGGCGACCACCACGCTCAGGTGCGGGTCGAGCGCCAGGACCTCGACGAGATGCTCGGAAATCTCGTCGAGAACGCTGCGAAATATGGCGGGGGACGGGTCTTCGTTACGGTCGAGCCGAAAGCCGACAAGGTCAACATCGTCGTCGAGGACGACGGCCCTGGTATCCCGGAGGAGCGCCGCGGGGAGCTGTTCACTCGCGGTGCGCGGCTGGACACTACAGGAAAGCCGGGCACCGGCCTTGGCCTCGCCATCGTCCGTGACGTCGCCGAGATCTACGGCGGCTCGATCCGCCTTGAGGAGAGCGAGGACCTCGGCGGGCTGCTCGCGCGCCTCAGCCTCCCCGCGGGCTAGGTCTACCGCCCCTTCGTCGAAAGACCATTGTCTGAGCCTCGCAGGTCAGTAGTTATCCGCGGGACCATTCCGGGCTGGGGATTTTTCTATGCATTTCCGACACTTGCTGCTCGCCTCCGCGTTAGTCAGCGCTGTTCCAGCCCTGGCCGCGGCGCCCCGCTACGGCAGCTGGGGCCTCGAGCTCCATGACATGGACCGCTCGGTGAAGCCGGGCGACGGCTTCTTCGAATATGCCGAAGGCACCTGGTTAAAGAACCATCCAATCCCGGCCGACAAGACCGCCGCAGGGTACAATTACGACCTCCCCGACGAGATCGAGCTGCAGGTCAGGAAGATGGTCGAGGATGCGGCAGCGCACCCAACCTCCCCGACCGCACAGAAGATCGGCGACGCCTACGCCGCCTGGATGGATCAGGCCGGTATCGAAGCGCGTGGCCTCGCACCGCTGAAGCCCTACCTCGACCGCATCGACGCGGTCTCGAACCGTTCGCAGCTGGTCAAGCTGATGTCGCAGCCCTCTTATGCCTCGCCGATCTCGGTCGACATCGCGACCGACCAGGACGACACGACGAAGTATGAGGTGAGAGTCGGCCAGGCTCACCTCGGCCTTCCGACGCGCGATTACTACCTGCTCAAGGGCGATAAGTACGAATCCATCCGCTCCGCGTACCGCCAGTATATTGTCGAGGCGGGCAAGCTCGCGGGCCTCTCCGATCCGGAAGGCCGCGCGGACCGCATCCTCGCGCTCGAGACCCGGATTTCGCAGGACCAGTGGGCGCCGGAACGCCGCCGCGATCCGGTCGCAACGCACAATGTGATGACCATCGCGCAGCTCCAAAAGCTGGTCCCGCAGGTCAACTGGCGCGAGGCGCTTCGCGCGGGCGGGCTCGGCGCGGCGAAGAAGGTCGACGTTGCCGAGAAGAGCGCCGTTGCTGCAGCCGGCAAGCGGCTTGCCGACGTGCCGCTTTCAACGTGGAAGGAATATCTCGCCTTCCGCTTCATCAGCGACCATTCGGACGTGCTTCCGCGCGCCTTCGACGACGCGCACTTCAACTTCTACGGCAAGACGCTGAGCAGCGTTCCCGAGCAGCGCGCGCGCTGGAAGCGCGGGATGCAGATGCTCGACGACAGCCTCGGCGAGGCGGTCGGGCAGCTCTACGTCGCCGAGCACTGGCCAGCCGAAACTGCACGCCAGGCGCAGGAGCTGGTCGACGACATGCGCGCCGCTTACGCCGACAAGATCGCGAATGCGTCATGGATGGACGCCGCGACCCGCAAGGCCGCCCTTGCGAAGCTCGCCGCGTTCGACCCTCGCATCGGCCACCCGGTCAAGTGGATCGACTATACGAACCTCAAGACCAGCCGCGACGATGCGCTGGCAAACGAGGTCGCGACCGAGAACTTCCAGTGGCAGTACGAGCTGGATCATTACCCTCATCCCGTCGACCGCACTCTGTGGAACATGACGCCGCAGACGGTGAACGCCGAATACGACCCGACGCTCAACCAGATCACTGTGCCCGCCGCGATCCTCCAGCCGCCCTTCTTCGACGCCAACGCGGACCCCGCCGTCAATTACGCCGAGACAGGTGCGACGACCCTGGGTCATGAGATGGGCCACGGCTTCGATGACGAGGGTCGTCAGTATGATCCGCAGGGCCGCCTGCGAGACTGGTGGACCCCGGGGACGGCCGCCAAGTACAAGGTCAAGGCCGACCGCCTCGCCACCCAGTTCGACCAATATGAGCCGCTTCCGGGCGTGCACATCAAAGGCAAGCTGACGCTTGGCGAAAACCTCGCCGACCTTGGCGGTCTGGAGACGGCCTACGCAGCCTATCGCCGCTTTGTCTCCCGCCACGGCGAGCCGCCAGTGATTGATGGCCTCACCGGCGACCAGCGGTTTTTCATCGCCTACGCGCAGGCCTGGCAGGGCAAGCGGCGCGAGGGGTCGCTTCGCCAGCAGCTGCTCAGCAACCCGCACAGCCCCGAGCAGTATCGGGTCGACGGAATCGTCCGCAATTTCGACCCGTGGTACAAGGCGTTCAACGTGCAGCCCGGAGACAAGCTCTATCTGCCGCCTGAGCAGCGCGTCCACATCTGGTAACTGCGCGGCACATCTGTCGCGTCGGACCCGTCGTTCGTCGAAAATGCTTGCCTGTTTCGCGTCGGATCGCGACAAATGCGCGACATTCAGCCGAGGGGTGAATATTCATGAAATTCAGAACGTTGACGCTTGCCACGGCGAGCCTTCTTGCAGCTGCGGCTCCGGCCTCACTGAACGCCGCGAAGCCGGTCCTCGGCACCTGGGGTTACGACCAAACAGCGATGAACAGCTCGGTGAAGCCGGGCGACGATTTCTGGGCTTACGTCAATGGCAACTGGGCCAACCGGACCCAGATCCCCGCCGATCGTGCCTCGGTAGGCTCCTTCATCAATCTCGCCGAAGGGGCCGAGCGCGACGTTCGCCAGATCGCCGAGGGTTTCACGAACGCCCCCAAGCGTGACCTGCTCGGACAGCAGATCGGCGATTATTATTCCAGCTTCCTCGACGAAGCTCGCATCGAGCAGCTCGGTACTGCGCCGCTGAAACCGTATCTTTCCAAGATCGAGGCGGCCAAGACCCGCGACCAGCTGGTGAGGCTGTTCATGACGCCGGGCTACGCCAATCCGATCGGCATCGGCATCAATCCCAACCCGAAGGATCCGACCCACTATTCAGTCTCAGCGACTCAGTCGACGCTGGGCCTGCCCAACCGCGACTACTACCTCTCGGACTCACCGAAGATGGCGGCATACCGGGCCGCCTATCGCGACTATATCGTCAAGATCGAGAAGCTTGCGGGCCTCGGCGGCGGTGAGGCTGTTGCGGACCGCATCATCGCCCTTGAGACCGCGTTGTCGCAGGCCCAGTGGTCCGCGGCCGATCGCCGGGACATCGACAAGACCTACAACCCGATGAGCCGCGCGCAGGTGGCTGCGCTTGCGCCACAGTTCAACTGGGATGTTTCGCTGGCCCAGCGCGGCCTCGGCAATGCGACCCAAGTGATCGTGCGAGAGCCTTCGGCGATCGCTGGCGCAGGCAAGATCCTGGCGGAGACGCCGCTGTCGACCTGGCGCGAGTGGCTGGCCTTCCGCTTCGTGTCCGACCACGCCGATGTGCTTCCCAAGGCCATCTCCGACGCGAACTTCGAATTCTATTCGAAGACCCTGACGGGCGTTGAGCAGCAACGCGACCGCTGGAAGCGCGCCGTCGCCGCCACCAATGGCGCGCTCGGGGAAGGCGTCGGGAGTATCTACGCGAAGACGCACTTCCCGGCCGAGTCCGAGCGGCAGATGACCGAGCTCATCGCCAACCTCCGCCAAGCGTATCAGGAGCGCATCAGCAGCAACAGCTGGATGGATGAGGCTACTCGCAAGGCCGCGCTCGAGAAGCTCGCAGCCTTCGATCCGCGCATCGGGCATCCGGTCAAGTACATCGACTATTCGCCGCTGAAGGTCGTGAAGGGCGACGCCCTCGGCAATGACCTTCGCGCTGCCGATTTCCGGTGGCAGCTGCAGCTGAAGCGCTATCCGAAGCCGGTGGACCGCACCCTTTGGGGAATGACGCCGCAGACGGTGAACGCCTACTACAGCCCGCCGACCAACCAGATCACCTTCCCGGCAGCGATCCTGCAGCCTCCCTTCTTCGACCCGAACGCCGACCCGGCCGTCAATTATGGCGGCATCGGCGCGGTGATCGGCCATGAGATGGGACACGGCTTCGACAACCAGGGCCGCAAGTTCGACCCGAAGGGCATGCTCCGCGACTGGTGGACTCCGGAAGCGGCGAAGTCCTTCACGGGGAAGACCGACGTCCTCGTGTCGCAGTATAATGGATTCAAACCGTTCCCCGACCTGGCGGTCAACGGCAAGCTGACCCTCGGCGAGAATATCGGCGACCTGTCGGGCGTCGAAGCCGCCTATGCGGCGTTCAAGAAGTATGAGGCTAAGCACGGTGCTTCGCCGGTGATCGACGGCCTGACCGGCGATCAGCGCTTCTTCATCGCCTTTGCGCAGGTCTGGCAGCAGAAGCAGCGCGACGACGCCCTGCGCCAGCAGGTCATCACCAACGAGCACAGC
>Ga0157376_10004034_pt1 | contig 10157 bp, 6 predicted proteins | sample M45metaG_FD_121801 | JGI IMG/M metagenome (GOLD analysis project Ga0157376, IMG submission 121801) | Miscanthus rhizosphere microbial communities from Kellogg Biological Station, Michigan, USA - M4-5 metaG | ecosystem: Host-associated > Plants > Roots > Rhizosphere > Soil | place: USA: Michigan... | reverse complement strand
TGCAACACAGGTAGCCGCAACAGCTCCCGGAGATCTTAAATTCAAAGACATCAATAAAGATGGCAAAATAGATAACAATGACCGTGTGTTTCTGGGAAGCTTTATTCCAAAGTTTACCTATGCATTCAACCTGGGTGCTAATTACAAAAATTTCGATTTGGGTGTTTTCTTCCAGGGAGTTTCCGGCAATAAGATATACAATGCCACACGGGTTATTACTGAAGGAATGATACGTTTCTTTAACGCAGGTACACAGGTTTTGGATGCATGGACGCCCACACATACTAACACAAAAATACCCAGGGCTATTCTTTCAGATCCCAATGGTAACGCACGCACTTCCGACCGGTTTATTGAAGACGGTTCTTTCCTTCGTATGAGAAATATAATGCTGGGTTACACCATTCCGGAATCTTCTTTACAAAGAATGACGAAGGGGGCCGTTAAAAGCTTCAGGTTCTATTTGTCAGCGCAGAATTTATTTACTATCACTAAATACAAAGGCTATGATCCTGAAGTGGGTAACAGAACACCCAACTCAAATTTAACCAATGGTATTGACTTTGCCGTTTATCCTCAGCCCAAAGCTTTCCAGGCTGGTATACAGGCAACATTTTAATATTAAAACTAGTCAATCTTAAAATAAGTAGTATGAAACAACATATTTATAAACTCACGTTTACGGTAGCACTGGTTTTTATCAGTATACTTTCCTGTAATAAAAAACTGGATACAACCGATCAAAACAATCCTACTATTTCGAGCTATTTTAAAACCGCGTCGGAATTACAAAATGGCGTTAATTCTGTCTATTCAATACTGCGGGGTGGCGCATTGGTAGGCCGCGAATGGTTCTTTACCCACGATATGAGAGGCGGTGAAACCAATGCAGGTGGTGCGCAATTAGAGGCACCAAGAGCAGAATTACTGAAACAACCCCTGCCCGCTCCTTCCAACTCTGTAATGACAAGTGTTTGGCAGGGCGCGTATGAAATGATCAACAGGGCCAATCTTGTACTCAGCAAAGCCCCGAACGTTACTGATAATACAACACTCAGGGACAGGCTGGTGGGTGAAACTAAATTCTTAAGGGCATGGGCGTATTTTGAACTGGTAGTACAATGGGGCGATGTTCCGATGTACACAGAACCAGTTGTCTCTGCAACGGGCTTTAAAGGAAAAACACCTGCAGCAGATATCTATACGTTAATCATCAGCGATTTGACCGATGCCGTTGCCAAACTGCCCGCCAGTTATGGTGCAGCAGACAATGGACGCGTCACAAAGGGTGCAGCCAATGCTTTTCTTGGAAGGGTTCAAATGCAGAAAGGAGATTACGCTGCTGCCAAAGCTGCCTTGTTGCAGGTATATGGCAAATACTCACTGGTGGCCAATTACACCTGGAATTCTGACGGAGATATTCTGGCAGAAGATGGTAACGGAACCGTTCTTACGGTGGGTCATGAATTTAATGCTGAATCTATTTTTGAAGTGGTATTTGTAGACAGGAAAGATAACGGCTTTAACTGGGGTTATAACGGTGAGGGCTCCACGAGCCCGCTGGCCTCTGTTCGTTGCCAGGAATATGGCATTACCTGGGGAAATGTAATACCTTCTGACAGGTTGCTGAACGAATTTGAAGCCAATGATCCAAGGTATAAATTTACTATTTATGAAGAAGGCGATCAGATTCTTACACAAACATCAAGTCCTAAAACACTGGTGGCAGCCGATATGAATATTGCCACATCAATAAAGGGTGGTGTGACAAAGAAAAGGTTTTTTAGAAAATATAATATTTACGAATGGCTGAATTCTGGTTTTCATACCAGCGGTATTAATCAGCGTTTAATCCGTTATGCCGATGTATTGTTAATGCTGGCAGAATGTGAAGCTGAAATAGGGACACCTGCCCAGGCTGCAAGCTATATCAACGAAGTGCGCCAACGCCCAAGCGTAAATATGCCGGTGGTAGCACCCGCTACCAAAAACGATGCGCTGAAAGCGGTAATGCACGAAAGAACGGTGGAGCTGAGCGCAGAAGAGTTAAGCAGTTTCGATTTATTGCGCTGGAGGAAAAAGGGATATTTTCCTTCTATTATAGCCGATCCTGTACCCAACCAGGTTGCTTTATTTCCTATTCCTGCGGCCGAAACATCAACAAACCCGTTGCTGAAATAGGTTGAAATAAATTTTCTGAATAGAGGCTATGCAAATAGCCTCTATTTTTTTGCGCAGAGAAATAAACCACGGAGACACGAAGGACACGGAGTTGCACGGAGACTGGTATTATTAAATTGCTATTGCGCCATTGGTCTAAAACTGTGCTTCTCCATGTCCTCCGTGTCTCCGTGGTTAGTATGTTTTGAAAAGAGTAAATTGCAACATCATGAAAACAGGATTCGTCCGTTTATTTATTTTTCTTTCCATAAGCATATTGCTGAATTCCTGTAAAGAGAATAAGAAAGAAACGATGTTTACTCAGTTGCCGTCATCCGTATCCGGCATACATTTCAGCAATGATATTCACGAAGACGATTCGTCAGGTTCTTTTATCAATGAGTTTGGCTATATGGGTGGCGGTGTTGGCATTGGCGATTTCAACAACGACGGACTAAAAGACATTTTTTTTACCGGCAACCAGGTAAGCTGCCGTCTCTATATCAATAAAGGAAACAACCAATTTGAAGACATTACCGAAAAAGCAGGCATTGCCACCAATGTATGGGCCACCGGTGTAAGTATTGTTGATATCAACAATGACGGATACGATGATATCTATGTTTGCGTATTTGGCAAAAATTTACTGACACACGCAAAAAACCTGTTGTTCATCAACCAGCACAACCTCACCTTTAAAGAGGAAGCAGAAGAATACGGTTTGGCAAACCAGGGCTATTCCACACAGGCAGTCTTTCTGGATTACGACAAGGACGGCGATCTTGATATGTACCTTACCCGTTACCTGCTGAACGGCCCCAATGCCAATACCATATTTCCGCGCGATAAATCTGGCTACTCCCCTGCCAATGACAGATTATACAGAAATGATGGCCCGTCCGCCCAATACCATCACCCGGTATTTACAGACGTAACATTGCAGGCGGGTATTAAAGAAGATGGCCTGGGCTTGGGCGTTGTAGTAAGCGATTTCAACAATGATGGCTGGCCCGATATTTATGTGGCCAACGACTTTATCTCCAATGACGATTTATGGCTGAATAATAAAAATGGCACATTTACCAATTGTATTGCCAAATCACTCGGGCACCAGAGTTATAGCAGCATGGGCGCAGATGCCGCAGATATTAACAATGACGGACTGCCGGATATTTTTACGCTTGATATGCTGCCTGAAAACAATGAACGCAAAAAGACTTCTTTTTCATTTATGAATTATGAGCGGTATGAAACCGAGCGGTCAATGGGTTATGAACCCGAATTCATGCGCAATATGCTGCAACTTAACAATGGCTGTTTCCCCGGAAAAGATACCAGCATTCCATTTTTTAGCGAAATAGGCCAACTGGCAGGCATCGCCGCCACAGACTGGAGCTGGAGTGTATTGGCCGCGGATTATAATAACGACGGCTGGAAAGACATTCATATCACCAATGGAATAGGCAGGGATTTTATCAACGCCGATTTTCTTGAATACAGCAACCAGATCTTTTCAAATGGCGGCAGCAGGGAAGAACAGCAAAAAGCCATCAGGGAGAAACTGGCTTCACGAAATCATGTAAATCTCCATGACTATTTATATATCAATAACCACAACTATACTTTTACAGATGTGTCCGATAGCTCTGGTGTTAATGAGCTTTCTATGTCTAACGGTGCCGCCTATGCTGACCTGGACAATGATGGCGACCTTGATCTTATTGTAAACAATATCAGTAAGGAAGCTTTTGTATTGATTAATAATACGATTCAAAAAAACACCGCTCCGCAAGTTCATTATATAAGTGCCGGTCTGAAAGGCGACAGTTTAAATACCAATGGCATCGGCGCCAAATTGCTGCTGTATCAAAAAGGCATGACCCAGATGGAAGAAGAAAGCCCTGTGCGCGGTTATTTTTCTTCTGTTGACAGGCAATTAATTTTTGGATTGGGCGAAAACAAAATGGCAGATTCACTGATTGTAATATGGCCCGATGGCAAAAGAGAATCAATAAAAAATATTCCCGCAGATACCACGCTCACTATATCCTGGCAAAATGCCCGTAAACCCGAAATAACGCCAACACCGGCGTCCAACACATTGTTTGCCGATCTTACTGCTGATTCGGCGATTGTATTCCGGCATCATGATAACTCTTACAACGATTTTGCTTTCCAGCGCCTCCTTCCCCAGAAATATTCGCAGCTGGGACCTTTTATTGCCACCGGAGATGTGAATAACGACGACCTGACTGATTTTTTTCTGGGCAATGGATTTAATTTTTCAGGGAGCCTGTTTACCCAGCATACCAACCGGCAATTTTCAGGTAAAGAAATCACCAATAGTATTAAAATGGAAGAAGATGAAGCCTGTATCTTATTCGATGCTGATAACGATGGCTGGAAAGATTTACTGGTTACCGGTGGCGATACCCGTTATGAAGAAAATTCTCCCTTTTACAAACCGCGTTTATACCTGAACGATAGAAAAGGAAATTTTACCCTTGCACCGGGTTCGCTTCCGGAAAGTATAAAGACAATAGCCGGCTGTGTAACTGCTGCTGATTATGACAATGATGGCGATATGGATCTGTTTATTGGCGGAAGGGTATCAAAGAAATATCCGCTGCCACCCCGGAGCTTTATACTGCAAAACAACAAAGGCGTTTTTACAGACGTCACTGCTAAGGTTTGTCCGGCATTGCAAGCCCCCGGCATGCTTACAGGTGCCGTATGGGTAGATTTTGATAATGACAAACAAACGGATTTAATCATTGCAGGCGAATGGATGCCCTTGCGTTTCTTCAAAAACAATCATGGCCGGTTGCAGGAAGTAACGGCAACGACCGGTCTTACACAAATGAATGGTATGTGGCGCAGCCTTATTGCCACGGATATTGACGGCGATGGTGATATTGACCTGGTGGCGGGCAACCTGGGTCTTAATTGCCTGTATAACGTAAGCAATGAATGCCCCATGCAATTATTTGCATCTGATATTGACGGCAATGGCGTTATAGACCCAGTGTTCTTTTACTATATCAAAGACAATGAAGGAAAAAGGCGCTCTTTTCCGGCCATTGGCAGGAACCAGCTTGCCGAACAGGTACCTGCCATTAAAAAGAAATTTTTGCTTCACCAGGATTATGCACATGCCGGCTTTGATGATATTTTTAAAGGGAAAGCAAAGGACAGCCTTGTACAATTGTACTGCAATGAAACCAGGAGCTGCTGGTTTGAAAATACAGGTAATGGAAAATTTATAAAACATGTTTTGCCGGTTGAAGCACAGTACGCACCTGTGAATGCAATTATTTGTGACGATTTTGACAATGATGGCCTCAAAGATTTGTTGCTGGCCGGTAATGAATACCAAACTGATGTGATAACCGGCAGGTATGATGCTTCCTACGGTTGCTTTCTGAAAGGGAAACCAAATAAACATTTTGAAGCCATCCCGCCCGTTTCAAGTGGCTTCATCATCCGCGGAGATGTAAAAGACATGAAACTGCTTACATTGGCCAACGGTGAAAAGATAATACTGGCAGCAGTCAACAATGAGATGCTGCGTGTTTATAAAATAAGAAAATAGCCAACACAGAAAAATACCTGCTGCTGATTAATGGCTGTTAAATCGGCCTATTTTTCCCTTACCCCTTGCCACTGATAATTTACTTATTAAATTGGGTGCAGAATATTGGCGGTAACAAACCGTCAGGCAATCCACAAACAATGAAAAAAATTACATGCAATTTGCTGCTGCTCAGTTTTGCTGGTTTGCTCCGGGGCCAGTCTGTCCAAAATGGCGTTTCTTATGATTTGGCCGTAGAGAGACACGCTCGTATCAGCCAGTTGTCTTACCAATTGGCTTTTGATATACCCGCCAATAAAACGGGCAGCATAGCAGCTTCAGCCATTATCTCATTTGATTTGGGCAACAATAACCAGGCCCTGCAGCTTGACTTCAGACAGGAAAAAGATAATATCCGGTTTCTCGCCGTGAATGGCAAAGCCATTATTACAGACATACAGCATGAACACCTGGTCATTGGCAAACAATTCCTGCAAAAAGGGCATAACCTTATCAATATTGATTTCACCGCCGGTAATGAATCACTGAACAGAAGTAACGATTATCTGTATGCGCTGTTTGTACCTGACAGGGCAAGAACTGTTTTTCCTTGTTTTGATCAACCGGATTTAAAAGCAAATTTCGTTTTAACGCTGACCGTGCCCAAAGGCTGGACCGCTTTGGCAAATGCAGCTGTTAAAGACTCCGGCACTGTTGGTGCAAAGACAATATATCATTTCAATAAAAGCGATAAGCTGCCCACTTACCTGTTTTCATTTACTGCAGGAAAATATGCCGTAGCCATGAAATTCGGCATGCAGTTTTTATTCAGGGAAACCGATACAGCAAAGATTCGGCTTAGCACAGATTCCGTTTTCCGGGCACACAGCGAAGCCATTGGTTTCCTGGAGGGCTGGACGGGTATTCCATTTCCTTTTCAGAAAATAGGTTTTGTGGCAGTACCATCTTTTCAGTTTGGTGGTATGGAACATCCGGGCGAAGTACAGTACAATGCCGCTGGTCTCTTCCTTGATGATGGCGCCACAAAAGACCAGTTGATAGCGCGTTCTGCGGTCATCTCTCATGAAACGGCCCATATGTGGTTTGGCGATATGGTGACAATGAAATGGTTCAATGATGTATGGATGAAAGAAGTCTTTGCCAATTTTATGGCAGATAAAATAACCGAAAAACTACTGGGCACAGAAACCTTTAATTTAAAATTTTTACTTGATCATACTCCGGCGGCTTATAATGTTGACCGCACACCCGGTGCCAACCCCATCCGCCAGCAATTGGATAACCTGAAGGATGCCGGTTCATTATACGGTAATATTATTTACCACAAAGCGCCTGTTATGATGCGGCAACTGGAATTGCTGATGGGAAAAGATAATTTCAGGAAAGGTATACAGGAATACCTGCAGCAATACAAGTATGGCAATGCCACCTGGAACAATCTGATCGCTATTTTAAGCAGGCATACAAAGGCTGATCTTGCCAGCTGGAATAAAGTATGGGTAAACCGTCCCGGAAGACCAGTATTTGACTACCGTTATATAACCGGTAAATTTATTATTACGCAGATGCCTGAGCGCGGAGAAAGCGCGGTATGGCCGCAACGCTTTGCCATCGCATTACGTTATGCCGGCAGGGATACATTAATTGACATTGATATGAAGGGGAAATCAATAAGTTTTCCATTGGCGGCAAAGCCTGATATGGTTCTGTTTAATGCCGATGGCCGGGGCTATGGCCTGTTTCCCGCCGTTATCAGTAGTGAGTTATACCAGTTGCGAAGCCCGGTGGCGCGGGCATCTGCCTATATCAATGCGTATGAAAACATGCTTGCCAACCGCGGCATTAAAGCAGGCCAGCTATTGGATTTTTTGGTGGAAGGTATTTCGAAAGAAACCAGCGAATTGAACCTGCGGCTTATTTGCGGTTATGCGGGAACGGTATACTGGACTTTTTTATCGCCTGAACAAAGACTCATCAAAAGCGCTTCCCTGGAACAGGCGCTCTGGTCGGCCATGTTGCTTCAAACCGCTTCCAACAATAAAAAAATACTGTTTAAAACTTACCAGGATATCTACCTGGGCGAAGAAGCTGCCAAAAAAATATACAGTATCTGGCAATCACAACAGGCCCCGGAAGGTGTAAAACTTACAGAAGACGATTATACAGCGCTTGCAACAACAATAGCCATAAAAACTGATACGGCCAACACTGTGCTGCAGGAACAATTGGCGCGCATTGCCAATCCGGATCGCAAAGCAAGGCTTGAATTCCTCATGCCTGCCCTATCACCCGATTCCACCAAACGTGATGCATTTTTTTCCAGTCTGCAGGATATCAGCAACCGCCGCAAAGAGGCCTGGGTGGCTGCGGGCTTGTCCTATTTAAACCATCCGCTACGGCAAAAAAGCTTTATGAAATTCCTGCCGTCCTCATTGAATATGTTGCAGGATGTGCAACGCTATGGAGATGTCTTTTTTCCGCAAAACTGGCTGGGCGCCATTTTCAGCAGTCACCAATCGGCGGAAGCCTGGCAGGTTGTTAGGCAATTCCTGGCCACGCATCCCGGCTATAACAATAAACTCAAAGCAAAAATATTACAGGCCACAGATAATTTGCGCAGGGTGCAAAAGATGCACGGCAACTAAATGAATATGAAATACCTATTTCTCATTGGCCGTTGGCATTATCTATTATCATAAAATGCTTTTCATTGTACAAACCTGTCTCAATAACGGCAACTTTTGTTCATTCATCTTGTAAAACGGTACATTGATCGAAACCGCCGCGGTTGGTAAGTAGTTTCTTGTAGTTTTGTTCTCGTGTTACACTTATTTGCTATATGACCTTATCCTTTCATTTTTAACAGGTTAACTGTACAAATATGGGTCACAGAAATTATCGATTTTATATTTTGTCTTTTTTATATGCTCATCGCGAAAAAACGGTAGATATTCGCCCTTTGTTGGATGAAATTTCAGCAGAAGGTCATTACTCGCTTAACTACTTGTTTATATTGCTTCAATCGATGCGCTATAACGGCCTTTTATCATTGCCAGACAATACTTTTCAGGCAGTGCCGGAAAAGCTGCCTGCGAAAATTGAAGCTGAAGGAATAAAAGAATATAAAAAATTATATACGTGGGGAGAAAGACTGGACATGCAGAAGGCTGGAACCTAAACAGCCTATCAGTGTCTACAAAACATACACCGTTCGTCAACCTGCCTACAACCTAAGCCTGGCTTCTTTCCACGCCAGTGATGGCCATCTTTAACGCGCTCAGCAAAGCTATGCCAGCGGTTGGATTGGCTTCCGCAATATCAAACCAGTTTCCCGCGATGGTTTTGTACAACCTGTAATTCTCGCCAGTTGAGCTGGTTAGCTGGTATTCCTGCAATACTGTTCTTACAAATCCAAGAGGATTGGTAACGACAAAAGGCCTGATGGTATAAAAAAAATGCCTTGTGCCGTCAATGATAAGCTGCGTAGTTTCGGCTTGCATACACAATGTTTTAAATTTCTCTAAACAATTAAAACGGTGTTGGGTGCGGGACAATTATAACGCTGCGGAATTGATGATTATTATTTTATGGCAATGGCTAAAAATAAAAAAGGGCTTGCATAGAAATGCTGCCCCGTTTTAAAATCCAATATCCTATGAAAAACCGAGACAAAGATATAATGCATTATTTCATAATGCAACGTCAAAATACGCGTTTTTTCTACGTAGTTTTACGGTCGGCCTGATAAAAACCGATCATTAAAGATAGATTAAAACCACTCTTTTCCCGGACACCCAAACTGCTTATTTTTGATTCAGAAGTTGATTGATAGCAAATCCATAATCCTTTTGAAACCCTGAAATTATCCTGCATTCCTAAGAAAAACCAATCCAAAATCCAGTATCAGTCAGCCTTCTAATTTACAGCTTATCCATAGTTAAATTGCTTTATCATTAAACCTGCTTGTCGCGAGCAGGTTTTTTTATGTTCTTCTCGCAGAAAAATACCCGGCTATTTAATCCCACTCCGCCAGGAGGGCATTTTAAAATTGCAACTTCCTAAAAAAGAGAATGCGCAAAAAGTAGCCAGGAACATACAAGTAAACTAAACATCCTTTTGTGTAAATAGCGGGTGTGCAATCATTCAACTGCACAGCTTTTTTATATCCATAGAAAAGACGCGATGGCAAAAAAAACGATTGCAGCAGGCATCCTGTATAAAAAACATAGATTGCAATTTCAAACCTTCAATGTATGAACCATTATTCCATCCTTGATAAAGCAAAGGACTATGCTGCCAATTATCTTTCAGCCCTTCCGCACAGACGTGTATTTCCTGATTCCACCGGCCTGGCCCTGTTAAATAATCTTTCTTTTCAATTGCCTGATAAACCTAATAGTGCCGA
>Ga0157376_10004032_pt1 | contig 10159 bp, 5 predicted proteins | sample M45metaG_FD_121801 | JGI IMG/M metagenome (GOLD analysis project Ga0157376, IMG submission 121801) | Miscanthus rhizosphere microbial communities from Kellogg Biological Station, Michigan, USA - M4-5 metaG | ecosystem: Host-associated > Plants > Roots > Rhizosphere > Soil | place: USA: Michigan... | reverse complement strand
TCCGGCGGCATGGCGCAGCGCCTGATGATTGCCCGCGCCCTGATGCACGAGCGCGAGGAACCAGTGTGCGTTGGCATCGGACGGATTACGCTGGACTGCCCATTGGAAAACCTGCAGCGCGCCCGGAAAACGCGGGGATAGATCCTTGATCGGGAGGGTACCCGCTATGCGCAGGTCCTCGCCCGCGTAGTAAGTGTAATCCAGCAGGTCGCGGCAGTAACTTCGATAGTAAAGCATCAACGCGTTGCCGATCGCCGGCGCCGGCCGTGTATACCGATGGGTGACCAGCACGAGCGCGTCGCGCAGAAGCCCCCACTGGATGTACAGATCTGCCAACTCGAGCAGGCGTTCCGGATTTGCGCCCAGCAGGTCCCAGAGTGCCGGGTCCGCGGCGCCTTGTCGAACTCGTTCGAAGCGCGCCATCAGATCCCCGGCGGCGGGCGACCCCATGCGCGCCAGCACGGCAGCAGCGGCCGGCTCGTCGAATGCTGCCCGCAGGAGTGCGCACTGTAGCGCGAGCGCATGCTGCATGTTCGGACCCGCACCGACAGCCTTCGCTGCCGCTGCGTAATCGCCGGTACGCGCGAGTTCCATGGCCGCATCTGTGGGGCCGGACGCCGGTTTCGAGACCGCGATGGCGAATGCGCCGAGGCCGGCAGGCCCGACGGTGGAACCCCACTCCGCGTCGGCGATGGCGATACCGGCGAATAGCAAGGGGCTCCCCCCGGTCAAATGGAAATCGAGGTTCTTTTCGTCGGCGAAGCGCGGGATCACCGAGAGCGCCCGGTTGCGGGAAAACACGGGATCGTAGCCGCGATCCGCTTCCCCGATCGACTTCGGATTCTCATACGCTCCGCCGCCCAACTGGTTCCAGATCACGAAAGGCCGGTCGGGCTGCGGCCTGCCCGCAGCATCCACGGAGAGGATATCGTTGCCGATAACGCGGTTGGTGGTGTTGCCCAGATAAATCCGGAACGCGACGTCCTGTAACTTATAGCAGATGTTATTCGCGTAGACGACATTACTATACGCCTTGGCGCCGCGGCTGGAGGACTGAAAATAGCAGCCTCCCGAATCGTAAAATACATTGTTATAGATCAGGTTGTAAGACGCCGTCCCGCCATCGAAGGAACTAACTTCCAGGCCCCAGCTCTTGCTTGACAGCACCACATTGCGTCTTACCGTATTATTCGCCCCAGAAACCTGAATTGCTGGCTTATAAACGGGCGAAAGCTGGCCCACGCCCTTGACGATATTTCCTTCCACCAGGTTATGATCCGCCGGCCCGCGGCCGTACACTCCGATCCATCCCTGCCCCCATCCGCCGTCCATCACATTGTTCAGCCAGCGATTGTACCGGCAACCCGATTTGCAAAGGCTCTCATCGTGGCCGCCGCGCGTGAGGTGATTGCTCCAGATCGTATTCCCGGTGGCACCGTAGCCCAAAAGAGCGAGCACAAAGCCGCCGCCGCCGTCCGGATTCTGCGTGGCATCCGGGCTCCCGTAATCGTGAAGATAAGAGCGGTAGACCAGATTGTTCGCGCCGGTGATCACGACGCCGAACTTAAAGGACGGGATCACGGGAGGATGAAACTCCACGTTGAACAGCGCATTATGACGGCCGTCGATCTGTGCGTCGTATTCGCCGTAGGGTGTGCCTGGGGAGGCGACTGCCAGCCCGTCGATCACCAGGTAGTCCCCCGCCAGAATTACGGCGTGCGGCGAGTTTGGCGGCTGCGACGCGAGGGTCGCCGCGTCGCCGGGATTGACCAGCACCACCGCCTTGGCATCGGCCGAACACTTCTGCGCCATGCGAACTTCGTCGATGAGGTAGCTGCCGCCCATCACCATGACCACCTGCCCACAGGAGATGCTCCCGGTCGCGTGCGCCAGGGTACGCCACGCGTGTGCGCTATCCGGGCCCTTACCGTCGTTAGCGTCCTTTCCTTGCGTGGAAACGTACCGCACAGGGTAATCGGAGGTGGCGGCGTTCGCCGTGTTCGAGTAAGCGCTGAATACCGGGGATGTATTTCCCGAGTAACTGCGCACCCGGAACAGGTAAGTGGTGTGCGGTTTGAGTCCCGAGGCAATGAACTGGGCGGCGGTTCCATCCTGCGGGTCGGCGTACTGCGACTCGGTGACCCAATACGGTATGCCGCGGTTGGGTGGATTGTAAACCTGCTGCCCGGCCGGGTCGCTGATGTTACAACGCGCCCCGCGCGCCACGATGCTGCTGTCACAGGTGTAGCCGCCGGCTCGCGGGATGGGCTCCAACTCGGTCCAGGCGGCATAGCGGCTGTCGCCGGCGGACTGTATCTCCACCAGATAACCGTATCCGGGGTCGGTCACTGCAGCCCACGTCAGGTTGATCTGATTGGGGCCTTTGACATGCGCGGCAATTACCGGAGCTCCCAGTCCGGCCGGCTGGGCGCAAATCAGACGACACACCACCATTGCTCCAAATGCCGCAGCGACTCTTGCCCTGGATCTCTTCACGCCTCTTTGCCTGATAAAAAGTATACCGGAAGGCCTCGCTGACATTCGCTGGTAAGATGGCAGGTATGCAAGCTGTCCTCTTGGGGAAGATCTCCGTTATCGCGGCATTGCTTGCTGTGCCCGGGATGCTCCTCGGCCAGTCTATTGAGGTAGCCCCTAAGGCCGTCAAACTGGCTCAGGTGGAAGGCGGACCCTTAGCCGTCGCGAAGGTAACGATTCGCTCATCCGGAACCAGCGTACAGAATTGGACGGCCACCGCCATTCCGGGCGATCCCAATGACCCTTGGATCCGGTTGGACGCCGCCGATGGCGCAACGCCGGCAGTTTTGACCATCGGAGTGGTGGACTGGCGCGGGGAAAGCAAGAAACCTGGAAAGTTTCCGGCCAGCATCCTGATTCAATCGGGAAGCGCGAAGGTGACCCTACCGGTGGAGTGGGAAGTTCGCGCGGCCAATCCACCTCCGGCATTCAGTTATCTCGCAGGGCCGGCCGGATGTAAGCAGGCGGCGGGCTACCCGGATCCGCCGGTTTGCACACCGCTGCCTCTTCCCGGTATTCTCGGCCCGCCCCAGGCTGGAGCCAGTTATGTAGATCCGAACTTCGGCGGCCGCGTTCGCGTGGTCACCGCAGCGCCGATTTACCACACTTACTCCACTCCGTCGCCGCTCAGCGCCCATCAGAAGTATCTGATGAGCTATCTCGAAAACGGCACCTGGGAGATTGTCGACGCCGCGACGGCCCGCGTGGTGTTCCGGCGCAATCCGTGCAATCAGAGTTACTTCTGGGATGCCACGGACGACGAAGTATATTACTACTTTCAAGGCGCAGCGGTTCTGAAACATGACTTGCGAACCAATAAGAGTTCTGTCCTGATCGATTACTCCAAACAGCCCGAGCAGTTCCACGAAATCGTCCGCGGCGGCACCGGCGATTCCTCCAAGGACAACTGGATTTCCTTCTGGGCGCCCGACGACAAGACAATCTGCGCGCTGGATATCGATCACCTCAAGACATATTGCGCCGACTACGCGGATTCCCAGCGCAACCTTGCCTACGGCGATGTCGATTTCACCTTGATCTCTAAAGGCACCGACAAGACCAGCGGAAAGCGCTACGTCATGCTCGTAGCGCCGCCCGCGATGGGAATATTTTCCGTCGATCTGGCGGGCGGCGCCCTGAAACTGGAATACCGCGGCCCAGAGAGCCCCGAGAAACCCGGGAATAACGACGGGGTCTGCGATCCAGGAGAGCGCTGCCTGGTCGGTTCCCACCTGGACACTCTGGAAGACTCGGCAGGCATTCAATACCTGGTGACGAACGGCGAGACCAGCAATCCCTGCGAGGTGTCGTTAGCCACCTATCAATTGAACACCGGGGTTAATCTGCTCAGACAGGTGGAGTTGGGCGGAGGCAGGAAAAAGGTCATGACGCTTTGGCGTTGTGGCCGGGGCTGGGTCGACGAGCACGTAGGGTGCGCCAAGTCCGCCCCGTACTGCGTGATCTCTACACAAGCCGAGGCGCGCCGTCCCGATGACATGTCCGAGTACGTTCCGACGCCCCACGCCGGCGAACTGATCGTCATGCGTGACAACGGGCTGGAGATCCGGCGCATCGCGCTCACCCGCACGATCTTCTATACCACCGCCGGCGAGGGCAATTATTGGGCGGCCCCGCGCGCCGCGATGTCCAACGACGGCTCCACGGTCGCAGCGGATTCGAATTTCGGCCAGATCGGCAAACCGCGCGTGACGCTGATCGAAACTGGCTTCGGCTCAAAGCCAAACTAAAGCCTCGCTGCGGGCTCAGTTCCGATTTTGATGCTTTTCATTGGCTGCGGCGGGATCCGGCGTCGCCAACAAGAGGACGCCCTTCCCATCCGTCAGTGTTGCCCAGAAGAAGATCTGACCGCTATCGTTCAGCGCTCCTCCATTGCCTAAGAAGTTTCCCACGCTCGAAATCGCGCCTTCGCCGGGTATGACTGTCCCCGTACCGGCGGCCAAGTGCAATAAACCCTGCGAGTAAATGTAGAAGGCAGATTCGCCGCTCTCTAGCGAGGCATTAAAGCTGATGTCTCCGTGATTGTTCAGGAAGTAGTTGCCGATCGTGAGTGAGGGATTTACGGTCAGGACCTTCCGGCCGTCAGGCATGATGTCCCCCGGTACTGCTATAGGAACAGTAAGGCCTCCGGAGTGTAAGAATATGCCGCGCGACGCGCGGAGACCCTGCGACGGCAGGAGATCTCCCATGAAGATAAGGTCACCACGGTTGTTCAGTAACGGTCCCCAGGCAAAGTAGTACCTGACGGAGAGGGGGCCCTGCTCCCCCTGGTGGGCGATGGACTCGATCGCCCCGTTCGCACGCTTAAGATAAACACTCTCATTGCAGGCAAACATTGACGGGTTGATACATTCCTCACCCGCTACATGAGCACCAAATGCGATATCGCCACGATCATTGATCCACGGGTTCTGCGCGAAATCGAACTTGCCGCCCCCCGGAGCTGGATCTCCGGGAACCATTACCTTGGTGACCTGACCATTGTGATCCAACACAAAGATTCCTGCCCCCAAATCCTGACTTCGGGAGGCGCCTGGGGCCGTTCTCACAACCGCGGAAAAGGCCATGTCGCCGAGATTGTTCAAGCTGGGGCGCATGCCCGTCGACAGAAACACTCCGAATCCCGGCGCAAGGGTGACCCCGGGGATGACTACCTGGCTCACCTTCTGATCCGCATGCGAGTAGTGGAATAGGCCTTCCTTCGGGAAGCCTTTCAACTCGGGAGGATTCAACGGTTTCAGCCCGAACACAAAGGCCATGTCGCCCGAATCGTTCATCGTGTGGCCGGCGACATCTCTTTCGAACCTCCCGCCGCCCGGGGCGGGCAGACCGCCACGCGCGAGTTGCATCGCGGATGACCCCGCCCCTCCTTTCAAGAGGAAAACGGCTTCGTGCGTTACCGATACGTCCGCACCAAAGCCGAGGTCGCCGCGGCTATTCAGGCAGGTCGGTGCGAAGCCTTTTGTGAAGGTTCCGCCTCCCGGCGCAGGGTCGCCGAGAGTCGCGATCTTCTCGAATCTCAAGTGATCCCACCGCCGCGTGTTAGTTCCTTTGGATACCAGACTCTGTGTTTTGAGTGAGTTCGTGCGGACCCTAGACCCACCGAATCGGCTTAGCCCGGCAAGCCAGACCACAACCAGGATTGCGATGGCAGCCATTGCGATCACGGCTCGGCTCCAATTCCTGAGCTGGCCGAAGAGTGGAGATTCCTGCCCGATCCTTCGAAGCTCACCAGCGGCCTCCGTTGCCGACTGGTACCGCCGCTCGCGCTCCTTCTCCAGGCACTTACTTATGATCCGTTCCAGTTCCGGCCGTTGTGCCAGAGGCTCGTGTGTCCCGTGCAGAATCCGGTCGATCGTCTCGATCTGTGTCCTACCTTGAAGAGCCGGCCGCCCCGTAGCCATTTCATAGAGCACAAGACCGAGGCTGAATACGTCAGTGCGATGGTCGAGGTCCCGCCCCAGCAATTGCTCGGGACTCATGTACTGAACGGTTCCCATCAGAATCCCAGTGCCAGTCATCGAGTTCCGGCTAACTCCGGCCGCACCCGCCTCGGGTCCGGAGTTGATCTTGGCTATTCCGAAATCCAGGATCTTCAACTCATCGCGCGGTCCGATCATGAGGTTCGATGGTTTGATATCCCGGTGAATGATCCCGTGCGTATGGGCCTCCGCAAGGGCATCCGCGGCCTGTGCGCCAAACCGAAGAATTTCGGGGAGTGCCAGCGGGCCCTTGCCAATCGCAGCTTCGAGCGTTTTTCCCTCGATGTATTCCATCGCGATGAAGCGAATTCCATCGGCTTCCCCGACCTCATAGATATGACAAATGTGGGGATGGTTCAACGCCGACGCTGTCCTCGCTTCCCGCATAAATCGTCTATCGGGATCCATCTCTCGCAGCGACCGGTGTCTCAATACCTTGATCGCAACCGGACGGTGGAGCTGCAGGTCCATCGCCCGGTAGACGGTGCCCATCCCGCCCTGGCCGAGTTTGGCGGCGATCCGATAGTGAGAGACGGTCTGTCCGATCTGAAAATCTGCCGGTTCGGATCCCTCCGTCGGATTGGGATCGACGGAAACCTCCGGTAAGTGTTCCAGAAAACTCCCGGCCAGCTCGTCCCCGGCCAGCAAACTTTCCACCTTCTGGCGCAGGGACTCGTCTCCCTTGCAGGCCGCGGCGAGGTATTCGGCGCGATCCGCGCCCTGCCGTGCCAAAGCGGCCTCGAATACGTCCTTTACGTGCTCCCATGCGCTGGGGCTCATACGGGCTTCGCTCTGCCGCCAGGCGAGATGGCATTGAACAACCAGGCCCGTGCGACGGTCCACTCACGCCTGACCGTCCGAGTCGAGATGCCCAAAACCTCCGCCGTTTCCTCCTCCGTAAGGCCGCTGAAGAATCGCAGCTCGACAAGATGGCATTGCCTGGCGTCGATGGCTTCGAGTTGCGTAAGGGCGTCATCCAGAGCCAGCAAATCCGCCGATTCGAACAGGGGCATTATTCCGGCGTGGTCGAGCGAGACCTGAATCTGGCCCCCGCCGCGCTTGGCGCACTGGTGCGAACGGGCGTGATCCATGAGAATTCGACGCATGGATTGCGCCGCAACCCCGAGTAGTTGCGCGCGGTTTTGCCAGTCCAGTTCCCGCTGCCCCACAAGCCGCAGATAAGCTTCGTGCACGAGCGCGGTGGTTTGGAGCGTGTGATCGCGGCGCTGCTCGCGCTCGCGGCGCATGTAAGAGGACGCCAGGCGGCGGAGTTCGTCATAGACTTGAGCCACCAACTCCGAGCCGGCCTCGGCACTTCCACTCCTCATTTTAGTAAGGAGTTGCGCGATATCGGCCATTGGGCCCTCGCATTCCCCGCCGGCTTCCAGGCACAGCAGGCAAATAATGTTTGACTATTCTCTGTCAAATGTCCGGTTATTGCAATGCTTATCGCGTTACTGGAGAACGCGGCACTGCCGCTTCATGAAGACGAAAAGGAGAACGGTCATGAAAACCAAAACGTTCGTAAAGGTCCTCGCTTTGGCCCGCAACCACTACAGGACGGCCGGACTGACCCTTACCGCAATGTTGTTGTCAGCAACAGGAGTATTTGCTCAGGTAACGAACTCGCTCGACTGCAATCAGGGCGGGCACGGGAACGGATGTCCGATGGTCGGTGTCTATCCTCCTGGCTCAAACCCCCTCGGTGTTACTTATGGGGAATGGACCGCGAGGTGGTGGCAATGGCTCTTATCAATTCCGGGACCGGTGAACCCCAACTTAGACACTACCGGCGCCAATTGCGCCCAAGGACAATCAGGTCCCGTGTGGTTCCTGGCAGGAAGATTCTCTTCCGGCCCACAGACTGTGCGGGCATGCACGGTCCCGGAGAACAAGTTAATCCTGTTGCCGATTGCCAACGTTTGGTTTGGAGACGGCGTGAATGATTGCAACGGCATGGGACCCTTGCGGCCGGACCCGAAGCTGCCTAACTGTCCGCCGATGTTTGCGCCAGTAGATTTCAATAAACCTAACGGCTGGTCTCCCGTAACTTCGCTCGTTGCCGGTTGGGAGAATAATCCACCGTTGCCGCTCGAATTGACCGTCGATGGAATCCCGCTGCAGGATCCCCTGGCATACCGTGCCCTGGCGCCACAATTCAGCTATAAGCTGCCGCGCAATTCTCTTAACGGAAATCCTGCAGGCACGTACGGTCCCTCCGGTTCGGACGGATATTGGGTAATGCTCGCGCCGCTCCAGCCCGGGCGGCACACCATCCATTTTAGAACCGGCGATGGCTTCCAGGACATACTCTACAACATCAGGGTTGAGAACGGACACTAGCCTGGGAAGCGACGATGATGCGCCGTGATTCTGTACATCACGGCGCGTCGACCAGCCCCCGCCGTGTTAGACTGCCCCCGGAGGTACGTGTGGCATCGGAAAAGCATACGCGGCGAAAGTGGTTGAGTGCGGTCCCTGCCGCTGCTGTGGCCGCTTCGGCAAGCGCCCAAACCGCCGGCGGCGGCAGCCGCCCCAACATCGTTCTGGTGATTTCAGACCAGTTCCGCTGGGACTGCATTGGCGCCATGGGCCTGAATCCCATGAACCTCACGCCGAACCTGGACCAGATGGCCGCACGCGGAGTGCTGTTCCGCAACGCAATCGCCAACCAGCCGGTGTGCGCCCCGGCCCGCGCCAGCATGTTCACCGGACAGTACCCCAGCAAGCACGGCGTCTGGAAAAATGCCTTCGGCCTCGCGGAAAATGCCACCACGCTGGCCACGGTGATGAAGCAGGCCGGCTACTCGACGAACTACATCGGTAAGTGGCACCTCGCCCGGCCCGAAGGCGGGACTGCCGCCGAGACGCGCGGCGCCGTGAAGACCGGCCACCGCGGCGGATTCGCGGATCTCTGGCTTGCCGCCAACGCCCTCGAGCTGACCTCCCACGCCTACGAAGGCGACCTCTTCGACAACGACAACAAGCCCGTCCACTTCGCCGACCGCTACCGCGCCGACTTCATGACCGACCGCGCCCAGGCCTTCCTCCGCTCGCCGGCAGCCAAATCGCCATTCCTGCTGACCCTTTCGTACCTCGAAGTCCACCACCAGAACGATAAGGACACCTTCGACCCGCCGAAAGAGTTCGCCGGGCGCTACCCCAATCCGTATATCCCTCCCGACCTGCGTGCCTTGCCCGGCTCCTGGCCCAGCCAGATTGCCGACTACTTCGCCTGTGTCGCCAAGATGGACGAAATCATGGGGACGCTGCGCAAAACCCTGGTGGAAACGGGCAACGACAAAAACACCATCGTGATGTTCACCAGCGATCACGGCAATCACTTCCGCACCCGCAACGCCGAGTACAAACGTAGCCCGCATGAGAGCTCGATACACATCCCGCTGATCATCGAAGGCCCCGGCTTCAATCGCGGCATCGAGGTCAACGAACTCGTCAGCCAGGTGGATTTCGCGCCCACCCTGCTGGCAGCTGCCGGCCTACCCGTGCCCGGGACCATGCAGGGGCACAGCGTCCTCCCGTTGCTGGACCGCCACACCGAAGGCTGGCGCAACGAAGTCTACTTCGAAATGTCGGAGTTCATCACCGGACGCGGACTGCGCACGCCGCAATACACGTATGCCGCCGCGGCGCCGCGAGTCCCCGGCTGGCAGGCCGTCCCGTCGGTGGAGAAGTACGTGGAGTATATGCTCTACGATCTGAATGCCGATCCCTACCAGCAGGTCAACCTCGCCGGCCGCGTCCCGTATCAGAAGATCGCTACCGAGTTGCGCCAGCGCCTGCTCGCCCGCATGAACGAGGCCAGCGGCGAACGCGCCACCATCGATCCCGCCTGGTTCCCGTATTCGTAAGTGGTTTCGCCGCGCCACCTCTTTCGAGGGGTGGCATCCCGTCGGGCGCGCGCAATTCCGTATGCTTCCAACCATATAGCAGGGCTAATCGAAAGGGCCATCGCCAATAGACTCCCGCGTGGAAACGCCTCGCGACCCCCGCGCGTTACTTTAAGCAAGATGTCACGCCTGAACAATTCATGGTTACGAGGTAGCCTGGGTCTCTGGATCCTGGCAGTACCGGCGATTGCAGCGGACGCGGTGCCCTCTACC
>Ga0157376_10004030_pt1 | contig 10164 bp, 8 predicted proteins | sample M45metaG_FD_121801 | JGI IMG/M metagenome (GOLD analysis project Ga0157376, IMG submission 121801) | Miscanthus rhizosphere microbial communities from Kellogg Biological Station, Michigan, USA - M4-5 metaG | ecosystem: Host-associated > Plants > Roots > Rhizosphere > Soil | place: USA: Michigan... | reverse complement strand
GCCTTCCGGCCTGACAGAGCGCGAGTGCGACGTGCTGCGCCGCCTCGCGCGCGGCGCCACGCTCAAGGTCATTGCGCGCGAGCTGGGCCTCTCGGTGAAGACCGTGGACCGCCACGTGCAGAACATCTACGCGAAGGTCGACGTCTCGACGCGCGCCGCCGCCACTCTGTTTGCCGTCGAAAACGGCCTGCTGGACTGATTTCTCCGGCGGACCCGCATGGGGTATTCGCCCGATGCCGCCCGCCGCTGCGCCGCCTATCGTTGCTTCATCCACTCACGAAAGCCCGCCATGAAGAACGATCTTTCCCTTCGCACCGACCTGCCGCTCACCGCATGCGGCGCCGCCGAGCTCGCCCGGCTGATTGCCGCCGGCAACACGAGCTCGAGCGAAGCCGTCGAGCAGCACATCGCGCGCATCGGCCAGGTGAATCCCCGGCTGAACGCCGTCGCGGTCGAGCGCTTCGATGCCGCTCGCGCCGAGGCGCGCAAAGCCGACGAGCTGCGCGCGAGCGGCGCGCCGCTGCCGCCGCTGCACGGCGTGCCCGTCACGATCAAGGAGTGCCTCGACGTGAGCGGTACCGCCTCGACCTTCGGGTTGCCTTCGCGAGCCGGCCACCGTGCGGACAGCGACGAGCTTCACGTGGCACGCCTGCGCGCCGCCGGCGCGATCCCGATCGCCAAGACCAACGTTGCCCAGGCCCTGTTCTTCTACGAAAGCGACAACCCGCTTTATGGCCGCACGGTCAATCCGTGGAACGCCGAGCGCACGCCCGGCGGCTCCAGCGGTGGCGAGGCCGCATTGATTGCCACCGGCGCCTCGCCGCTCGGGCTGGGCACCGACATCGGCGGCAGCGTGCGCATTCCCGCCGCGTTCTGCGGCATCGCCAGCATGAAGCCGACCGCCGGCCGTTGCGACGACATGGGACGCTTCAGCTCGCCGGTCGGCCAGCGCGCGATCGCGAGCCAGGTCGGCGCGTTGGCGCGCAATGTGGAAGACGTCGCGTTGGGGATCGAGATCATCAACGGCGGCGCGCGGCCCGAGGTGCCGGGCCAACCGCTGGGCGATTGGCGCGGCGTCGACCTGTCGAAACTGCGCGTCGCGCATTACACCGACGACGGCACGTTCGCGCCGGCGCCGGCCGTGGTGCGCGCGGTGCGCGAGGCGGCGGACATGATGCGGGCGGCCGGCGCGCACGTGAGCGCCTGGACGCCGCCGGACGTGAAGCAGGCACTGGACCTCGTCTATGGCTTGTATTTCGCCGACGGCATGGCCTCGTTGAAGCGCCGCATCGGCAAGGACACCGTCGCGCCGCAGCTCAAACAGGTCCTCGGTCTGGCGGGCTTGCCGCGGCCCGCCGTCGTGGCCATGCGCGCGCTGCTGCGCATCGTCGGCCAGAACACACTCGCCGACGGCCTGGAACCGTTCGGGTACCGCGACACGACGCACTACTGGGACTTGGTCGAAGCGCAGATCGGCTATCGCGAGCGATTTGCCCACGCGCTCGATTGCGCCACTGGCGGTCCGTTCGATGTCATCCTGTGCCCGCCTTGCGCGCTGCCGGCGCTGACGCATGGTGCGAGCAAGGACCTGGCCACCGTCGGTGCTTATGCGTGCCTGTATAACTTGCTGGGCTGGCCGGCCGGTGTCGTGCCTGTCTCGCGCGTGCGCGAGAACGAACAAGTGGGGCGCCAGCCTTCACCCGACATCGTGGCCAAGGTGGCGCTGCAGGTGGAGCAGGGCAGCGCTGGGTTGCCGGTCGGCGTTCAAGTCGTCGCGCGGCCGTGGAAAGAGCACGTGGCGCTGGCGGCGATGGCGGCTATCGAGCGCGCGGCGCGGGGCCGGCCCGGCTATCCCTCGCTGAACGCTGCCGCCTAGAACAGGTCGAGCGTTCCTTCCCAGCGGCCCGGCGGCTCGCTCGCGTGGTGCGCCGGGGCAACTTCGCCGTTGCGCGCCGGGGGCACCGCCATCGCTTCCTCCGAACCGGCCTTGGCCAGCTTGCCGACGCGCACGCCCAGCAGGCGCAGCCGCCGGCTCAAGTCCACGCGCTTCAGGCACAGGCCCGCGATCTTGCGGATCGTCTTCGCATCCGACGTGTAGTGCTCGATCGTCTGGTCGCGGGTGGCGATCTTGAAATCGTCATAGCGCAGCTTGATTCCGATTGTCTTGCCGACGTAGCCCTTGCGCTGCAGGTCCTCGGCGACGCGCGTGCAAAGGTCGGTGAAGATCGCGCCGAGTTCCGCGCGGTCGCGCACGGCATGAAGGTCGCGGTCGAACGTCGTTTCGCGGCTCATCGACACCGGCTCACTCTCGGTCACCACCGGGCGGTCGTCGCGGCCCCAGGCGGCCTCGTGCATCCAGGCGCCGTAGGCCTTGCCGAAATTGTCGATCAGCCACTGCGGGTCCTGCGCGGCGATGTCGCCGATGGTGTGCAGGTGCAATTTGGTGAGCTTCACCTCGGCCTTCGGGCCGATGCCGTTGATCTTGCGCACCGGCAGCGGCCAGATCTTCGTCTTGATGTCGTCTTCGTACAGCACCGAAATGCCGTTGGGCTTGTTGAATTCGCTCGCCATCTTCGCGATCAGCTTGTTCGGCGCGACGCCGATCGAGCAGGTGAGGCCGGTGCGCTCGAGGATCGCGCGCTGGATCAGTCGGGCCAGCACCCGGCCCCCTTCGCGCTGGCCGCCGGGCACTTCGGTGAAATCGATGTAGACCTCGTCGACGCCGCGGTCCTCGATCACGGGCGCGATCTCGGCGATCGTGCTCTTGAAGAGGCGCGAATACTTGCGCACTTCCTCGAAATCCACCGGCAGGACGATCGCTTGCGGGCACAGTTTCGCTGCCTTCATCATGCCCATCGCGGAGCCGACGCCGAACTTGCGCGCCGGGTAGGTCGCCGTCGTGATCACGCCGCGGCCCACGTAATCCTTCAGCAGCGGAAACGCATCGGTGGGGATCTCCGAGAGCGGCCGGCCGGCATAACGCTCGCGCACGATCTCGTCGACCTCGCGGCGGCCGCCGCCGATCACGACGGCCAGGCCCTTCAGCTGCGGATAACGCAGCAATTCGACGGACGCGAAGAAGGCGTCCATGTCGAGGTGTGCGATGCGGCGGATCGGCTGGGCGGGGGTCACCCGCAAAGCATAGCGCCGCCCGCCCGCAACCGTGATTGCCCGGTGGCGGGCGTCCCTTCGCCGTGCCAGACTCCGCCGCCAAACGAGGAGAGAAAACGATGAAGCCATGGATCAAATGGACGGCCGGCGGCTTGGCCACGGTCGTTGTGCTGGTGGCAGCCACCGCGGTGGCCGGCCTTCAATTGGGCGAACAGAAGAAGGCGCGGAAGATCGACGTTGCCGTCGTCCCGGTGGCCTATGTCAGCGACACCCAGGCGCTGCAGCGCGGCAAGTACCTGTTCGACTCGCGTGGCTGCGCCGAGTGCCACGGCGCCGACGGCAGCGGCCGCGAGTTCGCGAACGATCACGGCAGCGTGCGGCTCGCCGGTCCCGACATCACCGCAGGCGGGGCGACGGCCAAGTACCAGCCCGTCGATTGGGTGCGCACCATCCGCCACGGCGTGAAGCCCAACGGCAATCCCCTGATGGTCATGCCCAGCGAGGATTTCAACCGGCTCACGGACCAGGACTTCGCATCCATTGTTGCCTACGTGCGCAGCCTGCCGCTGGGCAAGGGCGCGCCGCCGGTGATCGAGTTGCCGCTGCCGGCGCTGGTGTTGTACGGCCTGGGCGCCATCAAGGATGCGGCAGCGAAGATCGACCACACGCTGCCGCCGGCGCAACCGGTGCCGGTGGCCGTGAACGCACAGCACGGCGCCTACGTGGCCAATATGTGCATCGGTTGCCATGGCGAGCACCTGTCCGGCGGCAAGATCCCCGGCGGCCCGCCCGACTGGCCGCCGGCGGCCAATCTCACGCCGGGCGAGGGCAGTGTATTGGCGCGCTATCCGGACGCGACGAAATTCGTCGCGATGCTGCGAAGCGGCAAGCGGCCGGACGGCACGTCCATCGCAGTGATGCCCTTCGACTCGCTCTCCAAACTTGACGACACCGATGCGCGCGCGGTCTACGAGTTCCTGAAGACTGTGCCGGCGCGAGCAGCAGGGGGGCGTTGACGTGCGTATCAAGTCTGCCGCCGCGATCGCGCTTTGCGCGCTGCTGGCCGCCTGCGCGGCACCGGCGCGCGTGCCGATCGACGAAGCGCGCCGGCAGGTGATGGAGACCGAGCGCGCGTTTGCCCGCACGATGGCCGAGCGCAACTTGGCCGCCTTCGGCACGTTCGTCTCCGAGGACGCCGTGTTCGTCTCCGGCCCGGCGCCGCTGCACGGCAAAGCCGCCGTGGTGGACTGGTGGGCGCGTTTCTACAAGAGTCCGGCGGCGCCGTTCTCGTGGGAGCCCGAGCAGGTGGAGGTGCTGCCCTCCGGCGACCTGGCGCTGAGTACCGGCCCCGTGCACGACGCCAAGGGCAAATTGATCGCGCACTTCACGTCGATCTGGCGGCTCGAGGCGCCGGGGCGCTGGCGCATCGTTTTCGACAAGGGCGCCGAAGTCTGCGACTGCGCGAAATAGCCGCTCACTAAAGCAGGATGCCGCGGTCCACGGTGTTGATGTCGGTGCGTCCGCAGAACGCCATCGACAGGTCCAGCTCCTTGTGGATGATGTTCAGCGCCGCCGTCACGCCCGCTTCGCCCATCGCACCCAGCCCGTACAGCATCGCGCGGCCGATGTAGGTGCCTTTGGCGCCGAGTGCCACCGCCTTGAGCACGTGCTGGCCCGAGCGGATGCCGCCGTCCATGTGCACCTCGATCTTGTCGCCGACCGCTTGCGCGATCGCCGGCAGGGCGGAGATCGAGGAGGGCGCGCCATCGAGTTGCCGCCCGCCGTGATTGGAGACGATCAAGGCATCCGCCCCGGTGTCGACGGCGATGCGCGCGTCTTCCACGTCCTGGATGCCCTTGAGGATCAGTTTGCCGCCCCAGCGCTTGCGAATCCACTCGACGTCTTTCCACGAGAGCGAGGGATCGAACTGCTTGGCGGTCCACTCGGAGAGCGAACCCATGTTCTCCACGCCCTTGACGTGGCCGACGATGTTGCCGAATTGCCTGCGCTTCGTGCCGAGCATGCCCAGGCCCCAGCGCGGCTTGGTCATCATGTTGGCGATGTTGGCGAGCGTGAGCTTGGGCGGTGCGGACAGTCCGTTCTTCAGGTCCTTGTGGCGCTGGCCGATGATCTGCAGGTCGAGCGTGAGCACCAGCGCGGAACAGCGTGCCGACTTGGCCCGGTCGATCAGGCGGTCGATGAAGTCGCGGTCGCGCATCACGTACAGCTGGAACCAGAAGGGGTGCTGGCCGGTGGCCTGCGCCACGTCCTCGATCGAGCAGATGCTCATCGTGGACAGCGTGAACGGGATGCCGAATTTCTTCGCGGCCAGCGCGGCGAGGATTTCCCCGTCCGCATGCTGCATGCCGGTGAGCCCGGTCGGCGCAATGGCGACGGGCATCGCGACGTCCTGCCCGATCATCTTCGTGCGCGTGCTGCGGTTGGCGATGTTCACGGCCACCCGCTGGCGCAGCAGGATCTTGTCGAAGTCCGACTCGTTCGCGCGATAGGTGCTCTCGGTCCACGAGCCGGAATCGGCGTAGTCGTAGAACATGCGCGGTACGCGCTTTTGCGCCAGCACGCGCAGGTCTTCGATGTTGGTGATCACGCTCACGGCTCGTCTCCTCGGGTGGCGCCAATGCTAGCCGGGCACGGGATGCCGCAGTTTGAATTTATTTGCCGGATGCCGGAAATCTGTTCATCAGGTGACCGCCACCGCCACCTTGACCGCCGCGTCGAAGAGCTTGTACATCTGCGGCGGCCACGCGCCCTCGCTGTCCACGGCCGTCTGGACCAGCACGGTCTGCGTGCGCCGGTCCACCAGCACGCGCTGTCCATCGTGGCCGTTCATCATCAGCAGGCTTCCATCCGGGCGCGGATGCCAGAAGAAATACTTGTAGCCCGCATAGCGCATCGCCGTGCCGTGACGCAGGTGGGCGTCGGCCGCGGACCAGGAAGAGCACTCGTCGATCCAGCGGCGGCTGACGACCTGCCGGCCGTCGATCGTGCCGTCCTGAGCGATCATTTGGGCCAGCCGCGCCCAGTCGCGCAACCGGGCACCGAAACCGATGCAGTTGAACTCCTTGCCTTTGCCGTCGCACAGCCACGTGGCGCCCGCCTCGGCGCCCAGGGGGTGCCACAGGACTTCCTCGCAGAATGCGGTGAGCGGGCGGCCCGTGACCTTCCGGATCACCATGCCGATCGTGAGCGGGCACAGTTCGTTGTAGTTGTAGCGGCTGCCCGGCGGCTCTTGCGCGGTGTTCCAGCTGCGGACCACGGATTCGAGATCCGGGTTGCTGCCCGTGAAGGCGCGGGGGTAGATCGTCGCGTTGTCGCGATCGTGCAGGATCGCGGCCCCGCTGGACATATTGGCCAGGTTGCGCAGGCTGATGCCGCCGTGCAGCGTGCCCTGGAGTTCTTCCACGTACGTCTGGGCGGTGTCCTCCATCGAGCGGATGAGGCCACGGTCCAGGCAGATGCCCAGCAGCAGCGAGGTTACGCTCTTGGCCATCGACCAGCTCTGCATGCGCATCTCCGGTTTGCGCTCGAACTGGTAGGCCTCGTGCAGGATCGTGCCTTTGCGCGCAATCAGGAGCCCGGTGACGGGCCACTCCCTCATGTATTGGCCCGCCGACTCCGCCACCGGCGCGAAGGCCTGTGCGCCCTCTTTGGACAGGGCTTGCAGAGGCGTCGACGCTGCGGGCGCGGCAATGGTGCGCGCCCTGAACATGGCCTCGTAGCCGCCCGAGTAATTGCCCACGCGATAAGCCTTGTCGGTCCATTGCCGCGACGGGCTCCAGCCGGTGGGGTAGCCGAATGTTTGCTTCCAGTCGGCCGCCGCGGCGTGCGCCAGCGGCGTGAAACCGAGCGCGGCGCCTGCCCCGAGCAGGGCGCGCCGCTTCAAGCCGCGGCTCCGATGCCGATCATGCCAGGCGTTCGCGGTGCCGTGCGATCTGCGCGCGCACTTGTGCGGGGGCCGTGCCGCCGAGCGTGTTGCGCGCGTGGAGCGACCCCTGCAGCGAGAGCACGCCGTAGACGTCTTTCTCGATCGCGGGGTTGAATTGCTGCAGCACGGCCAGCGGGAGCTCCGACAGGTCGACCTGGTGCGAGATGGCGGCCTTGACGGCATGCGCCACCGTTTCGTGCGCATCGCGGAACGGCAGGCCCTTCTTCACCAGGTAGTCCGCGAGGTCGGTGGCGGTGGCGTAACCCTTGAGCGCCGCCTGTTCCATCGCCTGCGGCTTCGCGGTGATGCCGGGCACCATGTCGGCGAAGATGCGCAGCGTGTCCTTGAGAGTGTCCACGGTGTCGAACAGCGGCTCCTTGTCTTCCTGGTTGTCCTTGTTGTAGGCCAGCGGCTGGCCCTTCATCAAGGTGACTAGTCCCATCAGGTGGCCAACCACGCGACCTGTCTTTCCGCGCGCCAGCTCGGGCACGTCGGGGTTCTTCTTCTGCGGCATGATCGACGAGCCGGTCGTGAAGCGGTCGGCGATCTGGATGAAGCCGAAGTTCTGGCTCATCCAAAGCACCAGTTCCTCGGACAGCCGGCTGATGTGCACCATCGCCAGGCTCGCGGCGGCGGAGAACTCGATCGCGAAGTCGCGATCGCTCACGGCGTCCAGGGAGTTCTGGCACACGCCTTCCATCTGCAGCGTCTTCGCGACGCGTTCGCGGTCCAGCGGATACGTCGTGCCGGCCAGGGCGGCGGCGCCCAGCGGGAGCCGGTTGACGCGCTTGCGCACGTCCGCCATGCGCTCGGCATCGCGGCTGAACATCTCGACGTACGCGAGCAGGTGATGGCCGAAGGTGACCGGCTGCGCGACCTGCAGGTGCGTGAAACCGGGCATCACCGTCTCGGCGTTCTTGTCCGCCAGATCGAGCAGCGCCTTCTGCAGATCGGCGAGCAGCACCGCGATCAGGTCGATCTCGCCGCGCAGCCACAGGCGAACGTCCGTCGCGATCTGGTCGTTGCGGCTGCGGCCCGTGTGCAGCCGCTTGCCGGCGTCGCCCGCCAGCTGCGTGAGCCGCGCCTCGATGTTCAGGTGCACGTCCTCGAGGTCGAGTTTCCACTCGAACTGGCCCGCTTCGATCTCGGCGGCGATCTGCGCCATGCCTTTGCGGATCGCCGCGAGATCTTCTGCGGCGATGATCTTCTGGGCCGCCAGCATGTCCGCATGCGCGAGCGAGCCCTCGATATCGGCCTTCCACAGGCGCTGGTCGAACGTCACGCTGGCCGTATAGCGCTTGACCAGCTCGCTCATGGGCTCGGAGAACAGCGCCGACCAGGCTTCGGATTTCTTATCGAGTTGGCTCATAGATGGCTCTCAGGCGGGCCCATAGTGGTTCGCCCCGGGGTGGATGCGGCAAGGATCACCAATAATCGGCGCGAAGGCACCGTCTCGATGAAGGATTCCCAAATTTTATCGACGTTTCAGGATGCGCCGGCGCCACTGGCTGCGCAGCCTCCGGTGCGCGTGCTCGTTTTCGACGCCTGCCACGTCGGCGTGATCCTGCGCGCGGTGCTGTTCGTCGAGACGGTGATGGCCGTCGGCGCGATGTTCGGCGCCGTGAACCTGTCCGATTGGCTGCTGCGCGTGTCGCTCCTGAGCGGCGCGGCGCTGCCCGCCACGCTGGCCTGGCTGATCGTGGCCTGCAGCCTGAAGCTGTTGCTGGCGCGCTTGTCCCCGGTGGCGCAGCAGATCTTCGGGCTTGCGCTCGGCGCGCTCGCCGGTCTCTACGGCTGCGCCATGATGGCGCTGGTTGGCGTCTCCGCCGCGGTGCCCTGGGTGGCGTCCGCTTTCACCGGCGCACTGCTCTCGTCGGCACTCGTGTTCGCGCTGGTCCTGCGCGCCAAGGGCCGCATGCCCGCCGACACTGCGGCCCGCCTGTCCGAGCTGCAGGCACGTATCCGGCCGCATTTCCTGTTCAACACGCTGAACAGCGCGATCGCCCTGGTGCGCGAAGACCCGGCGCGGGCCGAGGCATTGCTGGAAGACCTGAGCGACCTCTTTCGCCACGCGCTGATGGACCCGGGCGGGCCGGTGACGCTGGCCGAGGAGGTGAACCTCGCGCGCCGTTACCTGGATATCGAGCAGGTCCGTTTCGGCGAGCGACTGCGCGTGGAATGGGCGATCGACCCGGCGGCCGGCATGGCCCGCGTTCCGCCGCTGCTGCTGCAGCCATTGGTGGAGAATGCGGTCAAACATGGCGTGGAGCCGAGCGCGGCGGGCGCGGACGTGAAGGTCAGTACGCAAAGGCGCAGCAGCTCGGTGGTCATCAAGGTGACCAACACCGTGCCGGCCGGCCAGGGACAGCGCGGCAACGGCGTGGCGCAGGAGAATGTGCGAGACAGGCTGCGGCTGCTGCACGATCTGCAAGGGCAGTTCCAGGCCGGCCTGAAGGACGGCGTCTACCAGGTTCGGCTGGAAGTGCCGGTGTGAGAAGGACGAGGGAATGACACTGCAAGTGCTGCTGGTGGACGACGAGCCCTTGGCTCGCTCGCGTCTTCGAACGTTGCTGGCCGACTGCGCGGCGCCGGCCGCCGCGGTCGGCGGCGAAGCGGGCAACGCGGCGCAGGCCATGGAACTGCTGCAGCGCCTGGCGTTCGACGCCGTGCTGCTGGACATCCACATGCCCGGCGCCGACGGCCTGACGCTGGCGCGCGCGCTGCAGTCCCTCCCCAAGCCGCCGGCGGTGGTGTTCGTCACGGCGCATGCCGAACATGCCGTGGCGGCGTTCGAGCTCGAGGCCCTGGACTACCTGACCAAGCCGGTTCGGCTGGACCGGCTGCAAGTCGCGTTGCAGAAGGTGGAGCGGGCGGCACAGGCCCAAGGCGCGGTACCGCCTGCGCCCGCGCCCGAAGTGCTGCTGATCCAGGACCGCGGCCGCACCGAACGAGTCCCGCTCGCTGAAGTGCTGTACTTCAAGGCAGAGCTCAAGTACATCACTGTGCGGACGGCCAGCAGAAGCTATATCCTCGACGCATCGCTGAGCGAACTCGAAGAGCGTCATGCCGGCCGGTTCCTGCGGGTCCACTGCAATGCGCTGGTGGCG
>Ga0157376_10004027_pt1 | contig 10167 bp, 10 predicted proteins | sample M45metaG_FD_121801 | JGI IMG/M metagenome (GOLD analysis project Ga0157376, IMG submission 121801) | Miscanthus rhizosphere microbial communities from Kellogg Biological Station, Michigan, USA - M4-5 metaG | ecosystem: Host-associated > Plants > Roots > Rhizosphere > Soil | place: USA: Michigan... | reverse complement strand
CCCAGTCCGGCAAGGACGACCAGTCGGCGAAAGTCGCTGCTTGGGCCAATTCGGAGACTATACGCACGAGTGAAGCCCCGGAATAGCCTGCTGACCAGGACGCGGAGAATCGGCCCTTACGGGAACCGCTGACCGGGAGGCCGGCCGAGGAAGGCGGCGAGCTGGTCGCTGGGGCCTGCCGCGGCCGGGAAGGGGACCGGCTCGGCGAACAGCGGGGCCCGGCCGGCCGTCGGCACCAGCAGCGGGCTGAGCTGGAGCAGCCGGGCCGCCAGCGGGACGGGGATCGGCTCGGGTCGGCCGCAGGCCAGCGCGATGTCCCAGCCGTGCATGGCCACCTCCAGGGCACCCGCCCCGGCGGCGATGTCCCTGGGCAGCCAGTGGCCGCCGATCAGGATCACCCCGTGCGTCAGGGCGGCGGCCCGGCAGAGCCCGTTGACGGGGTGGCCGTGCCGTTCCGGGCCGTCCGCGCCGTGGCCCGGAGCGCCGTCCTGGGCGCGGCTGGCGGCCAGCAGGCGGGCGGCCCGGGCCCGGAACGCGGTCAGCGGGTCGGCGGTGACCGCGGTGTCCTCCGGCCCGGGGTGCAGCGCGATCCGGCGGGACGTCAGCCCCTCCTGCAGCACGGCCAGCGACTCGGCCACGTGCCGCAGCAGCATCCGCAGGTCCCAGTCGCGGCACGGGGTCGGCCGGGCGAGCAGCCCGGGACCGGCGGATGCGGCCGCCTGCAGCGCGTACTCCAGCGCCGCGGCCAGCAGGCCGCCCGCGCCGGGACCGGGCCCAGGCGGGCGGCCCGCCGGGCCGGGTTCCGGCGGGTCCGCGGCCGGACCGGTCATGGCTGCGCGACCGGATGGGGGACCGGCGGCACGACCGGCAGGGGAAGCTCGGCGGGCAGGCCGAACAGCGGGAACAGGGACGCGTCGTTGAACGACAGCAGGTGGCTGATGCCCGCCGCGGTGAGCCCGGGGACCTGGATCGCGTGGGCCCGCGGGACACCGTCCCGGTCACGGCGGTAGGCGGCGAACGCGCGCTGCCCGTTGGCCGCCGTCTCGACCATGGTGAACCGGCCGGGCGCGGTGAGCACCCGGCTGGCCAGGAACCGGCGGATCGGCTCCCGCCCGGCGAACCACCAGGGCTGCGGCGGCATCTCCATGATCGCGTCGTCGGTCAGCAGCCGCACCAGCCCGGCCACGTCGGCGTGCTCGAAGGCGGCCGCGTACCGGTCAAGGAGGTCCCGGGCCCGGCCCGGGTCCGGCTCCCGCAGCGCCGTCTGCACCGGGGCAACCTCCGCGAGCCGGCGGCGGGCCCGCTGCAGCAGGCTGTTCACCGCCGCGGTGGAGATGCCGAGCACCTCCGCGGTCTCGGCGGCCCGCCAGCCCAGCACGTCGCGCAGGATCAGCACGGCCCGGGCCCGGCCCGGCAGGTACTGCAGCGCGGCGACCAGCGCCAGCCGCACCCCGGCCCGGGCCACCACGGCCTCCGCCGGGTCGGCCGGGCCCGGCCCGAGCAGTGCGTCCGGGACCGGCTGCAGCCACGGCACCTCCGGCCGGTGATCCGGCAGCGGCCCCTCCGGGTCAGTGCCCGGGGCGCCGAGCCCGGACGGCAGCGGCCGCCGCCCGCGGTTCTCGATCGCCCGCAGGCAGGCGTTCGTGGCGATCCGGTACAGCCAGGTCCGCATCGACGACCGGCCCTCGAATCCGGAGTACGCCTGCCAGGCGCGGAGCAGCGTCTCCTGCACCTGGTCCTCGGCGTCGTGGACCGAGCCGAGCATCCGGTAGCAGTGCGCCAGCAGCTCACGCCGGTACGGATCGGCCCGGCGGGCGAATTCCTGCTGCTGGCCAGCCATGGCCGCTCCCTCTCCCGGTGTGAGCCGGCCGGCCCGCGGGGCGGGTGGCCGTCACCGGTATAGATCCCGGCCGGCACCGAAAGTCATCGCGGCGGGCGGTGATGAGTTTCCGGCCCGCCCCGTATCTGCCTGGATGACGGGGCACGGAAAAGGCCGGGCTTCGCTTACCAAAACACAACGGGAGAACGTCATGACCGAACGGCAGCTATCCGGCAGTACCGCCCTGGTGACCGGGGCCAGCCGGGGCTTCGGCCGGGCCGTCGCCGCCGCGCTGGCGAAAGAGGGGGCATCGGTGGCCGGGGTAGCCCGCGACGCGGCGGCCCTGGCCAGCGTGCGTGAGCAGATCGGCAGCGGGTTCACCCCGGTAGCCGCGGACGCCGCGGACCCGGTCACGGCCGGCGCACTGCTGTCCCAGTACCGGCCGCAGACCCTGGTGCTGGCCGCCGGGGCCGCGCCGCTGTCCCGGCCCATTCACCACCACACCTGGGAGACCTTCAGCGCCAACTGGGAAACCGACGTCCGCCAGGTGTTCGGCTGGACCCGCGAGGCGCTGCTGCTGCCCCTGGAGCCGGGCAGCACCGTGATCGCGTTCTCCAGCGGCGCGGTGCTGGCCGGCTCGCCGCTGTCCGGCGGGTACGCCGGGGCCAAGGCCACGGTCAAGTACATCGCTGGCTACGCCGCGGACGAGGCCGAGCGGGCGGGCCTGGGCCTGCGGTTCTGCGCGGTGCTGCCGCAGCTGACCCCGGCCACCGGCCTGGGCGCGAAGGCCGTGGCCGCCTACGCGGAGCGCAGCGGGCAGTCGATAGATGAGTTCCTGGCCCGCCGCGGCCCGCTGCTGACCGCCGAGCAGGTGGGCGAGGCCGTCACCGACCTGGCCGCCGGCCGCGACGAGGGAGCCGGGGCGTACGTGCTCAGCGCCGCCGGGCTCACGCCGCTGAGCTGATTGCGTGGCTGGTCACGGGCCCGCCGTGGGTCGGCGGCGATCTTTTCTGGTCTGCCGGGCGACTGAATTTGGCGGGATAGGTGCGGTCCGGGCGGCAATGGGGGATTAATACCGCGGCACTGGGTGCTGCCCCCAGTGTCGGGCCGGTGAGCACGCGCGGGAGGTGGCTGGGTGTTCGACGAGGATCAGCTGAGAAGCATGAGCTCAGAGGACCGGGCCCGGCTGCTTCGCACCATCGCCGAGATCGACGCCACCAGCCCCGTGCACATCAACTCGGTGCACAGCAGCCCCGCTGCAGCCCGGCCCGGCAGCAGGCGCCGCCGGATGATCGTGGTGCTCGTCATCGCCACCTGCTGCGTGCTGCTGGCCGCGTGGACCGCGATGCTCGCGGCCACGCTGCCGATGCAGTACCGGGCCGGCGGCTGGCGCGGTGCCTGGGTCGGCTTCGACGTCGCGCTGCTGATTGCGCTGGGCGCCACCGGGTGGGCCGCCTGGCACGGCCGGCAGGTCCTCATCCTGTGCCTGACCGTGGTGGCTACCCTGCTGCTGTGCGACGCATGGTTCGACGTGGTACTGGACATCCGCACCCGCGGCTTCACGATGAGCCTGCTCACCGCGCTGGCGGTGGAGGTGCCGCTGGCGGTGCTGGCCGTGCTGGGTGCCCGGCGGTTGCTGCGGCTGTCCCTGGGCCGGGCGGGCTATCGGTCCTGGCCGCCGGGGCGCCGGCCGTCGCTGTGGCGGATGCCGCTGTTCGGCGAGCCGCCCGCGGCCGAGTTCCGCGAGCTGCAGCCGCAGCTCGCCCGGGACGGCCGCGGCGGGCCGGACGAGCGGCCGGCGGCCGGGCAGGGCGTCACCGGATGATCTTCGGCTGCCGTGCCGGGCAGTTTGGCGGCCGGCCCCGCGTGGCAGCAGGGTGCCTATGAAGATCCTGATCACGGGCTCGTCCGGGCTGATCGGCACGGCCCTGACCAGGGCTCTCGAAGCCCGCGGCGGCGAGGTGATCCGCCTGGTCCGGCGGCCGGCGCGGTCCGGCGGCGAGCTTTCCTGGGACCCGCACGCCGAGCGCGGCGGGGTGGATCCGGCCGCGCTTGCGGGCGTGGGGGCCGCGGTGAATCTGGCCGGCGAGCCGGTGGCCGGCGGCCGCTGGACCACCGCCCGCAAGCAGCGCATCCTGGATAGCCGCCGGTCCACCACGCGCGCGCTTTCTGGCCTGCTGACCGCGCTGGACACGCCGCCCGCGGTGCTGCTGTCCGGGTCGGCGATGGGCTTCTACGGGGATACCGGCGGCCGTGCGGCGGACGAGTCGTCGCCGTCGGGGAGCGGTTTCCTGCCTGACGTGGTGCGGCAGTGGGAGGCCGCGGCGGGACCTGTGACCGCGGCCGGGATCCGCGTCGTGTACCTGCGCACGGGGCTGGTGATGTCGGCCCGGGGCGGGCTGCTCGGGCGGCTGCTGCTGCCGTTCCGGGCCGGGCTCGGCGCCCGGATCGGTCCGGGCACGCAGTGGATGAGCTGGATCATGCTGGCCGACTGGGTGCGGATCGCCTGCTACCTGCTGGACAAGCCGGTGCTTTCCGGGCCGGTGAACCTGACCGCGCCAAACCCCTGCACCAACGCCGAGTTCACGTCCGCGCTGGCGGCTGCGGTAGGCCCGCGGGCCCGGCTTGCGCTGCCCGCGGTGGCGCTGCGGGTAGGGCTCGGCGAGGTCAGCAGCGAGCTGCTGTCGAGCGCGCGGGTGATACCGCGGCGGCTGCTGGACACCGGTGAGCCGGACCTGTGGGCGGCCGGCACCGAAATCGGGCCCGCGCTGGCGGCCGAGCTCGGCTGATCCCCGCGCGCTGGCCCCCGGTGATACTGGGGCGGTGCCCTATGACCCGACCATCTACCTCGGCTCTGCGGCCCACTACCGGTGCGGCCGCCCGGCCTACTCGCCGGGGCTCGAGGGCCTCCTGACGCGGAAGGCGGGACTCGACGGGAGCGGCCGGCTCCTGGACGGTGGCTGCGGTCCTGGCGTGCTGACCGTGCGTCTCGCTCACCTGTTCCGCGAAGCCGTCGGCCTGGACCCGGACGCCGACATGCTCGCGGAGGGTGCCCGCGCGGCGGGGGAGCGCGGGATCACGAACATCCGGTGGGCCCGGAGCCTGGCCGAGGACCTGCCCGCCGTCGCGCCCGGGCCGTACCGGATGGTGACCTTCGGCCAGTCGTTCCACTGGACCGACGAGCAGCGGGTGGCCGAGACCGTCTACGACCTGCTGGAGCCCGGCGGCGCGCTGGCGCTCATCGTCCATACGGTGGCGGGGCGGCCCCGGCCGTATCCCGGCCCGGGCGTGCCGCCGATCCCGCACGACGAGATCAGGGCGCTGGTGGAGAAGTATCTCGGGACCACCCGGCGGGTGGGCCAGGGCGTCGCCCCGGTGCGGACGCACCGCTTCGAGGACGTGCTAGTGCGGACCCGGTTTGGCGTTCCGCAGCAGTTCTTCGTCCCGGGCATTCCCGACCTGGTGCGCGATAGCGAGAGCGTCCTTTCCGGCTACCTGTCCCTGGCGATCTCGGCGCCGCACCTGTTCGGTGACCGTCTTGACGAGTTCGCCGGGGAGGTGCGAGCGCTGCTGGCGAGCCGGTCGGCCGGTGGTGTCTTCTGGGACTGGCCGGGCGACACCGAGGTGGTCATCGCCCGCAAGCCCCGCTGAACCTGGCGGGTGTGACGCGGCCAGGGGAAACGGCCAACTAGGGGTGTGAGCCAGATACCGCCATCGCTGATGAACTCACCACGGTCACGCCCGGCGCCGCAGCACAGCGGGCCGGCCGAGGGAGCCGTCGCTGGGTTCGAGACGCTGTACCGGGCGAACGTGACGGCGGTGACCGCCTACTTCGCCCGGCGCAGCGCGGAGCCGCAGACCGTGGCCGACCTGACCGCGGACACCTTCGTCGCGGCCATCACGTCGTTTGCCACCTTCGACCCGCGCAAGGGCACGGCCCGTGCCTGGGTGTTCGGCATCGCCCGGCGGATCTACGCCGCGCACTGCCAGGAACACGGCCAACAGCGGAGCAGGGTGGAGCGGCTGGCGGGCCGCCGGGAACTGGCCCCCGACGAGATCGGGGACCTGATCGACCGGATCGACGCCGAGCGCGCGGGCCGGGCGCTGGTCACGGGGCTGACCAGGCTGCCCGCCACTGACCGGGCGGTGGTCGAGCTGGTGGACCTGGCCGGCCTGCAGCCCAGGGAAGCGGCCCAGGTGCTCGGCCTCGCGCCGGGCACCCTGCGGATGCGGCTCCTGCGGGCCCGGGCCCGGCTGCGCACGGCGGCCGGCCCGGATCTGGCGCACGGCACCGATCCCGCGAGTGAGCCAGAGGTGAAGGCATGACGAAATTCGAGGATCAGCTGCTGCGGCAGCTGATGACGGAGCACGGGCACGAGCTGCGGTCTCCGCAGCGGCCGGCTCCGGCGCCGGCCCGCCGGCGGCCCCGGGTCCGGCGGCCGGTGTGGCTGGCCGCTGGCGCAGCCGGCACGGTGGCCGCGGCCACCGCTGGGGTGATGGCGCTGGGGAGCGCGCCCGCGATGGCCGCGTACTCGGTGACCCGGCACGACGGCACGCTGTCGGTATCGGTCTACAACGCGACCGGCGTGGCTGGTGCCAACGCGGCCCTGAAGAAGCTCAAGGCCCGGGTCGTGGTCGTCCCGGTGCAGGAGAACTGCCCGGGGATCGAGCTGATACCGGCTGCCGACCCGGCGCCGCACCCCGCGGTCTGGGTCTCCACCAGCCTGGACAGCGACGGCCATCGCTCAGTGTCGGTCAAGATCAAGGGCACCATCCCGGCGGGGGACACGATGATCCTGGCGTTCTCAGGCACCCGGCAGACCGGCTCGGTGGGCGCCGGCGGGATCATCAGCGGTCCCGTCCCCATCTGCGTGAGGCTCCCGGGCCCGCCGGACGGCGGCTCCCCGGCTCCCAGCAGCGTGACCCCGCCCGGCTGAGCCGGGCCAGCACCACGCGCTGCAGCGCAACCGCACACCGAATCGGGGTGGCGGCCCGGCACGACCCGGGCCGCCACCCCGTCCGCATGCCGCTGCTTGCCCGTTGTGACGTGGAGCGCAAGGAAATCGTCAAGGCGACTGCAGGACGGGAGATCCAGGCTGGGCAGCGTAGCCAAAGCGGCAGATGAGGAGCGCGCCGTGACGAGCACGCTGACGGCCCGGCCGGTAGGAAAACGACTGCGGCCCCTGTATGCGACCGGCTTCATCCATGGCTTCGCGCTGTGGTACGCGGTCGAGAAGCTGTTCATGAAGTCCATCGGCTTCAACGATTTCCTGATCACCATCGTGACGATCACGTACATCGTGGTAATGACGGCGGCCAACATCCCGCTGGGGGTGCTGGCGGACCGGTGGAGCCGCAAGGGCGTGCTCTACCTGGCCACCTGCGCGCTCATCACGGGCACGCTGATCTGCGGGCTGAGCCACGGGTTCTGGATGTACGCCGCCGGGCTATCGGTCTGGGGGGTGTTCTACGCCTGCTACGCGGGGACCTACGACTCGATCATCTACGACACGGTCCTGGAGGAAACGGGCTCGGCTGACAGCTACGAGCACTGGTTCGGCCGGGTGCAGATGTACGACTCCGTCGCGTTCATCACCGGCGCGCTGGCCAGCGCGGCTGTGGCCAATTTCGTCAGCCTGCGGGCCGAGTTCTTCCTGACGATCCCGATCACGTGCTGCGCGTTCCTGACCTTGTCCAGGTTCCGCGAACCGTCCCTGCATAAGCAGGCAGAACGCGTTCGCCTGCGCACTCACCTAGGGCAGCTCTGGAAGGCGATGACGGCCAGTTCCGCCGTGGCGTGGATCGCCGCGGCCCTGGTCTGCAATCTGCTGGCCATGCGGCTGATCTTCGAGTTCATGCAGCTCTGGTATCTCGGCCTGGCCCTGCCCGCGGCGCTGTTCGGCCCGAGTTTCGCCCTTGTCTACGGCGGATCCTGGATGGGCGGCAAGTTCGCCGACCGGCTCCGGAGGCCGACGGTCATCCTGACGGCCGGGCTGCTCGTGCTGGCGGCCAGCGCGGGCCTGATGTTCCGGGTCGCGCCCGTCGCGGTCGGCGCGCAGGTCGTCGCGATTGCCGGGATCATCGCCCTGCAGGTTGTCCTCAGCGGTTACCTGCATGACGCGATGCCCTCCGGCATCCGGGCCGGTGCCTCATCGATGGTCAGCACCGCCAGCATGCTGGCTTTCCTCCCGGTCGCGCTCGGCTTCGGCGTCGTGGCCAGGGATTACAGCATCTTCCGCGCGTCGTGGCTGGTGATCGGGGCTATCGCCGGCATGACCGTTGCGCTCGCCGTGGTGGTTGCCAGGAACCTCGAGTCCCGGTCCGTCCTGCGGCTGATGGCGGCCGTGGCGGCCGGGCTCATCGTTGCGGCCGCTGCTGTCGCGGGCTACGAGCTCATGCGGGGACCGGTGGTCAGCATCACGGCGGGGACGACGGCCGCCCCGCCCGTCCGGGCGGTGATTGACCCGGTTCCGCTGGACCCGGGGCTGCCCCGCCCCTTTCGCCCCAGTCGCCCACCCGTCACCTCAGCACCTGTGCTTCCCGCACAGCCCATCGTGCCGGCAAGCCCCGCATCGCCAGTGCCCTCGCTGCCGGCCTCGCCCTCACCGTCACCGACCGCACCACCGCCATCAGCGGCCCCGCCGTCACCACCACCCGTCTCACCCTCGCCGTCACCCACATCACCCGCGCCCACAGCACCCTCGTCATCACCGACCTCACCATCACCCACACCCACATCACCGTCGCCCACACCGACAGTGACCTCGCCGTCGCCGACGCCGACCTATCCATCACCGTCGCCGACCTCGCCGTCGCCGTCGCCGACCTCACCGTCGCCAACGTCCAGCTATCCGTCGCCGTCGCCGTCGTCGGCCTCACCGTCGCCCACCGGCCCGTCACCCTCGTCGCCGTATCCGGCGGCGCGGCTGTCAGCGCGCGGCGCGTAGGGTGGGCGGCACAGTCCTGGGGGAGGCAGCATGGACGTACCCGCGATGTTCCGGGCGGCTGTGGCCGAGTTCGGTTCCCGTGTCCAGCAGATCGGCGACCACCAGTGGGCGGCCGCGACGCCCGACGAGGGCTGGTCGGTCCGCGACCTGGTGAATCACATCGTCGGTGAGTGTCTCTGGGCGCCTCCGCTGCTGGCCGGATCCACGATCGCCGAGGTCGGCGACCGCTTTGACGGCGATGTGCTCGGCGCCCAGCCCAAGCTGACCTGGACTGCGGCGTCGGCCGGCGCGGTGCAGGCGGTGGAGGCCGACAGCGCAATGGACCGGACTGTGCACCTGTCGTTCGGCGACTTCCCTGGCCGTGAGTACACCCTGCAGCTGTTCGCCGACCACCTGATCCACGCCTGGGACCTGGCGCGTGCCATCGGCGCGGACGAGCGCCTGGACACCGAGCTCGTGACGTCCTGCGCAACCTGGTTCGGGGCCGTGGAGGACGCCTACCGCAGTGCGGGTGCGATCGCCGCACGTCCGCCGGTGCCCGGCGATGCGGACGCCCAGACCGTGCTGCTGGCCCGGTTCGGCCGGCAGGCCTGACCCCTGGCGGCCGAGACCGTCACTAGGCCAGGCTCCGCACAGGCGAAGCGGGCCCTGCCGGTCACCGGCAGGGCCCGCTTCTCAGACAGCGCTACCTGGTAAGAGCTACAGACCGAGCTCGGCCGCGAAGTCGCCTTCCTCGAGACGGTCCTTCACCGTGACCAGGAACCGGGCCGCGTCCGCCCCGTCGACCAGGCGGTGGTCATACGTGAGGGCCAGGTAGACCATGGACCGCACCGTGATGACCTCGCCCAGCGCCGGGTCCTCGACCACCACCGGGCGCTTGACCACGGTGCCGGTGCCCAGGATGCCGACCTGCGGCTGGTTGATGATCGGGGTGTCGAACAGCGCGCCACGGCTGCCGGTGTTGGTCAGCGTGAACGTGCCGCCGGACAGGTCATCCGGGCTGACCCGGCCCGCCCGTGTCCGGTCGGCCAGGTCGGCGATCTTGCGGGCGAGCCCGCCGATGTTCAGGTCGCCGGCCTTGCGGATGACCGGCACCATCAGGCCGCGCTCCGTGTCGACCGCGACGCCCAGGTGCTCCGCGTCGTGGTAGGTGACCTGGTTGCTGTCGGTGTCGATGACCGCGTTCAGCTTCGGGTGCACCTTCAGCGCCTCGACCGTGGCCAGCGCGAAGAACGGCAGGAACGACAGCTTCACGCCCTCCCGCGCCGCGAACGCCGCCTTGGCCCGGTCCCGCAGCCGGGCGATCTCGGTGACGTCCGCCTCGACCACGGTGGTCAGCTGCGCCGAGACGTGCAGCGACTCGACCATCCGCTTGGCGATGACCTGCCGGGCCCGGGACAT
>Ga0157376_10004024_pt1 | contig 10170 bp, 9 predicted proteins | sample M45metaG_FD_121801 | JGI IMG/M metagenome (GOLD analysis project Ga0157376, IMG submission 121801) | Miscanthus rhizosphere microbial communities from Kellogg Biological Station, Michigan, USA - M4-5 metaG | ecosystem: Host-associated > Plants > Roots > Rhizosphere > Soil | place: USA: Michigan... | reverse complement strand
TCAGCAAGCTCTAGCCCGGGCAGATGTAACCCGTGCCGGCCGGGCTCTTGAAGCAACCGACGGATTCCGGGATCACCTGCTTCGGCAGCCACAGCACGACCTTCGGGAAATAGATCGTAAACGTAATGGTGACGAGGAACACCACATAGATCGGCAGGGCCGCGCGTAACGCCTTGCCAAAACTGACCCCGACGAATTTCGAGGCCATCAACAGCACCAACCCATAGGGTGGCGTGATCAGTCCGAAGGCCAGCGTCGCGATCAGCACCACGCCCATATGGACGCCATTGATGTCGCCGGCCTGCGTCAGGGTGTTCACCAGCGGCATGAAGATGATGATGGTCGGCACCGGCTCGATGAAGTCCCCCACCACCGTGAACAGCAACACCAGCAACAGCATCATCAGATGCGGGTCGTTGCCGGCGAGCGAGGTGATCCAGTCGGCGATGACAGCGGCGCCACGCAAATACGCCAGCATCCAGCCGAAGGCATTCGCGGCGCCGATGGTGATCAACGGCAACGAAAAGATCAGCCCTGCCAGACAGAAATCAAAAGGAATTTTGCTGAAGTGCCCGCGATTGAGCGCGGGGATCACCACGATGATGATCCAGGCCACGGCGACGACGCCGGCTTCCGTCGGCGTGAACCAGCCGGTCAGGATGCCCCCAAGCAGGATCACGGGAATCATCAGCGGCAGCGCCGCGTCTCCGGCGGCGAACACGACCTGGCGCAATGGTGCACGCGCCTTGCGCATGCCGGTAGGGCCGAAGAAATAGCAGTAGATCATCAGGCCGAAGCCGATCATCAATCCCGGCACGACGCCTGCCATGAAGAGCCCGGCGATCGAGACGTTTCCGACCGCGCCATAAACCACGGCGGTGATGCTCGGCGGCACCAATGCCGCGATGGTGGAGGCGGATGCAATGATCGCGGCGATGAACGCGGGGCTGTAGCCTTCGCGCTTCATGGGACCGCCCAGCGCGCGGCTCATGACCGCGACGTCAGCGGTGGTCGATCCCGACATTTCCGAGAAGAACATGCTGAAAACGACGACGACTTGCGAGAGTCCTCCCCTGATATGCCCGACCAGAGACAACGACAGGTTGGCTATTCGCACCACCACGTTCGCCGAACTCATGAGTTCGCCGACCAGAAGGAAGAACGGAATCGCCAGCAGCGCCTCCGAGTCGACACCATCAAAGACTTTCTGGATGATCGCCGCCAGCGAAACATCCGTCAGCATCGCCCCAACGAATACGCCTGCCAGCAGCGAAAACGGCACCGGTACGCCGAGATAGCCGAAGAACAGGAAACAGAACGTCATCAATCCGAGAATAAGCGGTGCACTCACGGACGCGCCCTCATCTCGACGTTGGTATCGATGGGCGGAATATCGTGATCGGTTTCTGGCGGCTCGGGATGATCGAACCCGTTGCGAATGCCGTTAACGAGTTGCTCGACGGTAAACAGGGCGATCAACACGCCCGCAAGAGGAATCGCGGCATAGAGCGAGGCGATCGGCGTCCCGGACGGCAACCGGAAACTGCCGAAGCCTCGGAGATAGTTGATGTAACCGAACCATATCAGGCAGAACGCCACGCCGAGCACCGCCATGCGGATGATGATTTCGACGATCAACCGCGGCGTGCCATGCATCGCCTCGGAGACCGCGGTCAGATACAGATGATCGTTGCGGCGGGTAGCTGCAGCCGTGCCGACGAAGATCGCGTAGATGAACAGCGTAGACGTAACTTCCTGCAACCACAGCCAGGGATGACCGATGGTGCGGGTGACGATGTCAGCCGTCACCGACAGCGAAAAGCCGAAACACAACACGCCGCACAAGATCATCAGGATGAGTTCGAGGATGTCGAACGCCCGCCACTTCAGATGACGCTGCCGTTGCAGCACCAGTTTATCGGCAAGGGCCATCGTTCAAGCTCACTGTGGTCGCGATTCAAAAATCTCTCGTCGACCCGGCCTGGTGCGCAACTGCGCACGGGGCGCCGGGACCCATAACCACCGGCGTTCATTGCCCGCAAAGAGCTGCCGGATGCCGAGCGGCTAAGCCGCGGCGTATGGGTCCCGGCGTTCGCCGGGACGACGCATGAATAAACTGCCTAGTTGATCGCTCGGATCAGATTCTTGATCTTCTCGGCGTGGGGCCCGAGCTCCTTCGCGAGCTTGTCGAGATACGGGTCGGAGACCGTGGCAAAGCTCTTCTTGTCCACGTCCTCGACGATCTTGACCCCATACCCCTTGAGCTTGGTCGCCGCAGCCTTTTCGAGTTCGAACGCTTTGGCCGGTTCCTTGGCACTGACTTCCGCCGCTGCCGTCTTGACCCACCCCTTCTGCTCGGCGGAGAGGCTCTGCCACAGCTTGTCACTGACGAACAGCAACGCATTATTGGCCTCGTGCTCGGTCATCGAGAGCACCGGCGCAACTTCATAATGCTTGTTGACGAGATAGACGTTGACGCTGTTCTCAGCGGCATCCATCACGCCGGTTTGCAGCGAGGTGTAGACGCTGCCGAACGGCATGTGCACGGTCTGCGCGCCATAGGCCGGGAAAATCGCGTCCTCGGTGGCGGTGGCCTGAACGCGGATCTTGATTCCCTTCATGTCGCCGGCGTTGTGAATTTCCTTCTTGCTGTAGATGCTCCGCACGCCCTGCGAACCGGTGGCGATCACGTGAAGGCCTTGGGCGGTCTCGTCGATCATCGCTGTAATGGCGTCGATGACCTTCTGGTCGGCGAGCGACTTGACCAGATGATCGGAACTGCGGAACAGGAAGTGCAGCGACATCACGCCGGCCTGCGGCGAGATCGTGGCTGTATTCGCCGACGAGACGATGGCGAAGTCGATGTCGCCGGATTTCACCAACTGCAGCAACTGCGGCTCTTGTCCGAGCTGTGCGCCCGGGTACTGGTCGACGAGCATCGTGCCCTTGCTCAATTCCTTGAGCTTGGCGGAAAATATGTCGTACGCGACGCTGTAGCCGGTATTGAGCTGCTGGTCGTGGGCGAAACGGTAGTGCTTTGCGTCCTGGGCCCCGGCAGCGGCGGCGAACAACATCGCCGTTGCGGCAACCGCCGCACCCATGAATTTCCTTCGATTAGCCATCGACGCGCTCCCCCTGTTCTGGTTTTCTCGATCATCCCATCAAGGTCGCTGGATTGTCAATAAAGCATCGGGATTTCGAGGCGATGCGGCAATTCACCACCTCGAATGGCCAGGGATTATCAACAATTACGGCTACAACCTTGCCGCGACGACTTTCGGCTGCCGACACCTATTTGATCGCGCGAACCAGGTCCTTGACCTTCTCGGCGTGAGGCCCGAGCTCCTTGGCAAGCTTGTCCAGATAGGGATCGGCCACAGCGACGAAGCCGGATTTGTCGACGTCGGTGACGACCTTCACCCCGATCGCTCTCAGCTTGTCTGCCGACTGATGCTCGAGTTCGATTGCTTTGGCCGGCTGGGTCTTGTTGACCTCGTCGGCCGCGGCTTGCACCCAGCCTTGCTGTTCCGGCGTCAGGCTGTTCCAGAGCTTGTCGCTGACCCAGACCAGGCTGTTGTTGGCCTCGTGCTCGGTCATCGAGAGCACCGGAGCTACTTCGTAGTGCTTGTTGGCGAGATAGACGTTGACGCCGTTTTCCGCGACGTCGACCACGCCGGTCTGCAGCGAGGTGTAGACGCTGCCGAACGGCATATGAACGATCTGAGCGCCATAGGCCGGGAACATGGTGTCCTCGGTCGGTGTCGCCTGCACGCGCACCTTGAGCCCCTTGATGTCGTCCAGCTTCCTGATCTCGCGCTTCGAATACATGTTGCGCAAACCGAGCGTCGCGAGCGCGATGACGCGGGCGCCCTGCACCGTGTCCGCAATCATCGCCTTGACGGCACCGGACACGCCGGGATCTGCCATTGCCTTGATGAGATGGGCTTCCGAGCGGAACAGGAAATGCATCGACATGACGCCTGCCTGCGGCGACAGCGTAGCGGCGTTCGCCGAAGACGAAATACAGAACTCGACGTCGCCGGATTTGACGAGCTGCAGAACCTGGGGCTCCTGCCCGAGCTGCGCGCCCGGGTACTGGTCGATCAGCATGGTGCCCTTGCTCAGCGCTTTCAGCTTCTCGCTGAAGATATCGCCGAGGATGCCGTACCCCGTGATCTTAGGCTGATCATAGGCGAAGCGATAATGCTTCGCTTCCTGCGCGCCGGCGCTTGCAATCATCACCACGAGTGCAGTCGCGACCGCACCAAGAAAGCTTCCCGGTCTCTTCATGGGCTCCCCCTCTGATGAATTTTTTCTTTTCATCATCCCATCGGGGTCGTTCGCTTGTCAATCGAACAAGGTGCAACGCATGTGCGAGATGAAGGGGCTCGTTGATAAGGATCGCACAGACGTCATCATCCGCGAAGGCGGATGATCCAGTACGCGGCGGCTTCTCCGTTCTAGCGAACGTCGCTGGAATACTGGATGCCCGCTTTTGCGGGCATGACGACCGGTAGTCTCATGCAGCCGCCTACTTGCCCTCGCCGCGCATGAAATCGAAATCGCAGCCTTCGTCCGCCTGCAAGATGGTCTCGCTGAACAGATGCGCGTAGCCGCGCTTCGCCCATTCCGGCGTGGTGACGGGTGTAAGCGCAGCGCGGCGTTTTTCCAGTTCGGCGGCATCGACCAGGAGATCGATGCTTCGCTTCGCGACATCGAGCCGGATCATGTCGCCGTTCTTCACCAGCGCCAGTGGACCGCCGACAGCGGATTCCGGCGTGATGTGCAGCACGATGGTGCCGAACGCCGTGCCGCTCATCCGCGCATCAGATATCCGGACCATGTCCTTTACGCCGGAGCGCGCGAGTTTTTTCGGGATCGGCAGATAGCCCGCTTCCGGCATGCCGGGGGCGCCCTTCGGACCCGCGTTGCGCAGTACCAGCACGTCGTCGGCGGTCACATCCAGCGCGGGGTCGTCGACCCGCAGCGTCATGTCTTCGACGGAATCGAACACCACGGCGCGGCCGGTATGCTGCAGCAGCTTCGGGCTCGCCGCCGAATGCTTGATCACGGCGCCGCGTGGCGCGAGATTGCCATGCAGCACCGCCATCGCGCCTTCCGGCTTGATTGGATTTTCGCGCGGACGAATCGCGTCCTGCCCCGGCACTTCTTCTGCTCCCGCGACGACGTCACGCAAGGTCGCGCCAGTGATTGTTTTGGCGTCGAGGTCGATGAGACCGCCGAGTTGTGCCATCAGCTTCGGCACGCCGCCGGCATGATGGAAGTGCTCCATGTAATGTTCGCCCGATGGTTTCAGGTCGATCAGCACGGGGACTTCGCGGCCAAGCTTGTCGAAGGCTTCGAGATCGATGCGGTGTTTGGTGCGGTTGGCAATCGCGGTCAGGTGGATCAGCCCATTGGTCGATCCACCGATCGCCTGCAACACGATTTGTGCATTCCTGAACGAGGACGCAGTCAGCAACTCGCTCGGGCGCGGCCCTTTTGCCTTCGCCATCGCGGCAGCCACCTTGCCGCTCGCCTCCGCGATGCGAAAACGTTCGGCATGCGGCGCCGGAATGGTCGCACTCATCGGCAACGACAGGCCCAGCGCTTCGGTAACGCAGGCCATGGTGGAGGCAGTGCCCATCACCATGCAGGTGCCAACTGAAGGCGCGAGGCGGCCGTTGACGGCTTCGATTTCATCGTCATCAATTTCGCCGGCGCGGTATTTGCCCCAGAGCCGGCGACAGTCAGTGCAAGCGCCCAGCACTTCGCCCTTGTGATGCCCGACCACCATCGGCCCGACCGGGATAACGACGGTCGGCAGGTCGGCAGAGACCGCCGCCATGATCTGCGCCGGCAAGGTCTTGTCGCAGCCGCCGATCACGACGACCGCGTCCATCGGCTGGGCGCGGATCATCTCCTCGGTATCCATCGCCATCAGATTGCGCAGATACATCGAGGTTGGAAATGCAAAGCTTTCGGCGATCGAGATCGTAGGGAACACCATCGGCATCGCGCCGGTGAGCATCACGCCGCGCTTCACCGCCTCGATGATCTGGGGCACGTTGCCGTGACAGGGATTATAATCGCTGTAGGTGTTGGTGATGCCGACGATCGGGCGATTGAGCGCATCGTCCGAATAGCCCATCGCCTTGATGAAAGCCTTGCGCAGGAACAGCGAGAAGCCAGCGTCGCCATAACTCGTCAGTCCCTTGCGAAGTCCGTCAGCCATTTTCTTGTTTCCTTGTCGTAATGCCCCGCACTAAAGGAGCCCGGCGAATTATTGTCAATATTTGATATCTGGGCGCAAAATAGCGCCATTCAGTGGCCAGCAACCCGGTATTATTGACAATAATACGCATGCGTGCTGATTTCCCATGATGATCGGAAATGAGCGCCCATGAACAAGCCGTTGCGCGTTGGCCTGATCGGCGCCGGCATGGTGAGCCGCCACCATCTGATCGCCTGGGCCGATATAGCAGATCAGGCGCGCGTCGTAGCGATCGCCGATCCCTCTGCGGACAATGCCGCGTGCCGCGCGGGTGAATTCGGTATCTCCAAGACTTACGCCAACGCCGAAGTGATGCTAGCAGCGGACGAACTCGACGCCGTCGATATTGCTGCGCCCCGGGAGATGCACGCGCCGCTGGTGCGCCTCGCCGCAAAACGGCGTCTGCCGGTGCTCTGTCAGAAGCCGCTCGCCCCCAATTTGCAGGAGGCCACCGCACTCGCCGCCGAGGTCAAGGACCAAACGCGGCTAATGGTGCATGAGAACTGGCGCTTTCGCGGATATTATCGCGACGCCGCGGCGTGGCTGCGCGAAAACCGCATCGGCAATGTCAAGCAGGCGCAGCTTACGCTGCTGACATCTGGCGTGCTGCCCGGACCCGACGGACTTTGCCCGGCACTGGAGCGCCCAACCCTTCATGCGACGCGAACGCCGCATGCTGGTGGCCGAAGTGCTGATCCATCATCTCGATACGCTGCGCATGCTGCTGGGGCCGCTGCGCGTGACGGCAGCGCAGCTCTCGCGGTCGAGCGACGAGCTCGTCGGCGAAGACGGCGCGGTGATCCAGCTCAAAGCCGATAGCGGAGCTGGCGTCACGGTATTTGCGAGTTTTGCTGCGCATGGACATCCGGCCGCGCAAGTCGACCGTCTCGAAATTCTCGGTGACAAGGGCGCGATCAAGCTCGACGGGCCATCGCTGACATGCTCGGGCACCTCACCGGCGGAACGAACCTACGATCTCCCGACCGAATATCAGAGTTCCTATAACCGGACGATTGCGCACTTCGTGCGGTCTTTGCGCGACAATATGCCGTTCGAAACCGCACCGCGGGATAATCTTGAAACGTTGCGGCTGGTTGAGGATTGCTATCTTCTGTCCGGCTGGGAGGCTTTGCGATGAAGCCGCAGGAATCGTTGACAGAGGCGTCCGCGCTCACGCGCGAGGAAGAACAGGCGGAGGTGATCCGCCGACTGGAAGAAGACATCATCTTCGGCCGCTTCGCGCCGGGATCGCGGTTGGTCGAAGACACGCTGATGACGCGCTACGGCGCCAGCCGGCATTTCGTGCGCCAGGGCCTGTTCCAGCTCGAGCGGCAAGGCATCGTGCTGCGCGAGAAGAACATCGGCGCGACCGTGCGGTTCTACTCGGCCGAGGAAGTGCGGCAGATCTACGAGGTGCGGGAGATGCTGACCCGGCAGGCTGCGCTGATGATCGCACTGCCTGCGACCGCCAGCCTGATCGAACAACTGAGCGAGCTCCAGCGGCAATATTGCGCCAGGGCCGACGCGCAGGATCTGCGCGGCATCCACGAAGCCAACGACGCGTTTCACGTCGCGCTGTTTTCGGCCTGCGGCAATCCTTATCTGGTGCGCTCGCTGCAGGATTACATGAACCTGACCCTGCCGATGCGCGCCAAGAATCTCGCCGACAAGGAAGGCCTCGCGCTATCGCGCCGCCAGCACGAGCTGATGATCGAGCTGCTTCGGGGACGCGACAGCTGGGCACTGGCCCAGCTTTGCGTCGATCATATGCAATACAGCAAGTCGGATTATCTCGGCCGGATCGGGGGCGATGCGACCGAGAGATAGCGATCGCGTCATTTCCAATCCACGATCTTGCTCGCGTCGCCGTCAAACTCCATGCTGCAGAACGCGCCGCCCTGATAGAAATCGCCGACCGGATCGGGCTTGAGCTTGGCCTGTTCGGCCATGGCGTGCTCGCGAAAATCCTCGCCGCGGCCGGTTGGACGATAGCCGAGATCGTAGGCGCGATGATTGTCCCACCAGGCGCGCTCGTTATGGGAGGCGCCGTAGAAAACTTCGAAATGGATGTCGGGATGATCGAGCCCGATCCGGCACAGTTGCACCAGATCTTCCGGCTTCAGCCAGATCGCGAGCCGGCGGTGATCCAACGGCTTGTCACCGAAATTGCCGATGCGCAGGCACGTCACGCCGAGCCCGTGCTTGTCGGCATAGAGCGCGCCGACCGCTTCGCCAAACACCTTGCTGACGCCGTAGCGGCTGTCCGGCCGCGCGGTGACGGCGGTGCCAATCCGGTGGTGGCGTGGGTAAAAGCCCACAGCATGGTTGGACGAGGCGAACACTACGCGCTTCACGCCCTTTTTACGCGCGGCCTCGAACAGATTGTAGCAGCCGATGATGTTGGACTGCAGGATGTTGTCCCAGGGTCCCTCGACGGAATAGCCGCCGAAATGCAGGATGCCGTCGACACCCTCGCAGATCGCCTCGACCTGCGCGAGATCGGCCAGATCGGCCGCCTTGAATTTTTCCTCCTTGCCGAGATCGGCGGGCGCCTTCAGATCGCTTAGCAGCAGGTCCGGATAGATCGGCGGCAGCAATTTGCGCAAGCTCGTGCCGATTCCCCCGGCCGCACCGGTCATCAATATGCGTGGCATTTCTTCCCTCTTTCTTGCGACCGAATTGCGGTCGTGAGCCTTCAATGATAGCAAACCAAACCACGAGGAAACGCAACAACAACGAGAACAGCAAATGTCCGAGGCATCGTCTCATTCCGCCGGCTGGCGTCCCGCGTCCTATTATCCCGATCCCGCGATCCATGCGCTCGATCCGCGCTTTGAAAAATACTGGCTGAAACTCTCGGCCGTGGAGCGGCTGACCACCGGCTTGCGCTGGGCCGAAGGCCCGGTGTGGTTCGGCGACGGGCGCTATCTCTTGTGCAGCGACATTCCGAACCAGCGCATCCTCAAATGGGAAGAGGAAACCGGCGTTACCAGCATCTATCGCAAGCCGTCGAATTTCGCCAACGGCAACACCCGCGACCGCCAAGGGCGGCTGGTCACCTGCGAGCACGGCGGCCGCCGCGTGACACGCACCGAATATGACGGTTCGATCACGGTGCTGATGGACTCCTTCAACGGCAAGCGGCTGAACTCGCCCAATGACATCGTCGTGAAATCGGACGGTTCGATCTGGTTCACCGATCCGACCTTCGGTCTGCTCGGCAATTACGAGGGCTACAAGGCCGAATCCGAAATCGACGCCAATGTCTACCGGATCGACGGCGCGACCGGCAAAGCGACCATCGTCGCCGAAGGCGTGCTCGGGCCGAACGGGCTCTGCTTCTCGCCGGACGAGAAAATCCTCTACGTCGTGGAATCCCGCGGCGTGCCGAACCGCAAGATTCTCGCTTATGACGTCGCACCGAGCGGCGACAATATCTCCAACAAGCGCGTGTTCATCGACGCCGGCCCCGGCACGCCCGACGGCATGCGCTGCGACATCGACGGCAATCTGTGGTGCGGCTGGGGCATGGGCGATCCCGAACTCGACGGCGTCGTGGTCTATGCGCCCGACGGCGTGATGATCGGCCGCATCGCGCTGCCCGAACGCTGCGCCAACCTCTGCTTCGGCGGCGTGAAACGCAACCGCCTGTTCATGGCTGCCAGCCAGTCGATCTATGCGCTTTATGTGAACACCCAAGGCGCGCTCGGCGGATAAAAGGCAAACGCCGGAGCGGAATTTCCGCTCCGGCGCTGCATTAGCGTCTCGAGAACTTAGGCCGCGTTGTAACCCGCGACCGCCTTCACTTCGAGATATTCTTCCAGACCGTACTTGCCCCATTCGCGGCCGTTGCCGGACTGCTTGTAGCCGCCGAACGGCGCGGTGCGGTCGTTCGG
>Ga0157376_10004015_pt1 | contig 10183 bp, 9 predicted proteins | sample M45metaG_FD_121801 | JGI IMG/M metagenome (GOLD analysis project Ga0157376, IMG submission 121801) | Miscanthus rhizosphere microbial communities from Kellogg Biological Station, Michigan, USA - M4-5 metaG | ecosystem: Host-associated > Plants > Roots > Rhizosphere > Soil | place: USA: Michigan... | reverse complement strand
GAACCCCTATGTGCGGTTGCCCGCGCAGCCGATCGTGGCGGTGCATCGGTCCGATGCGTCCGCGACCACCTACGTGCTCACCCATTATCTCAGCAAGGTCAGCACGGACTGGCGGACGAAGGTGGGCGCCGATACCACGGTCGAATGGCGCGGCGGTATCGGCGCCAAGGGCAATGACGGGGTCGCCAACGCCGTTGCCCAGACCAGAGGCGCGATCGGCTACGCCGAATACGCCTATGCCAGGCACGGCAAGCTCGTCTTCGTCCGGATGGTGAACAGGGAGGGCCGTGCGGTCGCGCCCACTCCCGCCTCGCTGATGGCGGCGGCGGCCAATGCGAATTGGGAAGCGACGCCCGGCTTCGGCGTGATCCTCACCGACATGCCGGGCGCGGAGTCGTGGCCATTCGCGAGCGCGAGCTTCATCCTCATGCCCAAGCGGCCCGAGGACGCGGCGGCGACCCGGGAGGCGCTCAAGTTTTTCACCTGGGCCTTCGCCAAGGGCGACAGGCTGGCGACGGAGATGCTTTATGTGCCCATGCCGGACAACGTCGTCGGTGCGATCCAGCGGCTATGGGCCGCCGAGATCAGAGATGCCGGCGGCAAGCCGCTGGTGGCGCGACCCAATTGATCCACCGGACCGCGTCCGAGGACTGTGATCTATGTCACAGAGGCGTGCAGCGGCCCGTGTTACGCGATGACAACTATTAATGCCGAAGGGAGCTTCCACATGCCCATGCGCTCGATCCACGGTGCCGCGCTCGTCTTTGCAGCCACCCTCGCCGCGACGGTGGGCAGTCCCGGCCCCGCGGAGGCATTCTTCTTCCTCCCGATGTTTCAGCAGTCGCAGCAGCCCTCGTTCGAGTCCAGATCCGGCAGGAGCCCGAGCGACAACACGCGCTGGAAGCGCGACCGGGGGACGGACGACGGCGCCGAGCCGGCCAAGCCTTCCGGCGGGACGCGCGCGAAGCGCGACGACGAGAAGTCGAGCTCCGGCTCGTCCGGCAAGAGCGGAAAGTCGCAGGCCAAATCCGAGTCCAGCTCCTCGCAGGCCTCGCGCACCCGCAGCGTTCGTCAGGAGCCGCCGCCGAGCAAGAGCAGCGGCCGCGCCAACGCCTCGGTGCGCCGGGAAAGCCCCGCGGGCGGAGGCAGTACGCCGCCCGCCGCGCCGCCGGCCCCGCCCACCGACTCCAGCGCGACCGCCGCCACGCAAGCGCCCAGCTCCGCCCGCGCCGGCGGTACCCTCGGCGATACCTTCGACGAGAAGCTCGGCGAGGTGTTCAAGGCGAGGATCGACGAGCTCGTCAAGCAGTCGAATTAGCCGGGCGCGGCCGAAGGTACCGGCCGAGCACCGGAGCCGTCATATTTGCGTCAGATCGCTCCCACGTTGGGTATATCCGACGTCATGCATTTGATGCCGCCTTCGGCGGCCGAGTTTAGCGCCACTGTTGGCAGATAAGCGGCCCCATCGGGCATTGCGAAACCGACGCTATTGATCCGAAGCGGTCATTCGCTCGCACCAAAGCCAGCGACTGGATGACGGCCGGAGCTGGGACACGGTGCCGAGAGTGGACGTGTTCGTGGATTTCCCGCGATAACAGGGATAATATCGACCAGTCAGTCGATGTGCAGTTTCGGGCTGCGGGTTGCTGTCGTGAAAGCGAGCAGATCTCCGGATCGGCGCTTGCATCTCAATTGACGTAACCGGCAGGGACGATGACCACACACAATTTCAATTCTCCTGTGCAGGTCCAAGCAAAGCGGCGGCGATTTGATCGTTATGTCCTGGATTTGGATCGCGGCTCTCTGCTTTTTGACGGAAACGAGATTGCGCTGCGGCCAAAGACCTTCGCGGTGCTGCACTACCTGGTCGACAATTGCGGCCGCCTTGTCTCGAAGGACGAACTCTTTGCCGCGGTCTGGCCGAATATTGCCGTCACGGACGATGCGCTGGTGCAGAGCATCGGCGAATTGCGGCGCGCGCTCGGGGATGACGGAGCACGCCTGATCAGAACGATTCCGCGTCGCGGCTATCGATTTGAATCCGACGTGTCGGTTGTCGGCTCGGTCGGCCAGCCTTGGGCCGAGGCCGCATCGGTTGCGGCTGCGTCGCTCGATGCCACCCGCTCGTCGACGCCCGGCGCGCGCATCAGGTTATTCGCCGCGCTGGGTGTCGCGGTCGTGCTCGCGGGAATGCTGTGGGCCGGGGTTGCAATCGACTGGAAATCTTTGAACGCTCCGGGATACGCCAGTCGATCCGCGACCAAAAACCCCGAGATGGTCGCGAAACCCGCGATCGCCATTCTCCCCTTCGCGAATCAGGGTGGTGATGCGGCGCGAGATTATTTCGCTGACGGGTTGACGCAGGACATCATCAACGCGCTCGGCCGGTTTTCCGAGTTGACTGTGATGTCGTGGAATGCCGTCTCCCCCTACAAGGGCAGAGCCGCGAGCCCCGGGGAGATCGCCCGCAGCCTTGCGGTGCGCTATCAGGTCGAGAGCAACGTCCTGCGGACTGCCAACCGCGTGCGGGTGACCGCGCAACTCGTCGATTCGGATGGCCGGGTGCTTTGGTCGGGCCGTTTCGACGAGGCGCTTGCCGATCTTTTTGCGCTGCAAGACAAAATCACCACTCAGATCGCCGGCGCCTTGGCGATCCGCGTGACGGAAGTCGAGCAACGGCGGGTACTCGCCAAACCGACCGAGAGTCTTGAAGCCTACGAATACGTGCTTCGCGCCAGGCCGGCCTTGCAGCGCCCGACGCGCGCGGACCTCGTGGAGGCTCGCGTCCTGCTCAGACGCGCGATCGCGCTCGATCCGAACTATGCGGCCGCCTATGCATCGCTCGCAGAAACCTATCACATCGCCATGGTAATGGGCTGGGCGGAATCGCCAGCCGACACCCTAAGCCGTGCGGAGGAGTTGGCCAACAAGGCACTGAGCATCAACGATTCCGAAGTACGCGCACGCATCATCCTCGGCCGCGTCCATATCTTCCATCAGCGATACGAGCAGGCCAAAGCGGAGATGGACCGCGCGATCGCGATCAATCCGAACGATGCCCTTGGTCTCGCCGGCCACGGCAATCTCCTGATGTGGCTGGGACAGACGGATGCCGCGATCGAGGTCCTGGAGCTGGCCCAGCGCATCGATCCCGAACTCAATGCGCTTGATCGCAATGCGCTCAGCCTCGCGTACTATCTGAAAGGTCGCTATGACGCGGCGATCGAGGAGGCGAAGCTCAATCTTCGCAGAACCACGGCCGCTAATTTCAGCCGGATCGTGCTCGCGGCCGCCTACGCCGAGCGCAACCAAGCCGAGGACGCCGCGCGTGTCGTGACCGAGGTTCGCCGTCTGGACCCGACATTCGATCCGCGGGAGTTTGGAAGCAAATTCCTCAGTACCGCGGATCTCGAGCACCTACGCGACGGCATCCGCAAGGCGGGCCTGGATGCGACTCCGCCTTGGACGACCGACCGTTAGAGCTTCGGAAGCATCGGCCGGTTCTGATTTGCCTTCGTGATGTTTCCGGCAAGATCCTTCTGGAACAAAGCGGGGCCTGCCGGGGCCGGGCTGCCGAATACATAAAGCTTGCCCTCGCCGATCAGCCAGTTCTCTGGATTGGCCACGACGATCCGGCCCACGGCCAGCGCCATGGCGCAGAAGTTTCCAAATTGCGGCGCGTAGCGCACGGGTTCGGCCTTGAAAAGCTCGCGATGCTCCATACTCGCGAAGCGATAGGTGTGTTCATCCCATTGATACTCGATGTCCGGCCGGCCGGGTGTCGGCCGCCCGTCGGTGAAATAGGCGACCGGGTCATAGCCCTTGATCGCCAGCGGAACGTCCTGCGCGACTGCGGATGGGGCGGTCGCCAATGCGTAGGCTATGACCAGGGCGGTCAGACCGAGGGCGACTCGCCGGTTCAAGCGCGTATTCATGGGTATGCTCCTGCGTTTGCGTTGATTGACGCCGGCGAGGTCATCATGGTGGGTGGATTGCCGTAACGAAAGAAGCCGAAGGAAAGGCGGAGCAAACGCCGAAATTTGTAGGGACGACGGAAACCTAGGCTCTGAGCGGCGGTGCATCGGTTCAACTGCACCGGCCCCTTGCGCCGAAGGGGGTCTCTGGCCCCAAGAATGGGCCGTTAACGGGACCGAATGAGCGGGCGGTTCTGGTTTGCTTTAGCGATGTTGTCGCTAAGGTTCTGCCGGAACAGCTCCGGCCCCTCCCGTTTGCCGAAGAAATAGAGCTTGCCGTCGCTGATCAGCCAGCTTTCGGGGTCGGCCTCGACGAGCTCGCCGTTGGCCAGCGACATGGCACAAAAATTTGCGAACTGCGGCGCGTAGCGCACGGGGTCGGTCTTGAAAAGCTCACGATGCTCCGCGCGCGAGAAACGGTAGCGGCGCTCGTCCCATTCATATTCGATGTCCGGCCTACCGCGCACCGGCATTCCGTCGGTAAAATAGGCGACCGGATCATAGCCCTTGATCGCCAGCGGTGCATTTTCCGCAGCCATCGAGCGTGATGCCGGGGCAAGGCTTCCAAGCAGCAAGATGGAACCGCGAATGGCGCTTCGCCGAGACAAGTCGTGCATAACGGGCTCCACCAAGGACGCCAACATCAAACTGAGCGAATAGCAAAAATGGCTCTGAGTCGCGTTTGAAATATTTGGGTCTGGTAGGGCTCGTCCTCGGCATCAAATACGCAAGAGCCGTGGGCAATGAAGAGCGACGATGGCGGCATGTTGCTTCTGCGAACGCACCGATGATCAGGTAACGCATCTTTTGCGAGAGAGCCGTCCTGATAAAAATTCGTTATGGTTTAGTTTCTCTGACAGATCAATCTATAGTTGAAAAGTGCCATTTCTCGGAGTACTATGGCTGTGGGCGGCGACGACCGGGTGCCTTCGGGCAAACGGAGCCCAGCATGAGAGTCGACCGCAAGTGGGTCGAGAGAAATCTCGGCTTCGATCCAATCGCGACCCCACCGCCCGAGACGACCTTCGCTTCCCCACGTGCCGCCAAGGCGGCGACGCCTGAGGACTTTCAGCGCGAGATCATCGATTTCGATTCCGAGTCTCCCGCCGGCCTGCAGTTCCTGGCTTTCAGTACGGCGACCGGCCTGTCGCGCTACACCGATGTTCAATGGCCCACGGGACTGGCGCCCAAGACCGGGCGCGCGCCCGGCCGCAGCAGCAACAGCCCGCTGCCGCGTGCAGACGTGCTGGTGGTGACGTGGACCGTCGATGAAGGTCACGCGCTGAGCCGCGTGCTCACCCCCGGCAAGGATTCCCGCAACGACTACCAGTCCTACACGCACAACTTCGCGCAGATCTCCAGGAAGATGCGCAAGGGTAGCCCGGCGCTGCAGGCAAAGCGTCTGGGCGCGTACTGGACCACGACCATCGGCGACAAATCGGTCGTGATTTTCAAGTCGGACTCGCACATGTCGCAAGACGGTCCGCAACTGCCGAACATCGACGTATGGCGCCAGATCGTCCTCGAAGTGCAACCCAAGCTGGTCATCACGACCGGAACCGCGGGCGGCATCGGCAAGCAATTCGAAGTCGGCGACGTGATCGTCAGCCCCATCGTCCGCTTCGATTGCACGGCTAAGTTCAATAAGGAGCCATTCGCACAGGCGCATTTCGCCAGCTCGGCGGCGAAAGCGACGCACTTCGCCACCGCACGATCGCTGTTCAAGGCGAATTCGGCGCAGCTCCCGAAGGAAAATCAGCGCCTGCCGAAGATCATCCGCGTGCCGGTGAAAGGGCTGGGCTCTTCCGTCGTCACGACCGACTTCTTCGGCTTCGACACGTCGAACGACCACTACAAGCTGCAAGGGCTCGGCGACGTTTGCGAAATGGGAGATGCGATCCTCGGATTGGTAGCCTCCGACATGGGGGAAAGCGCGCCGCGCTGGCTCGCCATCCGGAACGTCTCCGACCCGCAGATCAAGGCCGACGGCCTGACGCTCAGGCAACAAGCGATGGTGGCGGCGCAGATTTACAAGGGCTTCGGCCGGTGGAGCTCGGTCTGCAGCGCGATCACGTGCTGGGCGAGCATCGCGACGGAATAATTCGGCTTAGTAACCCGACGCAGCAGAATGTCACTCAACTGAACAGGAGGCACTCATGAACACCATCCACGCGGCCCAAGCCGGGCAAGGAGGCCCGGTCACCATCGCCTGCATCAACAAGGCGACGGTCGACCTCGGCGTACCCTTCGACCGGCTCACCGTCACACTGCAGAAATGCTACGACGAGCAATTTCTTCCGGTCTGGGGCTACCCGGTAAAGCTTTACAACGCCAAGGTCGCAAAGCCCTCTGATTGGCAGTTCGTCTATTTCGATGATGCCGACACGGCGGGCGCGCTCGGCTATCACGACCTGACCAAGGACGGGCAGCCGGTCTCGAAGATCTTCGTCAAGACCACGCTCGCGGACAATCAGCTCGTGAGCGTCACCGCATGCCACGAGTTGTTCGAGATGGTTATCGACCCGATCGCAAACTTGTGGGCGGAGGCGGCCGACGGCACGGAATACGCCTATGAAATGTGCGACCCGGTCGAAGAAGACACCTTCCTGGTCGACGGGATCGAGATGTCGAATTTCCTGCACCCGTCATGGTTCGAACCGTTCAAGCATCCGCCCGGCACGAAATACGATCATCTTGGACTGCTCAAGAAGCCCTTCAGCATGACCAAAGGCGGCTACGTGATTATCAAGAAGAAGGGCAAGGTCAGCGAACATTTCGCCTCCAAGGCGAAGGAGAAGCGCTTCGCGAAGGAGGATCGACTCGGCCATCGCAGCGAGTATCGCAAGCCGCACGGCCTGGTCATCAAGCCGAGCCGGGGTCGAACCTCAGTTGAGCGCCGGGCCGCTTGACCGCCTGGGAAGCCGCGTGAGGCCCGCATGATCTCCGCCCGCGCGAAAGCGGCCTTGGCTGCCGCCAAGCGGCGCGGCGTGAAACTTGGCGGGGATCGTGGAAGGCTGACGGCGAAGGCCCGTTCGGGCGGCAATGCGGCCCAGCGGGCAAAAGCGCAAGCGCGGGCGGCGCGGGGGACGCCTGCCACCGTGGCGGCCAGGAATGCGAGCGGGACCATTCCCATCGTCATGACGTCGACCGCCGATCCGTTTGCCGTGGTCGGAAATATTGCGCGGCCAGGCGGAAATGTGACCGGGATGGCCAGCCTACTGGTTGATTTGACTTCGAAGCGGCTCGCACTACTTACCGAGATCGTGCCTGGTCTCGCCCGCGTCGGAATCCTGAGCAATCCTGATAATCCGAACTACGCGCGCACCCGCAAGAACTACGAGACAGCCGCACAGTCGCTGGGCATGCAGCTTGTGCTGTTTGATGCGAGGACACCCGAGGACATTGCGGCTGCCTTCGTTGCCGCGGGCCGTCAGCGACCAGACGCGCTTAGCGCCGCGACCGAAACGGTCACCCAGGCAAATCGAAGCCTCATCGCAGGCCTAGCGACCGAGCACCGGCTGCCAGCGGTCTACGGCTCGCGAGAGTTCGTCGATGCTGGCGGATTGATCGCATACGGCGTGAGCTATCCCGACCTCTATCGCCGCGCGGCGATCTTCGTCGACAAAATCTTCAAGGGTGCGAAACCGGCCGATCTGCCGGTGGAACAGCCGACGAGGTTCGAGCTGATTGTCAATCTCAAGGCTGCCAGAGGGATCGGCTTGAGCATCCCCGAGACATTCCTAGCCCGCGCTGACGAGGTGATTGAATGATGCGGCGAGAGTTCATCACGCTGCTCGCCGGCGCGGCGGCTGCGTGGCCGCTCGCGGCGTGCGCGCAGCAGGGCGAGCGAATGCGGCGCAACGGCGTCCTCTCCTGCCCACACACGGACATCCGAAAGTTCAGGCCCGCATGCAGGGCTACCGGAATTGACTGGAGCATCGGCCGCAACCACCCTGTATGACTTATCCTGGTGGATTATTTGTCAGAGCGCAGGATGACCAAAGTTTTCCTTTCCTATCGTCGTGAGGATTCCGGGGGCTATGCGGGCCGCATCCAAGATCAGCTTGTTCAAGCTCTTGGGTCCGACATTCTGTTCATGGACGTGGACGCTATTCCACTTGGGGCAAATTTTGTAAGGGTCTTGCACGATGAAGTTGCCAAGTGCGAGGTGTTGCTCGCGGTCATTGGACGAAATTGGCTCGATGCGCGTGATGAACATGGAAACCATCGTCTGGAGAATCCAAACGATTTCGTTCGAGTCGAGATTGGAGCGGCGCTTCAACGCGATATCCCTGTGGTCCCAATCTTGGTGGATGGCGCCAGGATTCCGGATGCACGCCAACTGCCCAAGGAACTCGAAGAACTTTCTCTCAGGAATGGCATTGAAGTGCGTCTTGCATCGTTTCACGAAGACGTAAGCAGACTGATTCATGGCCTTAAGACGCAATTGAATATCGACATCAAGCGTCGGCGAGAAATTAGCAGCCTCGCCTTTTTCTGTGCGATTGGCACTGGGCTATTATATATACCTTCTGCCCTCTTTTTCTTCCTGGTCTGGCATCTGGCAAAGATCGATCCTACCTCTATAGTGCTTTCCACCATTCTTTGGATGGGCTTCGGCGCTGCCGCTGGAGTGCGCAGCCTACGACACGGCGTTCTTGCAGCTGGGGCGGCGGCAAGCATCATAGTGTTCTTTCTCGGTGCTTGGACGGGTCCTTCGCTCGACGACAGGTCTTTAGCTTTCATCGCGTGGGCAAGTGCGCTAAATGCTGTGTGGTTCGGCGCTTCCTTTTATGGGACAACTTGGATTTATAGTAAGCTTCGGAAGGTCCCGGCTGACTTCCGGTGGACCGTGCTGACGAGGTAATCGAATAAATGCTCTCCGGGATTCCGGCTTGGTCGCGCGCAGGTCCCTCGATCAGCTTCGGAGAGCCTCGGTTCGTGGCCGGACGTCGCGACGGCCGTCGCGCCCCTCGGTCCCCTCCTGTCCGTCCGACGTCCTGACGGTTTTATGTAGATTTCATTGGCGCCTTCGTTCACTTCGGCATAGCCTCGAATACATCATCGGGAGCGACACAACGCAGACGCCGGCTGAGAGATTGGTCGGGGACCCCTACGACGGGTCGATGGTCTACGAGGTGGCGGATGCGCCGTCGGGACTTCATTACCCTTCTCAGCGGTGCCGCGGTGCTCCCGGGTGCGGCAGCGGTCGCGGCGGAGCCATATCCGAGCCGGCCGATCAGGCTCATTGTGCCGTTCCCAGCAGGCGGCGGTACCGACATCGTCGGCCGCGTGCTCGGCCAGAAGCTGCACGAGAGCCTGGGCCAGCCAGTCGTGATCGACAATCGCAGCGGCGCCGGTGGCACGCTCGGCACTGGGCTCGCGGCCAAGTCGTCTCCGGACGGCTACACGCTACTGCTGGTGCCGACCAGTCACGTCATCAATCCGAGCATCTATGCGAAACTGCCCTACGACACAGAGCGGGATTTCTCGCCGATCACGATGGTCGCTTCTGCTGCAATCCTGATGGCGGTGAACTCGCGCGTGCCTGCCGAAACAATGCGCGGCTTCATCGAGGCCGCCAAGGCCAGCCCGCGAGCCATCGCCAACTACGGCTCGGCCGGCGCCGGCACTTTGTTCCACCTGACCGGAGAGCTGTTCAAACAGCTGACCGGCTTGGCGCTGCAGCACGTGCCCTATCGCGGTGGCGGCCCGACCGTGACCGCCCTAATCGCGGGCGAGATCCCGGTCGCCTTCGAGACTATGTTGGCGCTGCAGCCCCATGTCCGCGCCGGCACATTGCGCGCGCTAGCGATCACGAGCCCGCGGCGTAGCGCAATAATGCCTGATATCCCGACCACCGCAGAGGCCGGTTTCCCCTCGATGGTCGCGGACAATTCGTACGCCCTGTTTGCACCCACCGGCACCCCGCCTCCGATCCTGGCCCGGCTGCACGACGCAACGGTCGCGGCGCTCAGGTTACCGGACGTCGGCGACCGGCTGCGCGAGCAAGGCGCGGAGGTGGTCGGCAACAGCCCGACGGAGCTGGCCGCCTATGTCGCAGCCGAGATCCCGAAATGGGCCGCGCTGGCACGCCAGGCCGGCGTGAAGCCCGAATGACAGGAGACACCGAGACATGAGCGATGTGATCATCCGTGACAAAGCCGAGTACCACGCGCGCACCAGCGAGCAGATGGAGCGCCATCTGG
>Ga0157376_10004011_pt1 | contig 10186 bp, 8 predicted proteins | sample M45metaG_FD_121801 | JGI IMG/M metagenome (GOLD analysis project Ga0157376, IMG submission 121801) | Miscanthus rhizosphere microbial communities from Kellogg Biological Station, Michigan, USA - M4-5 metaG | ecosystem: Host-associated > Plants > Roots > Rhizosphere > Soil | place: USA: Michigan... | reverse complement strand
TCGGAATCGATTTGCCTTTCATCGTGCAATTTATCGTCCTGGTTTTGATTGTCGATTTGATTTGGTATGTATATCACCGTGCATTTCATACAGTGCCCTTGCTGTGGAAATTGCATGCGATGCACCACAACAGCAATCAGTTGCATGTTTTGAATAATTCCCGGGTACATCCACTGGAAGTCTTTACGCTGTTTGTGCCGATCATGATAGTGGTATTGCTGGTCGACGTGCCTCCCGCATTATTGAATTGGTATTTTGCATTCCAGCTTACAGTTGGTCTCTTGACGCATTCCAATCTAGCGGTCAAGAGTGGTTGGCTGTCATGGATTTTCAATACTCCGGAATTACATCGTTGGCATCATAGTTGGAAGAGAAGCGAGCATGATAATAACTATGGCTCCGTCTCTATGGTATGGGATCACATCTTCGGCACCTACTACAACCCGCATGGAAAAGAGGCTGCTACCGATATCGGGGTCGATACTCCTGTGCCGGTGAGCTGGTTCGGGCAGTTGCTCATCCCATTCCGGCAAAGTACGAAGAAAAACAAGGTTGTGAATCAATATGAATAGGGGAACCAGTGTATGAATATCCAAAATCTGCCAAATGTCCTTGAGTATCGTGCTGAAACCATAGGCGAGCGCCCGGTATACCATTACATGGCGCCGCGCGCCACCGCGCCACAAAGTTTGACTTTTCGTGAGTTGCACGAACAAACCTGTGCCTTGGCGTTAGCATTGAAACGCTCCGGATTGGAGGGAAAGAATGCGGTGTTGATGTATCCACCGGGTTTGGACTTCATCAAGATTTTCTTCGCCTGCATGCGCGCTAATATCTCGGCGATTCCCATGTATATCCCGGCAGGCAATACGCCAGACACTCGTCTGCGCTCAATTATGCAGACTGTGGATATTGCTGCGGTATTGACGATCAAGGTAAAAGAAGAACAAGTGCGGAATTTGACGGCAGAACTGTGGCAGGCAAAAGAATGCCTAATCATCAGTACCGATGTCTTAACTTGCGAAGATATTTCCAGAGTGAGTTTGAGCGTCGAGCTGGCAGTCAATAATAATCAGATTCCATTGATTCAATTCACCTCCGGATCGACCTCCAATCCGAAAGGGGTGTTAGTCAGTCATGCCAATATCATCAATAATCAGCAGATGATCCAGCGCGGCTTCCATCGTCACGCAAATACCGTGGATGGCGAAAGTATGGTCAGTTGGCTGCCGTTTTTCCATGACATGGGACTCATTTGCAGCATCATGCATCCTATCTTCATCGGTGGCGATGTGGTGTTGATGTCGCCCACCGATTTTCTGCAGAATCCTCACAAGTGGCTGCAATTGATTTCGATGTATTCCGCCAGCATCAGCGGTGCACCGAATTTTGCATATGAGTATTGCGTCACCCGTATCAAAGATGAGCAACTCGATGGCTTGGACTTGAGTAATTGGCGTGTCGCGTATAACGGCGCCGAAATGATACGGCCCTTGACCATGAAGCGTTTTTGCGACCGTTTCGGCGCTTATGGCTTCCGTGCTGAATCTATTTTTTATTGCTATGGCATGGCCGAAACTACGCTGTATGTCTCTGGCAATACCGGCACACTGGGTTCGGTGGAAGCTCCGGATGAAATCGCCCGGGTTGGCCCGCCTGATGAGAAATCTGAGGTGGTTATCGCAGGTGAAAACAACAATGCGCTGGCCGATGGTGAAGTCGGTGAAGTGTGGGTGCGCGGGCCGCACGTGGCGCTCGGCTACATCAATAATCCTGAAGCCACACAAAAAACCTTCCATGCCAAAATCAATGACGATAAGTCAGGCCCATCCTATTTACGCACCGGCGATTTGGGTTATATGCGCAGTGGCAATCTATACATTGTCGGCCGCCTCAAAAATTTGATTGTGGTGAATGGCAAGAACTATTTCGGTGAAGAGATTGAGCAATTTGTCTGCCGCTGCCATGAGTATTTTGTGGAGTCCGGCGCATGCATTCTCCATCCGAATGAAGGCTTATCGAATGCTGAAATCATCTTCATGCAGGAAATTCACAAGTCCAGTATTGGAGCAGCCAAGTCTGAGTTGCCGGAATTGGAAGAGAAGGCGATTGAACTGAGCCGCCGGATTTTGAACAACTTCGGTTTGTCAGTCCACCGTTTCATGTTTGTGCGCGCCGGCCGCATACCGCGCACTTCGAGCGGGAAAATCGACCGCGCGCGCGCCTATGACCTGGCGCTCAGCGGCAAAAAAGATTGCCTGCTTGAAGTTCAAACCCGTTGATATAGAAATATCCCAGGCGCGACAGGCCAAACGCTTGCCGCGCATTCGAATAGCTTGCCCAGCGAGCGAATAAATTTAAGGAAATCTAAATGGAACGTTTCATCAAGATCATGTTGATGTTTTCAGTGGCGGTGTGGGGCTTTACCGGTTTTCTCAGTAACATGGTCGATTTTGGGCCGGGTTTGGAGCAAGTGCGCAGTGTCTTAACGATGGATGGCGCTCCGGATACGCCAGGGCGCGCTTGGCGTCAAATTAATTCGCCGCTGTTTGCCGTGATCGGCTTTGCCTCCATCTATTTGACCAAACTCCTGATTGGTCTGTTGAGCCTGTATTGCAGTGTGCAGCTGTTTTTGGCGCGCAAAGCCGATGCCGTCAGTTTTGATGCCGCCAAAAAATACGGCGTTCTGGCTTGTGGCATTGGTATGGTGGTCTTCTTTTTCTGCTTTATTGCACTGGTGGAAAATTACTTCGAATACTGGCGAGTTCCTATTTTTGGCTTGGCTACACATGACTTTGCGTTCAGCTACATCATGTACTTTTTAGGTTTTATCTTTTTTCTAAAAAGCCCTGAAAACGAGTTGAAATAATTTGTCTTATCCATGTGAGAAATCAAATTATGAGCATAGAAAAATTCCCAACCAAGGCATGGTATTCGGCAGGCTGGACCTACGAATTTACCGCCGCGCAACCAGTCAGGCGAAAAATTCTCGGCCTGGAACTGGTTTTCTTCAGAAATCAGGAGGGGAAGATCGTCGCCCTCGACGCCATGTGCCCGCATCGCGGTGCCGATCTGAGTATTGGCCGGGTCGTCAACGGCAATATCGAATGCCCCTTCCATGGCTGGCGGTTTGATAGTCGGGGCAAGTGCGTGATGATTCCGTCGCAGTGCCAATCCAAAAAGATTCCGCCCAAAGCCGAAGTCAGATCATATACCGTGGTCGAGAGTCAGGGCATCATCTGGATCTGGCCGGACAGTACCCCGCCCGGAGCAGTGAAACCGCCTTATTACGAGTGGCTGGAAGAGGATTACGGCATGGGTATGCGACGTGTGCGGGATATTCCAATGTATGTCGCAGCGCCTTTCATTTCAGTGGTTGAGACCGCCATCGACAATACCCACCCGCCCTTTATTCATCCCGGCACATTGGCCGGAGAGCCGCAGGTGGTGGCACGTCAGACGATTCGCTTTGATGAAGACATGCGCGGCTATTGGGGACAACTCGATCCTTCAGACAAGGTGCATGATGATGTCAAAGGGACTGAGGGGTTGCTTGGCTTCAGCCGTCGTTTGCTGGGGGTGACACGCCTTGATCGTGAAAAATGCTACTTCCGCTTTGACCTAGGTGGGGTGGTCTATTTTTATGACAAATTCGTCTCCGGCCATGAGCAAATCGCTTTGTTCATGGTGACGCCGGCCGACGATACGCATTCGTGGTTCTTTGGTGAACATGTGCGCTCATTCGCCAAGAATGTTCTGGTTGACTATGTGATCAAGAAATGGGTGCGTCAACTCAATGGCGAGGATGCCAACCACGGTGAGTTGATGTTGTCTTCGAAACAGGCCAATGGGATTGAGATACCGGTGAGCGTAGCGGCGGATGCCCCCGCGCTCGCGTTTAGGCGTGTCTTCTTCAAAAATATCCGTCATGTTGACAGCACTTCTAAACCTGTCAACGATGAGGTATTGGATGATTTCCTTGTCGATGAGCAAGCCGCTCATCGCTCACTCATGTCGGTATAAGAGGTGAAACTTGAAGCAGGTGAAATCGCTCGGACTGAGCCGAGAAGCTTATTTTTCAGAACAATGGTTTGCTAATGAAAAGACCAGGGTTTTTTCAAATAACTGGTGTTTTGCCGGCATCTTGAAAGATGTTCCAACCAACGGCGATTATATCTGCGTGACTGTGGGCGATAACCCGCTGTTTGTAATCCGCGGTCAGGATGGGGAGCTGCGAGCCTTTCATAACATCTGTCGCCACCGGGGTACGGTGATGCTGCGCGGTAAGGGAAATCTTACCAATTCCATCCAATGCGGATACCACTGCTGGCGCTATGAACTGACTGGCGAGTTGAAATCTGTGCCGCAGCAGAAAAACCAGTTTGCAACAATTGAGAAAGAGAAACTTTCTCTGTACCCGGCAGCACTAGAAGTGTTCAAAGGGATGATTTTTGTTCATCCCAATCCGCAAAATGCCATCGATTTTGGCAAATGGCTTGGCGAATTTGAACAACATTTTGGGCCCTATGATCTGAATAATCTGGAAGAGTTGTACTTTGTGCGTCACCCAATGAAAGCCAATTGGAAGCTGTTCGTTGAGAATCACATCGAAAGTTACCACCTCTGGTACGCGCATAAGAATTCGATCCTCGGTTTGGATCACAGTAAGCAAGTGAATTTTTATTTCAAGGGCCACTGGTCGTTTTTTCAGCCGACATTGGAGCCTGGCCAGATGGCCGAGTTTGAGAAATTCATTCCATCAAAAATCATCGCCCCTGACGAAACGTGGTACGGTTCTGGCGATCATTTGTTGTACCCCAATCTTGGCATTGTCACCGGGGCAAAATTTGATGCGATATTGAAAGCGATACCTGTCACTCCCACCAGCTCGCAGATTGAGATCCGAGTCTTTGGCAAGCCTTTGCCAGCAGACGAGCCGGACGAAGGCGTGTATTACACCGCAGCAGGCGCCAGTGATGAGTTCAATGTCAATCTCGAAGACATTGATCTGTGTGAAAGGGTGCAGGAAGGCATGCTCTCTGAGTATGGGGGGGTGGGCGCGTTAGCCGCTGACTATGAGCAATCCATCCGGCATTTTCATGAGAAGTATAAAAGCGAGATGCATGAAAAAATGGAATATAACATGGGGGCAATTGTAAAAGCCGGATGAATTTTTTAAATCTATTGCCACACGCTCAAAATGATTTACCATTCATTCTCCTTTGAACATGAAAAATTCCTCAAAATTCATACTATCGCGTCCCAACGGATTTGCCGAATTTTAGCGAAAGAAGCAATGCCAAATTTCGTCAATTTTTGAGCTAATTCTCCTAAACTTTATGCAAATTCAAGGCAAAATACTTTTGCAGCTTCCTCACGTTTTTTCAACATCACAGAATAAGGATTGAAAATGATTAAATTGTATGGAAACCCTTACTCCCGAGCAAATCGCGTGCGTTGGGCGCTGGAAACCGTCGGCCTTGAATATGAGGAAGAAACAATTGCCTTGGGCCCGGATGGCACGGGCTCTGAGCGTTTTCGTGCCATCAATCCAAATGGCCTGATCCCCGTGCTGGACGACGATGGCTTGGTCTTGTTTGAATCGGTGCCAATTTGTCTGCATATCGCTAAGAAATACGCTCCTGACACCTTGTATGTGAATTCCTTCAAGGATGAGGCGCTGTTGCTGCAATGGTCGGTCTGGGCCATGACTGAGTTGGAAAAGCATAATGAAACGGCGTCTTTACATGTCACCTGGTTCAGCGAAGACAAGCGCGATCCGCGTATCGCTGCGGCTGAGCAGGCAGAAGTAAAGCGTTGTTTGACGATGCTCGAAAAAGCGATCAAGGACGACGGTTATCTGGTGGCGCGGCGGTTTACGATTGGGGATTTGATCATCTGCGAAGTCCTGACCAATGTGGCGTTTTCCAAGGTTGATCTGAGCGCTTTCCCTGCTGTGCAAGCGTATTTGAAGAAGAATCTGTCCCTGCCATCGGCAAGCAAGGCGTTCGCTCCGGATATCGTTTCTCCTTATCTGAGCTGATCGCGCGATGCTGTCTCCGTTGAAGTGTTTGGCTTTGTCCAAGCAGGGTTTGTTGCCGGCGCCAACCTTTGGGGAAGGGTTGGATGGGACGCGCAAGGCAATTGAACATTTGGGTTATGTGCAAATCGACACGCTTTCAGTAGTAGAGCGTGCCCATCACCACGTATTGTGGAGCCGGGTGCCTGACTATGAGCAGGGACATTTGAACCGCTTGATTGCAGCGCAGCACATCTTTGAATACTGGTTCCATGCTGCAGCCTATCTACCGATGCGCGATTATCGTTTTGCGCTGCCCGGTATGGCTGCGGTTCGCAGTGGTGAAAATCCATATTTCAACGGAGACCCGCGCCTGATGAATGAAATCCTGGCGCGCGTCAAAGGGGAGGGCGCATTGCGTATGCGCGATATCGACTCGGGCAAAAAAAGCCAGGGCGACTGGTGGAATTGGGGCCCTGGACGACGTTCTGTCGAAAAGCTGTTTATGCAGGGAGAGCTGATGGTGTGTGAGCGCAATGGCATGGAGAAAGTGTATGACTTGGCCGAGCGCTGCCTGCCAGCGGATGTAAATCAAAGCATGCCTAGCGTGGAAGAGTATGCCGAATATCTGTTTGACACCACGCTCAGAGCACATGGCGTATTTACCTGGAAGCAATTATTGCACTTGAGAAAAGGCGTTCCATTACGGGATGCAATGCGCAAGCTGGTGGCGCAGCGCAGCGCTGACGGCATAATCAAGCAAATCACATGTGATGATGGCGCTGTCATCTATGTCGACGCCAAAGCCATGGAACAGGCGACAAGCCTTGAGCCGCAACTCAAGGTGCTGTCGCCATTTGACAATGCCTTGATTCACCGCGATCGCTTGAGTTCGCTTTTCAAGTTCGATTACCGTATCGAGTGTTATGTCCCAGCGGCCAAGCGCGTGTATGGCTATTTTTGTCTACCGATTTTGTATGGGGACAAATTTGTCGCCCGGATTGACTGCAAAGCGCATCGCTCTGAACAGCGTTTTGAAATATTGAGCTTACACCTGGAAGAGGGTGTACTCGATCAGGCGCGTTTTTTCCCGGCCTTGCGCGCTGAGCTGCAAAAATTCGCTGACTTTAATAAATGCACCACGCTTGACCTGCGTGCGCTTGAAATGTAAAGCCCTGGGCTGAGCGAGCAAAGCATTTAACGTTGGCGCAAGCGGTTCAGCGAGATAAATGCCGACAATGTCAAGAGCCTGAAGGCGCTGGAGCAAGACAATGCCCGGCCTGGGAACGTGGAGCTGTGCAGGCCCATACCTGCCGTACCATGACGAATACTCGTCTGCCGCATCTTTTCGAACATCGTTATCCCTCTCGCTTCACTAAAGAGACAACAACCGCGTAGGGGTAACGGAAAGGTTGATTCTTAAAGAGTGGATGAAACCGTCATTCATTTATTCGAACCCGTTATTGATACCCGCAAAGAAAGTTAATTGTTGGTTACAAGCCGTATACCAGGTATTTTTTATTGAGAAGAAGTTAATTTAAATATACAATCCGCAACCTTCTGACTTGATAATCTTGCATTTCAAATACAGCCGTCTCCGCACCGGCTGATCAAGCAGCGTCCACACATCGAAAATGTTCCCCCCTATACATTCCACGCGTGAAGCGCGTGGCAGATACTCATTAAGCATTAAGGAGTGAAATGAAGGCATATGTTTTTCCGGGCCAAGGCGCGCAGCATAAGGGGATGGGACATGACTTGTTTGACCGCTTCCCAGAGCTTGTTCGAGAGGCCAACGGCATTCTTGGATATTCCATTGCAGAACTCTGCCTTCTCGATCCGCAAAGAAGACTGGGACAGACCCAGTACACCCAACCGGCGTTATATATTGTCAACGCTCTTGCTTACTATGCCGCAGCCGCCAATTCTGGGGCGCGTCCAGATCTGCTGGCCGGTCATAGTCTGGGTGAATACAACGCGCTGCTCGCGGCAGAGGCATTCGACTTTGGCACCGGCCTGAAGCTTGTACAGAAGCGCGGGGAATTGATGAGCCGCGCCCAGCGTGGAGGCATGGCTGCGGTAATCGGTATGGAAGCGGATCAGCTTTCCGAAGTGTTGAGGCGAAGCGGCCTGACAAAGGTTCACATCGCCAACATCAATTCTCCTTCGCAGATCGTGATCTCGGGCGATCAGGACGAGATTGCCAGCGCGCAGGCCGCTATAGAGGGGGTGTCGGGTGTGCGTTATGTGCGTCTGAACGTCAGCGGTGCCTTTCATTCGCCGTTGATGCAGGCCGCGAGCGAAGAATTTGGAAACTTCTGCCGCAATTTCACCTTCCGCGATCCTGAAATTCCTGTCATTTCAAATGTGACAGCCCGACCTTACAGTGAGGGACAGGTCATGGATCTGCTGGTCCGGCAGATCACGAGTTCCGTACAGTGGAACGATTCGGTTCGCTACATGCTGGCAAAGGGCGTTACCGATTTTGTGGAGACCGGTCCGGGGCAAGTGTTGACCAAGCTGGTTGCTCAGATACGGCAGCAAGCTGCTCCATTGATCCTCGAAGGACCCGGCAAGACAGACATTGCAGCCGTGGATGCGAACGATTACGCGGTTGCCTCGCCCGCGCCGGTCCCTCTCGTCAGCTCACCTTATGCTCCCGAAAGGATATCTGCCAGTACTACCCGGCTTGTTGAGCAGGTGCGTACGCAACCTGCTCCGGCTGTATTGACCGCAAACGTCAGTGCTACGCAACTGGGTTCTTCCGATTTCATGAGAGACTACAACCTCAAGTACGCCTATCTCGCGGGATCGATGTACAAGGGAATCGCCTCGCGCGAACTGGTGGCACGGATGGGCAAGGCAGGGTTCATGGGCTTTCTCGGTGCGGGAGGCATGAAAGCCTCCGACATCGAACAGGATCTTCGTTATATCCAGGCAGAGCTCACGGACAAATACAGCTACGGCTGCAATCTGCTGCATACGCCCGCGGCGCCCAAGTTGGAAGAGGACACGGTCGATCTACTTCTTCGTTTGAAGGTCAGGAACGTCGAAGCATCTGCGTACATGCAGATCACGCCGGCTCTTGTCCGTTACAAGTTGCAGGGGCTGGAGAAGCGAGCCGATGGAACGATAGTCCGACGTAATCGCATCATTGCAAAGCTTTCGCATACGGAAGTGGCACGCGCTTTTCTCAACCCCGCTCCGGAACGCATCGTTCAGCAGCTTCTTGCCGCCGGGCTGGTTACCAAAGAACAGGCCGAACTGGCTCTCCACATTCCGGTTGCCGATGAACTGTGCGTCGAGGCGGATTCGGGCGGGCATACGGATCGGGGCGTGGCTTATGCGCTGTTCCCCGCGGTCGTCAGCCTGCGCGATGAGATATTGGCGCAGCGTCAGTATCCGCATGATGTCCGTATCGGTGCAGCCGGTGGCATAGGTACGCCGCAGGCGGCAATGGCGGCATTCATGCTTGGTGCCGATTTCATCGTCACCGGCTCGATCAACCAATGTACTGTCGAAGCGCGCACCAGTGATGCGGTCAAAGACATTCTGCAGGACATCAATGTCAAGGATACCGACTACGCGCCTGCCGGCGACATGTTTGAAATCGGCGCCAAAGTCCAAGTGGTGAAGAGAGGGCTGTTTTTTCCGGCACGCGCCAACAAACTTTATGAGCTCTACCGGCAGCACAATTCGCTCGACGACATCGACGAGAAAACCCGTAAGCAGATCGAGGACAAATACTTCAAGCGGAGTTTCGAACAGGTCTGGGAGGAAACCAGCGCGTATTACCGGCGCAAGCATCCGGCGGAAATCGAACGCGCAGAGCAAAGCCCCAAGCACAAGATGGCATTGATCTTCAGATGGTATTTCGTCCATACCACCCGGCTCGCTCTGAGTGGAGACGTATCGAACAAGGTCGATTTTCAGATTCATTGCGGATCTGCACTTGGCGGCTTTAATCAATGGGTCAAGGGAACGGCGCTGGAAAGCTGGCGCAATCGTCACGTCGATGTCATCGGACTGGCATTGCTCAACGAAACCGGTTCTCTGATTGGGAAGGCATTGCAACGCTACGCGCGCTCCGGCGAGCAGCGCCAGCCGGAAGAACAACAGCTGCAAATGAGCGCATGACGACCGGCGGCGCAATCACGCAGCCGGCAT
>Ga0157376_10004010_pt1 | contig 10186 bp, 11 predicted proteins | sample M45metaG_FD_121801 | JGI IMG/M metagenome (GOLD analysis project Ga0157376, IMG submission 121801) | Miscanthus rhizosphere microbial communities from Kellogg Biological Station, Michigan, USA - M4-5 metaG | ecosystem: Host-associated > Plants > Roots > Rhizosphere > Soil | place: USA: Michigan... | reverse complement strand
GGGATACAAGCTTCTGATAAAAAAACAAATTTATCATTGCGTTCATCGAGAAAAGCCTCTTTTAAAAGAGCCTGCCAAGCCTTCATATGAATAGACCAGGAAGTAGGGACCTTCTCTGAAATACAAAAGGGTTTAAAATAGGGATCTTGCATCTCATTTTTGACATGTATATAAATGGAAAATTTATCTTCATTGCCCTGTAGGGCTTTTTTCCATAAATTAGGATGGTGTAGATCTCCTACTGTTAAAAAAAGAAGAGCTATTTTTTTCTCCTCTGACTGACCCTTCATTAGAAAGCCAATGCAAAAAATAGAGCAGAAATAAATGAGAAATTTCATTTGGACAGTATAGCTAATTGTTAGTGAATTGCGGAAGCATTACTTTTTGCTAGATTAAAAATATATTTATACAAATAACTGCCTTGTAATCAGAGGGTTAAATTTTTACCTGCTTAAATTTGATTAATGTCAATTTTGAGCATAATCATTTGACGGGAATAATAGTCTTAAGTTGTGCGCTGCCCCCAAAAAAAATGGACAGTGGGATAAGAAAATAAATTCCATTCTCTTTTATTTGGGTCCCATTTCCGATGCTCTATTGAGCAGCCGCTACTTTTACTGTATTGTCGATATTGCTGATTTGTAATCAGTTTTTTAAGGAGTTTATTTTTTGCCTCTTCAAGGGCCATTAAAGCTTCCTTAAAAGAAAATTCCCAAGATCCTTTATTAGGGTGGGAGTAAAGTTGCATTGCTAACTGTTTATTCTTGCGAAAAATCTTAGCCCATTGGAAGCTAGAATAATAAACTTCTGCAACAAGCTCGTCTGTATCGAAGTAATTTACAATTTCAAATTTATCCATTTCTTTGTGCAATTATTGCGACCACATACCTTTCATATGGTTTAACACCTCTTCATTTTTAGCAAAGAGGGTTTTACAAGCGGGAAGGCTTTGTAAAAAAAGTTTTCCATAAGATTTCGTGATGAGGCGCTTATCTAAACAGAGCGTGCACCCTTTATCTGTTTTACTGCGAATTAATCTTCCAAAACCTTGTTTAAATTTTATAATCGCTTGGGGGACTTGATAGTCCATAAAAGAATTTTTTCCAGATTTTTCTACAATTTCAGAGAGTGCTTGGGTAAGAGGATCTGTAGGTACCCTAAAGGGTAATTTGGTTAAAATAACTAAGCGTAAAGCATCTCCTATAATATCGACACCTTCCCAAAAAGAATCTGCGCCAAATAAGACAGCTCTTTTTTTCTTTTTAAACTCTTCTATCAACAGTTGACGAGAGGCATCTCCCTGTTTAAGAAAATGAAATCCTTTTTTTTCGGCTAGAGGTGCTAATTGCTGATAAACATGACGCAGCATTTCATAGGAAGTAAATAAAATAAAGGCTCCTCCATTGCTAGCGGAAATAGCTTCAAAGATAAAATGGGAGGCTTCTTTTATAAATAAAGAATCTCCAGGATCTGGTAGATCAAAAGGAACAGCGAGCAGCGCATTGGAAGCATAATCAAAAGGAGAGTCATAAATATGTTCAGAAATAGATAATTCTTGACTCACGCCTAAGCGTTCACGCAGATGATGAAAATGACCTGAAGAGGAAAGAGTGGCACTACATAAGACAAGTGTGGAGAGGGGAGTAAAAAACTCCTCTTTTAAATAAGAAGAAACATCTAATTGAGCATCTACTAATATAAGATTATTCCCTGTGCTACTTGCCTCTACCCAACGTACACGTGTAGCATTTTCTACCCCTACAAAAAAGGCCTCTAACCCCTCGGCTTGTTCTTCAAGACGCAAAGTGACTGCTTGTAATTCCAATGCATATTGGGGTAACGCCTTTTCTATCTCTTCTTTAAGGCCTTGCAATGATTGGGCAAATTTTTTTAAAGAATATACCAACTCATCAAAAAGCGGGATCACTTCCCTTTGTAAAAAAGGGTTCTGAAAATGCTGTAGACGCAAACGCCAACGCGCTTCTTTTGAAAAAAAAGTAGTGCGACAAAAAGCCTCTAATCCATAAAAAGCTTTCTCTATTCTATCAGCGAGCTCTCTTTTCTCGGCAGGAAGCTCTATCTCTAAACGGGCCATCAAAGAGGGTGTGACCTTATGAATAGCTTGGCGTATTAACGTCAAACAACTGCTTTCAGGATAGAGTTCTGAATAGATTCTACCTATTAATCTCATTAAATTTTGACGATCAAAGCGTTTTGAAAGAGCATCTAAAGCTACCTCTTCCAAATGATGCGCTTCATCTATAATAAGGCGTTTATAGGAGGGTATGATAGCCCGCTCTTCTCGATAATCTTTTTGTTTTTTAATGGCCTTGTCGGCAAAAAGAATATGATGATTGACGATAAGTAAATGCGCCTCCTCTGTTAAACGGCGCGCTTTAAAAAAAAAACATTCTTGGTAATGAGGACAGTGTATATGACTACAATTTTGAGAATCTGCTTTTACCTTATCCCAAGAAGAGGCTGTTAAGGGAAAGGTGAAGTCGGAATAAGATCCTTCTTGAGTGTGTTCAGACCATTTATGGAGAGCTTCTATTTCCCGATCTTCATTCATCTCTTTTAATTTACGCAAACAGAGATAGTTATTCATACCTTTGACAATTACTGCTTTTAAATCCACTTGAAGTGCCTTAAATAGCATGGGAATATCTTTAACTAATAATTGTTCTTGTAGAGCTATCGTATAAGTAGATATTACTGTTTTTTCTTTCTGTTTAATAGCCCATAAAATAGCTGGAATGAGATAGGCAAGACTCTTGCCTGTCCCGGTTCCTGCTTCTAAAATTGCAATTTTTTTTTGAATATAGGCATGCAAAATTTGCCGAGCCATATCTTGTTGGCCAGGCCGTTCTTCAAAATTCTTACACGAGTTGACTAAAGAACCATTCGATGAAAATATCTGAGTAAGAAGTGTATCCACAAGGGGATTATTCCCCTTCTAATAAATCGAGAAAGGCTTGTAATTGTTTAGATCGGGTTGGATGGCGCATTTTACGAAGCGCTTTAGCTTCTATTTGTCGCACTCGCTCGCGTGTTACTTTAAAACGCACTCCTACTTCTTCTAAAGTCTTTGGTTTTCCATCTAATAAACCAAAGCGCTCTATCAAAACAGTGCGTTCACGATCAGTGAGGGTAGCTAAAACTTCACCCATTTTTTCTTTTAAAATGGAGTAACCTGTAGCTTCTGCGGGTGATTCAATACCTGTATCTTCTAAAAAATCTCCAAATTGACTCTCGCCACCATCTCCTACTTCTGCTTGTAAAGAAATCGGATGTTGAGCGATTCTATAAATTTCACGTACACGCTCGGGAGTTAATCCTAATTCAACAGCGAGCTCTTCTGGTGTAGGCTCCTTTCCAGTTTCCATCATTAATTTCTTAGCACCGCGCAAGACCTTGTTAATCGTCTCAATCATATGCACAGGAATACGAATCGTGCGGGCCTGATCAGCTATGGCACGAGTAACTGCCTGTCTAATCCACCAGGTAGCATAAGTAGAAAATTTATAACCGCGACGATATTCAAATTTTTCAACGGCTTTCATAAGCCCCATATTGCCTTCTTGGATCAAATCTAGAAAAGAGAGACCTCTATTGGTATATTTTTTAGCGATAGAGATAACTAGACGTAGGTTAGATTCTACCATCTCGCGTTTGGCTTCTTGACTTTTATCCATCCATCGCTGCAACATACGAACATCTTTTTTAAATTCATCTAATGTGCGACCTGCAGCCAGCTCTCTTTTACGCAACTTACGTTGAATTGCAGCTACCTTAGCTCCTGCAAATTTATTTTTTTCAGCTCGTGGGGCTAATTCTTGCATCTCTTTTTCAAGCACTAGAAAGCGATTATAGCCATTCATGATCACTTCGCCGAAGTCTTCAATGATATTGTGCTTAAAGTGCATTCTACGTAAGTAGGCCTGAGTACGAATACGACATTTTTCAATCTCTTCAGAAATCTTTATGCGATCGATTTTATTTAATTCAGGGCGATATAGTTCGAATAATTGTTTATCTAAAAACTCATCTTCTTCTAATAGGAGCTGACAAGCTTTCGGGAGTAATTGAATAAAACTTGTTTTATCTGTAATTTCTTTTTCAGCGATAATTTTGTCAAAACGATCCTTGCCGTTAATGAGCGAAGTGGCAATAGAGATAGCCTCTCTTGTAGAATAACGAAACCGCATAATAATTTTTTCTACTTGAATCTGCGCCTTTTCAATTCTTTTAGAAATTTCTACTTCTTCTTCTCTTGTTAGAAGAGGTACAGAGCCCATTTCCTTCAGGTACATCCGCACAGGATCATCAGAAGTTCCCTCAGTCCGCTTAGGTAGATTTTCTAATTCTTTAGCTTCTTTTTTTCTCTCTTTTTGACGCTCTACTTCTACTTGATTTAAGACTTGGATATCCATTCCGCTGAGAAAAATCAAGATATCATCAAATTGTTCTGCGGAATCAAAAGTCATCGGCAAATTTTCATTGATTTCTTCGTAGGTAATGTACCCTTGCTCTTTTGCAATAGCTACGAGTTCATCAATTTTTTGCTGATGTTGGGGAGTAAAAATATTGGCAACTACACTTTTAGTCATGATCTTTAATTTTGATGAGAAAATGCCTTCTTGTCAAGTGGATAACTTTTTATTAGTATATTTAACTCATGCAATATAATGCTTTAGAAAATAAATCCCCTATTTCTGCAGAAGCTGCAAAAAAAAACATCCTTTATTCTTGTCCAGAATGCCATCAAATTTTGAATTTACAAAACGCCCTCTATGCACCACCCTATTTTTACCATATAAAAAAAAATCCAGAGTGTCGTCAATATAAAAAATCTCCTATACACCTTCAGATCCAAAAAACTATCAGCCAGCTTCTGCCTCTCTCAGAGTCTACTTTGGAAACACCTCTATATTCAATCAATCGAATAGCAGATATAGTTTGGGAAAAAGGTAAGATTATTTTTGAGATTGAGTGCTCCTCACTCTCGGTTGAAGAGGTTAAAAAGCGCTATTATGATTACGAAAGTCTAGGTTTTCTTCCCATTTGGATTCTGCATGACAGTCAATACAATCGCAAAAAACTCTCTGATGCAGAATATTTTTTACGCAGTAAATACTGCTACTTCACCAATATAAATGAAAAGGGAGAGGGAGAAATTTATGATCAAGAAGATCTATGTAGAGGGTGTGAAAGAGTTTATAAGGGGTCTAAAGTGCTTATCGATCTACAAAACCCGTGTCTATTGCAAAAAAATAATCTCCCTTTAGTAGAGAAAAAGAAATTTTCCTTACTTAGAATCTATAAAATTTTCCTGCATCTGCTTCTGGAATCGATATAAAAAATAGGTGAAAACGCCTAAGCACAAAAGAGCATAAGTAAAATCTTTATAGGGAAATTGCTTATCTAAAGAAGAGAGAGAAGGATTTTTGGCATTAAACCAAACTCTCCAGTTTCGACAGCTTATCTCTTTGATTGTTGTTTCAGCTGCATAGCGATTTAAGATAGGATGCGATATAAAAAGCCTTTTTCCTTGATATTCTTGCTCTTTTACTCTAAAAAGATAAGTCGCCTTTAAAATATATTTTGAAGAAGAGAGTTCTATGATTTCCCAAGAGGTTTTCTCAGCAAAAGCGCTAGTATTTAATTGGTAAAAATCCCAACTTGCAAAACAACCTTTGCCTAAAAACCAACATCCTAATCCTCCTGAACACAATAATAAAGCAATCCAAAAAATTTTTACCTTATTCACTTATAACACCTTTACAAAAAATGCAGTCTCAATTGACGATTTATCTTTTAAAAGGTAGAATAACAGATTATAAATTTTCACATACGAGGAATAATGGCAAAAGAAGAAAAAAAGAAAGAAAAACGTCCCACTGCACTGAAAAGAGATTTGCAGAATCAAAAAAGAAATCTAGAGAATAGAGTGTTCAAATCTAGTGTAAGTACTGCTCTTCGCTCTCTAGAAGATAAATGCGTGAAGGGGGAAATTCTTTCTGCGAAAGAAGCTCTCAATAAAGCCTTTAGTTTGGTCGATAAAGGGGTTAAAAATGGACGCTTCAAAAAAAATAAAGCGAATCGGATGAAATCTCGTATCCATCAGCGTGTTCAATCTCTCAAAGTAGCTACTGCTTAATTTTTATTAGCATACCTCCATCTGAGGTATGCGAAAAAATCGGCATGCGTTGTTAAAAGTGATCTGCCCAGCTTCTTCTATACTTATGCCTTTAAGTGCTGCAACAACTGCTACTGTTTCTGGAAGAAATGCGGGTTCGTTAGGAAGCCCTCGTTTTGAATGAGGAGCGAGATAGGGCGCATCGGTTTCTACAAGAATGCGATCTAAGGGAATTTCTTTTAAGGTTTCACGCAAAGTTTCTGATTTTTTAAAAGTAAGGATGCCGCTAAAAGAGATAAACCAGCCGCGATCAACTGCTTTAATAGCTTCCTCGTTTGTTCCAGTAAAACAGTGTAGAAGGAGAGGTGCTTCTCTATATTCTTCTGCAGTAATATCAAAAAGATCGCAAAAGGCCTCTCGGCAGTGAATCAATATAGGAAGCTTATTTTCTAAAGCGAGATGTAAGTAGAGCACGAAGTATTTTTTTTGAATAGCCCGAGGCGAATACTCATAATGATAATCTAACCCTGTTTCCCCAATAGCGATAAGCTTTTTTTCGTTTGCCAACTGCTGCACTCTAGGAAAAAAAATATCTCCCTCTTGTTCTACATCATGGGGGGTAGTCGCTGCTGCATTATAAATATAAGGGTGATGAGAGCTTAATATTAATCCCTTTTCTAAAGTAGAGATATCTGTACAGATATTGACTATTTTAGATACCTGATTTTTAGTAGCACGCTCTAAGATATCTTCTAGATCGGTTATTTGAGGTGAAGTTAAGTGAGCGTGTGAATCAAAATACATAGGGTTTATTGATGAGGTTATCTTAGCAATTGAGAGTAAAAGTCCTTATAAGATTCGATCTTGCTGTCAATTCTAACCATTAAAATGCCATCAGATAATTGTTCTTCTATTGCAAAGCCCGTTTCATCATGCTCATTTATAATAATCAATTCAAAATCTAGTTCGGGGAAACATTTTTTAAGTGTGTCGTGAAGCTTGTCTGCATATTTATGTGAGATCTCAATATTTTCCTGAATTTTCCATATGCGGTGAGGATCAGAAAAAGAGAAAGGATAGCCTGTTCTAACAAAAAAAACTTTTCCCTGGTAATTAGAAAGTTGTCTAAATCGATTAATTCTTCTCTGACATTTCAGTGAGAATTCTTTTATATCATAATCCGCATCTGACCAATCTCCTTCATTAAGAAATTCTAGGTGGTAATGATGGTTTAGAAGCGCTTGATCTGAAATTTTCAGAACATCAGGGTTCAAAAAATGAAGAAAATCTTCTTCCAGAATATCTATCAATTTTTCACCATCAAAAGAAATAATCCAATCAAAGGGAAAGGCTGCTTTTCTAATTCCGCAGTCTCTATGCATATGAGCGGTTCTGCAATAAGACCCTAGGCTGACAAATAACGGTTCTTGGATTATTTCTTGCTCAATATTTCCTCCTAAATTTGCATCTGCCGTATTGAACGCATGCAATAGAGAAGAAGTAAATAATAGACTGAGAAGAATATTGTAGATTAATAATTTCATTTAATCAGTATATCTTAAAACTTGTTTTTTTCAAGTAGGAACCCTTGTTTATAAGGCTTATCTCAGGTATAACAGTTTATAATTATTGGTGAGGAAGGATGCCTCTTTATTTAGCTTCTTTAAACATTTTTACTTCTGCTTATTCTCAATCAGATTTTTTTGGTAAATTGATTTTTTTGGGATTATTTCTTCTTTCTATAGCATGCTGGATAGTGCTTATTCATAAATGGCGTTTGATGCGTCAAGTCACTTCTCTATCGAATGCTTTTGAGAATATTTATAAAAAAAATAAGAGCCAGTTGTTAGCTCTTGAAAAAGAGCTTTTTACCGATCCCTTATTGCAAGATTGGCTGAACCCTTTTGCCGATCTCTTCTTTGCAACTCAACAAAAAACTATTGAAGTATTGAATAAGAATTTATTTTTTGCACGTAAAATGGATAAGGAGTGTTCTGAATTTTTTTTATCTACAGAAGATTTAGAACTTATAGAAACAGAGGCGCTAACTACCCTTTCTAAGCAAAATAAAAAATTAGAGGAACATCTATTCATCTTATCTACGATTGTGACTTTGGCTCCATTTTTAGGGCTTTTGGGGACAGTATGGGGTATTCTTATAACGTTTGGAGAATTGCATAAAGGAGGTGTCACTAGCTCTAATTCTATTATTTTAGGGGGATTGTCGACTGCTTTGACAACTACGGTATTGGGACTTGTCATCGCTATTCCTGCTTTGATTGCCTATAACTACTTAAAAAACCGCACAAAAAAAATCTCTTCAGATACCGAGGATTTTCTTTATACCCTTTTGTCTACTTTAGAGTTACAATATCGAAAATCAGGCTTATAAAGATGCGCAGAAAAAAAAATAGTTTTTTAGAAAATGGTATAGAAAATGAGGGAATGGTCAACCTAACTCCTTTGATCGATGTCGTCTTTGTCGTCTTAATCATGTTTATCATTGTGGCACCCATGCTTGAGTTAGATCGCATCTCTTTAGCTACAGCTGCTCCCCATCTCACAAAAGAAATAGCAGTGATTCAAGAAACCAATGCTTTTACTATTCATGTACAGGCGGATAATTCTCTATTTGTCAATAAGACCCAAGTCACTTTACCACAATTACAAATGCTACTTAAAGAGATGAAACGTCTTAGACCTAATCAAATCCCTCAAATTTTTCATGACAAAAAGGCCTACTTTGAAACCTACCAATCAATAAAAAATGCAGTAGAAGTGGCAGGCTTTATAGAAATGGATATTATTTTACAACCCGGATGAGCAATTTGAGACGAAGCTTAGTGGTGATAGTCATTGGCATACACATTGTGTTAGTGATGGGTCTCTTTTTATTACCTGCTCAAAAACAAAGAAACCAAGAGAGGGTGGTTGTAAAAACCTATTCTCTATCGGTGAAAGAATCTCTTCCCAACAACTCTCCTTTACAGGCGACTCCTATGTTGTCTAAACCTGTAGCTAAACAGCCGCAAAATAAAACAACCCCTAAGATAGCACCACAAAAAACTCCTATCAAAAAATCGATTGCTCCTCAAGAAAAAGAGAAAAAAAGTGCCATTAGAGTTCCAGGTCATTTACTAAGAGAGTTAGAAGAAACGATTGCACAAATTGACAAGAGCCGACAGGTTTCAAGTGGAACAAAAAAAACTGTTCTACCTCAAATGATAAAACCTTTGGAAAGTGAGAAATTTCATCCTATAGACGATTCACACAGCAAAGCAAATTATCAAGAAACACTCATCTTTTATCTGCATCAATCTTTAAACCTTCCCGATTTTGGAGAAGTGACAGTGCAGATAAAACTCAGAAAAGAGGGAAGTATCGAAAATATCACTATTCTTAAAGCAGAAAGCGATAAAAATCGAAAATATTTGGAAACCCATTTACCGCTTTTGAAATTCCCTCCTTTACAAGACTCTTCAACAAAAAAAGAAAATACCTTTATACTGACATTTTGTAATGAGTTATAGCGCTATGGAAAAAAATGATCTCGTGAAAAATTTATTTTGCAACTTATATATAGTTCAGAAATTCGCTCTATTTTTGTTCATCAGCTTTTCTTTTTTACAAGGAGAAGCGATGGCTCAAGAAGAGATACGCGTACATTTAATGACAGATCGTTCTATGCTCCCTCTTTATTTAGGTCAATTTCACACCAAAGAGAGTGATTTAGAGGCGGCTTATCTCCATCAGTTAGAAGAAATCTTTAGATTTGATTTGAAGTATAATGGAAAAACACAGTTGATTACTATAAGTGAAGAAAAAGAGACTGTATTGGTAAATAGCGATCTTAAAAAGGCTTTCAATGAATCGTTTTGGAAAAATTTGGGTATAGCACATGTCATTAAAGTTACTCTTTTAGAGAACCAATTATCTGTCATGCTTTTTTTTGCACAAAATCATTATGTAAAACCAATAGCTACTGTGACATTGACTGGGTATTTACAACAAGATCGTAGACATATGCATAAAATAGCCGATCAGATT
>Ga0157376_10004009_pt1 | contig 10187 bp, 9 predicted proteins | sample M45metaG_FD_121801 | JGI IMG/M metagenome (GOLD analysis project Ga0157376, IMG submission 121801) | Miscanthus rhizosphere microbial communities from Kellogg Biological Station, Michigan, USA - M4-5 metaG | ecosystem: Host-associated > Plants > Roots > Rhizosphere > Soil | place: USA: Michigan... | reverse complement strand
GCGGCAGATCTTCACTCTGCCGGTCGTCCTGCAGCACGTGTAGAGGGATCTCGAACCTCTCCATCCCGGGAGCGTTCGGCGGCAGCCCCGTCGCCAGCCGCGTGACCTGCCGCGCCACCGACAGATACCGCTCCAGATGGGCCGTCGAAATCGACAGCGAGTCCGCAAAGTTGTCGAAACTGCCGTCGGCGGTCTCATCGCCGGGCAGCAGCGGCTTCACACTCATATCGAGCGCGAACAGGTCGCGGATCGCGTTATTGTATTCGGAGCGATTCAGCCGGTGAACCGCGCTCACCCGCCCCGGATTCGGACGCGCCACCCATGACTTATCGATTTCATTTTCGAGCGAGCTCGCGATCAGGCGGTAAGTCGCCGCATCTGCTCGCGGCCTACCCGGCGGCGGCATCGACCCCGCCCGCAGCTTGGCGATCACCCGCTCCCAAACCTCGGCTTGCGTGCTAGGTTGCGCGGCGTTCACGCTGTCGAGCGCGAGCCCGGCCGTGTGCAGTTTCTGGTTATGGCACGTGATGCAATAGGTGTCCAGGAACGCCCGAGCCGGTGCCTGGGCATCCAGCGTGCCGCCCCCTAGGAAGAGGCTAACTGTCAACACACGTACCCCTAACGAACGTCCGCAGGACTCCATTCCGCCCTGAAGTATACACCTTGGCACGTACGGGCACCACGGTGGCGTCTACAGTCCATCGGCAATCCCGCCGATAGTAAACCGGAAGATAGTCCCAAATGGAAAAGCGACTCTATTACCGGCAATCGGTGGCCTTTCAGGTTCGTGTAACCGTTATGGCGGATCCCAACGTGTCCGCCCTCGGCGAGACCTTAGACATATCTGAATCCGGCATGGGCATTTCCGTGCCCCGCCCGTTCATGCCGGGCAGCCTGGTGCAATTGGAGATTGCCGACAGCACTTTACAAGGATTTGTAGCCTATTGCCGGGAGTGGTCCCCGATGTCGGAGCCGTCTTTCGCGCGCAATAAGTCCTGGATCGGCGGGTCTGACTCGGAAGGCGAAGCCCCCCCGGAACGGTCCTCTTTCCGCGCCGGGATTGAGGTTGTCGAGGCCACCATTGGCACTTCAGGCCTGTCGCAACTGCTGCGAGAGAATTTCGAAGTGACGATGCCGCACTTGTCCATGACCTTTGCGGCGCAGTCTTCCTGAATGGGTGTTCGCACCGAACCTGAGCAAAATCGCACCGCTGGTACCCTCTACCGCGTTTGAGCGCGTTCTTTTTGGGGTCCAATTCAGGCCGGCCAATCCTGGGGCGACGCCGCGCTCTTGCGAAGCGCCGCCCCATCCTCCGATTGGCCCTTACCCGTCTTCGTTTCGGCTTACCAGCACAGCCGTCGCGGGTTTAAGCGGTATTTAAGCAACCTGAGCAAATGCACGTGCCCGCGAAATTCTGCCCACCGGTTTTGCTGAACCATCCCTAGTGAAAAGAATCTGCTCCGGTTCGTAGGTGTGCATGGCCTTTGCCAGACCGATAAGATGTTCTTCTCGCGGAGTTACCTTATCCGCATCCATAACGGCTGAGTAGACCCGCGGAACGCGTCCCGGGCAGTACCATTCAGGTCTTGCCGATGCCTTCCACAGAAGACTCATGATTGCCGGCGCGATCTGGTCTCTCGACCTTCTCGATTCGACCACGCCCAGAGCGAGCGTCTGCGCCAGCAAGTCCGCCAGTTCGATGCGCAAAGGTGAAGGCTCGTCGAGTAGGACTGCACCCACCCGTAGACCGTCGCGCCTCAGGGAATCGATGGCGCTCTTCGCGACAGACATCATGATGCTCTTCAGCCCGACAAAGGCATAATCGGCATCAATGATCCGGTAGTATTCCGCGTTAGAGCTCATTTTGTGTAGTGTCATCAGGCGGCCGCGCTCTTCGCTTGTTTGGGTTGCGCCGCTTTCGGCGCGTGGATGAAAAGGATTCCCCGGTCCAGCTTCGCAGTTACCTTGTCGACATTAATCGGGGCCGGCATTTCCAGCCGCCGAAACAGCTGTTTGTCGGAAAATTCGCACAGCAGAATGCCGCCACTTTTCCCCTTGTGCGTGTGAGTTTTCTCAGCCTCCACAATCAACTCCCCCGGAGCCGCAGTCACTTTGAGATCTTTTTCGTTAAACCCGGGAAGGGCGATGCGCGCGTGAAAGTCCCGATCGTTTTCCGTCAACTCCAATGCAGGCGACCAAACCACCTCGCGCTCGGCGCGGAGCCAGTCGTCCAGTTCGCCCCCATTGCCTCCACCACGGCTCTGAAACAAACGGAACGCTCTTTCCTGAATGGTCTCCGCAAGTGCTTTTATCTCCGCGCGAAGCGTGGGCGGCAACGCGGACTCATCGCGATACGCCTCCACCCGAATATGGTTTGACATGCCAGCCTCGTGGGGGTTAGGAGGAAGCTGCGTGCTACCCGCAGCGCTCCTCCGAACAAGAAGATTAACATCACTTCATGCCAGACACTAGCTGGACAAAGTACTAGGCGAGGGGCTAAATCAAGCCTTCATCGAGCGCATGCTTGGTCAGCTCTGCCGTGGTCCGTAAACCTAACTTGCTCTTAATATTTTCTTTGTGATAAGCCACGGTTTTGGAGGAAATACTCAGCAAGTACGCCACCTCCTTGGCGCTCTTGCCTTCGGCAACTAGTTGCAGGATCTCCCGCTCGCGTGGACTCAGCTTCAAAGAGGCGGCCGCCCGAGCCGGATCCGCGCGTTCACCCAATCCGCTGGGGCCCACACCGCGAGTAACAAAGAACTTGCCCTTCAAGACCTTCTCGACGGCGGCGAGGATTTCTTCCCTAGCCGAGGATTTAAGGACGTATCCGGTCGCCCCAGCGTCGAGCGCGGCACGCAGATACGTAGGGTTCGCATGCATCGTCACAAACAACAGCTTTACGTCGGGCAGGTGTTTTCTGATTTCGCGTGCAGCATCGATACCGTTAAGTAACGGCATGGTGATATCCAGGATGATCAGATCGGGTTTTAGGCGGAGCGCCAAGTCGACCAGAGCTCGTCCGTCCGCCACCATACCCACTACCAGATGGCTGGGTTCGAGCACACTCCGGAAACCCTCCAGAATTATGCCATGATCGTCAGCCAAAAGCAGTCGCGCAGGCGTCACGGGAGCCTCTTGAGATCAGGAACTACCACAGCAACTCGCGTGCCATGCCCCAGTTTCGACTCAATGGATAATTTGGCGCCGAGCAGCCGCGCGCGCTCTTCCATGCTCACCAGCCCCAAACCGCCCTTGCCCTTTACGGCCGCGGGATCGAATCCCACGCCATCGTCCTCAATCGACAAGCGCAGTTCCTCTCCCTCGGTAACCAACTGCGCTGTAACGTGCTTCGCGTGCGCGTGTTTGACGATATTTTGAAGACTCTCCTGTGCGATTCGGTACAAGCCGGACGCCACTTCCTGAGGAATTGGGCGCGGCAGGCTTTCATCCTTGAACTCCACGATTATGTTTTGTTCCTTGGCAAATTCATCGCACAACGCCGTGAGGGAAATCACTAGGCCCAAATCATCGACCATCGAAGGGTGCATCTCGTAAGCCAGATGGCGGGCCTCCTCGGACACCTTAACTACTCGCGCTTGCAGCGCCTGCAGGCGGTTTCTGGCGCGATTGCGAGATGGAATCTCCGCGACCAGTCCGCCGACGTCAAATGCCAGTGAGGCAAGTTGCTGGACCAGATTATCGTGCAGCTCCCGCGAAACCATCCGGCGCTCCTCTTCCGCGACAGTGAGCAGACGCGCAGCGAGTGCGCGAAATTCCGCAGCGTGCGTCTCAGTGACCTTCTCCAGCTCTTTTCGCTCGGTAATATCGCGCCCAATGACGAGTACAGATTGTACAGTGCCGTCGGCAGCGAATTCGGGAACCAGCCGCTCTTCCCAAACCGTCTCCGCTTCAGGAGAAGGAAAGGAGAATTCGATGATCTGAGGAAGCCCTGAATCAAAAACGCCTTTAAGAGTCCGGGCCCAAAGATCGCAAAGATTTTCCGGCAGTCCCACTTCGCGAGGTGTTTTCCCGAGGAATGCCTCGGGCGTAAGGCCCGCCACTCTCGCAGTTGTGGAGTTTACATACCTATAGCGGATCTCTCGATCAACCCGCAGGATCACGTCGGGAGAATTGTCCAGTAGCGTTTTGACTTCTTGCTCACGCTGGCGCAGCGCGTCATCCAGGTGATGCCGGTCCGTGATATCCCGGCCAAAGTTAATGACCGATGCCACCGTGCCATCCTCCCCGAATTCCGGTATGAACCGCGCCTCCCAGTAGGTGTCTCCGCTGGGAGTCGGATAGAGGAACTCGAACACATCCGGCCGCCCCATCTCAAAAACGCCGCGCAGTACGGGGTCGAACAAACCAGGCACGTGACGCGGCATCCCCAACTCCCGTTGTGTCTTGCCAACCATCGTCTCCCGCGGATAGCCGGTGACTCTTTCGGCCACCGTATTTGCGTAGGTGTAACGGAGATCGCGATCGAAGCGTACGACCACGTCGGGAGAATTGTCCAATAGCGTTTTGACTTCTTGCTCGCGCTGGTGCAGAAGCGCTTCCACGCGCTTTCGCTCCGTGATATCCGTCACAAACGCCACTCCCAGCCGGCCCTCCGGTGTCGCGACAGTGCTGAGACCGATTTCAACGGGAAAGACCGTTCCGTCTTTGCGGCGGCCCTCCAGCTCCAGGCCAATACCCATGGGCCGGGTCTGGGGCTCATCAAAATAGATCTTGTGGTACCCGGCATGTCTCCCGCGCTTGGCTTCCGGCACCAAAACCTCCAGGTTTTGCTCCAGCAATTCGCCGCGCGTGTAGCCGAACATTCTTTCGGTGCTCGCGTTGACGATTACAAAGTTTCCGGCTTGGTCCACTGCCACAATAGACTGCGTGACCGAATCCAACAGCGCCTGAATGGTAGCGCTGCTCTTTTGAACCGCCATCTCTGCGCGTTTGCTGCGAGTGATGTCCAAGTGTGACGTCACTACACCGCCTTTCGTACCTTCGAGCGGCGCTACGTTCATGGCGAACCAGCGTTGCTCGTCGGGTAAGTCACAGGGATACTCGCTACTGAAACGCTTTTGTTTACCCGCCAATACGCCTTTGAGTCCGGACAGGATTGCCGGCGCACCCGGCACTCCGTCGGACACCGCCCGCTTCCAGATCTCCAAATAGTTTGCTCCCGGTTCGGCCGCTCTCAATGGAGGATTGCCATTCTCCCTCGCGAACCGGTTCCAGGCTTCGTTGGTAAACAAAATGGTTCCGTCCGGATTCAGCACAACGATGTGGCCCACCAGCGAATTGAGGATGGCGTAGCCATCGGAGCGTTTGGTAGCCGGCGCAACAAGATTCTTGGCGGATTTAGACTCTGCTGTCTTCTTGGCCATCGACTGCTTCCTCGGACGGCTGTCTCACAGCACGATAACACCGATCCTCGCCGGTGATATGGAACACGTTTGGTTCCAAACCAGTTTTTGAGTACGCGGACATCAGGCCCAGAAAGGTTTGAGGGATATCGAAAGGTAGGATCAGTTGGAGCTGCGCTTCGAGATCTTCGCGGCCTGCGTCTTCGGGGTCTCCGCTACGCCTCCGTTGGTGAACGCGCTATCCACCAAACGCGCCATATCCTGTAAAGGCAACCCCTCGGCTTCGCGGGCGAAATAGAGCGCGCAGGCTGATTCGTTGTAATCCACGCGGATCCAGTCTCCGCCACGCGCTTGGTCGGTGGCGATCAGGTTCGCCATGGGCTGAACCAGCAGCCGCTCGATCGCGCGTTTCAGATGACGCGCACCATACTTCAGGTCCGTGCCCTCTTCGAGTAGGAAATTCTTGCTGGAATCGGAAACCGTGAATACAAAGGCACGGCCATTGGACGTATGGAAGATCCGCTGCTGAACCAAATTCAGTTCGATATCGAGAATCTTCTTGAGCTCCGCGCTGCCCAGCGGCCGGAAGCTGACGATTTTGTCGAGGCGATTCATGAACTCCGGCGTAAACTTGCGCCTCGCTGCCGCGATGCCGCTCCGGGCGAGCTTGCCGCCCATGTCTCCATCCATCGTGCCATTGGCTGCGTTTTCACGCGCGACCGCGGCGTGAAACCCCAGGCGGGGGCTCATGAGGGCGCTCATCTCCGAAGCCCCCAAATTGCTGGTCATGAAGATCATCGCACGGGAGAAATCCACCTTGCGGTTGTCACCCAGCGTCAGCGTTGCCTTGTCCATAATGCCCAGCAGCAGATTCCACAGAGCGTCTGACGCCTTCTCGATTTCGTCAAAAAGCACGAAGCTAATCTTGATGGTATCCGTGTGATCCTGATTGAGAACTTCCTGCGAAAGGAGAGGATGGGTCTCGCGATGTCCCAGATATCCCGGAGGGGAACCGATCAGCTTCGCGATTTCATGGCTGTGCTGGAACTCCGCGCAGTCGATTTTGATTACCGCGCGCGGGTTTTTGAGCAGAGCCTCCGCGGTGGCCTCGACGATTCGCGTCTTGCCAGATCCGGTTGGCCCCAGGAATAGAAAGTTGCCGATCGGGCGGCCCGGCGCGCTCATCCCGGTCAGAGTCATCTGATAGATGTTGACGATCTGCTGGATCGCCTCGTCCTGACCGACAATCATCCGCCGCAAATTGCTTTCGAGCGAAGCCGCGTCCCGCCCCGTCTTTGCTGGATCCAATGGGATGTTGAGCCGTACCAATTGATTTACCGCCTTCATAGAATCTCTTGGGGCCTCACTTCCGTACCACGGCGCCCCGTGTTGCCGGATCCGCAGCTAGTCAACAAGCGGCCGCATCTCGTCGCCGATACTCGGAGGAAATATCAGGAAAGAGTGCCTTGTTTAACGTGGCTCTGACACGCACCGCTCGGCCCCTGCGCTATCAGAATGCGGCATCACCTTGCTAGGCACAAGAGAGCTAACCGTTAGCTCACTGCCGTCCCCCGCAGTCAGCGATCTTACAGATCAGAGGAATTTGAGGGAAGAGACTAGATTCTGAAACCGGGGATCGGAACGAATTTCATCAAACAGCGGGTCGAGATGCAAAAGCAGTACATGCGGAGAACGTTCCACCAAACTATTTTCGAGGCATTTGAGAGCCGCGTCGGAGTTGCCGAGAGCAACATGAACGAGCGCGCTTGCCAGCGGATCCACATACCCAACTGAGGACATTTCCGCCAGACGTTCGATAGTAGACAAGGCCCCAGTCTTGTCGCCTTTGCGCGCCAGCGCTACTCCTGAGATCCCCACAGCGAGCGCGCTCGACGGATCATTTTGACATTTCTGCACCTCCTTCAGTGCAGCGTCGTATCTGCACTGCTGCAGATGCAGCCTCGCCAATAAATAGTGAGACTCAGCGGAATCAGGTTCGAGGGCGATGGCCGCTTCCAACCACCTCTCAGCTTCCTTCGCGCGGCCTTGCAGACAACAGAGAGTTCCCAAGGTGCGATTCATGCGGAACGACAGAGGGTCCAAATGCACCGCTGGTTCGAGACATGCTCGAGCCTCCTCGAAACGTCCCAGGAAGAACAGGCAGGTTCCATAAATGTGAAGGCCATCCAGGTAGCTGGGCTGCAGCTCCAGCGCTCTTTTCGAGAGCACCATGCTCTCCTGCCAGTCCCAATCAAAGATGAACGTCGCCGCTGCTAGCGACGAATGCGCCTGCGCGGACCCTGGATCCAACCGCAAGGCCTCCAGAGCCGCGTGCTTGCATCTGGGCAAGGCCTCCCTGGGACGCATCATCCCCCACAGCGCGAGCCATGTGTAGACATCGGCGAGCCCAGCATACGGTGCTGCAAATTCGGGATACAGCGAAATCGCGCGGTTGAACCGCTCGATGGCGGATTGATAGCCCTTCCGGCTCATCTGGTTCCAGGCCTGCCTGCCCTTCAGGTAGAGAATATACGCTTCCGTGCTCGGGGCCTTTTGAATCCAGCCCGGCTGCCACACGGCGCGCAGCGCGTGGGCTATCGAGCGAGCGATCTCGTTTTCGATCGAGAACACATCGCTGGTCTTACGATCGAATACTTGCGACCACCGCACTTGCCGGGTGCCGGAGTCGATAATCCTGGCCGAAACTCGCAGGAGTTCCCCTGCTTTGCGTACCGTTCCTTCGATAATGGTACCTGCCCCCAAGCGTATGCCAATTTCGTGCGGGTCCTCGATCCGCTTGAGAGCGAACAGGCTGGTCCGGCCGATCACTTGTAATTTCGGGATGGAGGAGATCGCGTTGATGATGTCCTCGGTTATCCCGTCGCAGAAGTACTCCTGCTCCGGTTCGGGACTAAGGTTCGAAAAAGGAAGCACCGCCACCGTGCGAGGATTCGGCCGGGTTAGGGTTACCACCCGCTCTGCATCTGTGGCTACCAGGGCCGGCTCCGCCTGAGCGACTCGTGCAAACACCGGTACGTAGCTGCCCGATGGGAAGGTGATCAGGATTGGATCCTTGCGGCCGCGAGTCTGGTAGTATTCTCGAAGCTTTCTTCGTAGTCGTTGAGCCTCTACCCGAACGATCGAGTCTACATTGGGATCGTAGTCAGCTCCGCGGTCGAAGACTTCCCGACCAACTATATACTCCTTCATCTGCTCGATTTCACCGGCAAGACTGCGTTCGACAGCCAATCGCAGAAAGCGCTGAAGACGCGTGGAGCGGCGGAACTCAGCGCTGGCGAGGATGTGGTTGACCTGGTCCTGAATCTCGGCAGCCGGAATCGGCCCGGGGGAGGCGTCCTTTGCATCGCGGGAGCCAGCCAGGGACATCTTCATGTGGACCTTATCAGTACCCAGGTGTTCGTTCCTCGCCGCTACAGGGAGTTGCCTGAGCCACCGGTAATGCCGTAGCCGAATGTGCTGGTTTCAACACCCAGTTGATGCTTCCGTTAAACCTGTTCGCCTTGCCGGCACCGACATCACAGAACATCTCGAAGTACTGCAGGTCGTGACGCCCGGAGCCCATGTCATCGGCCTTCTTCGGGCCGGATCGCCGAATCCTGACTGGTGAGCCCATCCCCTAATCCTCTTTTCCTAAACCGATGTCTGGATTTCCGGAGACATGATGACTAGGTGCTGGCGGTTGACTCAGAATGTTTGACGCCAGCCGGGCCGGAACTGATCGGGCCACTTGTGCACTATGCCGGCTGACCCATGCGACCAGGAGCGCGCAAAAGGGCTGTTAGCTAACAGTTAGCTCTCTTTCGGAGACCCGCGTTCCTCGTTAAAGCTGGTATTGGAGCTCAAAATTGCCCCCTCACCTCCGAATGCCTGATGGCAGGTTATGAAACTTCATCGGATCTTATTGGCCGACGACCACGCCGTGGTGCTCGAACGCATCCGCACCGTTCTTGCACCACATTACGAGATAGCCGGGACCGTAGCGGACGGACGGGCCCTGGTGGAAGCGGCACTGCGCTTGAAACCGGACCTGATTGTCTCGGACATCACGATGCCGCATTTAAACGGCATCGACGCCGCAATCCAGATCAAGTCGAGTCTGCCCGGAATGAAGCTGCTATTCGTGACGATGCATTCGAACTCCGCGTATGTGAGAGCCGCGCTTGAGGCGGGAGGGGCTGGATATGTGCTGAAATCCGCCGTGCTTGAGGAGCTTCTGGATGCTGTTCAGAGCGTCCTCAGCGGTCGCATTTACGTCAGCCCTGATCTTTCGACCGAATACCTGGCAGCAGCCACTTCTCGCCTCAGTAAGCGGGAGCGCGAGACTCTGCAGTTGATCGCTGAGGGCCGTTCCGCCGAGGAAATTGCCCAAGCCATGAACATTTCCGTTAAGACGGTCGCGCTTCATCAGGGGAACATCAAGAGAAAGTTGGGGCTGAAGACTACTTCCGAATTGAGGAAGCACGCCATTAAGCTAGGATTGACCCCAAACGACCACGATCTGACAACTGAGTGAGCTTCCCTGCAAGGGAAGTGATTCGGCGCGGATTTTCACGACCTGTGGCGAAGCTCTGATCAATGAGGCAGCTAGACAGAATCTCTATCCTTAGTGCTACGCATAAAGTAATATGTAGCGCTATGTATGGCGACGTATCGGCGGGAAACGGTCTGCTACGTCACACCGCCTCGGTAACCAAACGAAACGGCGCTAGCCCCCGTCAGAACAGGAGCACGGTGACGCTCGCACTAAACGGAATACCAACGACGCCATTGGCATTGTAAGTTCCGCTATAGGTCAACTGCTTG
>Ga0157376_10004007_pt1 | contig 10187 bp, 6 predicted proteins | sample M45metaG_FD_121801 | JGI IMG/M metagenome (GOLD analysis project Ga0157376, IMG submission 121801) | Miscanthus rhizosphere microbial communities from Kellogg Biological Station, Michigan, USA - M4-5 metaG | ecosystem: Host-associated > Plants > Roots > Rhizosphere > Soil | place: USA: Michigan... | reverse complement strand
CGGAGATTCCGTAAGGCGTGCGGTCGAGAAGCATCGGCAGCGGCTCTTTGGCCTCTTTCGGCGTGTAAATTTCAGTGTGCAGCTTTACGCCATCGCGCACGGAGATCATCACTTCGCGCTTGTCGAAAAGTTTGGCGAGGTCGGGGCGGGTGACTTGTTGCGCGAAGGTCAGCGGAGGCAGAGCGACCAGACATACTATAAGCAGTAAGAGACGAAGAAGGCTGTGCGCTGACTTACTCTTCATGAACACTCCTTGAGGAACGGAAATGCATCTTTGTTTGTGGACGCGCAAAGAATATCACGGCGAAGCAACGAGAAGGCAGTCCAGGGAGCTAGTGTGACTTGATGCTGCAGCAGAATGCGGGCGATTGCTCGTTACTTATTTCGGAACAGGGCGAGGGGATGCAATGAGTTGCTTACAGGCCGATAAGCAATAGCCACAAGCAGATGAGCCGCCGGGATCCCTAAGATGACCTAGCAGCTCTAGCCACCGGTTTTGCGGAGTTGAACGCCAAGAAACAGTTCCCAACCACGTGTTCACGGTGTAGATGAAGACGGTAATCACTCTCCCGGGGTAACACATGCCATTTTATCCATCAGGCCAAGACGTGGGGTAAACGGCCAGATGTTCAATGTGCTCCAGCAAGACAAATGAATATGCGTTTGATAAACTATAGGAGCAACGCCACACCTGAGAATTCCTGATCCGGGCGAGCCCGGATCGCATCGAAACGGATAAGGAGATTCACCAAGGCTGCTGGTTGTTCCAGCAGCTATTTTTGTCTTTAGCGGTTGGCCGCGACGCGGTCACACTTGGAAGAGACATCGAAAGCGGAGTTATGAGTCACAACGTACGCAATATCGCCATTATCGCCCACGTCGACCACGGCAAAACCACCCTGGTGGATGCCATGCTGCGGCAGAGCGGCATTTTTCGCGCGAACGAAGCAGTAGTTGAGCGCGTGATGGATTCCAACGACCTTGAACGTGAACGCGGAATCACCATTCTGGCCAAGAATACCGCACTGTTTTTTCACCATACCAAGATCAACATTGTGGATACACCCGGCCACAGCGACTTTGGCGGTGAAGTGGAGCGCGCGCTGCGCATGGTGGATGGCGTGGTGATGCTGGTGGACGCTAGCGAAGGCCCGCTGCCGCAAACGCGCTACGTTTTGCAAAAGGCGCTGGCCGCGAAACTGCCTCCGGTAGTGGTGCTCAACAAGATCGACCGCACCGACGCACGCGCTAAAGAAGTCCTGGACGAAATCTACGACCTCTTTATTGACCTAGACGCCACCGAAGACCAACTCGATTTTCCGGTGATCTATACCAACGCCCGCGATGGCATTGCGCATCGCACGCCGGGCGATGATTCCAAGGATTTGCTCCCGCTTTTTGAAACCATCGTGGAGAGAATTCCTGCGCCTCCGGGAGATCCTGCCGCGACACTGCAGCTGCAAGTAATGAATCTGGATTACAGCGAATTTCTTGGGCGCATAGCGATTGCGCGGGTGTTTAACGGCACGCTGTGGCGTGGTACAGAAGTTGGTATCAGCAAACTCGATGGAAAGCTTCAACCGACCAAAATTACCAAGCTGTTTACTTTTCGCGGACTGGACCGCGATGAAGCGGAACAAGTGGTAGCCGGTGACATCGTGGCTATTGCAGGCGTCGAAGGTATTCAGATCGGCGAAAGCATTACGGACCTTGCGAACCCGCAGCCGCTGGAGCCGCTGATCATTGACGAGCCCACGCTGGCCATGATTTTCACGGTGAATTCCAGCCCGCTTTCTGGCCGCGAAGGCAGCTATCTGACTTCACGAGATTTGCGTGATCGGCTGCAGAAAGAGTTGCTCACCAACGTATCGATTCGCGTGGAGGATACCGACACGCCGGAATCGTTTCGAGTGTTGGGCCGGGGCGAATTGCAGTTGGCCATTTTGATCGAGACCATGCGCCGCGAAGGCTTTGAGTTAATGGTTGGCAAGCCGGAAATCGTGATTCGCACCGAAAACGGCAAAAAACTGGAACCTCAAGAACGATTGGTGATCGACGTTGCCGACAACTTTATCGGTATCATCATGGAAACGCTGGGCAGCCGGCGCGGCGAGATGGTCAAGATGAGCAACCACGGCTCTGGACGGGTGCGCATGGATTTCCGCATTCCATCACGCGGATTGATCGGGCTGCGCAGCCAGTTGCTCACCGATACGCGCGGCACGGCGCTGATTCACTCGATTTTTGATGATTGGATTGAATACGGCGGCGAAATGGCGCTCCGTCCGACAGGCGCATTGGTCGCCGATCGCGCGGGAGTTTCCACCGCTTATGCGCTCTGGAATATTCAGGAGCGCGGCGAACTCTTCGTCGGGCCAACGATCGATGTCTACGAAGGCATGATCGTCGGGGAAAATTCACGCGAGCAAGACATGGAAGTAAACGTCACGCGCGAGAAAAAGCTGACCAACATGCGCTCGTCCAGCGCGGACGAGGCAATCCGCCTGATTCCTCATCGCGAACTCAGCCTGGAGCAGGCGATTGAATTTATCGCTGATGATGAGTTTGTCGAGATCACGCCCAAGTCCATTCGCTTGCGCAAAAAGGTGCTGCAATACAACAAGCGCCCGCGCCGCTGGCAGGAGATTCGCGCCAGCCAGGAAGCGGCTGGTTGACTCTTCGCGTACAATATGTAGGTACAGCAATCGTTCACTCTTAAGCCCCGAGTCATTGACAAAAATTCGGTGAAAACCGCCGAAATGCGATAGAGTGTCGCGCAATCGGTTGGAACGACGGAACTTGCGCGGCCGGTATCTGCCACTAAATAACCAAAGACGGGAGTAAGCATTCTTCGGCCCTGATGACAACTTCAATGGAAATGAAGAAAGCCATAAACGGCTACGAGTCCCCTTGCGCCATCGTCGCCACCGCCACTGCGGTGCCACCCCACTTGATTACCCGCGAGGATGTTAAGTATTACATGGGCCGGGTGTTTGAGATTCCCGAGCGGCGCCTGGAAGCCATGATGTCCATCGTGGACAATGCGCAGGTACATAGCCGGCACATGATTTTTCCGATTGATTACACCGTCGAGCCGCGCTCGCTAGAAAAAACCAATCAGGAGTATTTGCAACACGCCATTGAACTCGGCCAGCGCGCCGCCGAGGAGTGCCTGAAGCGGGCGGGAATGACTCCGCAGGACATCGACATGATCGTCACCGTGTCCTGCACTGGATTCATGATTCCGTCGCTGGATGCGCACCTGATCAATCGCATGGGCTTCCGTTCAGACGTGCGGCGCATGCCGTTCACCGAACTGGGTTGTGCAGCCGGAGCGATGGCACTGGGACGCGCTTCGGACTATTTGCAATCGCGCGCGGAGGGTACCGCGTTGATCATTGCGGTAGAGCTCCCTTCTTTGACTTTTCAGCGCAAGGATATTTCACAGGCCAACCTGATTTCCTCAATCTTGTTTGGTGACGGCGCGGCTGCGGTAATTATCAGCAATAAGGAAAGCGCTCCGGGCCCGCGCATCCTGGTTTCAGAAACTTATACGTTCCCAGATTCACTTGGCGCCATGGGATTCGATCTGAAGGATTCCGGATTCCACATTTTGCTTTCCAAAGATGTACCGGAAATGATCGGCGAAAGAATTGAAGGATTGGTGGATGGCTTTTTGTCGCGACACGGGCACACCCGCGCTGACATTCGCGGCTGGATTCTGCATCCCGGCGGATCGCGTTTGCTGAGCAACGTCGAAAAGGCGCTTGGCCTAACCAAATGCAACACCCAGCCGTCCTGGGATATCCTCGGCAATGTTGGCAATCTTTCCAGCGCGACGATTCTCTTTATTCTTCAAGAATGGCTGGAAAAGCGTCCGCTCAAACCGGGCGACGTCGCGATGGCCGCGGCTTTCGGGCCGGGCTTCAGCGCGGAATTTCTACTCCTTCAGTGGGACTAGGCATGCCTCTCAGCGTCATTCTCTTTTTGGCGTTGCTGGTCGCCGTCGCGGCGATGCGTATCATGGAACTGCGCATCTCCAAGCGCCATCAGCAGGACATGACGGCGCGCGGCGCGAACAAGGCCAGAGACCCCATATTTCGCTGGATGGCCATGTTTCACGCTTTGGTGCTGGTCGCCGCGGCTGCGGAAGTCGTTTTCCTGCACCGTCCCTTCCTTCCTTCGGTGGCCATTCCCATGATCGTGCTCTTCGTTATGGCCAATATTGTGCGCTGGTGGGTGATTCGTACTCTCGGCCAGCACTGGAACGTAGAAGTGATGGACTCTACGCGGCTGGGCGTGATCACCAGCGGCCCGTTCCGCTACGTTCGCCATCCTAACTATGCGGCAGTGTTTGTCGAAATGATTGTGCTGCCGCTGATTCACACTGCGTGGATCACCGCCTTAGTCGGCGCCGCCTTGCACATCGTTGTGCTTACGGTTCGTCTTTCCGCCGAAGAACGCGTGCTCTTGGCCAATCCCGATTACGCCGCTGCGATGTCTGCGAAGCCGCGATTTTTCCCCGGCTTGTTTTAACTGTTCAGTAGGATAGCCACTCACAGTCTTCGCCATCGAGAACGGCTATAGCACTTCTGTGCGCGATGTATTCCGCGCTAAGACCGAATCGCACCGAGACAGTTGGCATGCCCCACCGCTGCCCTATAATGCCAACGGCGCTACGCAGGAGGGTGATTAGTGTTTCAAAAAGACCTCTTAAAGGATCGCGGTATTTTTCTCAGCGGAGGAGGCACCGGCTTAGGCCGCTCCATGGCGCTCCACTTTGCTGCGCTTGGCGCAAAAGTATTCGTGATCGGCCGCCGCGAAGACCCGTTGAAAGAAACCTGCGAAGAAATCCGCAAAGCCGGTGGTGCCGCGGCGTACACCACTTGTGACGTTCGCGACTTCGCCGCCGTCGAAGCCGCTGCCGACAAAGCTGACAACACAATGGGGCGCATCGACACTGTCATCAACAACGCTGCCGGAAATTTCATGGCGCGCAGCGAGAAACTTTCACCAAACGCTTTCAACACGGTGGTCAGCATTGTGCTCAACGGTTCGTTTCACTGCACCCAAGCCTTCGCCCGCAAATGGATCGCGCAAAAAAAGTCCGGCAACGTCTTGAGCATCACCACGACGTACGCCGCCGCGAATTGTGGCTCCGCCTTCGTCGTTCCTTCGTCGTGTGCCAAAGCAGGTGTGCTCGCGATGACCACCTCGCTGGCCGTCGAGTGGGCCAAATACAACATTCGCCTCAATGCCATCGCTCCCGGCCCGTTTCCCACCGAGGGTGCGTGGTCCCGGCTAATTCCTTCCAAGGAGTTCGAAGAACACGCCCGCAACGGAAATCCCATGAAGCGCTTCGGCCGTCACGATGAGCTCACCAATCTCGCCGCATTCCTCATCAGCGACATGTCGCAATATGTCAACGGAGAATGTGTGGTGATTGACGGCGGCCAGTGGCTGCAAGGCGCCGGCGAATTCAACGATTTGCTATTGCTCCCGGATTCCGCCTGGGAGCAGATGGAATCCGCCCGCGCGAAGAAATAGGCGCTTCCCGGCAGTATGTGGCTCAGGATCGCGATCCGAAACGAATCCCTGCTCTCCTATTGAGGAAGCGCATTCGATTTCAAAAGCACTCGCAGCCGCACTTCCGTTGACGTCGTACCTTCGCCGCTCACGCTCACAATCAAATCCTCGGGCTTCACGCTTTTCAACTGGTCCTTGGTCAGCAGAGGCGTCGCGACCTCCACCATCACCGCGGTTTTCTGCTCCGTTGGCAGAATCAAACGCCCGGATCCGCTTACAACCGTCCACCCTTTGGGCGTGGTCACCGTCACACTCACTTCCGAAGTGGTTGTAGCCGCATGCGAAATGACCAGCGGAATCAAAGCGTTGGTCCCTGCTTTCACTTCGATTTCAGGCACTTTTGCCTTTGGCAAGCCGACCAGACCGTGTTGGCTGCGAAATCGTTCATAGTAGCGCCACGGTCCATCGAGTTCTGCGTGAAGAATGGCTACGCCCTGCGAACCAGCAATGCCTATGGCGGAAGGCGTCGGTGCCAACGAAAGTAGGCTGAAGACATCAGCGGTCCGTTCGACGTCGATCGAGGCCTTTCCAAATATCAGCGTCATCGGCTCAGTCCACCACGAATGTTGCGGATCATCCATGAACTTATTGATCTGCTCATCGCTCATGGCAGTCATCTGGTGAATCTCGGCCGGAAATTGCGTCAAATGCGGAGTCGCTGAATCCAGCGCTAGCCGCCAATACGGTTTTTTTTGCGAAGGTGAAATCTCCTTCACCGAGTATGCCGGCCCGGAGCCCGCAAATTGCTGCTGATCGTCCGCGTCACTGAAAAAATAAAGTTTCTTGGGCTGCCAGGTCGTCAAGTTCTCAAGGTGAACTTCCAACCGCTTCGTCGCTCCCGCAACCTGCGAAGGAAACGCTGTCGGCTCAGCAGCCGTGTCGAAAGCTTCGGTCGCCAGCACTCCAGCAGCCTGATGATCGCCGTGATTTTCGCCGATAAAAATTCCTGGCAGCCAGGTGATGATCACGTCGGGCCGCGTCAGCCGCACGATGCGAACTAGCGCTTCTAGGTTCGCGCCATGCCCCCAATTCCCCAGCGAGTTCAATACGTTCTGCGAAGCAGTGTCTTTCCCCTCCAGAAACCACACGTTATTAATCCCCAGCTTGGCGCACGCGGCGCGCGCTTCTTGCTCGCGAATATCGGCCAGCGCAGGCCCATGTTCCCGCGTGTAGTCATTCCCGCCGCTTCCGCCGCGCGTGGCATATACCACCGCTACTCGCTTGTGCTCGTCGTAGATGGCGCGCGCCAGGTACGGTGTCACACCGCCTTCGTCATCGGGATGCGCAACCACTACCAGAACGTCCGCTTTAAATCGCTCGTCCGGCCCTTTCACCACTTGGGCCGTCGGCGCCGCCGTTTGCCCCCGTGCCGGAATCCCCATCAGCTCAATCATGCCCGCCGCAAAAACCACCAGCCGTCGCTTCATCCCACGTCCTCTCAATCGCCCAACAGCTCGCACAATAAAGAAAAGATTGTACCCGCTCCGTCGCGCAATTCCCTAGACGTAACGCCAACCATTGCCCTTTCTGCGCGTCTATAATTCCACAATGTTCGGCATTGTCCTTGCAGCGCTTCTGGTCGCAATCCTTTCTTCTGGTTCGGCTTCAGGCCATCCCCAGACAGAAAGCGTTCAGTCCTTCCCGCCCGGAACCGCAATTCCCAACGTGGTAACCCTCCTAAATCCCGCGCAAAGTTACGCCCTCTATCTGCCGACAAAGTATTCCCGCGATCGGCGCTGGCCCGTCGTTTACGTATTCGATCCGCTCGCGCGAGGCCCGTTGGCCCTCGCTCAGTTTCAGCACGCGGCTGAACTTCACGGCTACATCGTCGCCGTTTCAAATAATTCGCGGAATGGATCATGGCAGCTTGAACTCGACGCGGCCGAAGCGATGTTCCGCGATACCCAACAGCGCTTATCAATCGATGTGCATCGAATTTTCTTTGCGGGTTTTTCGGGTGGCGCGCGCGTTGCTTCGCAACTTGCTCAACTCTGCAAGTGCTCTGCGGGCGTCCTGTTAAGCGGCGCTGGCTTTTCCCATCGTTCGTCGCCCTCGCCGGAATCGAAATTCCCAGTCTTCTCCGCCGTTGGAAACGCCGACTTCAACTACCGTGAACTGATCCCGCTGCAAGAGACATTTGAAAAAGCTGCATGCCCTCACTGGCTCCGTGTTTTCGATGGCCCCCACGAATGGGCGCCGCCAAACGTGATGGATGAAGGCTTGGCCTGGTTCCGAATTCAATCCATGAAATCGCAACGTGAGCCCCGCGACAACGGTTTTATTGCGGCGCAGTTCGCCGCGGCGCAGACTCGCGCCTCTGCTCTGGAAAGTTCCGGCCAACTGCTTGCCGCCTGGCGCGAAGACCGGCAAATTACAGAAACTTTCGACACGCTCAGCGACGTTTCCTCCGCGCGCGGGAACGCTGTCAAGTTCGAAAAGCGCAAAGACCTTCGCGACGCCTTGAAACGCGAACGTAGTGACTTTGAGGAGCAAGATCGCCTAAGCGACGAGATTCTGGACGTTGCCTCCGGCCCAAAAGCAACGGATCGACCGCAGACCGAACCGGCAGGAAACGCAGCCGTCCTGACCAAAGAACTGCACACTCGCGCCGACCACGAAAAGAAACCAGATCGCGCCTTGGTCCTGAGGCGTGCCCTGGCCGGCGAGTTTGTCGGTTCCGTCGAATCGGGAAACGACGCTCTGGACAAGAAAGATTACTTCCGCGCCTCCCAGCTCTTCGCTTGCGCCGCGGAAGCTAATCCCGAATCGGAATTTTCCTTTCGCAACCTCGCCATTGCCCGCGCCTTGAACGGCGATCGCAAGGGTTCGCTCGAAGCTCTTCGCTCTGCCCGCAAACTCACCAAAGACACACCCGCTTTTTCTGATTGGCTGAAGCAGGAACCCGCCTTTGAGCACATCAGGCAAGATCGAGAATTTCAGGCGCTAATCGGCAACGCTCAGCGCAACGCTGCTAGTCCCTGATCAGCATTTCGCAAATTGACCCGCGTGTTCGACTTCGCTCGCCTTGACCGCATTTTCGCCCGCCGATAAGCTATCTAGTTCTAACCACTGGTTTGGAGATACAGGTCGCGGGGGGTTGTACTTACAAACCCTGACATAACAATGGAAACGATTCACATCACTTTGCCCGATGGCAGCGTCAAAGACGTACCCAAGGGCACCACTGCTGCCGAAATCGCGCGCGGCATATCGCCGCGGCTGGCCGACGCCGCGTTTGTGGCCAAAGTTTATTCCAACAATGGCCCGCTCGCCAATTTTGGTGATCCGGTGGAAGACGGCGGCTACTTGATCGATCTGCGCCGCCCGCTCGAGCAGGATTTGAAGCTCAAAATCCTCACCGACAAAGATCCTGATTCGCTTTTCGTCTTCCGCCACTCTGCCGCGCATCTCCTCGCCGCAGCGGTGATGGAGCTATACCCCGACGTCAAACTCGGCATCGGCCCTCCTGTGGATACCGGCTTTTTCTACGAATTTCTGCGCGAACAACCGTTCACTCCCGATGATCTCGCCAAAATCGAAAAAAAGATGCACGAGCTTGCCGCGCAAGACTTACCCAACGAGCGCAAGTACATGCCCAAGCCCGAAGCGCTGGAGTTCTATAAAAAATCCAACCAAATTTTTAAGTGCGAACTGGTAGAAGAAAAAGTCACCGACCCGATGGTCTCTTTCTATACCACTGGGAAATTTATCGATTTCTGCCGCGGTCCGCACATTCCATCTACCAAACGGATTCAGGCTTTCAGATTAATGTCCGTCGCCGGCGCCTATTGGAAAGGCCAGGAAGGCAACGCCCAGCTGCAGCGCATCTACGCCGCAGCGTTTTTCACCCAAAAAGAACTGGATGCCTATCTGCATCGCCTGGAAGAAGCCAAGCGCCGCGATCACCGCAAACTTGGCCCGGAACTCGATCTTTTCAGCATTCAGGAAGAAGCCGGTCCCGGCCTGATTTTCTGGCACGCTAAGGGCGGCTTCATCCGCAACATCATTGAGAATTGGTTGCGCGACGAGTTACAGAAGCGCGGTTACGATCTCGTCTACACCCCGCACATCATGTTGCGCGAACTTTGGAAAACTTCCGGTCATGCCGGATTCTACAAAGAAAATATGTTCGGTCCCATCGAAGTCGAAAGAGCCGACTACCAGCTCAAGCCGATGAATTGTCCGGGCCATATCCTCATCTACAAATCACGCATGCGCAGTTATCGCGATCTTCCGGTGCGCCTCGCTGAACTCGGCACCGTCTATCGTTACGAACGCAGCGGCGTCCTGCACGGCTTACTTCGTGTTCGCGGCTTTACCCAGGACGACGCCCACATTTTCTGCATGTCCTCGCAGATCGAAGCTGAAGTCGAAGCCTGTATCGACTTCGCTTACGCCGTCATGAAAAATTTCGGCTTCGATAAATTTGAAGTTGAACTCTCCGATTGGGACGCCAAGCACCCGGAGAATTACGCCGGCAAACCGGAAGACTGGGCTCGCGCCACCGCCGCACTCGCCAGCACCATGGACCGCCTGAAAATTCCCTACAAAAAGCTGGAAGGCGAAGGCGCGTTCTACGGTCCCAAGATCGACATCAAGCT
>Ga0157376_10004006_pt1 | contig 10188 bp, 10 predicted proteins | sample M45metaG_FD_121801 | JGI IMG/M metagenome (GOLD analysis project Ga0157376, IMG submission 121801) | Miscanthus rhizosphere microbial communities from Kellogg Biological Station, Michigan, USA - M4-5 metaG | ecosystem: Host-associated > Plants > Roots > Rhizosphere > Soil | place: USA: Michigan... | reverse complement strand
GTTGCGCTCCACATCGACAGCAAGCGCTTTCAGCGGACTTATATAGAGAACACGGCAACCTGCTGTCTCATCCTGATTGCGATGCAGCATAAGCCGATCAAGGCACCAGAGAAATGCCGTGAGCGTCTTGCCCGTTCCCGTAGGAGCAAAAATCAGCGTGCTCTCGCCGCGTGCAATCGCCGGCCATCCCATCCGCTGCGGAGAGGTGGGCTCGTCGAAGACGGCGCTGAACCACTCCGCCGTGACCGGATGAAAGAGCTCCAGCCCTGTGCGTTCGCCGGCATTTGCCTGCTTTGTTTTATCCTTCGTTTGCCGTTTCACTGACACGCAATCCTAACAAGCAGCATACCTGCATGCTCTATCGGATGCGCGCTATGCCAGCCACGTCGTCCTGACACGGTTTGTAATAGCAGGTACTGCCCTCTAAAACCGACTGCCATAGTTCCGGCATCGAAGCCTGCTCACTCGAACCCAGGATGAGAAAGCCATCGGGCTGCAGCGTGTCATACATCTGCCGCAGTATGCGTTTTTGCGTCTCTGCTGAAAAATAAAACAGAACATTCCGCAACAGAATTCCGTCATAACGCTCGAAGACTGGCCACGCATTGCTCAGACTGCGTTGCTGAAAGCTGCACACGCTACGCAGTTCTGGCGTAACCTCCCACTCGTCCCCATCGTGCCGAAAGTATTGCAGCAAAAAGCGGGCGGGCAGGCCACGATTCACCTCTATGCGCTGATAGCGTCCGGTCTGCGCGTAGCGCACCATCTCCGCGTTAATGTCTGAGCCGAAGATTCGCGTCTCCCACCCTGCAATCTGCGGGAAATGATGATGCAGCAGCATGGCCAACGAATAGGCCTCCTGCCCGCTGGAGCAGGCGGCACTCCAGAAGCGCAATTTTCGCGAAGCTTCTCTGCGCCTGATCAGATCCGGAAGAAGTTTCTGGCGCATCAACTCGAAGATACGCTGATCGCGAAAGAAGCTGGTCTCGTTGATCGTCATGGCTTCGACCACAGCCTGGTCGAGCACTGGATCGGAGACCAATCGCAACCTTTGCACAAGCTCATCCAGCCCGCTCATTCCATAACGCCGCAAGAGCGGAAAGAGCCGCGCTTCGAATAAATTATCGCGTGAGGAATCGAGAACATTTTCTGAACGGCTCAAAATAAAATGACGCAGAAAAGCATAGTCGACTTCAGTGCACGTCATGCACGTTACCTTTTCGCTGCAAGAGCGGATGAGTTCACAGGACACAGTCGCACCAGCTCCGCCGCAATCGCCTTCAATGGCAATACACGATGTGCCAGTCCTGCCTCGGCAACCGCTCCTGGCATACCCCATACCGCGCTGGTGGCCCGGTCCTGCACCAGAACTCGCCCGCCCGCACTACGAATAGCCTTGCAGCCATCGAATCCGTCCGACCCCATACCTGTCAGCACAACGCCAATAACCCCGTTTCCATATTTTTCGGCAGCGGAGCGAAAGAGTACATCCACGGACGGACGACAGAAGTGTTCCGGCATGGCTTGCGTCAGCCGCAGCCCGTAGCTGCCTCCGAAGGCCATCCGCGCCAACTCCAAATGCCAGTCACCGCGCGCGATGTAGACAGTACCAGCTTCCATGCGAACACCCTGTGAAGCCTCAGCAACCTTAAGCGCGCATTCACGATTCAGCCTCTCAGCCAGCAGCGAGGTAAAGAGCTGCGGCATGTGTTGCACAATCGCAACGGGCACGGGAAAATTTTCCGGAAGCTGAGGCAACAATACCTCCAGCGCTGCCGGGCCACCGGTAGAGACGCCGATCACAACCACCTTCGCCTCTTTTACCTGCATCGATTCCTGCGCAGGAGCACCGGATACGACAACAGAAGCATCAGCGTGCAGCGACGTAGCGAACAGCGCTTTGATTTTGGGAAGAAGATCGCGTGACAGAGTGTCCACCGCATCGGCAGCGCCATGTTGTGCCGTCGGCTTGGTAACATAGTCGCTCGCACCTCCTGCCAGCGCGTCCAGCGTGATGCCTGCACCTCGCCGCGTCAACGTGCTGCACATGATGACCTTTGCCGTGCTGCGACGCGCACGCAACTCCGCCAGCACCTCCAGTCCATTCATGCACGGCATCTCAATATCCAGCAGAATCAAATCGGGCTTGATGCGCTCCATTGCCTCCAGAGCGCTGGCGCCGTCAGCGGCCATACCGGCCAGTTCAATCGCGGGCTCGGATGCGAGCACCATACGCAGCAGGCTGCGCATGACCAGCGAATCATCCACCACCAGAACACGAATAGGATTGCTGTGCATCGATCAGCCCTTCACTACTCCAATCATCTGCAGCTTGTCCATCAATGCAGCCTCATCGAAGGGCTTCATCAAATATTCATCAGCACCGGCATCCAGCGCGGCTTCGATAAAGGAATTTTCCGCCTCCGTCGTCACTATTAAAATTTTGAGATCGCTCATCTGAGGATTGCGCCGAAGCGCCTCCACCAAGGCCAGACCGCCCATGACCGGCATATTCATATCCACCAGAGCGAGCTCGTATGTTCCTGCACGTTCTATCACAGCCAATGCCTGCTGGCCGTCTTCTGCTTCCACGCACTCCATGCCCTGCTCCTCCAGAAGAGAGCGCAGGTGGCTGCGAATAAAGCGTGAATCATCGACGATCAAGGCGCGCATACATCTCTCTTTCACTAAGATCGTGCATTCTCTGATAGACGCACCGGGTCGAGGCGTTCAGGATCAAGCATGACCAACAAGGCATCTTTCAGCTTGTAGGTACCGGCAAAGAGTGCCTTGCGTCGATCATCCAGAGTCGAAGGATTACTCTCGTGGTCCGCCAGCTGAACGGTCATGACTTCGCCAACCTCATCCACCAGCAAGCCGAAATATCCGTCCACGCCCTCAAAAACAAGAATGTCTTCCGGCTCATCCACCGCGGGCATATCCAGCAGCTTACGCAGCGACACAGCCGTCAAAACCTCGCCGCGATAATGCACCAGACCGCCAATGTAGCCTGGGGCCAGTGGAACCGCCTGCGTCACAGGCTTGCCCAGAATTTCAAGGATGCGCATGATGGGTACACCGTAAAGGGTCTTCCCTACGCGCACCGAGCACATCTCGATCACATCCTCTACGAGGGTTATCGCTGTCATCGCATCACCTCCACCGCGTCCAGTTCCTCTTCGGAAGATTCAGGCGTCGCGCTCGGCAGCATAGGAATGCGACGGAGGTTAACCACGCTGGTAACGCGATCCTTTAGCAGCGTCACATCGCGTGCCGCCGACTGCGTTCCCGCCTCGGTGAGAGGCTTGCCGGAGGCAACATCCAGTACCTGCGACACAGCCACACCGACGTGCCGCTCTCCATCCCGGCACACAATTACGGTCATCTCCTCATCCCGTGCAGAGGCATCGAAGCCCGTTGCATCCAGTAGCGGCAGTAGCTCTCCTTCAAAGCGCAACACCGGCAAGCCGCCGAACCTCTCCATTCGCGCACGTGAAATCCGCTCGATGCGCAGAACATCTTTGAGCTGCACAGCCGCATGCTCATTCCTGCTTTGCATCAATAAATATTCGACCGCGCCATCTTCTATCGTGGTTTCGACTGCCTGCGGGCCGTCTTCTTCCAACGCCATGCCAATATTCGCGCGTGTTGCGATCGCTCCAGGATCGAGGATCAGTGCCATCTCTCCATTGCCCAGCACGGTTGCGCCCGAGAACAATCCAATCTGCTTCAATACCGACGACAGTGGCTTAACCACAATCTCTTCCGGATCGGCCAGCCCATCCACCACCAGGCCATAGCGGCGTCCTTCCGCGTTAAGCACGGCAATGTAGGCCTCGCCCAGTTCGGCATTCGAAGATGCCTGCTTGAGCAGAGAGCCAAGAAAGACCAGTGGCAATAGCTTGCCGCGCAAACGATAAAGAGCCGCGCCCTCCATCCACTCCACTTGCGCCTGTGCCTGTTCGGCGGAAAGATGCACCAGCTCTGACAGTGCTCCCTGCGGTAGAGCAAAGCTCTGACCACAGCTGCGAACAATCAAGGCAGGGATAATGGCCAGCGTCAAAGGAATGCGCAGGCGCAGTGTCGTTCCCTTTCCCACACGACTGTCGATCTCTACCTTACCGCCGATCTTCTCGACGTTAGTGCGCACCACGTCCATGCCCACACCGCGCCCGGAAACATTCGTAACCGCTTCAGCGGTCGAGAAGCCGGGAAGAAAGATCAACTGCATCAATTCGCGGTCGGAGAGCTGGGCCGCGCGCTCGCGGGTAATCAGGCTGCGCTCCAGCGCCTTATCGCGAATGCGCTCAACCTTCATGCCGCCGCCATCGTCGGAGACCTCGATGATGACGTGACTGCCCTCCTGATAAGCGCGCAGGCGCAGCGTGCCTTCGGTATCCTTGCCCGCCGCCTCGCGCACATGTGGTACTTCGATTCCATGATCGATAGCATTGCGCACGGAATGCGTCAGGGGATCTTTGATCGCTTCGAGCAAGCTCTTGTCCAGCTCCGTCTCCTGCCCTTCCATCACCAGGCGTACGCGCTTATTCAGCTGCTGCGCCAGGTCGCGCACCATGCGCGGGAATTTGGAGAAGACGTGGCTAACCGGCTGCATGCGGGCCTTCATCACCGCCTCACGCAGATCCGCAGTCACCATGTCCAGTCGGCGCGAAAGCATCTCCAGATTGGAGTCAGTGCTGACTGTCTGCAGAATCTGGTTACGCGTCAGCACCAGCTCGCCCACCAGATTCATCATCCGGTTGAGCAGATCCACATCGACGCGCAGCGTGGATTCAGCGGTATTCGTGATAGCGCGTGCCTGCACCGTCTGCAGCTCTGCCTGATAGACCTCGATGGCCTGCGCCTCATGCTGCGGTACCATCGCGGATGACTTCTCCGCTGACGCTATCGCCATTGCTGTATCTGTATTGTCGGCTTTTGCCTTGGCCTTGCGTACGCGCTTTGCCCCCTTCTGCGGCTTCGCAGAAGAGGGCAAGCCATGTTCAGGCTGAAGCGTAGTCAACTCCGCATTCTCATTCCGCGATGGCGAATCATGTTGCAACGCGTGCAGCCGCTCAATCATGGCCGCGTCGTCACCCCGACCTTCCTGATCACTGGCTTCGATACTCGCCAATATCTCGCGCAAAACGTCCAGCAAGCTCAGCAGTCCACTGATGATCTCCGCGTTGGCCAGCAGCTTGCCATCACGCAGCAGCCCCAGCAGATTTTCACCGGCATGGGCCAGCGACTCCAGCCGGGAGAAGCCGAGAAAGCCGGTCGTCCCTTTAATGGTGTGTACTGCGCGGAAGATTTCCGCCAGAAGCTCGCGGTCTTCAGGGCGCTCCTCCAGATCGGTCAGGCACCGCTCCATGCGGTCCAGCCCTTCCTGGCTCTCGATCAGAAATTCTCGGGTCAGCTCGTCCACAGGAGTCTTATCGGGTAAAAGGGCGATGGACTTGAGCACCTTGCCGCCATTCATCATTCCCGATAGCCTCAAGAGTAATGGCAATGCTCACTCCTGAAGCTCTGGAACGGCTCCGTTGCGCCGCCGCGGTTGTCGCAGAAAACGCCTATGTGCCCTACTCCGGCTTCCGTATCGGAGCGGCATTACTCTTCGACGACGGCGGCGTCACAACCGGCTGCAATGTAGAGAACGTCTCCTATGGGTTGACAATCTGCGCCGAACGCACCGCGCTCTTTCGCGCAGTCGCCGAGCATGGATCAGCCCGGAAAATTGTTGCCGTCCTGGTTACAAATCTGAATAACGCTCCCAGCCCACCCTGCGGAGCCTGCCGTCAGGTGCTGAGCGAATTCGTGGCACCGGATGCCGTTGTCTATTTCTACGATGGCCGTGAAATGCTTGCGAAGCCCTTCAAGGAGCTGCTGCCTTACGCTTTTTCAGAATGGAAGACAGGACCCGATGCACGCCGTTGACCTGATCCGAAAAAAACAACACGGCGAAGAGCTGACACGGGAAGAAATTCAATTTCTCATGAAGGGCGCAGCCGAAGGGACGATTCCCGAAGAGCAGCTGGCGGCTTGGCTGATGGCCGCATTTCTGCGGGGCCTGAGCCTGGCCGAAGTAGATGCACTGACGACAGCGATGATGCATTCGGGCGAGGTCTTCGATCCGTCTTCGCTGGACCGCCTGGCTGTCGATAAGCATTCGACCGGAGGCGTCGGGGACAAGACATCGTTCCTGGTGGCTCCCATGGCGGCGGCGGCGGGGCTGGTCGTTCCCATGATCAGCGGGCGAGCTCTGGGACACACGGGCGGCACGCTCGACAAGCTCGAAAGCATTCCCGGTTATCGGACGCAGTTGTCGCTCAAGGAAATGGAGCACGTGCTAGCAAAAGTCGGCGTCAGCATCGTGGGACAGACCAAAAATCTGGTTCCCGCCGACCGCGTGCTTTACGCCTTGCGCGACCGCACCTCTACCGTGGAGAGCCCTTATCTAATTTGCGCCTCGATCATGAGCAAGAAACTGGCTGCCGGGCTCAATGCCCTGGTCCTCGATGTGAAGACCGGGAGCGGCGCGTTTTTGCGCGATAAGAAAGAGGCTCTTTTTCTTGCCGCACTGATGGTAGAAACCGGCGAACGTGCCGGGACACGCACGGCCGCAGTGTTGTCGAATATGAATCAACCGCTCGGCCGCTTTGCCGGAAACTGGCTTGAAATTCAGGAGTCGCTCGATCTGCTGCAGGGCAAGCGGCATCCTCTGAACGAGGATTTGCGTGATCTGTCACTGATTCTGGCAGGTTGGATGATCTATCTCGGCGGCGCGGCACTCACTCCCGAAGCAGGCCGGTTGCGCGCCGAAGAAGTGCTCACGTCCGGGATAGCGTTGCACGTTTTTTCAGAGATGGTAAAAGAGCACGGCGGAGATATAAGTGCCTTCGCAGAACCGGCAAAGTTTCATCATCCCGGTGCGCGAAAGGATTTTTTTGCCTCCCGCACCGGCTACCTCATCAGCATGGACTGCATGCAGGTAGGCTGGGCTGTCCAGCGCCTCGGCGCGGGACGCGAACACGCCGGTGAGCCGGTGAATGCACATGCAGGCATTGAGATGCATGCCAAGCTCGGCAATAAGGTGGAAGCAGGCCAGCCGCTATGCACGCTCTTTGCAGAAGATGAAAGCCGATTCGCTGAACCCAAGTCATTACTACGTAAAGCATTCGTCATCGCCGATGAGCCCGTCCACCAGGAGCCGCTGATCCAGGAAATCATCACCGCGGATAACAAAAAACAGTTTCTCGAATCCGCACACTCACCCATAGGATGAAAAGAACAGGGAGAACAGTTTGGGTCGATTTACGGGTGTTCTAGGGCTGCTCACCATGCTCCTGCTGGCATGGCTCTTCTCAACCAACCGCCGCGCCATCCGCTGGCGCACCGTAATATGGGGACTCGGTCTCCAGATCCTTTTCGCCTTTGTCGTGCTCGATTTCTCCTGGGGCCAGCGCGCTCTCGCCGCCGCTGGGGCAGCCGTCACCAAGCTGCTCTCCTATGCCTTTAGCGGATCGGGCTTCGTCTTCGGCAAACTGGGCGAGCAGCACTCCACTCTGGGAACGATCTTTGCTTTCCAGGTGCTGCCGACTATCATCTTCATCTCCGCCTTCTTCGCCGTGCTTTATCACATCGGCGTCATGCAGTTGCTCATCCGCGTCTTCGCCCGGCTCATGCAGCTCACGCTGCGCGTCAGCGGCGCGGAAAGCCTCAATGTCGCCGCCAGCATCTTTATGGGGCAGACCGAGGCCCCGCTCACCATCCGCCCATTTCTACCCGACGCCACGCAATCCGAGCTGATGACCATCATGACCAGCGGCATGGCGCACGTCTCCGGCGGCATTATGGCGGCTTACATTCTGTACGGCATTTCGGCACAGCATCTGCTGGCGGCAGTGATCATGACCGCACCGGGCACAATCCTTATTTCGAAGATGCTGGTGCCCGAAACTGAGACACCCGCGACCGAAGGCACCGTTCACATGCCCAAGGACGCGGAGCACAAGGATGAAAATCTACTGGGCGCGATTGCCCGCGGCACCATCGACGGCGGCAAGCTGGCCTTTAACGTCGCCATCATGATCATCTCCTTCATCGCGCTCATCGCGCTGGCCAACGGCATCCTCGGCGGATTGCATCACTGGCTGGGGTCGCACCACATTCCCTTTCCCTCGTCGCTGGACATGATTCTCGGCACGATCTTTGCACCGATTGCGTGGCTCATCGGCATCCCCTGGCACGATGCCCGGCTCGTCGGCAATCTGCTGGGCACGCGCATGGTCATCAACGAGGTCATCGCCTATTCCCTGCTGGGCGCGCAGAAGGCGATGCTCGATGTCCGCTCTTTCACCATCGCTACTTTCGCCCTCTGCGGCTTCGCCAACCTTAGCTCCATCGGCATCCAAATCGGCGGTATCGGCTCGCTTGCGCCAAACCGCCGCAACGATCTGGCGAGGCTCGGTCTGCGCGCCATGCTGGCCGGAACCATGGCAAATCTTATGTCGGCCTCGATTGTTGGCATCCTTATGCGGTAAAACAGAAGTAGACGTGACCAACAGCACTTTATTTGACCAGGCCAGCGCAGCCGCTGCATATATTCGCGCCCGCGCCTCCATTGCCCCTCGCATCGGAATCGTTCTCGGCTCCGGCCTCGGCGCATTTGCCGAGAAAGTCGAAGAAGCCACCGCTATTCCCTTCAGCGATATCCCTCATTTCCCGCAATCCACGGTTCCCGGACACAGCGGACGGCTGGTGATCGGCAAACTGGATGGGGTACCTGTCGCCGTGATGCAGGGGCGCGTACATGCCTACGAGGGCTACACCTCTGAACAGGTGACCTTTCCCATCCGGGTGCTGGGGCAACTTGGAGTCAAGACCCTCGTCGTCACCAATGCCGCCGGCGGCATCCGATTGGACATGAAGCAGGGCGATCTGGTCCTGCTCTCCGATCACATCAACTTCACCGGACGCAACCCCATCATCGGCCATAATGACGAGCGCTTCGGACCCCGCTTCTTCGACATGTCCACGGCCTATTCCAAGCACCTCCGGCAGCTTGCCGCCGCTACCGCCGAACGCGAAGGCTTTTCTTTAGCCGAGGGCGTTTACCTCTGCGTTCTGGGGCCAAGCTTTGAGACGCCTGCGGAAATCCGCGCCTTTTGCGCAATGGGTGCCGATCTCGTCGGCATGTCCACTGTGCAGGAGGTCATCGTCGCCCGGCAGATGGGGATCGAAGTGCTCGGCATCTCCTGCGTAACGAACATGGCGGCAGGCATTCAGCCGGAACCTCTCAGTCACGAAGAAGTGATGGAAACCGGCAGGCGAGTCGCCACCCGCTTTACACAATTGCTGACCGCACTCGTGCCTGCAATGGAAAAGGAAAGACTTCAGGCATGAACGGTGGACCGATTATTCTTGGCGTTGCAGGCTGTTCCGGCTCGGGAAAAACCTCTTTGGCACAGGAGCTGGCCCGGGAAATGGAAGGTACGCATTTCCACCTCGACCACTACTACCGCGACCTCGGGCATCTGACTTACGACGAGCGTTGTCGTGAAAACTTCGATCACCCCGACGCGCTGGAATCTACCTTACTCATCAGTCATATTCGCCAACTGGCATCAGGCCACAGCATCTCCCGCCCGCAATACGACTTCGTCACACATACCCGCATCCCCGATCAATCTGTCCGCGTCTACGAGCCGCATTTTCTTCTCGTCGATGGCATCTTCGCGCTGCACTACCCGGAGCTACGCAAGCTTTACGATCTCAGTGTCTATGTCGATACGCCAGACGAGATCTGCTACCAGCGCCGCTTAACCCGGGATGTCAATGATCGCGGACGCACACCTGAATCCGTCGAGCAGCATTATGCCGAGACCGTGCGTCCCATGGCGGAAGCATACGTACGTCCATCCGCACAATATGCCGATCTGATTGTTGACGGCACCACTTCCCTCGACTGGTCCGTCGAACAGGTGCTGGGCAAGCTGCGCCAATCGAGGTTAATTGACGCACTGGAGATGACCGGCTTTGCCGGCCACTCCTAATTAGTTGTCGTAGTGCCGGTCGGGCACGGGCTTGGCGCTTTCCAGCCACGCGGAATAAATCAAATCGCGCAGCATGCTTGCACCCGCAGCCAGACGCTCCGCGGTAAACTGCTTTGCCTCGGGAGTACCCGCTCCG
>Ga0157376_10004005_pt1 | contig 10189 bp, 14 predicted proteins | sample M45metaG_FD_121801 | JGI IMG/M metagenome (GOLD analysis project Ga0157376, IMG submission 121801) | Miscanthus rhizosphere microbial communities from Kellogg Biological Station, Michigan, USA - M4-5 metaG | ecosystem: Host-associated > Plants > Roots > Rhizosphere > Soil | place: USA: Michigan... | reverse complement strand
CGAAGGACGTGACCCTGATGGAGACACTCAGACGGCTGACCGGTCGCGAGACGACCGACGAGGCGACCAGCGAGACGCGGGAGCCGGTGGCCCCGCTCGATTACTCCGACCAGCAAGGCGCGGTGCTCGCCGGGTTGAAGCGCGACCTCGCTGCCGAGACGCGCGACCTTGCACAGGTGCAAGCGCAGTGGGACGCGCTGGGCGAGCGCGGCGACGTGACCGCGCACGAGGCCCGGTCGCGGCTGGCCCCGGTGATTCTGGAGCGCCGGGCGACGGTGGCGCGGCTGACGCACGACGTGGCGCAGACCGCCGAGGCCGTCGCGGCGACCGCCGCCCTCGTGGACCGCTACCGGGCGCTGACGGCCGATACCGTCACGCGCTTTGAGCCGCTGTTCGACGCCCTCGCCCGGCTGACCCCCGAGGTCATCGCGGCCGTGTTCGAGCGGAGCCGCGAGGTGAGCCGCCTCGCGGGGGACATCCAGCGCCAGACCGGCGACCGGCAATTTCGCAGAGCCTGTGACCCGTATCAGGATCTCCGCGAGGCGCTGACCGAAACGTTGAAGCAGTGCGAGCGACAGCGTCTGCTTCGCCGCGTACCCGATGCGGGGCCGCGCACCGATTCCAAATCTGCCTGACCGAAGGGAGAACGACTATGAGTGTTGCGTTGAGAACGCCCACGCCCCCGAGCGGCGTGCGGCTATCGAGTCCCGCGACGATCCCGATGCTTGACGGGTTCAACGTGAGAAACCCGGAGCCACGGAAATCGTGGGTCCAGATCGCTCGCACCGGGAAATTCACGAGTCGGCGCTATGGGCGCTTCGAGATTTCGCGCGGCGACCTCGCGCAGATGCTGCACAACTTCAACGAGGTCACCCCGAAAAGTCCGACACAAATTCCGATTGATTACGACCACCTGAGCATGAGTCCGCAAAGGCCGATGGATGGCCGCGCGGCCGGGTGGGTCGAGGCGTTGGAACTGCGCGATGGCGGCGACACGCTGTGGGCCGAAATTTCGTGGACGCCGGACGCCGCCAAGTTGATCGCGACGAAGGCGTATCGATTTTTCAGTCCGTCGTTTGAGAAAAGCCACATGCACAAGGACGGCAAGAACATCGGGACGACCCTGTTGAGCGGTGGTATTACCAATCATCCGTTTCTCGAAGAAATGCAACCACTGGCGCTGTCGGACGGCGTGCGTCCGGTCGCCGTCCTTGAGGAGACTTCCATGACAACCGAGACGATCTCGCTCGCATCACGCGGCCAACGCGTGCGCTTTTCCGACAACCCGGACGACACGTTGGAATTGACCCCGGAGGAACGCGGCCAGACGCTGCTGGTGCAATCGACGGTCGGCTCCGGTGATGACCAGTTCGCGAAACTGATCACCGAGGGCGGCGAGCCGTTCGGGTGGTTTCGCACGACGTGCCTTCGCCCGGCCGATGCGCCCGACAAGGCCGAGAATCCCCCCGCCGGGTTGACGCAGCCCGACGTGACGCCGCAGGCGCAGGCGAAGAAGACCATCAAGGAGGAGAACGCCGCCGACGCCGCGACCCTCTCGCACGTCGCGACGGTGGACGACCCGACGCCCGACATCACCATCACCCGCAAGAGCCTGTCGGCCATCGAGCAGCAGGCGGCGGCGTTCGCGGCACGCGTGACGGGGCTGGCGACCGGGCGCACGCCGCGCGAGGCGATGCACCTTGCGGCCGATCAGGACGCCGCCGGGGCCGAAGCCTATCGGCTGGTGGGCCTCGGGACCGACGATGCGGCGGTCGCGCCGGAGGCCGAGGCATCGCCGGTGCTGGCGCTGTCGGCGGCGCAGCAGCAGGCGACCTCGTTCAGCGGGTTGGTCACGACGCTCGCGGCGGAGCGGAAGCTGAACACGAAAGAGGCGATGCAGGCCGCGCAGGCATTGCGCCCGGACTTGGCCCACAAATACGCCGAGTCGCCGGAGTAGCCGATGCGTCTGGCGAATGGGTCGGCGGGGACCGATGCGGAATCGGAACTCCTTCACGGTACCGTGAAGGACGGGCCTGCGTCTCTCGGACTCACCTCTCAGGCACGACCGGGGCGCAGGCTGGCCTCGGCCGTGTCGGTCGGCCAGCGGTTCGGCCTGCTCGTCATCGAGCGGGTCGGCCTGCGCCTGCCTCGGCGGATTGCCGCGTGCCTCTGCCGGTGCCAGTGCGGCGTCCGTCGCGTCGTGCGCATCGAGCATTTGCGAGCCGGGCGGACCACCAGTTGCGGACACGTCCGTGAGCAGATGCTGACCGCAGCGGCCGAGCGACGGGCCGAGGAGGCCCACTACGCCGCGCAGGCGATGCGATGACGCCTGCCCCTCTGCCGCCGGTCGGGAGTCGCTGGGGGCGGCTCGTCGTGGCTGCACACGGGCCGCGTCGGCGGGACAAGGGCGGACGCACGAGGCAATTCGTCTTCGTGACGTGCTCCTGCGGGGCGCACGGCCTCGCACGTGCCGACCGGCTGCGCGACGGCACGTGCAGAAGTTGCGGCTGTCTCAAGTCCGAGGAGTCGTCGGCGCGAATGACGGCGCGTCGTCGCGCAGGCTGGGGCCACGGGGACGCCCGGCAGGCTCGCCACGAGGCGCACGCGCCATGAGCGTGCCTGCCCCCCTGTTGCCGTCAGGGACGCGCGTCGGTCGCCTCACGGTGCTCGTGGACGGCCTGCGGCGGCGCGACCGGAGCGGTCGCTGGTATCGCGCCGCACGCGTTCAGTGCGCGTGCGGGACGACGCTGCTGGTGAGGTCCGGGCACCTCCGGGCCAAATCGTCGGGGAGTTGCGGATGTCTGCGGCGCGAGCGATCTGCGGCGCGTGAGGCGGCGCGGCCCGTCGCGTCATCGCCGCCGCCCTGAGTCATGCCGGGAGGCCGACAGGAGGCGCTCCTCGGTGCGGCGTTCGGCCACCTCGTGGTCGTGGACGAATCGCCGGGCGGATTCCGGGACCAGCGGCGATGCACCGTCGCGTGCGAGTGCGGCGCGACCAAGGTCGTCTTGGTCGCCAGTCTGCGCAGCGGCCTGACGCGTTCGTGCGGCTGTCGGCGCTGGCGGTCAGACCCGGAGCGGACGGTCAGTGCGACGGCGACCCTCGCCCTGATGCTGTCGCCGCTGGTGGTCGCGCAAGTCGCCGTGATCGCCTTCGTCAGCGGCCTGACATCCGCATCGTTCGCGCGGTCGGCCGTCGAGGCGTTCGTGGACGACGCGGACGCGGCCGTGGCACTGGTGCAGGCGGTCCACCGGCGACGGCAACCGGCCGGGGCGACGTGCGAGATGCGCCTGCGGATCACGCCCGAGACGCGCCAGCAGGCCGAAGCGGTGGCCCGGCAGGCCGAGCAGACGTTGACGGCCGTGGGGCTGCTGGCGCTCGATGTGGCGAGCCGCGAGAGCGGGGCCGCGTCACTCATCGCCCCGGCGATGCTGCCGGTGTACCGCCCGGCACGCCTCCCCGGCATCGCGTCACGCGTCGGCGGCGTCGGCCTGCACCGGCCGTATTGGTTTCAGCGGAAGTTTCCCAGCGACGACGACGACCCGGACTGAACCGCGCGATCAAAGTGGTCCGCACGCGGGTCCACGTAAGACCCGCGTGGCCGTAGTTCTCCGGTGTCGGGCACGGCTGGCGCAGGACCAGAGCAAAGTATCCCAGTTAGATACTTTGCTCCCGGACACTGTGCTGGCGAGGCAACCGGGGCGACCAGAGCAAAGTCGTCCGCCGGACGACTATGCTCCGGGGCACTTTGCTGACGGGGACATTGCGAGTATCTCTGTTGCGAGTATCATTGAGGGGCCAGAGGTCGGGACGACCTGTGGCCGCATGGGAGAACTGGCGCGAAACCGGGGCGACCGGGCGCGATGCGGCAATCGGTGCGGGAATCCCGACCAGCAAAGGCTCCCGCTGAGAGCTTTTGCTCTGACCCGGTAGGCAACAACGAAGGCGGCGACGATGGCGACGAAGACGAGAGCAAAGAACGGATTAAGCAAACGGTGCGAGTGCTCCCCGCGCAACTGGAGCAAATGCCAGCATCCCTTCTATTTCGAGTTCTATCTCGGACGGAAATACCGATTCAGTCTCGACCGACTGGCGCGGCGGCGCGGCGAAAAACCGCCCCGCACGATGCATCAGGCCGAGGCGATGGCCGATACGCTGCGCGGCGAAATCCGCCGGGGCGTCTTCGTGGACCCGACGCACCCCGACGTGCTGTCGCGCGATGCAGCGGCGGCGCTGACGGTGGGCGATCTCATCGACCAGTACATCGCGCGGCACGTGCGGACGCCGGGCCGACGACCGGGCGGCGTGGCAACGATGCTGTGGCTCCTCGGCACGCTGCGCCGCACCGAGATTCCCGGCGCACACGGCCAGTCGCTTCGCTTTGAGGCGAAACCACTCGCCAGCGTCGTCAAGGCCGACATCGAAGCCGTGCGGGTGGCGAGACTGGCGCAGGCGCGACCGGGGAGCAAAGGCGCAGGCGTGAATCGCCTGTTGGCTCGCTGCCGGGCGCTGTTCGCGTGGGCAGTGGTCGAGGGCTTCACCGACAGCACGCCGTTCCAGCGGGGCGGACAGGCCGTCGTCAAGCTGACCAAGGAAGCGCCCCGTCACCGGCGGCTGCAACCGGGCGAGGAGGAGGCGCTGCTCCGCGTGGCGTCCCCGCATCTGCGCGATCTGATGCTCGCGGCGCTCGCGACCGGGGCGCGGGTGGGCGAACTTCTGAGTTTGCAATGGAAGGATGTGCGGACGACGGCCGGGCCGCAGGGTCAGCCCCGGTCGGTCCTCGTGTTCCACGCCGCGAAAACGAAGACGAACCGGTCACGAGAAATCCCGGTCGGCAGCAAGCTCGCGGCGTGCCTCGCGATGCGCCAGCACGGTCCCGATGGGCAAGTGCTGGCCCCGACCGCGTACGTGTTCGGCACCGTGACGGGCGAGCGGGTCGCGAGTATCAAAAAACAGTGGGCGACGGCTGTGCTGAAGGCACATGGTCACACGCCGACGTGGACGACCGGGCAGCGGAACTGCCTGTCCCCGGAGTCGCGCGAGGTGTATCACCGCATCGATCTGCACTTTCACGATCTGCGGCGAGAGGTCGGCTCGCTCATCGTGGAAGCCGGAGGCTCGTTGCTCGACGCTCGCGATGTGCTGGGCCACTCCTCGGTCGCGCAGACGAACACGTATCTGCAATCGACAGCGAGCGGCCTGTGGCGAGTCATCGAGCGGAAGGAGGAGCACGAGCGCAATCTCGCCGCTGCCCGTGCGCGTGGTGCGGTGGCCCCGCCGGAGGGGTCAGACGCGACGACGACGGCCCCGCCCGACCGCGTGCAGTGAAGCCTGTGAAATAAAGGTGTCACGCTGTGACACCTTTACCGCTGCGGGATGCCGACGACGACCGCGCCCGGCCGCGTGCAGTGACCAGAGCAAAGTGGATCACTGTTCCACCTTGCTACATTGATACGACCATTGTCGTCACGGTGACACAGGCCCGTCGAGGGGTCCGAGCAAAGTTTCCCGCCGATTAACTTTGCTCCGAGAGACTTTGCTTTCGACGGCGAGCAACCGGCCCTCCGAATAAACGGACACGCCTGTGTCTGTTCATTCACTCGCGCTCGACGGCGTTGATATGCTCAACGCCCTATGGCGAAGACGAAGTCCCGCACGCGCCCCGCTGCCCTGAAGGCGAAGACGACCCCGACGGCGAAACCAAAGCCGACGCCCTTGCTGCCCGGACGCGCCTCGCTATTCCGAAATAAGATTCGCGGCGTGCCCCTCACGTGCTTGCTGACCGAACGGCACTGGCGACTGTTGGATCGCGCGGCGGCGCGGTTGAAGCTGTCGCGGAGTGACCTCGTCGCGCTCCTGATCGACACGCACGCGCGGTCGATTCAACGCCCGGACGACCCGTCCAAGGGACCACGATGACTGACCCTCAGACCACCGGCGTGCTGTGTCCCAAGTGCAGGAAGCCCCACGCCAGACTGGTCGCCCCCGGCGATCCCGATAAGGCCGTGTTCATCTTTGCGTGCGAAGCCTGCGGCCACTTGTGGACGCGCAGGAATCTGGGCGGTGCGGCAGACTCGACGCCGCGCAAGTAGCGGCGTAACACACAGCCCGTCACGCACGCCCCAGCGAAGAATTCCCGCAAACGTTCCCGCAAACCTCCGGCCTCACTCGTGGCGGAGATCGCACAATTCGCGAATTGACTGAGGGAAAGAGTGGCGCGCCCGGCAGGATTCGAACCTGCGGCCTTTGGCTCCGGAGGCATGGGCCTCGGGAATACCCGACGCGCAGTGGGCCACATTTGCGATTGACAACGCGCAGGACGCGCAGGACGCCTCGTCAACGCGCTGGACATTCCCGCATCGTTCCCGCAGTGCATTGTTAGTAGCATTGCCCCACGCAAAAGATCCCCATTGACAACATCATTGGAGATAGGCGTGTCCTGTGCTATCTCTATGGGTGACCGAACGACACCCGACGACGAGGCGCGGTGCACGACCTGATTGCCGCGCGGTGACCGACAGCAACGAGGAAACGATGGTTCGGTTTTCCATCTTTTGCTGGAGGTGCGTACCGTCGTGGCCCAATCCAAACCCAAACCCACTCCCAAGACCGATCTGAACGACCTCTCGAAAGTCGTGCACACGCGCCTGAGTCTCAACGACGTGGCGGAGGTGCAAGACCGCGCGATCCTCGCGGATCGAACGGTGAGCGCAGAAATCCGCCACATGGTGCGCGAGCGTCTCCGCGAGGACCGATGACCCGGCGGCGCACGCCGCCCCTGACCGCCGAGGCCGTCCGCGAGGAGGCGGCACTGGAGGCCGCGCAGGCGGCGCTCGAAGACGCGCTGTTGGCGCGGCAATACCTGACCTGCGTGCAGGCGGCGACCGTCATCCAGTCCAGCGCCTCGCACGTCCGACGCGAAATTCAGGCGGGGCGGTTGAGCGCGATCCCCGTGGGGCGTCACTGGCGCATCTGCCCGGCCCAACTCCGCGCGTATATGACGGCGCGTGCGGTCACGCAGCGGCGACTGGAGCGGGTGTCGTGAGCAAACGGCGGACGCACTCCGTGTGGGCGGCGCTGAGAACGCGAGGCGTGCTCCTGTCGTACGACCCCCGCGCGAGGGCTGGCGTGATCGTGATTCCGGCGGACTGCACGCCGCCGGACCGGACGACGGTGCTCCGCCTGTTCCAGCGGATCGATGACCGCGTGCTGTCTGTGGACATCACGACCCCCGACGAATTGATCGCGAGTTATCGGCGCGAGGTGCTGTCGCCCGGTGTGCCGACGACGACCGGGCAGGCGGTGATCCATTGACCCGCGCGAGTCAGGAACAAGCCAGCGCCGCAGAGCGGAGCGTGGCAGACGAGCGAGCCGGAACCCGGAAGAGTACCGACGAGCCAGAGCGAGCCATGTGGTGCGAGAGTGCCGTGGGTCGAGAGCGAGCCGAGCGCCTGCGCGACAGGCGAGTGACGAACTGGAGCGGAGTGACGGACCCGGCGGCGAAGCCGGGTCCGTGTGCTGCGTTGAAGGAAGGAACCGACAACGGCGGCGGCGACGGTGACGACGACTTTTGTGGTGCGAGCACGAAGTTGGCGAACCAAGGGCCGTCGAATGTCGAACCGATTATCGCTGAAATCGTCTGACCCCGCCGTCCGCCCGGTCGGGATTCACACCTTCGTGGACGCCGTGTTCGGCGGCTGCGCCGGGTTTCTCGATCTGCGGGTGCTGCCGCACGTGGAGCAGGCGTTCGTGCCCATAGGCGACCGTGCGGCGCTGGAGGCGTTCGTGCGGCCCCGGTCGCACCGGAACGTCTACATCGGCGTGGCGGTGCGCCAGCGGCCCACGGACGGCACGCTCGCGAACTGTGGGCCGCTGCCTGCGGTGTTCGTGGATCTCGACTTCAAGCGCACCGACGAGGCGACCGCCCGGCAGGCGCTCGCGGAGGCACCGCTGCCGCCGAGCCTCGTCCTGCACACCGGCGGCGGGTTGCACGCGTGGTGGTTGTTGGCGGAGCCGCTGGACCTCGCGCACCCGGTGAACGCGGACGCGGCGAAGGCGCTGCTGCGCGGACTGGCGGTCGCACTGGGAGCCGATCTCGCGGTGGCCGAACCTGCCCGGATCCTGCGCCTACCCGGCACGCTCAATCACAAGTACGACCCGCCGCGCCGGGTGGGCGTCGAGGTGTTCGATCCCTCGGTGCGGTATGCGCTCAGTGACTTCTGGTGGGTTGCCATCGAGGAGGAGGCGGCTCCGCGTCCGGCCCCGCCGCGCGTTCGGTCGGCGTCCGTGACCCTGCCGCCCCTCGACCGGGCGCGGAAGTATTTGGCGACCATGCCGACGCCGATCATCGGCTCCGGCTCCGATAGGGCGACGTACGAGGCGGCGTGTCGGTTGACGCGCGGTTTCGCGCTCAGCGAGGCGGACGCCGAAGACTTGATCTGGTCGTGGTGCGGCGGCGGGGAGGGCTGGGACCGCCACTGGGTCGCGGCCAAAGTGGCGCACGCCGCGAGCAACGGCAAGGAAGCCATCGGGGGGCTGCTGTGAACGTGCATCCGTTTCCCCTCCCGGAGCCTGCGCCGGTGAACGCCCCGCCGCCGGTCGCTGTCGCCCCGTGCACGCTGGCCGACGTGGACGCCGTGTTCAAGGGTTGGCTGGGCGCGACGTACGACGTGGAGGCGCTCCATGCGGTCCTCGCCGCCGCCGCCGCCGAACGGTTCGCCGGGGATCCGCTCTGGCTACTCGTGGTGTCCGGCAGCGGCGCGGCCAAGACCGAAACGGTCAGCGCCCTCGCCGCGAGCGGGGCGCTCGTCACCTCCACGATTTCATCGGAGGGCGCGTTGCTCTCGGCCACGCCGAAGAAGGACAAGGCGGTCGGCGCGACGGGTGGCCTGTTGCGGCGGCTGGGTCCGCGCGGCGTGCTCGTCGTGAAAGACCTGACCTCGATCCTGTCGATGGACCGGCATGCTCGCGCGGCGGTGCTCGCCGCCTTCCGGGAAATTCACGACGGCAAGTGGGACCGGAACGTCGGGGCCGATGGCGGGAGGAACCTGCTCTGGGAGGGTCGCCTCGTGGTCATCGCGGCCTGTACGACCGCGTGGGACCGGGCGCACGACGTGATCGCGTCGATGGGCGACCGCTTCGTCATCGTGCGCATGGATTCGAGCCAGACGCCGGGGCGGATGAGCGCAGGCCGACACGCCTGCGCGAACACGGGCGTCGAGGTCGAGATGCGCACGCACCTCGGTGAAGTGGTCGCCGGGCTACTGGGGACGGTGGACCCCACGACCGTGATCACGCTGACCGAGGCCGAACAAGCCCGGCTCCTTGTCGCCGCGAACGTCGTCACGCTGGCTCGCACCGCCGTCGATTACGACTACCGGGGCGACGTGATCGACGCCCACGCGCCGGAGATGCCGACCCGCTTCGCGAAGCAGTTGATGCAGATGGTGCGCGGGGCCGTGGCGATTGGCCTCGACCGGGCGGACGCGGTGCGCTTGGCGATTCGCTGTGCTCGCGACTCGATGCCCCCGCTCCGGCTCGCCATCCTCGATGACCTCGCCCAGCACCCGTACGCCCTGACCGCCGACGTGCGCCGCCGTCTCGACAAGCCACGGACGACGGTGGACCGGCAGCTTCAGGCGCTCCACATGCTGAGCGTGCTGGCCTGCGACGAGGAGGACGGCACCCACCAAGGCCGAGACGTGACGCGGTGGCGATACCACGTCGCGGAGGGCATCGATGTCCGGGTGCTCGACCCTGACGCAGCACCAGATTTGTGGGGAGACATAGAGCCATGACCCCCGGTCATCACCAGAAATGTGGGGAGGGGTAATGAGGGATCTCTTTCTCTCTCTTTTCCGGATTCCTTCTGTCGTCACAAATCTGGTGATTGTGGGATTCGCGGTCGAGGTTCCGGTGGTTCCGGGTGGTTCCGGGAACCGGCGGGAACCGGGAACCGGCACCGAGGGGCACCGGGTGCGCGAGCGGAACCAAGGGAACCGAGCGGAACTGAGCGGAACCGGGTTCCGCTCGAACCGGGGGACGAGGTTGCCATGCGTGCGGGTTCGAGGGGCCGGGGCGTGCCGAGGAACCGGGCGGGTCGCCCGACACACGTGCATGGTCACTCAACGGTGACGAAGGACGAGGCAACGATGACGAAGGCGACGGAGCAGATGCAGACCGAGGGCGAGGT
>Ga0157376_10004004_pt1 | contig 10189 bp, 7 predicted proteins | sample M45metaG_FD_121801 | JGI IMG/M metagenome (GOLD analysis project Ga0157376, IMG submission 121801) | Miscanthus rhizosphere microbial communities from Kellogg Biological Station, Michigan, USA - M4-5 metaG | ecosystem: Host-associated > Plants > Roots > Rhizosphere > Soil | place: USA: Michigan... | reverse complement strand
CGTCGCCGACTCGATGACCGGACAGGACGCGGTGAAGTCGGCCGACGAGTTTCACAGGCGGCTGGCATTGACCGGCATTGTGCTCACTAAGATGGACGGTGATGCGCGCGGTGGCGCAGCACTCTCGATTCGCCATGTAACCGGGCAGCCGGTGAAGTTTATCGGTATGGGCGAAAAGCCCGATGCCTTCGAGCCCTTCCATCCCGACCGCATCGTGAGTCGCATTCTCGGCATGGGCGACATCATGACGCTCATCGAAAAGGCCGAAGAGAAGCTCGACCGCAAGAAGTCGGAAGAGTTCGCCCAAAAGGCGCTCTCCGGCGATGGATTCTCGCTGGAAGACTTTCGCGATCAGCTGCGTCAGATCCGCAAACTCGGCTCGCTTCAGAGCATCATGAAGATGCTGCCCTCTGTTGGGCCGCTCGCAGGCATGCAGCAGATGGCCGATCAGGTGGACGAGAAGCAGTTCGTCCGGGTGGAAGCGATCATCAATTCTATGACGCAGAAAGAGCGGAACAACCACGAGATCATCTCAGGCAGCCGCAGGAAGCGCATCGCGGCGGGCTCCGGAACGACGGTGCAGGAAGTGAACCAGTTGCTGCGGCAATACGCGCAGATGCGCAAGATGTTCAAGGGCATCGGCAAGGGTGGGCTGCTGCAACGCCGCGCCATGGGTATGCTCGGTGGAATGCGCGGCGGCTTCGGGCGGTAAACCTTTCTCACCATAGAAGCACAGAGAATTTCATGATTGACCTTGACCATCGCTTGCAGGACCAGCTCGACGAAATTACCGCCAACACACGTACGCTGGTACAGCCAGAGCGACTGGCGATCAGCGAGCAGGCTGTCGCTGATCTTTTTGCGAGCGGGATCGAGCGGCAGATTCTTCCCGTGGGCGCGAAGGCTCCGGAGTTTGCGTTGCCGGATGCGTCTGGACGTATGGTGCGGTCTTCTGATCTGTTGGCTCTGGGGCCGCTGGTCATCGACTTCTTCCGCGGGCGGTGGTGTCCATATTGCATGACCGAATTAGAGGCGTGGCGCGATCTCTATTCCGTCGCCCGCGAAGCAGGAGCATTGCTGGTCGCCATCTCACCGCAGACCTCGCGGCAGAGCGACTTCACCGCGGACCAGCATGGCCTTCCCTTCCCGCTGCTGCATGACTCGCATTGCGACGTTTCGCAGCAGTTTGGACTGACGTATAAAGTCCCGCCATTTCACCAGAATTATTTCCGCAGCATCCTGGTGAATGTCCCATTCATTAACGGAGAGGGTAGCTGGCTGCTTCCCTTGCCCGCTACCTACGTTCTAGCGCAGGATGGCACCGTGCTTTATGCAGAAGCCTATGCCGACTTCCGCGTTCGCCCGGAACCGGGTGAGGTACTGAAGCATATTCCCCGCCGGTAAGTGGCCTTCTACCGGCCAGCGAGATTGTGGCCGGTACCGGAACGGTAGGCACACCCATGGGAGCGGCCATCTATACAACAGAGCCATCCCACAAACAGGAAAAACAAGCACAGGAAAAAGACTGAGCACATTTCCCGGCTGGTTATCCCCACCCCTGTTGTGTACTACCTTTCGCGGAACACGTGCATTGCGAGCTGCGTAGAACTGTTTTATATCGTTGTCTGTTTGTTTCTGGAGAAAAACCTGAATGCACTCCTTCCTGCAGGACCTTCGCTATGCAGTCCGTCAGCTGAGCAAGTCACCCGGGTTCAGTGCGACGGTGATCGCTACACTGGCTTTGAGCATCGGCATTACGGCAGCGGTCTTCAGCGTGCTGTATGCCATGCTGATCCGGCCGTTGCCGTATCAGCAGCCGGAGAGGATTGTGGCGCTGGAGACGCGCTCGCCGCAGGGATACACGCAGCCAGCCTCGTATCCTGAATACCTTGACTGGCGGAAGATGAATCACAGCTTTTCCGCCCTGGCAGGCCGAAGCGGACTGGGTGGTGGAACCGTGAACTTTGAAGGACCTGCCGGACCGATCGCATTGCATTCGGTGGAGGCAACGGATAACTTCTTCGATGTTTTCGGCGTAAGTCCCATTCTTGGACGAACCTTCGCTCCCGGGGAAGACCAGGACGGAAAGAATGATGTCGTCGTCCTGAGCTTTGAGGTCTGGCAGCAGATGTTCGGAGGCCGCGACTCGGCTGTTGGGCAGCGGGTGAAGCTCGATGGGCGCTCGTACATCATTATCGGCGTAATGCCGGCGGGTTTCCGCTACCCGATCAGCCGGACGGGTGCGGTGTACACTCCGCTGCACCTCACGAAACAACAGCGTGACAGGCGCGGCAACCACTTTATCCCGACGTTTGCGCGATTGAAACCGGGCGTAAGCCTGCGGCAGGCGCAGGCCGATATGAACAGCGCGATGGCGGACCTGGCGCGTGCCTATCCGGATTCAAAGGGTCGCAGCGTGAAGCTGGTAGAGATGGGCGACTACATTCTGGGCAAGACGGACAGCTCGATGCGGTTGCTGCTGTATGCGGTGCTGGCTCTGCTGGCGATCGGCTGCGTAAATGTGGCCGGGCTGATGCTGGCGCGCGGAGTAAAGCGGGAGCGGGAGATGGCACTGCGTTCGGCAATTGGCGCGGAGCGCGGACGCATTGTGCGGCAGATTCTGACCGAGGCGCTGCTGTTTGCCCTGTGCGGCGCGGCGGGCGGAGTTCTGCTGGCGTATGGATTGCTGCGGGTGATCCGGATGCTGCTGATTGCTGCGCTGGCGCGCGGAGCTGAGGTTGGTATCAACGTTCCTGTACTGCTGGCGGCGTTATTTGTATCTGTAATAGTTACGATTCTAGCAGCACTCATACCGGCGCTGCGGCTCTCGGGAACCTCGCCTACGATGGCGCTGCGGGCAGGCGGCAGCGCTGGGACGTCGCGCGGACAGCACAGATTGCGGGCCGCGTTTGTGATTACGCAGGTAGCGCTTGCGCTTTCTCTGCTTGTCGTCTCAGGACTGCTGATGCACATGCTGGGCGGATTGCAGAACACGGAGCTGGGTTTTTCCGCCGATCATGTGCTTACGACGGAGGTGGACCTTTCGCCTGGGCACTGGGATGGCCGCGACATGATGGCGGATTTCTACCAGCCGCTCTTCGATAAGATACGCGCCCTTCCCGGAGTGCGCTCCGTAGGCATGATCCAGGTGCTGCCGATTCAAAACTGGGGCTGGAACTCGGAGGTTCATGTGGCGGGTATGCCGCCCGCGCCTCCGAATGAGGTGACATTGGCGGAGTACCGCGTAGTGTCGCCAGGATACTTCGAGGTGTTCCAGGACCGGCTGGTGCGTGGACGGCTGCTCGACCCAAAGATGGACACACCAACTTCGAAGCCCGTCATCGTGGTGAACGAGGCTTTCGTGAAGAAATTTGTGCCCGAAGGGCGGGACCCGATTGGCATGCAGCTTGAGGATGATGACAAGACACAGATCGTCGGCGTGGTGAGGAATGTACGGCAGAACATATATGAGCCTCCGCTGCCAGAGACGGACTACATCGCGTCGCAGGTTCCGAAGGCGGAGAGCCTGCGCGTGCTGGGGAACATGACGCTGGTGATCCGCACGAGCGTCGATCCGGAGAGCATTGTCCCGAGTCTGAGGCACACCTTCCACGATGTCGATCCGACACTGCCCTTCCGCACGCCGGAGACGATGCGATCGGTGATTGCGGACACACTGATCTTTGAGCGGCTGGAGAACTGGCTCTTTGGCGCATTTGCCGCGCTCGCTGTCCTGCTGGCGATTGTGGGCTTGTATGGTCTGATCAGCCACGAGGTAGAGCTATCGACACACGACATCGGCGTGCGCATGGCATTAGGCGCCACGCGCGGGCGGATTCTAAGCGGAATCTACAGGCGCGTGGGCTGGATGCTGGGATGCGGCGTTGTCATCGGCCTGCTTCTGACAATGGCAGCGAAGAAGTACATTGCATCCGTCGTTGCCATGCATGCGGAAAAAGATGCCGGAAGGATCTTCGCCCTGACTGCCGCGTTGATCGCCGCTGGATTATTGGCGGCCTTCTTCCCAGCACGCAAGGCCTCTTCCATTGAGCCGATGGAGGCACTGAGGGACGAGTGACTCTCACTCCCGTCAGCTTCGCGGCATGACTTTCTTGATCAGCTTCTTTTCGCCTTCAGTGGCGGGATGAGGGATACCCCCGATAGCCTCTGAGAGCTTGAGGCTGGCTTCCCTCAAGGCAACACGAACCGTCTTAGGCATGGTGGGGTTCTCCAGGCGTTCGAGATAAGGGATCGTCAGCGCCGCCACCGCGTTGCCACGCTCATCGAGCACGGGATAGCTGATATTGATCACACCACGCATCTCGTAGCTGTCACGTTCCTCATAACCCTGCAGCGCAATTTTTTTCAGGTGTGCATCAAGATCTTTAGGAACACGGTTTCCGGTCTGATGCTGCCATATTTCTATAGCGCGAAGACGCGGCTCCGTTGGCAGATGGGCCAGAATGACGTGTCCGGTCGAGGCATGCATCAGGTCTACGATCGAGCCTGCTTTGACGTAGAAGCCGGGGCTGACAGGTGAGTCGGCCTGGGCGACAATCACCACCTGCCCGCCTTCAAGCACGCCTAGATGACAGGATTGGTTCAGTTGATGAACTACGTCCTGCATGATCGGCAGGGCCTCCGAGACCAGGCGCTTGGTAGGCGGATATTCAAGCGCCATACGAAACATGCGCAAGGTCAGGCGGAAGCGTTCGTCGCGGTCTGACTGCGCAATGTAGCCGCGCTCTTCGAGGCACAGCAACATGCGGAAGATTTCGGAAACGGTGCGATTGAGGCGGCGAGCCACGTCGCTTTTTGTAAGACCAGATGGCTCGTGTGCAAATAACTCGAGAATGTCGAGTCCTTTTTCCAGCGCAGGTGTCGGGTAACGTCTCTTTGCGGTCTTCAAAGTGTTTTGGTTCCATCATCGCTTTCTGCAGAATTGCCGCACGCTTCAGGGCAGGTCTGATGCGCCTGTTCGTATAGGCTCAGATCTATCGCCCCTCGCAAAGCTACTAAATATAGCAGCGATTGTAATCCTCCCAAGAAGACTGCCCATAGTAGAACCAACTTTTCTTACTTGTCAAAAATATTTTTAACGTATAAAAGGATGACGGAAATCAGATTTCGCTGCAGGAGAAATTAGAAAATGAACGTTGCGTTTTCGGCAAGAATGCTGGCCTTCGGCCTTCTATTGAGTTCCGGGCTGACAGCATTGGCCCAGCAGCCGAACCAGGATGATTTGATCTGGCAAAAATCGGTACAGAAATTCGACAAGCAGCGGAACGAGATTCTGGCTTCGGTGGATAAAGCCGCGCATGAAGGGCCGTTCCAGCCAGACTGGAATTCTTTGAAGGGATACAAGATTCCGGAGTGGTACAAGGACGCGAAGTTCGGAATTTTTATTCACTGGGGCGTGTACTCGGTTCCGGCGTTCGGCAACGAATGGTATCCGCGCAACATGTACGTGCAGGGCACACCGGAATTCAAACATGAGGTTGCGACGTACGGGCCGCAGACCAAATTCGGATACAAGGATTTCATTCCCGAGTTCCAGGCGCAGGACTTTAACGCGAAGGCGTGGGCGGCTTTGTTCAAGGAATCAGGCGCAAGATATGTCATTCCGGTGGCAGAACATCATGACGGTTTCCAGATGTATCAGTCGGAGCTGAGCGACTGGAACGCAACCAAGATGGGGCCGAAGCAGGATATTATCGGCGAGTTGCGGACGGCGATCCTTGCGCAGGGCATTCACTTTGGCGCTTCGTCTCACAGAGCGGAACACTATTGGTTCATGAATGGTGGACGGCAGTTCCCTTCCGATGTGCAGGATCCGCAGTATGCGTCGTTTTATGGACCGGCGCATGTCGGGATCGATCCGGAGAAGAATGGCAAGGGGCACCCGGACGAGGCCTATCTCAACGACTGGCTGGCGCGCAGCGGCGAGATCGTAGAGAAGTATCATCCGGAGCTGATGTACTTCGACTGGTGGGTGGAGCAGGATACGTTCCAGCCTTATCTGAAGCGCTTTGCGGCGTTCTACTACAACCAGGCGGCTCAAAATGGGCAGCAGGTAGTGCTCTTCCGCAAGAACGATGCTTTCCCGGATGGCACGACTGTACTCGACATCGAGCGCGGCGGGCTGGACAAGATCCGCGCACAGCACTGGCAGACGGATACTTCGGTCAGCCAGAAATCATGGGGATATATTAAGGGCGATACGTATAAATCGCCGGAGAGCATTGTCTGGCAGCTGGCTGACATTGTGAGCAAGAACGGGAACCTGCTGCTGAATATCGGGCCGAAGTCGGATGGCACGATTCCGGAAGAGGCGCAGACGATTCTGCGGGATATTGGCGCATGGCTGAAGATCAACGGCGAGGCTATTTACGGAACGCGTCCGTGGACAGTGTATGGAGAGGGACCGACAAAGGCCGTTGCCGGCTCATTCCACGACGATGCCGTCAAGGCCTATACAGCTCAGGACATTCGCTTCACGACAAAAGGAAAGACGCTATATGCCATCGCGCTGGGCTGGCCTGAAGACAAACAGTTGACGATTCAATCGCTGTCGGATGGGAAAGGGTTCAAGGTCGGGTCTGTATCGCTGCTTGGATCCGATACACCGGTTCAATTTACCCAGGAAAGTGATGGGCTGCATCTTCAACTATCCATGAAGGCGCCAGGCAACTACGCTTATAGCTTCAAGATTATCCCTGCCAATCAATAAAAGGATATCGGTAGTTTTATTGACAAATGTGTTATTTCACATATAGAAGTTGAGCTAGACGCATATGCGTGGGCTACGGCAGCATCGATGCAAGTATCTTTATGAATATGGATTTTGAAGATCGATTCGGGCATCTGTTGCAGGATGCAATCCCTCCATTGCCCAAGGCCGCGTGTCCCATCGTCATTATCGGGGCCGGAGGCATTGTGCACGCCGCACATTTGCCAGCGTATCAGCAGGCTGGATTTCCGGTCGCCGCGCTAGTCGATGCAAATCTGGAAAAGGCCTCTGCCCTCGCCAAGGAGTTTTCTATTCCATGGGCAACGGCTTCGATTGAAGAGGCCATCAAAAAGGCGCCGAAGGACAGCATATTTGATGTTGCTGTTCCTGCTGGCGCGATTTTGAGTGTACTGCCTCTGCTGCCGGATGGAGCTGCGGTTTTGATTCAGAAGCCGATGGGGAACACGCTCGAAGAAGCGGAGCAGATTCTGGCGCTATGCAAGGAAAAGGGTCTGACGGCAGCAGTCAATTTCCAGCTTCGCTATGCACCCAATATGCTGGCTGCCAAAAAGATTGCCGACGCCGGCCTTCTGGGTGACGTGCATGACATGGAAATAGTCATACGCGTTTATACTCCCTGGGATCTGTGGACATTTCTGGCCACCGCGCCTCGGTTAGAGATCCTGTATCACAGCATCCATTACATTGACCTGGTCCGCTCATGGTTTGGCAATCCCAAAAGCGTGCAGGCCAAAACAGTACGTAATCCACAGACGGCGAGCCTCTCGGCAACCAAGAGCCTGATCACTCTGGATTATGGCGAGTGGAAACGCGTCTCGATTGCCACGAACCATGGACACAAGTACGAAGGCTCCCAGTTGAGCTACGCACAGTGGGAAGGATCGAAGGGCGCTCTGCATGCCGTGATGGGAGTAAATCTCGACTACCCCAAAGGACGGCAGGATACACTGAGTTTTGCCGAGCCGGGCGGCGCATGGCAAACTCTGCCGACACGGGGCAATTGGTTTCCGCAGGCATTTATCGGATCAATGGGGTCGCTTCAGGCTTTTGTAACTGGTGATGCTACAAATCTGCCGACCAGCGTGGAAGACGCCATCGATACGATGCGCACGGTTGAGGCGGCTTATATAGCAAGTGAACGCGGTGGAGTTCCGCTGAATCGAGAATAACTATGGCGAAGACGAAGTTGCGCATTGCCGTTCGGGAGTATTCAGACTTTGAGAATGCTCTTGCTGAAGAAATCCGGATCTACCGCGAAAAGCACCCTGATGTGGAGTTCGAAGCGGTTCCGCTGGATCTGCATAAGCTGCACGCTGCCCTCTTCGAAACAAAAGGGCTGAAAACCGGCGCGTGGGATATTGGCTACATCAGCACGGACTGGACGACGGAAGCTGTTGCAGACGGAGCGGTGGAAGAGTTGACCTCTTACATGCAACAGAAACCTGTTCCTGACTGGCCACAGGGTTGGGCGCGCTCGATCAGCGAGCCTCTTTATTTTGACGGGAAGCTTTACACGCTGCCGTGGCATGACGGCCCGGAATGCCTGATCTACCGGCGCGACCTGTTTGAAGACCCTGCGGAGCAAAAAGCATTTCGTGACAAATATGGTTACGATTTGAAACCGCCGGCGACCTGGAAGGAGTACAGCAATGTGGCCCGCTTCTTTACCCGTCCGGAAAAGAACCTCTACGGCACGCTCTTTGCGGCATTTCCTGACGGACACAATACGCTATATGACTTTTCTCTGCAGCTTTGGAGCCGTGGCGGGGCGTTTGCCGATGCGCAGGGCAAGCCGGTGCTAAATACACCGGAAGCAGCGGCAGCGCTCGATTTCTATCGCAATACGATCCGGGATACATCGATGTGCTATCCGGGAACCGAGGAGCTGGATTCAACGCGGTCGGGCGATGTCTTCCTCTCGGGCGCGGTGGCGATGATGGTGAACTGGTTTGGATTTGCGACCCGCTGCGACCGTGAGGATTCTTCGTTGCGCGGCAAGGTGGCGATTGCTCCGATTCCTGCAGAGGAAGGCCATCCGCCCGCTTCGCTTTCTGTTTTCTGGACACTGGGTATTGGGACGGGATCGAAGAACAAGCAGGCGGCGTATGACTTTCTGCACTTTCTGACGCAGCCGGAGATGGACAAGGGTATCGTCAAGCACGGCACGGTGGGTGTGCGTCTTTCTACCTGGAGAGACGCCGAGGTACAGCAACAAGTGCCGGTCTACAGCACGATTGAGGAAATTTCACTGAATGCGCGAACCTTGCCGCGCAGCAAGAAGCTGGCAGCGTTTGCCGGCATAGTAGATAGCGTGATGGTGCAGGTATTGAACACACAAGAACCTTCGGCGGCGATTCTGGCAAAGGCACAGCAGCATATCGACGAACAGAAGATTGTTTTTTGAGGGATTACTTTTTCATGACAGCGACAACGGATGCATTTCGCCTGGACAGCAAACATGCGCTGGTTACGGGCGGAGCCAGCGGCATAGGCGAATCTACGTGTAAGGAACTTGCGCGCGCAGGCGCGTCTGTAATTGTGGCCGATATCAATCTGGAGAAGGCGCAGGCACTGGCGGGGAGCCTGCCGGGTGCTCGCGCAGTATTGATGGACGTAACCAAAGCAGGCTCAGTTGCAGCGGTAGCGGCAGAGATGGAGCGGCTGGATATTCTGGTGAACAATGCGGGCATCGCCAACGTTGGCGGGATTGCCCAGGTGGAGGAAGAGGATTTCGACCGGCTGATGCTGGTGAATGTGAAGTCTGTATACCTTGTCACGCGCGCGTTCCTGCCTCATCTGCTTAAGCAGCGCGGCTCCATCGTGAACATTGGATCGGTTGCGGGGATGGTGGGCATCAAACAGCGTTTTGCTTATTGCACAACCAAAGGCGCGGTGCTGGCGATGACGCGGCAACTGGCAGTGGAGTACCCGAAAGAACTGCGAGTGAATGCCATCTGCCCGGGCACGGTGCAGACACCGTTTGTCGAAGGGTATCTGGACAAATATCACGCGCACGAAAAAGAGAAGATTCGCACAGAGCTGAATGCGCGCCAGCCGATGGGCAGGCTGGGCAAGCCGGAAGAGATTGCTTCGATGGTTCGTTATATCTGCTCGGATGAAGCGGAGTTTATGACTGGTTCCCTGCTGCCGATCGATGGCGGCTGGACTGCAGCTTGAGGAGACATTGATTGAGCGATATTAAGATCACCGGAGCACGGGTTATTGACCTGCGCTTTCCTACTTCGCGGGAGCATATTGGATCGGATGCGGTGAACGTCGATCCGGATTATTCCGCGGCTTATTGCATTCTTGAGACGAACAGCGATTTCCGCGGATATGGGCTTACCTTTACGCTGGGGCGAGGAACGGAGTTGTGCGTCGAGGCGCTGAAGTATCTCACGCGCTTCGTAGTTGGGCGCACACTGTCATCGATTACCG
>Ga0157376_10004001_pt1 | contig 10191 bp, 7 predicted proteins | sample M45metaG_FD_121801 | JGI IMG/M metagenome (GOLD analysis project Ga0157376, IMG submission 121801) | Miscanthus rhizosphere microbial communities from Kellogg Biological Station, Michigan, USA - M4-5 metaG | ecosystem: Host-associated > Plants > Roots > Rhizosphere > Soil | place: USA: Michigan... | reverse complement strand
GGCCAGTGGCAGCGGTTTACGGGCAATGGCAACTGGCAGAATATCGGCATAAGCAATGGTGCACAGCCGGAGGTCAATGCGCGTGCGGGAACGGCAAACCCGGCGGGCGTTCCGGCGACGCCTGGACATGTCCCATCCGCCAACAGCGGTCCAGGCGGAGGCGGTATGCGTACATCGCCCGTGGGTATCCAACCGTCCCCCGGGGCTGGTCAATCATCGCCTGCTATCGCACCCGCGCGGTCGCGTCCGTTCTCGCGCGCGACCGCGGCGCCGTCATCATTCCCCTCGCAGCAGCGTGAACCCCCGCCGATGCGTGCACCTCTGTCGAGTGCGAGGTCTGTCGCGCCGTCACCCACGGCTGTTCAGTCCTCGCCTGCTATCGCACCCGTGCGCGTACGTCCCTTCTCGCGCGCGACCGCGGCGCCTTCGTCATTCCCCTCGCAACAGCGTGAAGCCCCGCCCAGATTTGAGTCTTCCGCGATGCCGCAAGGGGGTGGGCCCGCCGCAGCGGGCGCCGGTGTTGCCGGCATGGGCCGCAACTCCTCATTCGCGCACGGGCGCGACGCATCGACGCCCGTGCACGGCCACAATTCGTCTTCTCAGAACATGTCAGGCCGCGGTTTCGCGGGACGCTAACCTTCGCGCTAGAAGTATTGTGTGTGAATCTCTTCGCGCGAGCCTTTCAGCTGTCTTCCTCCACATCGTAGTGGCGCCGATTCGAATACGGCGCCTGCTGCGGTTTACGTTCTATTGACCATATTCTCCGCGCGCCGAGTTAGTGCATCACCCAAGTTGCAGCAGTGTGGACCATGGCTTGCTTTGCATGCATAGCGACCTATGCGATCCACTGTCAACTAAATGTTCATCGGCGAAACCACTTCATCCGGATCGCTTGCGCAAGCAACGATTCAGGGCGGCCCGCAGCGCGCGAACCGAGTGTTGGTCGAGCAGGTGAGGTTACTGCACGACAACGCGCTTCTATCTCAATTCATCGCCTTATTCAATGCCGGGATCCTGGGCTACGTCCAGTGGGGCCTGGTAGATCGCGCGACGATCCTGTGCTGGCTGACCTGTATGGTCACCGTATCTTTATTGCGCCTGGGTCAGTCGAGAGCTTTTGCGTGCGCAACCGACACCGCTCTTCGCATCTCCACTTGGCGCAATCGGTTTCTGCTCGGGGCCGCTGCCTCGGGGATCTTATGGGGTACTGCCGGGGTCGTGCTGTTTCCTGACTCTTCGTTGCCGCATCAGGTATTCGTCTCCTTCGTGGTTGCCGGCATGATCGCCGGTGCGGTAGCGACGCTCTCACCTATGATGTCCGCGTTTGCAGTGTTCACCCTGCCCGCACTGTTGCCGATCATCGTCCAGTTTCTCCTGCGGGGCGGCGAGGTGTTCTTTCCGATGGCGGTAATGGCAGTCCTGTATGGCTTGGCGATGGCCGCAGTTGCACGGCACGTAAACGCGAGCGTTCGCACCAGTTTGAGTTTGAGCCATCGCAACGGTGAATTGGTGGACGTACTCACCGAAGCCAATGCACATGCCGAGCATCTGAACCAGAGCCTGCAGGCCGAAGTCACTGAGCGCAGGGCCAAAGAGGCTGCTCTGCGCGAGAGCGAGGAGAGTCTGAAAGCCGCCCAGCGCATGGCCCGTTTGGGAAGCTGGACGTATGACCCGATATTGCATCGAGCCTTCTGGTCGGCCGAGACTTTCCGCATCTATGGTGTGGAGGCCGCCGGCGGGGTGCCGTCTTGCTGGCAGTTGCTCCGGCATTTGCATCCCGACGACCGGCGTCGCGTGTACACGCTGCTGAAACGTGCGTTGACCGAGGGACGACCTTACGAGACGGAGCTGCGCATCGTGACGCCGCAGCGTTTGGTGCGCTGGGTGCACGCGTTGGGGCAACCCTCGGTCGATGCAACGGGGAAAACCGTGTTCATGCGCGGGACCGTTGTGGATATCACGCAACGTAAGTCCCAGGAGCGTCAACTGGAGAGCGAGCGCAAGGTCTTGCAGTCGATCGCCACAGGGTCCCCGTTATCGACTGTACTCGATCAACTTTGCCGCGGGGTGGAGGAGCAGTCTCCTTCCGTGCTGTGCTCGGTACTGCTACTGGATCGTGGAGGGACGCATTTGCGTCATGGAGCTGCACCGAGCCTTCCGATCGAATTCAGCCGATCGGCCGACGGTCTGGAAATCGGGGCGAATGCGGGATCCTGTGGGACTGCCGCGTTTCTCAATCGCCAGATCATCGTTGCGGATATCGCCAACGATCCGCGCTGGCGGGACGGACGCGAGCACGCCCTGCAGCATGGTTTGCAGGCATGCTGGTCCACCCCGATCCCGGGGACCGATCGTCCCGTGTTAGGGACCTTCGCTGTGTACTGCCGAGTGCCCTGTACACCCGCCTCGGAGGACATCGCCTTGATAGCGCGCGCGACCGACGTCGCTCGCATCGCCATCGAGCGCAGCGAAGCGGAGGAGCGCATCCGGCAACTCGCGCACTACGATGAGCTGACGGGGTTGCCCAATCGGTTGATGTTCAATCAGGCCTTCGAGCATGCCTTGCGGCGAGCGGAGCGCACAGCACACCCGGTTGCCTTGCTGTTCGTGGATGTGGATCGCTTCAAAAATATCAACGACACACTTGGCCACGACGCTGGAGACAGCTTGCTGAAGGAAGTCGGAGCGCGACTGCGTACGAGCCTGCGTGCGAGCGATCTGTTGGCGCGCTTCGGCGGTGATGAATTCGTCGTGCTGTTGGAGGACCTTCCCCCTGAAGGGTACGTGGCCACGGTGGCCGCCCATCTGCTGGAGGCTCTCGCCGTTCCGATGCGCATCCAAAACCAGGAGTTTGGTGTCACCGCCAGCATCGGTATTGCCACCTATCCTCAGGACGGCCGCGATGCCCAGACGCTGCAGAAGAACGCCGATATCGCGATGTACCGCGCGAAGGACCAGGGACGCAACGGCTATTGCCTCTATGCCCCGCAGGGCAATACGAATTCGCTGGAGCGGCTCACAATGGAAGCGCAGCTGCGCCGTGCCTTGGCGCGCGATGAGCTGGAGTTGCACTACCAGTCCAAGCAGGACATTGCCACGGGCGGGGTAACCGGCATGGAGGCATTGCTGCGCTGGAAACATCCAGAGTTAGGAATGGTTTCTCCAGCCCAGTTCATTCCTCTGGCGGAGGAGTCCGGACTCATCGTTCCCATCGGCGAATGGGTATTGCAAACCGCGTGTTCGCAAGCCGCTCTGTTACGCAGCCGGGAAGGGCTGCCGACACTGCGGGTGGCGGTCAATCTCTCCGCGCGTCAGTTCGCCGAGGACAGTCTGATCCAGCTGGTGTCGGAGGTGCTCGACGATACGGGACTGGGGGCTGACGCGCTGGAGCTGGAGATCACCGAGAGCCTGGTCATGCAGAATCCAGAGCAAACGGCGAAACTGCTGATGCTCCTCAAAGAGATGGGTGTGCACCTTGCCATGGACGACTTTGGCACCGGCTATTCATCGTTGGCGTACCTGAAACGCTTCCCCATCGACAGCATCAAGATCGATCGCTCGTTCATCCAGGGCATTCCGGGGGATATCGACAACGCGACCATCACACAAGCAGTGATCGCCATGGCGCACAGCCTGCGGCTGCGTGCGATTGCCGAAGGTGTGGAGACCAAGCAACAGCTCCAGTTTCTGCGAGAGCACGGCTGCGACGAAATCCAGGGCCACTATTTCAGCCGGCCGCTGCCGTTCGATCAATTTGTGGAGCATATGCGCGCACACCAAGCGTCGCGGCCCGCATTCCATCGCGGCACTGCTCCATTGGGGATTCCCGTCTGGCCTTAGGCGGATGTCCCCAGAATCTGGGCGAATACATCGTGATCGACGTTCGCGCCGCTCAGAACCAAACCGATCTTGTTCCCGCGCAGCACTGAGCGCTCCTTGATCGCGGCCGCCAATCCTGCGGCGCCAGCCCCTTCGGCTACGTTATGTGTGGCTGTGAACATCAGCCGCATCGCGGCCGCAACTTCGTCGTCGGTTACTCGCACGATCCGCGCGCAGTCGCGCCATAGGATCTCGAGCGCCTCCGGTTCAGGACTGCGACAAGCCATCCCATCGGCCAGCCTCGTGGACACACCATGCTCGACGGCGCGATGCCCCTCGAAAGATAGAGCATAGGCAGGCGCTTGCTCCGATACCACGCCCACGATCTGCGCCTTCAAGCCGAGCGCACGCCGTGCGGCGATCATTCCGCAAATACCTGAGCCCAGGCCGATCGGCACGTAAACAACGTCCAGATCCGGTACAGCCCGAAGGAACTCGAGCGAGTAGGTTGCCACGCCTTGTATCAGTAGGGGGTGAAAGGACGGTACCATTGCGAGGCCGCGCTGCGTGGCAAGTCGCTCTGCATGCTCCCTAGCCGCTTGAAAATCTTCTCCGTACTCGATCAGTTCAACGCCCAACGCACGCATGGCTGCATTCTTCTCCACGCTGTTGCCATGGGGCACGACTATCGATGCCGCGATTCCGTGTCGCCAAGCGGCAAAACCCACCGATATGCCATGGTTGCCGCGGGTTGCGCTGATCACACCTGCCGGACGGCGTGGCTGCTGAGCGAGTTCGCGAAAATAGACGAGCCCACCGCGCACCTTGAAGGAACCGGTAGGGGAGTGGTTCTCGTGTTTGACCCAGACTTCGCAATCCAGGTGCTCGCGCAACAGTGGCCACGCGTATTGCGGAGTGGGAGGCATGGCCTCGTAAACGATGCGAGCTGCCCGCTCCAACTGTTCTAGTGTGTCGGTGATCGGCGCGCCGGTGTGTTGAATCACGCTCTGTTGCATGCTGGATTCTCCCCGTGTCTGGTTTGCGCATCATCCATAAGTGGCGCTAGGCGATGAGTTGAAACCCTACACTAATCCCCGACTCGACAACTCGTCCTTCAGATACGCGTAGTAGATCGGGGCGGCAACGACGCCGACCAGCCCGAAGGCTGCCTCCATCACCAGCATTACTGTGAGCAACTCCCACGCGCGGGAGTGGATCTGCGAGCCGATGATGCGTGCATTAACGAAATACTCGAGCTTGTGGATGACGATGAGGAAGGCAAGCGAACCAAGCGCGACATACACCGACTTGCCGAGGCTCACGATGACGATGACAGTGTTCGAAATGAGATTCCCGATTACAGGCAGCAAACCCGCGAGGAAGGTAATCGTGATCATCGTCTTGGTCAACGGCAGGTTGACGCCGAAATGCGGCAGGACGAACACCAGATAAATTGCTGTGAGCACAGTATTCAGTGCGGAAATACGCACCTGCGCAAAGACCACTCTCCGGAAGGCCTCGCCAAGCCGACGCATGCGTTCGCGCAGCGCGCGCGCCAGTGGGCGCATGTCTTCATCCACGATCACTTCGCGCAGTGCGACTAACGAACCCACGATCATCCCGATGAGGATGTGTGCGAATGCGCGTCCGGCTTCGGTGCCCACGCGCTGTAGTTCTCGCGCGTGTTCGCGCAGCCAGGAAACTACCGTGTCCTTCAATGCCTCTGCGTTGGGCGGCAGGTTTACCACAGCCCATTCCGGCAGCCGCGACCGGGTGTTCTCGAGGATTTCCGCCATCTGCCTGAGCAGGCCGCCTGAGCTGCCCGTATCGCTGCGTAACAGTGCCAATAGTCCGACGATTGCGGCGGTCAACAGCGTCACGACGATCACTGCAAGCAACGCGACGGCCAGCACTTTCGTCCACTTGTGCCCAAGGCGCACGATCTTGAGTCTCGGGACCAGAATATGAACGAGCTCGTACACCAGCAGACCGGCCAGTAAAGCCGGCAGCAGATGCAGGTAGAGCACAAAGAACAAAGCCAGCCCGGCAAGGATCCAGGCCGCGATTTCGTAGCGGGTGGGGCTAGCGTGTAAAGCGGAGCGGTCCATGTTGTGCTCTCAGTTGCGCAGGGTCGCGGAGGTTTGCAGAGAGAAACTCAGCAAGCGAACTTGGCGCTATCGAGTTTTGCGGATATCCAGAAGTGCCTCATCTTGATCGCTTGTTTTCTCAGGTCCCCTGCATGCTCTGCGCCTTTGGTCTGGGTGTACAGCCATATGTATACAGTGTATTGCAGTGACCATACTACCGGTGAAGTTGCATGGAACCCAGAGCGCGCTGCAGTCGGGCAACACCTTCGGCCAAGCGCTCCTCGCTTGCCGCAAAGCACCATCGTACGAAGCCTTCGCCCTCCTCACCGAACGAGATCCCGGGTGCCAGCCCCAGGCCGGCCTCGGTCACGAGCTTCTTGCAGAAGTTCAAGCTGTCCGTGAGTCCCGCGACGCGAAAGAATGCATACATGGCGCCCGGCGGAATCGTCGCCTCTATTCCTGGTATCTGCGTCAAGCGCGCCAGAAGAAAATCGCGAGACTGCCGCAAGCGAGACACGGTGTGAACGACGATCGGTTCACCTCTGTCGACGGCAGCGATTCCGGCGCGCTGTACGAATGGCGGTGCACAGGACGTGTTGTACTCGATGAGCTTTCCTATGTCCCCGATGAGTTCCTCCGGCATGACGATCCAACCCAGTCGAAACCCCGTCATGAGCCAGGACTTGGAGAACGTGTTCACGCTGATCACGCGGTCCTGAGCTGTTGCAATGTCCAAAAAAGATGGAGCGGGCGCTAGCGACTCCATGGCGACATCTCCTGCACGAGGACTTGCAAAATAGAGCCGCTCGTACGCGTCGTCGGCGAGAATCCAGATACCGTGCCGACGGCAGTGCTCGAGGATGGTCATCTGACTATTGCGATCGATCGTCCAGCCCGTCGGATTGTTGGGGGAATTGATGTAGACCGCCCGCGTACTCGGCGATAGCGTCTCCAGCAGTCGCTCCAGATTCAGAGTCCAGCCTTCGAGTCCAAACGTCAGCGGAAAGGTCACTGCATTCGCCCCCAGCACCTTGGGGATCTCCACCAGGTTGGGCCATACCGGTGTGACGATGACTACACGGTCGCCGGGGCCGATGATCGCCTGCGTGACAAGCATCAGTGCGGACATCCCCGAGTTGGTGACGGTGATGTTCTCCGATCGGAATTGACGCGCGCTGGCTGATCCATGCAGTCGGGAAGCGTAGGCCGCAAGCTTCTGACGCAATTCCGGAAGGCCGAGATTCTGCGTGTAGAACGTGTCGCCGGCGTTCAGTGCATCCACCGCTGCCTGTCGAATGAAGGCGGGTGTAACTTCGTCGGGTTCACCGAACCAGAACGGGAGCACATCTGCGCGGCCCATTCCAGCGTTGGCGACCTCGCGGATTCGCGAAGGCCGCAATTGCTGTATGGCGAGGCGAGCGGTCGTGGGGTAGGGCTGCATGGGTCAGCTGTGGAAAAACACCAATTCTCGCATGCCCGCGGCCGGTCTCGGGGCGATGAAATGCGGTCTGATAGAATCGGGTCCTGACTCCCCAAACGGCCATTCGATCCAACACACCATCAATCCCATGACCAGCGCCCTGTTCAGCCCTTTTACGTTGCGTGGCCTCACGTTGCCCAATCGCATCGTCGTCTCACCGATGTGCCAATACATGTCGGAGGACGGCTCCGCCAACGACTGGCACGTCATGCATCTCGGCCAATTCGCTATGGGAGCGGCCGGACTGGTGATCACCGAAGCAACCCACGTCTCGCGGATCGGACGCATCTCGCACCGCTGCCTCGGTATCTACAGTGATGAGAACGAGTTCACTCTCAAGCGCGTGGTGGATTTCTGTCGTCGAAACGGCGTCGCGAAACTCGGCATTCAGTTGGCTCACTCCGGCCGCAAGGGTTCCGTGCATACACCCGCGGAGGGGAGCAAACCACTGGCAGCAGGCGAGAGACCCTGGGTCACAGTCGCACCCTCGGCCCTGCCGTTCGCACCAGGCTGGCATGTGCCCACCGCGCTGACCCGCGAGGGACTAGCAGAGGTGAAGCAGGAGTTCGTAGATGGCGCGGTGCGCGCCGCGCGCATCGGCTTCGATCTGGCCGAGCTACACATTGGCCATGGCTACTTGCTGCATGAATTCCTTTCCCCTCTGTCCAATCAACGCACCGATGAGTACGGTGGCGGTACCGTGAACCGCATGCGTTTTCCACTGGAGGTATTCGCGGCGGTGCGGGCTGCCTTCCCAGACGAGCGACCTGTGGGCGTGCGTGTGTCGGCCACGGATTGGGTAGATGCCGGTTGGACGCCGGAAGAGACAGTGCTGTTCGCGCGCGAACTCAAGGGGCTCGGATGCGATTTCGTCGATGTCACCTCGGGTCAAGTCGACCCGCGTCAGCAGATTCCTTTTGGACCGGGCTATAACGTGCCTCTCGCCGAGAAAGTGAAGAGAGAGGCGGGAATCGCTGTGATGGCCGTAGGCATGATTACAAAGGCGCGCCAAGCGGAGGAAATCGTCGCTTCTGGTCAGGCCGATTTGGTGGCCATCGCACGGGCGATGATGGATGACCCTCGCTGGGCCTGGCATGCGGCGAGGGAATTGGGGGCAGAGACGGCCTACGCCCCGAACTATGTGCGCTGCCATCCCTCCGGATGGAAGCCATAGAGCGTAAGGCTCCGGAAGAGCTGGGGTCCTCCGGAGAAGCTAGGCCCTATGGGCCACCCTAAGGGCGATCGGACAGCGACGGCAAGAGGCTTAAGGCTCCGCGCTCGCGGCGCTACAATGGCGGTTGCGCGATGTGTCAATTAAGAGTGAAATATGACCGTCAGCTATCTTGCCCAGGGACGGTTCTCCAAGCCCTACCTCATTCTGTGGGACCCGGTGCACAGCCGGGGCGCTTGGTACGATCGCCGCTTCCAGCTGAAGGCTAACGACGTTAGCGACAAGTTGCTCGAATTTGCTACCGCCCACGCCGTAAGCGTGCATCCCTGGAACGATCTGACTGATATCGAACTGCCAGCATGGTCAGGCAGTACGCAGATCGACGATTGTGTCTGTTTCTGGTTGTTCGACGATAGTTCTTCACCCGACGACCTGGCCAGGATTCCCCCAGCGTAGAGAATTCTGGTCGCGACTCAGGGCGGCACCATGGGCGGTAATTGCTAAGCGGTTTGCCCATTCCGCACCTGGCTTAGAGCTTGCCTGGGCTTTGCTGATTTCTGCCGACTTTTTTCGATGTAGACGTAAGAACTGAGCCCAATACCCGGTGGCACCACCAAACCTCCATGCAAACGATGAAAAGCAACGCGGATAATCGCTTGCTTGCCTTCGCATTGACCGCCCGCGATCCTCTGGGCAAGGTCGAGGAGGCGGGCTTCTGGTTGGAGGCCTACCGTCAGAGCATCGATGGCAATCCGGTTCGGGTATTCGACGTCGTGGACCAGCTCGATGAAATGGTCCAACCCCACCGACTCGAATTGATGCGCGAGTACCTCGAGTCCGGTGGACGCATGCAGACCTATCGCGAACATCGCATCGCGAATGCAATAGTGCGTTATGCGCGCGAACTGGCGTCCGGCTATGAATCCTGCCTGCGGCTGTATCAAAAGGCTGGGGCTGGTGCCGCCGAACTCAAACCCCTTGTCCCAATGATCGCCGCTCGCGCACTGCGAGCTCTGACGCTGGATCTGCGCTGGGCGCTGCTGCGCTACACCGTCGTGGACGCGAGCGTGTGGGGACGGATGGGTGTGCTGTACGCATTCTCGGATCGTCTTGGTTTTTCTACCGCGCGCTTGAAAGTCTATCCGGGCATGGCCGGGGATTCGACCGTGCGACGAGAATACCTTCGCGCGTTGGTGCTTGCCGTCTCTGGTATGGGGAACCTGTTGCCGCCCAATCAAGTGGTGGCGGAGCGCATCATCGCCAACGTCGCTGAATTCTTCCTGCTTCATCGTAAGCCAGCGGCCGGCTGCCACTTTGGTGTCGCGTTGCGTGAAGATCGGCCGCCATACAGATTAGGTGACGGCATCGTGCCCGCTCGCGGCGTACGCTTCTTCGGACCGGGAGATGCTGCCGTGATGCTGGAGGGATTCCTGCGGGAAGCGGTGGAGCTGCGTAACGTTCCCGGTGAGCTGGGCCTAAGCGAGGGCTTCGAACCGTCGATGGTCGCCGATGTCCTGCGGCATCTGGCTCGCCATTGGGGACCCAAGCCGCCGGTCCGATCCGAGTCACGTCAACGTGTGCTCGCCACCATGCATGTCGCGCATGGCTTCGATAACGTATTGGACGCTGTCGGT
>Ga0157376_10003996_pt1 | contig 10195 bp, 8 predicted proteins | sample M45metaG_FD_121801 | JGI IMG/M metagenome (GOLD analysis project Ga0157376, IMG submission 121801) | Miscanthus rhizosphere microbial communities from Kellogg Biological Station, Michigan, USA - M4-5 metaG | ecosystem: Host-associated > Plants > Roots > Rhizosphere > Soil | place: USA: Michigan... | reverse complement strand
CGAGGTGGTGGACCTGGCGGGCGCCGATCATTTCACCGGGAAAATCGTCATCGACGCTACAAATCCGATAGCTCCGGGCGCGCCGGTGGATGGCATCCTGAAATTTTTCACCACGCTGGAAGACTCGCTCCTCGAGCGAACGCAGCGGCTACTGCCGGAAGCAAAGCTGGTGAAGGCCTTCAACAGCGTCGGGAGCACGTCCATGTACAAACCTGCCTTTCCCGGCGGGAAACCCTCGATGTTCATCTGCGGCAACGATGCGGGAGCCCGTAAAACGGTGACGGAGATCCTCACCCGATTTGGCTGGGAGACGGAAGATATGGGCGTTGCGGCCGCGGCCCGCACGATCGAGCCGTTATGTCTTCTCTGGTGTATCCCCGGTTTCCTGCGCAACGACTGGGAACATGCCTTCAAGGTGCTGCGAATGCCAGGCTAAGGGCCTGTTCGATCCTACGCCAGTTTTTGGGTGAAGAAATCGATCGTCCGCGACCAGGCCAGCTCCGCGGCGGCCTTGTCGTAACGCGGTGTCGTATCGTTGTGGAAACCGTGGTTGACGTTCGGATAGATATAGACGGTAAATTCCTTTTTGTTCTCCCTCAACGCACTCTCATAGGCGGGCCATCCGTCGGTGATTCGGGTGTCAAGACCGGCATATTGCAACAGGAGCGGCGCCTTTATCTGCGGCACCTGGTCGAGAGGGGGCTGGGCGCCATAGAAGGGCACGCCGGCGGCGAGATCGGGGCAGCGCTCGGCCATGAGATTGACAATGCCGCCACCGAAACAAAAACCGACCACACCCACTTTTCCATTGCAGTCGGGATGCTTTTTGAGATGTTCAAAGGCGTCGATAAAATTCTCCAGCATCTCGTTCCTGTCTCTTTTCGCCTGCATCTCGCGGCCTTTGTCGTCGTCCCCCGGATAGCCGCCCAGGGGTGTGAGCGCATCGGGCGCGATGGAGATGAATCCCGCCACGGCCAGTCTGCGGCCGACATCTGCGATGTACGGGTTCAGACCGCGGTTCTCGTGAACGACGACCACTCCGCCCAGTTTCTTTTTGGCGTCGGCGGGTTTGGAAAGCTGGGCTTTGATGTTTCCGCCGCCTTTGGGCGAATTGTAGGTAATGGTCTCCGTGATCAGCCGAGGATCGTCGGTCTTTATCTGAATGTTATTCTTGTAGTCGGGCATCAGGAAGCTCATCAGCGCATGCACGGTCACGCCGCCTACCGCGTACAGGGAAAGCTTCTCCATAAAATCCCGCCGGCTCAGGCGGCTATGCGCATAGGCGTCATAGAGGTCGAAGACCTCCTGTTTGATATCTTCTTTTTTTATTTTATCATTGTTCATACAGCGTGTCATTTTACTAAAGTTACGTTTTTCCGAAAAATTCGCTATGCTCTACTTTACACAACTCATTTACCTGAAACCCGGCAAGGAGGCCGCCTTTGACGCCTTCGAAGCGGTGGCCCTTCCGTTGATCGCGCGGCACAATGGGCAATTATTGATGCGGGTGCGGCCTGCCCCGTCGGCATTTATCGAAGGAGAAGCCCCTCCGCCATACGAGATCCACCTGGTCAGTTTCCCGACGGAGCAGGACTTTGAAGCTTTTGGAAAAGACCCGGAACGGGCCGCGGCCCTGCATTTGAAGGATGAATCCGTCGAGCGGATCGTCCTCATCAGGGGTGTGGCGCTTTAAGGCCGACAGAAAACCCTTAATTTAGGGATTAAACAAAACGTTATGTCCGCCGGAAGGTTGTTCGTCCTGCTCCTCCTGATCCCCTGTTCCGTTTTTGCCGGTCCGCCGCGGATCACTACCCTCCATACCGCCCGCCTCAGCCTCGCACTGGGAACCGGCGACAAGGCTTGTATCAACTCCCTGATCGTTAACGGGCAAAAAGTGCTGAGCGCCGAAGACGGCGCCTATAGCAGTGTGACCATCGACGGCAATACGTATTCCTCCCTGCATTTGCTGGCGGCACCGGTCGTGACCCGGCGAAAAGACGCTATCGTCATCGACAATATCCGGTATGGCGACGCAGCGATGACGATCCGGGAACGCTGGGTGTTCACCACTTCGGGTCCAGCCATCCGCTGGAAGATCGAAAGAAGCTTTCCGAAGGCCGTACGGATCGACGCCGCGACGACGCCGGTCTTCAACTTCGATGGTATTAATCTCTGGGACGGCGCTTACCAGGGCTATGGCGGATTGGCCTGGTTCTATCTCTTCAACGAAAAAGAATGCACCTATGGCGTGCATACCCGGCTGTCGAGCTTTTGGAGCAGCAAGACCGGCAATGGATTGGACGTGATTGTAGCGGCGCCGGGCAGGCAGGTCTCCATGCGGTATACCCGCACCAACGAGGACCGGCTGGCTTTTGGCGTCACGGTATCCGATGCGCCGATGCTTCCCCGCTATGACAGCGGAACTCACCGCCGGCGCTTTATCCGGGGCAAGACCGATGTATGGGCTTCCTATGACCAGGGCGCGGGCCGGAGCGAGCAGACCATCACGCTTGGCTATTTCGATGTGAACGCACGCTATGGCCGCGGCCATTTTGTGGGTATCGACGGCGACAAGGCCAGCGCGGTGTTGAATACGATCGCGCGCATCGGGGTGATCGACTCGCTGCATTTTGGCGGCAATAGCTGGCATACCCCCTATGGTCCGATTTGTCTCCATGAACAATACATCGCGCAGATGGGGCTGGCTATAAACGATGCGCACTATCTGACCGGTTACCAACATTGCCTGGACTTCTACCGGGATCATGCCATCCGGCCCGATGGCCGGGTGATCCCACGCTGGGCTTATTCGGATGAGGACATGATGCCGGGCCAGAACACCCCGGAGGGCTTTTATGAGGCGCAATGGGGATTTCTGCTGGACTCGAATCCCGATCTCGTGACCAACGTATGCGATCTGTTCGATCAGACGGGCGACCTGGGCTGGGTGAAAACCCATCAACGGTCCTGCGAGAAGGCCCTCGACTGGATCCTTTCGAGGGACAGCGATGGGGATGGGCTTGTCGAGATGATGACCGACAACGAGGGACAGAAACGAGGCAGCGACTGGATCGATATCATCTGGGCGTCTTATGAGAATGCCTTCGTCAATGCCAAGCTTTATCATGCGCTGGAGAAATGGGCGGCGATCGAGCGGTTGTTGAACGATCCCGATAGGGCCGGGGTGTACGAAGCATTTGCGGCTAAACTCAAAACCAACTTCAATAAGTCTATCCGGGATGGCGGCTTCTGGGACGAAACGAACGGCTGTTATGTCCACTGGCTCGATAAGGACGGCTCCGCGCATGGCAGGAATATGGTCACGCCGGTCAATTTCATGGCGATCGCCTATGGCATCTGCGGGGATTCGTCTCGCGCACGGGCGATCCTCGATACCATCGAATCAAGGATGGAGCAGGAGAAGCTCTTCTTCTGGCCCCTATGCATGACCAGCTATGCGCCCGGCGACGGTAATGACTGGCAGTTCCCGTTTCCCAATTATGAGAATGGCGATCTGTTCCTTTCCTGGGGCTCCATAGCGGCGAAGGCCTATGCCGGCTATCGGCCGGAGGTGGCTGTCCGTTATATCCGCAAGGTGCTGGATCAGTACGGCAAGGATGGGCTCGCCTTTCAGCGGTATGGCCGCCGCAAGCAGGATGGACTGGGCGATGATATCCTTTCGGGGAACAGTCTATCGATCGTTGGGTTGTATCAGTCCATCTACGGCATCAACCCCTTGTATAACCGCTTTTATCTCGAGCCGCATATCACGCCGGAGCTGGCGGGGACGGAAATAAATTATAATTTCCGGGGGGAGATACTGCGCATCGGGCTCGAGATGGGGCGCTACCGCGTCAGCGATTCGCGCTTTTCTGTCTCGGGCTCCGGGGCTTTTGGGTTCTTCCATGCTGCCGACAGCATGCAATATTTCGCCGGTTCGGATGCAAAGCCGTCACTGGAGGCCATCACCAAAGGGGCTTTGAACCTCGAGATCGCGGAATGGCGATCTGCGGGAAGGGAGTGGGAGCAAAAAGCGGCCCTCCCGGTCTTCTATATTGTTCACGGCTTGAGGCCGAATGTGGAATGCTCGCTTTTCATAAATGGAAAAGAGTACCCGAATGGAAAGAGCGATCCGTCGGGCAGGACGCTATTTGCGGTCCCGCCGGGGGTTACGCGATTGCAGATAAAGCAACAATGAAGTAATAACTTAATAACGACTGTTGAATGACGGCATTGGAGCAATTGGATATCATTAAAAGGGCGCTATACGTTACGGAGGATGGGAAGGAATTCAAGATAAAACTAAAGGCTGGATTGTCGGACCAGCAGATCGATCAGCTGGCCGCGCAATTGCCCGCGGCGCAGATCCCCGCCGATATCCGGGCGTTGTTGCGGTTCACATCCGGGTTTTCCTTTTCGGGCCTCGACGAGATCTCCTTCGATGGGGTGGGGCAGTTTGGATTTGAAAATATCTTTCCGCACTCCGTACAGTTGGCGGGCGACGGGGCCGGGAATTTCTGGATCGTCGATGTAAATAAGAAGGGGGAGTGGGGGCATGTCTATTTCGTTTGTCACGATCCTGCGGTGGTGGTCAAACAGTCGGAGGACCTGGTCGAATTTCTCGAGCAGCTGGATGAGTTGGGCAGGAAGCCCGAGCAGGCGACGCTCTCTCGTTTCCTCGATCTGACCACAGCGCGCATCTTCAATCAGGAAGATGGATTTATGGATATGGAGGCGGCTATCAGGTCCGACGACCGTGTGCTCCGGGAGTTTGCGGCGGCGCTGCCGGAGAATTTCGTGATCGCGGACTTACGGGGCAAGTCGATCCAGACCGGTTTTGCCTGGGGGAAATATGGACCGCAGGTCGAGCGTGCGATTCGGCATGAGGAAGAGCTGTTGTGGGGGTTCGAGGTGATGGAGGGGAAGAAGCCCTGGTGGAGATTCTGGTAAATGTTTTGATATGAAGATAATCGCTTTGCTAGTTTCGATCTTGCTCTGCCATTTTTCGTATGGCCAGTTTGCCATTGTCGCCGACAACGATGGTTACGTCAATGTGCGCGTTGATACCGGGCTCGGCAGTAAGATCACGGATACCTTGCACAAGGGAGCCCTCCAACTGGTCAATGGGAAAGGTTACTTGGGTACGGATGGCGAGGTCCCCAAAAGGACTTACAAGTCAATTATCGTCACGATCGGCTCGAAAATCATCGAGTTGCCCCGGGCGGCCTATGAAGATCTTTTTGAGCCCAGTCTGCATCATACCGAAGTCCACTACCTCCGCCAGAAGGATATCATCTATATAACGGCCTCAAACAGCGATGGGGCAGGATTTTGAACAAATTGAATCTTAGTGATTATCATTTATTAAGAGGGATAACTAAATGAAATGTGAGAGTTGTAATACAAGCGATGTCGAAGTAACGATTCAGACAGACGACGAAAATCCTCCCTATTTTCTTTGTATGATGTGTCACCAAAGGTTTAAGAATTCGGCGCTGCGCCCCATGGAATATTTCAACCTGGCAGCTATTCACGGCCATGACTACTATTTGCATGACGACTTTTACGATGATGAGACCGGGGAGGCAATGCAACCCAGGGAAGAAGTGGTCGACGCTGGCAAATTTCCATTTCCAGAACTGGATTTGATCAAAAACGACCTGCACACACTCGTAGACTATGCCTTCGTCAGATACTTTTGTCCGGAAAAGATCATTGAGATACTAAAGCAACATGACAATAACTCTTTATTGCGACTCCTGATCCAAAAGGTTGAATATAATCGCTCCCTTAGAGCCAAGGCTTATGAAATTGTAGCGAAAATTCCTTCTGAAGATGCAACTGACTGGATACTGAAGGAATGGACAAAGAGAAAACCCAATGAGGTTCTGGACTTTGCGGAGGCAATATACAGTTGTCTGGAATTGGAGGACGCTTTCAACCTTCTGACGACCGAAGTAGAAGCGTCAACCACTGATAAAGATTTGGCCGACAATATCGGTGCTTTGCTTTATTTTCAAGACCCTCGCACCCTCATCTGGATCGAAACGGTTGCAAATAGAATAGTGAATGTAGCGACATCCTGGGGAGTCCTCGCCGCAGCCTCAAAGTTCGACTGGCAAACCGCCGAAAAATGGCTTTCCATCGGGAGGCCGTTGAGTCTGATCGCACTTGATGCCCTACACTACTGCACAACGAGAGGAGACCGACTCAATCAGGCTCTTTGGTTAAGAAAGACTTCTCCTGTTTTGGAAAACTCACCGGCAGTTGATGTCGTTTTAGAAAGACTTGGCGCCCATCTGGCTACTGACAATTCTCCGAGAACAAGATCGATGGTCGAGCAGGTCAGAAAAAATCTGCGACACGAATAATCTTGGCGCCATTAGGTCATTTCTGGCAGACGTATCTGTCCTGGGAGATGCTTCTGATTTTGAGGATGAAGATCATGCAGTTTTAGCTATATTGAAATTATTTACCGACAATAGCCCTTATGCTCAAACTACTTTTCCTGTTCGGGATAGCCTCTCTCATCGAAGCCTGTGAAACACCACCCAACCCGCGCCACCAAACAGGGGTACAGCCCGCCGAAAGGCCGGCACACCGCCCGCGAACATCCGGACGGAACGATTCCACCAATAAAACCAACCCCTACTATCCATTCGTCCTTTCCAGCGATGGCGGCTACACGATCGCGGTCGAAATTGAAACGAAGGACATCATGGCCAGGTACACCCCGCTTTTTGAAAAATATGGCTTTAGCGGCAGTGGGGAAAGCTGGGCGGGCCTTATCCGGCATATCCTTGCAACGAAAGACCCAGCCTTGCTGGGCCACCTGGATTTCGACCCGGAGGCAGGTGGCTTCTTCGCAGCGGCGGATAATGAAAAAACCCAGAAGGAATTTGGGGAGGTTGTCGGCCGGATCTTTCAGGATATCCCGACGCTCGAGTCGTACATGAAGACTGCGGATAAGTCGGAAATGAATGATTAAGTCCGGGCATGAGTATTGCATAAGGAATCCTTGTTCAAAATTTGGAAAATCAACTTTTTATGGGTATTTTATCAGTCCGGCCCAAATCAGCCTGATCCGGTTGACCGGTATTGACTACCTTTAGCAAAGTACGATTGCACCCCCTCCAATAACTAGAAGAGCCGCACCCTTTCCGTATCCAAAACTAGATGTTGCTTTATGCGAAAGTCGGCTCGCTTTTTTACGACCATGTTATTGGTCCTGGGTATATTGCTTGCTCCAAAAACCCAGGCAAATCCTGCCCTGTTGCAGGATGCATTGGTCTTTACAACAACTTCCATTCCCAACGGACAATATGGTCAGGCCTACACTCCGCAATCGCTCGGAGTGACCGGCGGCACCGCCCCGTATACGTTTTCCATCACAGCCGGTAACCTGCCCGCGGGCATGGCCTTGTCCACCGACGGGACCATCTCGGGTACGCCCGCAGCTGCCGGCAGCTTTACGTTCACCGTGATGGCCCAGGACGCTACGCCAGCGCCGGACCAGGTGACCGGCACCCAGGATTATACCCTGACCATCAACCAGGCTTCCCTGACCATTACAGCGAACAGCACCAGTAAATTATATGGCGCCGCATTACCTGCGTTCAGCGTGACCTATAGCGGCTTCGTCAACGGCGACAATGCCGCCAGCCTGACGACAGCGCCCAATGTGACGACGACCGCAACAGCAGCTTCACCGGTCGTGGTCGGCGGGTATCCTATCTCGGCATCCGGGGCGGTGGATGCGAACTACAACATCTCATACAATAACGGGACGCTTACCATCAATCCCGCGCCGCTGACCATTACGGCAGACGATAAGACCATGACCTATGGAGGAGCTGTACCTGCCTTGACCGTGACGTACACCGGCCTTGTCAATGGCGATGGCCCGTCCAGCATGACCGTACAGCCAACGCTCCTCACACTGGCCACCTCTTTGTCGCCGGTAGGACCCTATGCTATCAGCTTTTTGGTTCCCGCAGTAGATCTCAACTATACCATCACCTCTCAGCCCGGGACGCTGACGATCAACAAGGCCGTCCTCACTGTGACTGCGGACGACAAGACCATGCCGCTTGGCGGACCGGTACCCGCCCTGACTTTTACCTATTCAGGCTTTGTCAATCTGGACAATCCGCTCCTCAGCATAACCACGGCGCCCACAGTGACGACCACGGCGACGGCGACCTCTCCCGCCGGGCCCTATCCGATCACCCCCGCCGGCGGTGCAGCGGCCAACTACTCCTTCAACTATGTCAATGGTACGCTGACGGTAGGGAAGGGGACGGTGACGATCACCGCCAATCCCGCCGGCAGTGTCTACGGCGCGGCACTGGTGCCCAACGGCTCGTTGACCGTCACCTATAGCGGCTTTGCCAACGGGGACGGCCCCGGCAACCTGACCACACAGCCTACTGTCGCGAATACAGCCGTTGCCGGCTCTCCCGCGGGCGGCTACGTTCTAACCCCGTCCGGTGCGTCGAGCCCCAACTATGACTTCGTTTATGTCAATGGCACCTATACGATCAGCAAGGCCGCATTGACCGTTACGGCTGACAACAAAACGATGCCGCTGGGTGGTCCGCTGCCCGCCCTGACGGTCAGCTATTCGGGATTCGTCAACGGGGACGCCGCCGCGAGCCTGGGCACGCAACCTACGGCCACGACGACGGCGACAGCGACCTCGCCCGCAGGTGGGTATACGATCACTCCCGCCGGCGGCGTATCGAATAACTATAGTTTCACCTACGTCAATGGCACCCTGGCCGTCGGAAAGGCGACCCTCACCATCACGGCCAATCCGGCAGGCAGCGTCTACGGCGCGGCGTTGGTACCCAACGGCTCGTTGACCGTCACCTATAGTGGTTTTGTCAACGGCGACAATGCCGCCAGCCTGACCACACAACCTACCGTCGCCAATACAGCCGTTGCCGGCTCTCCGGCGGGCGCTTATGTCCTGACCCCCTCCGGTGCGGCAAGTCCCAATTATGATTTCGTTTATGTCAATGGCGCCTATACGATCAGCAAGGCCGCATTGACCGTCACCGCCGACAGCAAAACCATGCCGCTGGGAGGCCCGCTGCCCGCCCTGACAGTCAGTTACTCGGGATTCGTCAACGGGGACGCTGCCGCAAGCCTGGGCACGCAACCAACGGCCACGACGCCGGCGACAGCGACCTCGCCGGCGGGTGGGTATACGATCACTCCCGCCGGCGGTGTTTCAAATAACTATAGTTTCACCTACGTCAACGGCACCCTGACCGTCGGAAAGGCGACCCTCACCATCACAGCCAATCCGGCAGGCAGCGTCTATGGTGCAGCGTTGGTACCCAACGGCTCACTGACCGTCACCTATAGCGGTTTTGTCAATGGCGACAATGCCGCCAGCCTGACTACTCAACCTACCGTCGCAAATGCGGCCATTGCCGGATCTCCCGCCGGCACCTACACCTTGACCCCCTCCGGAGCCTCGAGTCCTAATTACAATATCGTTTACATCAACGGTGTCTATACGATCAGTCCGGCGGCTCTGGTGATCACCGCTACCAACCAGAGTATGATCTATGGCGGAGCAGTACCCGCGCTGACGGCCACCTACTCCGGCTTCGTCAATGGCGACGACGCGACCAAACTGACCACGCAGCCCACGATCACGACAACGGCCACCTCCGCTTCGCTGGCCGGGACCTATCCCATCACCGCCTCCGGCGCTGCAAGTCCCAACTACACGATCACTTACAACGCCGGTACGATGACGGTCGGCAAGGCCGCACTAACCGTGACCGCCGACAATAAGACCATGCCGCTCGGCGGACCACTACCGGCATTGACGGTCAGCTACTCAGGCTTCGTCAACGGCGATGGCGCCGCCAGCCTGACCACGCAACCCACCGCCACCACAACGGCAACAGCGGCCTCCCCGGCAGGGAATTACCCGATCACCCCCGCGGGCGGCGCGTCGAACAACTATACCTTCACTTATGTCAGTGGCACCCTGAGCGTCGGAAAAGCGACCCTCACCATCACAGTCAATCCCGCCGGCAGCGTCTACGGCGCAGCGCTGGTACCTGATGCTTCACTAACAGTCACGTATAGTGGCTTTGTCAACGGCGACAATGCCGCCAGCCTGACGACACAACCTACCGTCGCGAATACTGCCGTCGCCGGTTCTCCCGCCGGT
>Ga0157376_10003993_pt1 | contig 10198 bp, 10 predicted proteins | sample M45metaG_FD_121801 | JGI IMG/M metagenome (GOLD analysis project Ga0157376, IMG submission 121801) | Miscanthus rhizosphere microbial communities from Kellogg Biological Station, Michigan, USA - M4-5 metaG | ecosystem: Host-associated > Plants > Roots > Rhizosphere > Soil | place: USA: Michigan... | reverse complement strand
TTTGCCCGGCGGCAGAGTAAGATAAAAGGCGGGGCGAAGCCTTATATTGCCACGGATTTTTATCACCGGTTTAAAGATGATCTGTTGCTGGTGAAAGCCCTTGGTTTTAATACATTCAGGTTTTCTATTTCCTGGTCGCGCATTATGCCCGATGGGTCGGGAAAAATTAACCAGGCAGGCATTCAGTTTTACCACAATCTTATAGATGAATGCCTCAAAAAAACATCACGCCATTTATTACCCTTTATCATTGGGACTTACCACAGGCACTTGAGCAAAAAGGTGGATGGACCAGTCACCTGATGAACCGGTGGTTTATAAAATATGTAACGGTTTGTGCCGAGGCATTTGGCGACAAAGTCAAGAACTGGATAGTGCTGAATGAACCGGCAGGATTTACATCACTTGGTTATATGCTGGGCAGGCATGCACCCGGTAAAATAGGTTTGGATAATTTCTTAAAAGCGGTACACCATGCAGCGCTGGCGCAGGCAGATGGGGGCAGGGTGTTACGGGCCGAAGTTAAAAATGCATACATCGGCACCAGTTTTTCCTGTTCAGAAGTGCGTCCGTTTACAAACAAACCAGAAGATATTGAAGCTGCACGCAAAACGGATATTCTTCTTAACAGGCTGTTTATTGAGCCATTGCTGGGCAAGGGTTATCCCAACGAAAATTTCAAACTTATAGAGAAGCTGGAGCTGGTTAATAAAACATGGAAGTTTACTGAACGCCTGCGTTTTGATATGGATTTTATAGGCCTGCAAAATTATTTTCCGGTAGTAATAAAGCACAGTCCTTTTATACCTTATGTAAACGCCACCGAAGTGAAAGCTGCTGCGCGAAAGGTGCCGCATACGGCTATGGGATGGGAAATAAGCCCCGATGGTTTTTACAACGTACTTAAGAAGTTCTGGAAGTATGGTGCAGTAAAAGAAATTATTGTAACAGAGAGTGGCGCTGCCTTTCCTGATAAATTGATCAATGGCCAGGTGTTCGATAATGAGCGGGCATTGTATCACCAGCAATACCTGCATGCATTGTTGCAGGCAAAAAAAGATGGCATTAAGATTAAAGGCTACATGGCCTGGACGCTAACAGATAATTTTGAATGGAGTGAAGGCTATAACGCCAGGTTTGGGCTGGTGCATATAGATTTCAAAACACAGCTAAGAACCGTAAAGCAATCGGGTTATTGGTTCAGAGACTTTCTCCATAGTCAATAGTCCATGGTCATTAGTCCCACCTCTTTCTCTCTTTTTCGCTCTTAGCCTAAAATTTCAATCCAACAGTAGCGGCAATTGTTCCGCCGGTGCCTTTTACCATAGCAAATGTATTGGCTTTGTCTGGCAGGCGGTAAGGGAAGTTTACATCATTGATAATGCTTTGCACATAAGTAAGATCTATAAACATGCCTTTGTTGCGATAGCCAAGGCCGCCGCTTAAAAACATTTTATTGCCTTTCAGTTCACTGTCTTTATAGGGATCCATATAATAAGAAAAACCAAGCCTGGCCATAATGGTGGTAAACTTCAGTTCACCACCCACCCTAAAATTGAAAGCATTTTTGTAGTAAGCTTTAATGGCCTGGTTGACGCCGTTATAATAAGTGTTGTCAGTATTTTCACCGGCCGATTTGTACCGGTTGCTTTTATAGGTAACGTACTCAACATCTGCGGTAATAAAACCCTTTTGCTGTGATACGTCTTCTACTGCATTAATCAGGTAAGCAGCGCTTAGCATAAAGCGCCAGGGGCTGTTTAGATCATATTTATATTGGGGTTGCAAACCAAGCGTTTTATCTGAACTGGCTGTGATGGTACTGTTGTTGGTATGCACATAATTTTCGGTATTGGTGGTCATGCTGGCATAGTAGGTATCTTTTAAACCATATACGGTAGGACTATGAACGGCCAGGCCTAAGCGCAATTGATCTGCCGGTTTGTATATGGCGCCCAGTTTCAGGTTTAATCCAACCCCTTTGCTGGTGTATTTTTCTGTGAGGGTGGAGTGTTCAAAATTATTGTCCTTATCGCCTGTGGCATCTGTTTCAGTGATGACACTGTTTCTTTCATAACTTACAATGGGGATTCCCAAACTTCCGCCCAGGTAGAGTTTATCCATATGGGCAGAGGCAAAGCCAACGGCTATTTCTGTAATGCCGCCTGTTGTTTGAATATTGTTTTGCTGACTTACCAGAAAGGGGGAGCCGTTTTTCAGATGCTTCCATTGTGCCATGCTTACCACATCGGGGCTGGTATTGCCGGGAATAGTGAGTGTGTCGATCAGGTAGGTATAAGCGGCCAGTCTTGTACCAATAGAAACATTGTCACTGCCCGCAACATCATTTATGTCCAGTCCGCTGGATGCTGCTTCTGCAGCATACTGTTCTCCAAAAGAGCTGAAATCATTCCTGCCGGTATAGCTGATGCGGCTATTGAAATTGGTGATGGTAGAAACACCGATGCTAAAAGCGGAACTATTCCAGCTGCTGCCATTGTTATTAAAACCAAATACGGCACCACTGGTGCCCAGGTTAAAAAAACTTTTATTGTCTGATTTTACATCGCCCCTGAAATTGCTTTTGTTTGTAAGAAATGAAAATCCGGGGGAAATAACAAAATCATTTGTTTTGAAAAAAGCGAGGCCCGCGGGGTTTACATAATTGGCGCTTACATCTGCACCCAGGGCACCAATAGCGCCGCCGATGGCTTGTGTACGTGCTGTGCCATTGGGCCCAAACCAACTGAATTTTAAAGCATCTTCGGGTACCTGTGCAAAACTGTTTATGGTGAAAAGTAAAACGGGCGCTGCTAAAATGATTTTTTTCATACAGTAGTAATATTGAATATTGACAGGCATACCAGCCAATAAAAAAGAGGAACGTTTAAGTTGAGTACTCAAACAACATTCCTCTTTTCACGCTATGTTATGCTGTATTATTTATTCTTTGATTCTTTTTAATTAATTGCCACGGCCAGGTCTGCTTACGCCGCCACCACCACCGCCTCCGCCAGATGAACCAGATGAAGATGAGCCGGAAGAAGATGGCGTATAGCTGCGTGAAGGCGTATAATTATTGTTATTGCTTGAATTGTTGGAAGGCGTATATGTGCTGCGCGCATTGTTATTGCCATTGTTATAATAGCTCCTGTTATTATTGGTGCTGTTACCATTGTTATAACGCTGTCCGTTATTGTAGTAGCTGGAAGGCGAATAGGTTCTTGCCGCAGGCCTGTTGTTTGAATAACTATTTACATTAAACACTGCCGGTCTGCTTATAGGTGCGGCATAACTGGTATACTTTACAGTGCCACCGGCATAATAACCACCGCCGCCATAACCGTAACCGCCACCATAATAACCTATTCCCAGACCTAAACCACCACAATAAGAAAAGGGAGAAGCATAGGGATTGTAAAAATTGTTCCAGGCAAAATAATTATTCCAGGGGCTGCTGAATCCATAATTGAACCCATCGTAAAAACTGTTGTAACGCCAGTCGAAACCGCTGTAGGCATTATACGAATTCATATAATACGGATTGCCAACACTCATTCTCAGAAAACGATCATCACGGTAATTGTCCTGGTATTGTTCGTAACTCTGGTAATTGGTACCATCTTTATGCTGTCTTGTATCTACATAGCTGTCTTCTGTGCTCCTGGCTGCCTGAACACGGGCGGGAGAATAATATACATCATCAGGCGTCTGGCCGCTTTTATACACAGACGAACAACTGCTCAGCGCAGCAACACTTAAGACAAGGAGTAAAATTCTGGTATTCATATAAAGTGTTTGATGTTTTAAAATTACTTTTGCAAACCGTCCGTTAAAATTACAACAAATAACAAGTAACAGGCAATAAAAACTATTTAAATGTTGCGTGTGGTATGTTAAAATGTGAACAGGCGTTAGTTGGGGGTTAAACCAGCATTAAAAAGGCTGGTTTTCAAGAAAATTACTAATTAGTTTAAGCAATATATATGGCCAAAGAAATTACAAGCAGGGCGCAGGATTATTCGCAATGGTACAATGATCTTGTTTTAAAAGGGGGATTGGCCGACTACACAGCCGTGAGGGGATGTATGGTCATAAAGCCACACGGTTTTGCCCTTTGGGAGAATATGCGGGATCAGCTGGATAAGATGTTTAAGGCTACCGGTCATGTAAACGCTTATTTTCCCCTGTTTATTCCTAAAAGTTTTTTAAGCAGGGAGGCGGCGCATGTAGAGGGTTTCGCCAAAGAATGCGCTGTAGTAACGCATTACCGGCTAAAAAATGATCCCAACGGAAACGGTGTAGTTGTTGACCCCGACGCCAAACTGGAAGAGGAGCTCATTGTACGTCCTACTTCTGAAACTATTATCTGGAATTCTTATAAAGACTGGATACAATCATACCGTGATTTGCCGCTGCTGATAAACCAATGGGCCAATGTGGTGCGCTGGGAAATGCGTACCCGCCTGTTTTTGCGCACGGCCGAGTTTTTATGGCAGGAGGGACATACTGCCCATGCTACTGCGCAGGAAGCAATTGCTGAAACCCGGCAAATGCTGGATGTATACGCAGAGTTTGCCGAAGAATGGATGGCGCTTCCCGTGATAAAAGGAGTAAAGACAGCCAGCGAACGTTTTGCAGGTGCAGAAGATACTTATTGTATAGAGGCGCTGATGCAGGATGGAAAGGCATTGCAGGCCGGCACTTCTCATTTCCTGGGACAAAATTTTGCCAAAGCCTTCGACGTAAAATTTTCTGACAAAGAAAATAAACTTGATTATGTATGGGCCACCAGTTGGGGCGTTAGCACCCGCCTGGTAGGTGCGCTGGTAATGGCGCACAGCGATGATGACGGCTTGGTATTGCCCCCAAAAATAGCTCCCCTGCAGGTAGTGATTGTGCCTATCTATAAAGGCCCCGAACAAAAGGCACTGATAGACGCAAAAGTGCTGGACCTTGTGGCGCAATTAAAAAAAGCGGGTGTAAGGGTTAAATATGACGACAATGACAATAACCGGCCAGGATGGAAATTTGCAGAATATGAAATGAAAGGTGTGCCTGTGCGCATTGCTTTTGGCGCGCGTGATCTGGAGAACAATGTAGCAGAAGTAGCTCGCCGCGATACAAAAGAAAAGAAAAGTATCAGCCTGGATGGATTGGGCGCTTCTATAATACAATTGCTGGATGAGATACAGCAGGCCATGTTCGGCAAGGCGAAGGCTTACCGCGATGCGCACATTACCAAAATTGATAACTGGGAAGATTTTGAAAAAACGCTGGATGGCGAAGGCGGTTTTATTTCAGCACACTGGGATGGAACGGCTGCTACCGAAGAAGCCATTAAACAAAAAACAAAAGCCACTATCCGCTGCATACCATTAAATAATCCGCAGGAAGAGGGCAAATGTATTTTGACAGGTCAACCCAGTAAGGAAAGGGTGTTGTTTGCAAGGGCGTATTAATATAAATCCATTTTGCGTATATTCATAGTAGAATGATCCTGCTGTGTTGCATCCCGGACAGATATATTGTGGTATTTGAACCGGCGACTGCAAGAGGAAGATTATTTCTTTTTATTCAGTAAAATATAAACGCGGCAATGATATTCTGCCTGCTAACTTATAGTGGCTTTACGCAATGGTTGCAGGATAATATGTTTAGCTGCCCGTCAAAAAAATACCTGCATATTGAATGCCCTGGCTGTGGTTTCCAGCGTAGTTTTATTGCCTTGCTAAATGGTGATTTACAAAAAAGTTTGTTATTGTACCCGGCCACCATACCACTTCTATTCCTGCTTGGTTTTACGTTGCTCCATCTTAAGTATAAGTTTGTACATGGCGCTGCCACTATAAAATATTTACAGGTCGGGTTGGCATTTGTGATAGTAGTATTTTATATTTACAAAATTTTTAACCATAAAATTATCGCTTAATGGAAAATCAAACCCCTTCACAACAACAGTTTTCTTCCAATCCACAAATGGCATTACCCAATGCTACGCCCGTGCTTGTATTGGGTATTATAGCTATCGTAGGTTGTTTTTGTTATGGTGTAGTTGGCCTGATATGTGGCATTATAGCATTGGTACTGGCAAAAAAAGACATGGCTTTATACAATTCCAATCCGTCTGCTTATACACCAGGCTCGCTCAGCAATTTAAAGGCAGGAAGGGTTTGCGCTATCATTGGGTTATCAATATCCATTCTTTATTTTTGCGTAGTAATATTCGTAATAGCTACCATTGGCTTTGCAGCATTAAGTGATCCAACTCATTTTATGCAAAATCTGAGATAGACAAATAAATGTAATAGCATATAAGAATAAGGGGAGGCTGGTGCCTTCCTTTATTTTTTATATGCTGTAATAGGGGATGTTTTGATCCTGTCGTAATTTTAGTTATTTTGTGTTGCTGCCCTTAACGGGCGGCCCATTCAACGCTTGCTATAAAGCCCCGTAGTTTAAATTCCCGTAAAATATTATATGGAAGAGAGAAGTATTTTTGATCAGCCCAATCAGCAGTTTAATATGCAGCAGCCTTTGCCCAATGCTACGACTGTGCTTGTACTGGGTATCCTGTCAATTGTAATTTGTGGTCTTGGTGCCATATTGGGTATTATTGCCATTGTGCTGGCCAATAAAGATATTCGGTTATACAATACCGGTACTGAAATATACAGCCAGGCTTCTTACAATAATATAAAGACGGGCAGAATATGTGGGATAATTGGTCTTATTTTAAGCAGCCTTGTGATAATTGTTTACGGGGGTTTAATCATCTTTGCTCTCACCAATCAAAGTTGGCGATAAAGCCTGATTGATTGGCAGATCATCTATTCTTTTGTGGCCAGGTAATTATAATCTTGTAATAGTTTCTCCAAAAAAATAAACGCATCTGTATCTGTTTCAATCTTTAAAGCAGTCTTTACTCTTACCGCGGTTCTCTCCGCCAGTTGCTGGGTGTTTTTATTATAATTGCTGGTGATGACTGATTTAATTATGTTAATATCACGGTCGCTTAGTTGCATCACCTGGGGAAACATTACCTGGTAATTGTTGTAATCTACTTCCTGGAAAACGGTGTCGTTGATAGATGTATCAATACGCGTTTTAACCAGCACTGTATTGGCTGCAAGATCACCCAGCCGCTGGTGTCTGCGGGTAATTGCAATGATGGATATCACGACAATCCCTGGAAACACCATCATAAAAACCTGGTACAAGATTAAAAAACCGGGAAATACAACGCCAAAGACAACCGGCCATTCAAAAAACCTGAATATCCAGCGTATTACATATTGGCTGAGTGTGGGTTCCCCTCCGTCCAGGTTCATCACTCTTATATCCAGTACTTTTTTGCCAACGGTTTGCCCATGCAGGGCCACTTCGCAAACCAGCGGGTACAATAAAACAGGCAGTGAAATAATTACGATGCTCCATGCTGTACTGACTTTGTCACCACCAGCATATGCAGATATGGAATTGGTGTTGATAAAGTTTCCGATTATCCAGGCATAGGCAATTATAATAAAGAGGTCTATTGCATACGCAAAAATACGCTTATGCAGCGGGGCTATTTCAAAATCCAGGCTCAGATTAAAAGGGGTAGCTATCTGGACGGCGGTCATATACTAAACATTTTGGGCTTTACCGGTTGCCGTAATTTATTTTATTGCACAACCGGGATTTTTTTAACAGAAGCAGATAAAATAATTACGGCTCTGCACAATATTAATGATATATTTTAATTATAGTATAGCGGTTTACGAATAAGTACTATATTGAACCATAATTTTTACAAATTAGTATGCGGGAGGCCCTTTTTATAAAACGAAATGCAAAAAAATGGCAGGAGTACCAGCATTTTGAAACTGATGATCCGGATGAGAAGGCAGACCGTTTTATTAACCTTGTAGACGATCTCGCCTATGCCAAGACTTTCTATCCGCATGGCAAGGTAACCAGGTGGATCAACAGTCTTGCGGTTAGCACCTACCAGTCGGTTTACCAAAACAGAAAACAAAGTGTAGCCCGCATATTTGATTTTTGGAAAACAGAACTGCCCCTGCTATTCAGGAAATATCACCGGGTGTTATTTTTTACTTTTATATTTTTTTCGGTTTTCTGCGTCATTGCGGTGTATTCATCTTCAAAAGACAGCAATTTTGTACGTGGGGTGATGGGAGACAATTACGTAAACATGACAGAAGAAAATATTGCCAACGGAGATCCCTTTGGCGTATACAAGGACGAAAGTTCTTTTAATATGTTTGTCACTATTGCATTTAACAATGTGAGGGTAGATTTCCTGATGTTTATTTTTGGAATTTTCTTTGGTATCGGTACTTTATGGCTATTGTTTCAGAACAGTATCATGCTGGGTTGTTTCCAGTATATGTTTTTTGCAAAAGGACTGGGTATACAATCTGTACTGGTAATATGGATACACGGTACACTGGAAATATCGGCCATGATAATTGCCAGCACAGCCGGTTTTATTCTTGCCCGTAGTATACTTCTACCAGGCGCTGTGAAACGTTTCGACTCTTTTACAAAAGGAGCCCGTGATGCTGTTAAGATAATCATATCCCTGATACCCATTACACTTACTGCAGCTTTCCTGGAAGGTTATATTACGCACCTGATGTCTCAAAGCTTTGACAGGGAGACTGGCAATTTTGGATTGCCCGTTTGGGCAAGCGTTTCCATATTAACGGTATCACTTTTTTTCATAGTGTGGTATTTTGTTTTGTATCCAATCAGGCTGGATAAAAAATTTAAAAACAAGGGCCGCCAAAAAAATAAATTATTTTTTCCTCTTACGTGAATGTATCCCTGTCATACAGATTAATGTTCCTTTTATTCCTGATTTTTGCCACTAGCATGGCGTCGGCGCAGGATGAGGCAACCTCTAAATTCATCGATTCGCTTAAAAAGCCATCTTCTGTTGTCATTGATACAGTTGCAGTTTCGGATTCATCTGTAAGCACTGCAGAAAATGATCAGGAAATTGACACAGAAATGCCGGTAGATACAATAATAAAAACCGACTTGCGGCAAATAGCGGCAGATACCATTGCCTTAATTAAAAAAGACAAAGGGTTTTATTACCAGCAATGGCTGGACAGTCTTTTAAGGGCCGATGAAGGGAAAGTGAAGATTGCAAACGAACCGCCAAAACTTCCAAATCTGAGCGTTTTTTTTGATGTGCTGCAAATAATACTGTGGTTGTTTGCGGCAGCCGTTTTATTATTTATTCTCTACAAACTTTTTTTAGGAAAAAGCGCCCTGTTTTTGAAAAACAGAAAAAATATTGATGAGGTGATAAACATGAAGGAAGAACTAATACCGGCAGCGCATTATGAAGACCTTATAAAAAAATCGGAAGGCGAGCATAATTTCCGGCTGGCGGTACGATACCTGCATTTGCGGACACTCTATGGTTTATCAGAAAAGGGATATATCCAGATTGCCACGGCTAAGACTAATTATGAATATATGAATGAGCTGAGAAAAGCCCGGCCAGGAATTACAGGCCATTTTTCGGCGCTGACCAATAAATATGAGTATATATGGTACGGAGAATATGCAATTGCAGATAACATGTATTATCTGCTAAAAGATGATTTTATACGGTTTAACAGTGAAATAGAAACAAATTGACACTTATCAGGAAATACCAGCTATACTTTCTTGTGCTTGCAACAGCATCGGTATTTGCTACCTGTAAAAACGGCAAACGCGAAATGCCACGCATGTATCCGGCATTTATGTACCGCGACAAAGAACCGATGGGAACCAATATGGCATACCGGTTGCTGCCTCATCTTTTTAATGCAGATATAACCCTTGCCTCAAAAAAAATGTACGGACTTGTAAATGCGCTTTCCTATGCAAAAAGTACTGTCTATATAAGCATTGGCAAAAATATAATACTGGGTGATGAAGAATTTGAACAACTCCTGAGTTATGTGCGTCGGGGCAATGAGTTTTTTATTTCAGGTAATAACATTGACTACAGGTTGCTGGATACACTGGGCATAAAACATAATTATGAAGATACTTCAGCCCTGAAAAAACAAGATACTTTTTTGCAAATTGCAGATACCACCACATATAGCAAAAAGAAATATGGTTTTTTCTTCTATCCATTCAGTGATGTATTTAACGGATATGACAGCAGTACTACAAAAGTGCTCGG
>Ga0157376_10003992_pt1 | contig 10199 bp, 11 predicted proteins | sample M45metaG_FD_121801 | JGI IMG/M metagenome (GOLD analysis project Ga0157376, IMG submission 121801) | Miscanthus rhizosphere microbial communities from Kellogg Biological Station, Michigan, USA - M4-5 metaG | ecosystem: Host-associated > Plants > Roots > Rhizosphere > Soil | place: USA: Michigan... | reverse complement strand
TTCCGCGGCTGAAGGAGCGCCGCAACCAGCTCGCCGGGACGATGAGCGGCGGCGAGCAGCAGATGCTGGCGATGGGGCGGGCGCTGATGGCGCGGCCGAAAGTGCTGCTGATGGACGAGCCGTCGATGGGGCTCTCGCCGATCATGGTCGACAAGATCTTCGAGGTGGTCAGCGACATCCACCAGCAAGGCACGACCATCCTCCTGGTCGAGCAGAACGCGAGCCGTGCCCTGCAGCTCGCGCAGCGCGGCTACGTCATGGATTCCGGCGAGGTCACGATGACCGGCGAGGCCCGGCACCTGCTGGCCGATCCGAAGGTGCGGGCGGCCTACCTCGGCGAGTGAGCCGGCCGTGGGTGGTCGGGCGGCCTTGACTCGCTCGACCGGATGCCGCGAAAGTTCGCACCGGCGCGGAGGAGGCGCCTGCCATGAAACAACAGATTTCCCGCCTGTCGCCGCATCAGAACGCCAAGGTGGCCGCGGTCCTTTCCGCGGTCGCCTCGCTGATCTTCGTGGTGCCGCTCTTCCTGCTGGGCTCGCTCGCCGGCCCGCAAACGAAGAGCATGCCGCTCTGGCTCGCCTTCATCCTGCCGGTCATCTACCTGATCGTCATGTACATCACGACGATCATCGCCTGCGCCCTCTACAACGTGATCGTGCCGATGACCGGCGGCATCGAGTACGACTCGACCCCCGGCGCCGCCTAGCCCGCGTCCGGCGTCGCAGCGAACGAGGTCCAAGAGGCCGTGTTGCAGCTCATCGGCATGCTCGACTCGCCGTACGTGCGCCGCACGGCGATCTCGCTTCGCCTGCTCGGCCTGCCGTTCGAGCATCGCTCGATCTCGGTCTTTCGCCAGTTCGACGAATTCGCGGGGATCAATCCGGTGGTCAAGGCGCCGTCGCTGGTCTGCGACGACGGCGAGGTGCTGATGGATTCCGGCCTGATCCTCGACTATGCCGAGCGGCTGGCGGCGCGGGCCAGCCTGATGCCGAAGGACCTGCGTGCGGCGCAGCACGACCTGCGCCTGACCGGCCTGGCGCTGGCCGGCTGCGAGAAGGCGGTGCAGATCGTCTACGAGACCACCCTGCGCCCGGTGGAGAAGCAGCACGCGCCGTGGCTGGATCGGGTCCGTGGCCAGCTCGGCGCCGCGCTCGCGACGCTCGAGGCCGAGCTCGTCCGGACGCCGCTGGCCGCGGGCCGAGACACGATCACGCAGGCCGGGGTCACCGTCGCCGTGGTCTGGGAATTCACCCAGTCGATGCTGTCCCAGGTCGTCGCCGCGAACGCGCATCCGGCCCTGGTGGCTCACGCGGCAGCGGCCGAAGCCCTGCCCGAGTTCCGCGCCCTGCCGCCTCGCTGAGGCGCCCGCCGCACGATCCTTCGGGCACGCGGGATGCCGGGACCCCGACGATAGAATTCGATGACCCATCCCACGTTGGGCTGGACGATGGCCGCGGCCGCCACTGAATCGCACCGAATGATGTCCCTGCTGCCCGCGACCGCCGCGCCCGCTTCGGCTTCGCCGGCAGCGTTCGACTGTCAGGTTCTCGTGGTCGGCGGCGGTCCGGCCGGCTCCACCATCGCCGCTCTGCTCGCCGAGGGCGGCCGCGACGTGGTCCTGGCCGAGAAGGGCCGCCATCCGCGCTTTCATATCGGCGAGTCGCTGCTGCCCGCCAACGTCGCCCTGTTCGACCGGCTCGGCGTGCGCGCCGAGGTCGAGCGTATCGGCATGACCAAGTACGGCGCCGAGTTCGTCTCGCCCGACCACGACCATCAGGCGATGATCGATTTCTCCGAGGCCTGGGACACGTCGATGCCCTATGCCTGGCAGGTCCGCCGCTCCGAGCTCGACGAGCTCCTGTTCCGCAACGCCGCCAGGAAGGGGGCGCGTGTCCTCGAAGGCTGCCGTGTGCGCAAGGTCGAGTTCGACGCCGAAGGGGCCACGGTCGAGGTCGAGCTCGACGGCGGCACGAAGCAGACCTGGCGCACCCGCTTCCTCGTCGACGCCACCGGCCGCGACACCCTGCTGGCGAACCAGTTCCGCTGCAAGCAGAAGAATGCAAAGCACAACAGCTCGGCGCTCTACGCCCATTTCCGCGGCGCCCGGCGTCTGGAGGGCCGGCTCGAGGGCAACATCACGATCTTCTGGTTCGACCACGGCTGGTTCTGGCAGATCCCGCTGGCCGACGGCGTCACCAGCGTCGGCGCGGTCTGCTGGCCCTACTACCTCAAGTCGCGGACCAAGCCGCTGCCCGAATTCTTCGCCGACACGATCGCCCTCTGCCCGGCTCTGGCCGAGCGGCTCGCCGAGGCCGAGCTGGTGTCGGAGGTCCACGCCACCGGCAACTACTCCTACAGCAGCCGGGTCTCGAGCGGCGAGCGCTACCTGCTGCTCGGCGACGCCTATGCCTTCATTGACCCGGTGTTTTCCTCGGGCGTCTATCTGGCGATGCAGAGCGCCTTTGCCGGCGTCGAGGTCGTGGAGACGACCCTGGCCCGTCCGCGCCAGGCAGCGGCCGCGCGGCGCCGCTTCGACCGGCAGATGCGGCACGGGCCGCGCGAGTTCTCGTGGTTCATCTTTCGCGTCTCGAGCCCGACGATGCGCGAGTTCCTGATGGCGCCGCAGAACCCGTTCCGCGTCAAGGAGGCGCTGACCTCCCTGCTCTCCGGCGACATCTACGGCAAGACGCCGATCTGGACCTCGATCTTCGCCCTGAAGGCGCTCTACTACCTGGTGTCGCTCAGCCATCTCGGTCGGAGCTGGGCGTTCTGGAAGCGCCGCCGTTTCAACATCAGAGACGCCGAGGTGCCGGCGTCGTGAGCTCGCCCTGGCGGGCGCGCCGAGCCGGTCTCGTGGCCATCGTCCTGCTCTCGGCGTCGAGCCTCGGCATGCCGGCGAAGGCCGAGGAGATGCCGCTGCCGGGGCCGTCGATCGAAGGCCCCGTCTACAAGCCCGGCGACCCGGCGGCGCCCGAAGGCGTCAGCGAAAAGCCGCTCTGGGAGCTGGGCATCGGCGTCGCCGGCGTGCGCTTTCCCGACTATCGCGGCTCCGACCAGTCGAACTTCTTCCTGCTGCCGCTGCCCTACATCGCCTACCGCGGCAAGCTGCTGCGCGCCGACAGCGACGGCGCCCGGGCGATCCTGTTCTCCGGCCATCGGGTGACGATCGACATCAGCGTGTCGGCGTCGGTGCCGACGCGCAGCCAGAACAACGATGCCCGTCAGGGCATGCCGGACCTCGCCGCCACCTTCGAGATCGGCCCGAACCTCAACCTCGAGCTCTGGCAGTCCACGGACAAGCGGTTGAAGCTCGAGTTCCGCATGCCGCTGCGCCAGGCGATCACGCTCGAGAGCCATCCGCACAGCGCCGGCCTCACCCTTTCGCCGAACATCAACCTCGACGCCCGCGAGTTCATCGGCGGCTGGAAGCTCGGCGCGCTGATCGGGCCGCTGTGGGGCAACCAGCGCCAGCATCAGTACTTCTACGGCGTGGACCCGGAGTTCGCGACGCCGGAGCGGCCGGCCTACGATGCCCCGGGCGGCTATTCCGGCTGGCGCGCGATCGCCGCGCTCTCGCGCCGCTACGGCAACCTCTACATCGGCGGCTTCGTCCGCCACGACGACCTTCATGGCGCGGTCTATGCGCCCAGCCCGCTGGTCCGGATCGACCACGCATTCACCGCCGGCTTCGGCATGTCATGGATCTTCGCGGCATCGAGTCAGCGCGTCGTGGCGGAAGATTGACCGGCGCGGATCGGCCTCCGGCCCCCGGCTTGCGTCATCGGCTGCTGTTCGCGATCGTCATCGCCCAGCTCGGGCTGGTGTCGCTCGTCTGGGCCCTGGTCGCGCCGTTGCTGTCGCTGCTGCTGCCGCGGCGCATGCGCGAGCGGATCGGGCGCAGCGGGATTTCCTGGATCTACCGTACGGGCTGGGCGACGGCCGAGCGGCTCGGCATGATGGAAATCGATTCGAGCGCCCTCGACCCGCTCAGCGACGAGCCCGGCGGGCTGATCGTCGCCGCCAACCATCCGGCGATGTACGACGCGATGGTGGTCGTGGCGCGGCTGCCGCGCGGCGCCTGCATCATGAAGGCCGAGCTGGTGCGCAATGTCTTCCTCGGCGGCGGGGCGCGACTGGCCGGCTACATCCGCAACGACTCCGGCCGCGGCATGGTGCGTGACGCGGTCGAGTGCCTGAAGGAGGGCGGCCAGCTGGTGATGTTCCCCGAGGGCACGCGCACGCTCCGGCCGCCGATCAATCCGTTCAAGCCCGGCATGACCCTGATCGCCCAGCTGGCCCAGGTGCCGATCCAGACGGTGATCATCGAGAGCGATTCGCCGTACCTGCGCAAGGGCTGGCCGCTGCTGCGGGCGCCGCCGGCGCCGGTGGTGATCCGGGTGCGCCTGGGCCGGCGATTCGAGCCCCAGGCCGACCATCGCAGGCTGCTGCGGGTGCTGGAGCGGTACTTCGCGCAGGAGCTCGGGGAATGAGCGCTTCGACCGCGCACCTGGTCGTCATTCCCAGCTACAACACCGGACCGACCGTGTATGCGACGGTCAAGGCGGCGCGCGCGGCCTGGTCGCCGGTGTGGGTGGTGGTCGACGGCAGCGACGACGGGACCGCCGAAGGCCTGCGCGCGCTGGCCGCCGCCGACCCGGGCTTGCGAGTCGACGTGCTGCCGCGCAATGCCGGCAAGGGCGCGGCGGTGCTGCATGCCCTGGAGGCGGCGCAGGCGGCGGGCTTCACCCATGCCCTGACGATGGACTCCGACGGCCAGCATCCCGCCGACCTGATCCCGGCGTTCATGCGCGAATCGCTCGCCGCCCCGGACTCCATGGTCCTCGGCCGGCCGGTGTTCGACGCCTCGGCGCCGCTGCTGCGGGTTCGCGGCCGCCGCATCTCGAACTGGTGGACCAACCTCGAGACGCTGGGCGCGGGGATCGACGACTCGCTCTACGGCTTTCGGGTCTATCCGGTCGCGCCGCTGGTCGAGGTGATGCGCGGCCAGCGCCGGATGCGCCGTTTCGATTTCGACACCGAGGCGGCGGTCCGCCTCGCCTGGCGCGGCGTCCGGCCGATCAACCTCGCGGCGCCGGTGAAATACCTGCGACCCGAGGAGGGGGGTGTGTCCCATTTCCGCTACGGCCGCGACAACGCGCTGCTGACCTGGATGCATCTGCGCCTGATGGCGGGCTTTCTTCTTCGCCTGCCGACGCTTTGGGCCCGGCGCCTCGCCGGCCGGCCGCCGTTCGGCCGTCCGTCGGCTTAGCGAACACTGCACCTTCGTTCGGCTTGTCCTCACCCCTTCCCGGGGCGACACTCGCGGTGCGAGGCAGCGTGCCCGCGCATCCGATCAGGTAGTTTCAATGTCCTCCAAATTCATCCTCGTGGCGACGCTGGCGACCGCAGCGACGCTCGCCTGGCAATCGGCCGCCGCCCAGCAGGCATCGGCCCCGGTGTCACGCGAGCAGCGCAAGGCCGAGACCGCGGCCGCGAACAAGGCGGGTCAGCTGACCCCGGCCGGGCAAGGCGGGGCGCCGGTGTCGAAATCGGCCGCACCGGCCGGGTCGGCCGTGTCGCGCGAGCAACGCAAGGCCGATACCGCGGCCGCGAACAAGGCCGGCCAGCTGGCGCCGGCAGGGGCGACCCAGAAGACCGACACGGCCGATCGGAACAGCAAGTCGACCAAGACGCGCGAGCAGCGCAAGGCCGAGACGGAGGAAGCGAGGAAGAAGGGCGAGCTCGCGCCCGCTGGCGAGGGGGGACCGACCAAGTAGCGCTCGCCGGCAGCGCTAGATCATCGCCCCGTTGATCGAGACGACCTGGCCGCTGATGTAGCCGGCCTCGTCGGAGGCGAGGAAGGCGACCAGCGCCGCCACCTCGGCGGCGCTGCCGGCGCGCTTCATCGGCACCATCTTCTCGATCACCGCCGGGTCGATCTGCGCCGCCATGCCGGCGGCGATCAGGCCGGGCGCGACCGCGTTGACGGTGATGCCGCGGCTGGCGAGCTCGAGGGCCAGCGCCTTGGTGGCGCTGTTGAGCGCGCCCTTGGCGGCGGCGTAGTTCACCTGCCCGCGGTTGCCGGCGATCGCCGCCACCGAGGAGAGGTTGACGATCCGGCCCCAGCGGGTGCGGATCATCGGCATGACCAGCGGCTGGGTGACGTTGAAGAAGCCGTTGAGCGAGACGTCGATGACGCGCTGCCACTGCACCTCGCGCAGCGCCGGGAAGGCGGCGTCGTCGTGGATGCCGGCGTTGTTGACCACGATCTGGATCGCGCCGCCCGCCAGCAGGCGCTCGCAGGCGGCCTGCGCCGCCGCACGATCGGTGACGTCGAAGGCGATCGGCTCGGCGCTGCCGCCGTCGGCGACGATTCGCCCGGCGATCGCCTCGGCGGCGTCGAGCCGGGTGTTGGCATGAACGATGACGTGCGCGCCGTCGCGCGCCAGCCGCTCGGCGATCGCCTGGCCGATGCCGCCGCTGGCGCCGGTGACGAGGGCGCGGCGGCCGAGGGTGGGCTCGGTGCTCATGCGGCGAGGCCGAGGTCGAGGACCACGGCGAGGCGCCCGGACGCGATCTCGCGCCCTGCGTGCTCGACCCGAAAGGCGTAGAGGAGCCGTCCGGCATCGCCGGCCTGGCGCTCGGCGACGATGCGCAGCGCATCGTTCTCGGCGCCGGGCAGCTCGTCGAGCCGCCAGGCGCCGAGGCGCACCTCGCGCGCGCTCGCCAGGTAGCCCGGCGACGCCGCTCGGCCCGACGCCTGGGCCATCAGGCCGCCGTGCAGGGCCGCCGCCTGGGCCGCATATTCGATCGCCGTGCCGGCCATCAGGCCGCTTCGGCTGCGCAGGGGATGCGCCGGATCGCGGTGGCCGCCGGCGAGGCACTCGATCCGGTTCGCGTCCCAGGCGACCATGCGATCGAGCAGGCACATCGCGCCGCGGTGCGGCACCAGCGCCTCGATGCCGGCGTGGTCGAGCTCGGCCGGGCTCAGGATTCGCTCCGCGGCGGGCCGAGGGTGGCGACCAGCAGCACGTTCGCGAACGGCGTGCCCTCGGACATCGGCCGGTCGGACACCTGGAAGCCGAGGCCGACGAGATGGGCGATCCACGCCGAGACCGCCCGTCCGGACTGCGGCCGCGCCCGACTGCCGCGCAGCCGGAACACCAGGCGATCGACCCACTGGCTGGCGGCGAAGCGGTGCCGCGAGGCGGCATCGCCGACGCGCAGCAGCAGGGTGCCGCCGGCGCCGAGCGCGGCCCGGGCGCGGGCCAGCACCTCGTCCTGCTCGTCGCGCTCGACGTAGTGCAGCACGTCCAGGATGACGATGGTGTCGGCCGGAGGAAAGGCGACGCTGCGCATGTCGCCGCAGACGAACTCGGCACCGTTGCCGAGCGCGTTGCGGGCGCGGGCGACCTCGCGCGCGCTGAGCTCGATACCGGTGAGGCGCACGCCGCTCGGCGGCCGCGCCCAGCCGGCGGGCCAGCGGCCGCGCCGTGCCTCCTCTTCGGCGGCCTCGAGCAGGCTGGCGAGCAGGCCCTGGCCGCAGCCGATGTCGAGCACGCGCGCGCCCGGGGCGATCAGGCCGTGAATGAGGAGATGGCGAAAGACCGGATCCCAGCGCAGCTTGCCGCGGGCGAAGTTCAGGGCGAAGCGGCCCGCGGGCCGGTACGAGGCGCTGGCCCGCTCGACCAGCGCCGGCCACGCCGGGGCGGCGGCCGCGTGGCTCATTGCGTTGCCGCGGCGAGGCTGCCGGTCGCGTCTTCGCGCGGCTGGGGCAGGGCGTCCGCCAGGGTGGTCGGATGCAGGCCGGCTGCGCGCGCCTGCTCGAGCAATGCCGGCAGCACAGCGAGCACCACCGGCTGCCCGTCGGCGGTCCGCGCCGCATTGCCGTCGTGCAGCAGCAGGATGTCGCCGGGAGCCAGGCGGTCGCAGAGCCGCGCCAGCACGCCCGCCGGCTCGCGCCGCACCGTGTCGAAGCCGCGCCGGGTCCAGCTCACCAGTTCCAGGCCGAGCCGCTCCAGCACCGGTGCGAGGAAAGGGTTGCGCAGGCCGGCGGGGGCGCGGAACCAGCGAGGCGCGACGCCGGCGACTTCGCCGATGCGCGATTGCGCCGTGCCGATCTCGCGCGCCAGGCCGCGCGGCCCGAGCAGCGAGAAGGTGTACGCGTGGCGGTCGCTGTGGTTCTGCACGCTGTGCCCGCGGCGCACGATCTCGCGGCAGAGCGCAGGGTGCCGGGCCGCGGCCGAGGCGATGACGAAGAAGGTCGCGCGCGCCTTTTGCGCATCGAGCAGGTCGAGCACGGCCGGCGTGACCTCCGGATCGGGCCCGTCGTCGAGGGTGATCGCGATCTCCTGTCGCGCCGCCGCCGCCGCGGGCAGGCGGGTCCAGTTGCGGCCGAGCCAGCGCGAGCGTGGCCAGAGTCCGCCGCCGGTCAGCACCAGGTGGTTGGCGGCCACCGCGCCGAGGGCCCAGGGCCAGGCCGGCGGCGACAGCAGCACCGTGGCGCCGGCGGCGACGTGCACCGCGGCACTGGCCTTGACGTAGGCAGGCAGCGTCATGCGGCGATTTTCCCATGGCCCTCGGCAGGCCCTGGCCGGCCGAGGAAGCTCGCCGAGAACACCAGGCAGAGCAGGGCGCCGGGCGCGACCACCGCGCCGACCGCCTGCAGCACCGGGATCTGCGAGCTGGCGAGAAGAGCGAACGAGATCACGGTCGTCAGGTTGGCGAGCAGCAGCGAAGCGAGCGTGTCCTCGTCGACCTCTTGCACGCGGCGCAGGTGGTCGAAGAACAGCGCGTAGTTCGAGCCGATCGCCACCGTCAGCAGCAGCCCGACCAGGTGCAGGATGCCGAGCGCCGCGCCGCTCGCCGTCAGGGCGGCGAGGACGACGACGCTGGCGGCAGCGATCGGCAGCAGCACTTCGACCAGGCGGCGCGCCCCGCGCAGCGCCAGCGCCAGCAGCGCCACCACGGCGGCGGCGCCGAGCGCCGCCTGCCACTCGGCCTGGCGCAGGTAGCGGGCGTAGAGCGCGTCGAGCTCGGGCTTGATCGAGACCAGTTGTGCCCCTGGCACGCCGGCGATCGCGGTCCGGACCCGGCTGGCGTCGACGGTCCGGCCCGGCGCCGTCTGCAGGTTGAGCAAGGCGCGCCAGGGATGGCTCGCATCGCCGCGCAGCAGGAGCGCATCGACCGCGGTGGCGAGCGGCGTGCCTTCCAGCGCCTGGCGATCGAAGGGCGGGTCCTTGCGCGCGGCCTGGACGTCGTCGACGAAGGCGGCCAGGCGTGCCGCCGGCAACGGCCCGCCTTCGGTCGCTTCAGCCAGCCGCGTCGAGAGCGTGGCTGCGTCGGGCAGGGCGGCGAGGCGGGCGCGCTGCGTCGCCGGGCTCGGCAGGAAGCGCGCCGGAGAGGCGTAGCCCTGCAGCACTCCCTCCTTCACCAGGGCGTCGAGGCGGGTGCCGACGGCTTCGGCCGCCGCGAGCGCGCCGGCCTCGTCGGCCGCCGACACCGCCACCAGCGTGCCGGCATCGGGCGCGCCGACATCGGCGCGCAGGGCGGCGTCGCGCGCCAGGTCGATAGCATCGATCGGGCTCAGGTCCGAGAGCTGGCCGCGCCAGGGCGATGGCAACGCGACGAGCGCGAGCGTCGCGACCGAGGCGAGCGCGACGACACCCCCCTTCAATCGCGGCAGCGCCGCTGCGGCACGGCGCATCAGCCGGCCGAGCTGTCGGCGCAGGCCGGCGCCGGGTGCGCCGTCGGGCGCGATCAGCGGAAAGACGAAGCGCGTGGTCGCCGCCGCCGCCAGCAGACCGGCGAGCGAGAACACGCCGAGCTGGGCGAGGCCGGGGAAGCCGGCGAAGACGAGCGCGGCGAAGCCGATCAGGGAGGTGAGGAGGCCGAGCCGCACCGTCGGCCAGCTCTCGCGCAGCCAGCGTCCGGCGTGCGAGGCCTCGGCGCCCGGCGCCGTAGCGCTGCCCGGCGCGCGCGCCTGGATCAGGTAGTAGATCGCGTAGTCGACGGCTTCACCGATCAGGGTGGTGCCGAAGCCGAGCGTCATGCCGTGCACCTGGCCGAAGCCGAGCGAGACCGCGGCGATGCCCGCCAGCACGCCGGTCGCGACCGGCAGCAGGGCGACGACGAGGGCGCGCAGCGAGGCGAAGGCGAGCCAGAGGAGAACGACCATGATCGCCCCGCCCCAGACGGCG
>Ga0157376_10003990_pt1 | contig 10205 bp, 7 predicted proteins | sample M45metaG_FD_121801 | JGI IMG/M metagenome (GOLD analysis project Ga0157376, IMG submission 121801) | Miscanthus rhizosphere microbial communities from Kellogg Biological Station, Michigan, USA - M4-5 metaG | ecosystem: Host-associated > Plants > Roots > Rhizosphere > Soil | place: USA: Michigan... | reverse complement strand
TCGACGAAGCGCGGATTCTCCGACGAATCTCCCAGGGCCTCACGGATCTTGTTGATGGCGGTATTCAGATTGTGATCGACGTCGACGAAGGTGTCCGGCCACAGCCGCTTTTGCAGCTCTTCCCGAGTGACAACCAAGCCCGGTTTCTCCAGAAGGATCGCCAGCACTTGGAAGGGCTGGCCGCTTAGCTTCAGTCGCAGCCCTGCCTTGCGCAGTTCTTGCGCCTGAAGGTCAACTTCAAACGTCGCAAAGCGAATCACTTGGCTAGTGCCGACCTGGTCTGGCATCGTCTCGTTGACCCAATTGGCAAGAGTCTAGCACTGGCTCACGTATGCGCAACACCTGCCACAGCAGTCAAGACACTCAATAACGCCCGATTTGTCGTTAATCGGGATTTGACCGAGGTTATCGAAAATATTTCCACTACATGAACACCAAGATGCGATTGAATCTGACACTGGAGGGGGTTGCAGTACGTCAAAATAATTGAGCAGTGAATAGGCCATGGACGGTTCGAACACAAGGAGGAACCATGTTCCATCGAAACACGCAGGGGGTGTTGCGAGCGACGTTTGCAGTGATGGTGGCGATGTGTGGAATGGCTGTGAATGCCGGGACACAGAATGTGGACAAACCCGCAGCGGCAACAGCTCCGATGCCGACTGCGATACAAATGGCGAAACGAGTGTTCCTTGGAAATGCAGGTGGTGACGGCATGTCGATTTCGATTTTCCGCAGGTCTGGCGATGTGAATCAGCCGTATAACTGGTTTTATCTGGCAATGAAAAACTGGGGCCGCTACGAGCTTGTTGGAAGTCCGGCAGATGCGGACTTAGTTTTTGAAATCAGTTTTGCAGCGCCCTTGGTCGGAGCGGACAAGCTCTCAACGTTTGCGCCATATCTGCGACTAGAGATTTTAGATGCAAAGACGCACTTCCTGCTGTGGACTATCATTGAGCCTGTGGACGGAGCCTATCGAAAGGCAAGATGGGACAGCAACTTCAATACTGGTGTGACAAACCTTGTGAGCGGTTTGAAGAACATAGCAGGGGAAACACATGTTGCCAGCATGTAGGAACGCTTCTTCGCAGTAAAACACTTTGTGCCGGACAGCCGCATGAGAATGTGACCGGTTGGCCGGTTGGCCGAATCACTTGGATGTTTGGTTTGAATGTATAGGTCAAGGGAGGAGCGCTTGGTGTACAAAAGCTGAACTCAGTGGACGCTGATTCAGAGACACCAAGGAGGCTCCCAATGCAACCTATGTATTACATCGGGCTGGATGGTTCGCAAGCGGAAGATCAGCTACTGCGTCAAAGACGTCAGTGGCAAGATCTAGACTTAGCACAAGCCACGAACGCATTTTTAGGGAGATCATCGGGTCGCGCCTCGGCAACGCGGATGGCCAACGGCACTAAATCACTCCACCGGCCCGAGTACCAATACGCCCGTTCTAGCTTGTCGGCAGCCCAATAATGATCAGGATAGAGGCGAAGCAAGGCGTGGTAGGCATCAATCATTCGGGGGGATTTTTGTTCGCCGTAGTAAGCGCGCTCTCCACAATCTGTTCAGATTTGGAGTCCCAGTACAGCTTTTTGCCCGACCAATACGATTTTGCCGCCATCATGCACGCCACGGAATGTGAAAATCCATGTTCAACGGTAGCATTTGGTTGTTGGCGCGAACGGAGGCAATCCAGCCAGTTGGTCATATGAGATAGATCCTCGTCGCCGATTCCCATGGGTGGGAGCGCACTATCTCCCGGCAGGAGTATATCTTTGACGACTCTCTTCTGGTCAATGTTAAAGTCCTCTTCGTGATTCCCCTTTTCCTCGACAAACTGCCAGCGTGGACTGCCTTCTCCACCAGTGTTAGAGAGCGTGCCATTCTTTCCCATGATGCGCGTATAGCTTGGCGCATCATTGCCGAAGCTGGTTGCATAGCTCACGAGGAAGCCTTTGGGGTATTTAAGCAAAACTTGAAATGTGTCGGGATTCTCCCGGCCGTCCTGCCAGGCAAAGACGCCACCATGGGCCACAACAGATTCTGGAAACGATTCGTCCATGAAATAGTGGCACAAATCAATTCCGTGGCTCATCCACTGATCGGCAATACCACTGGAGAAATCCTTGTACAGGCGATACTCGAAATAGAGTTGCGGATCAAAAGGACGAGCGGGTTTGTTCATCAGCCATGCATGCCAATCCGTGTCCTGCTCACGCAGTTTTTTCACTTCGGGGCGGCCTCGCCAGCGGGGTCCATGGTAATTCCAGACGATTTCATATTTTGAGATTTGTCCTAGCGCACCAGTAAGAATCTGGCTGCGCGCCGCGACTTGGTAAGGTTCGCTGCGATGTTGTGTGCCGACTTGGACAATCCGCTTGCTTGCACGGACGGCGTCCCGGGCAACCTTGACCTCAGCAAGAACATTGCCCATGGGCTTTTCGCAATAAGCATCCTTGCCCGCTTCGACCGTCATATTAAGCAACAGCGAGTGAGAATGTTCCGGAGTAGAGATTAGGACGGCGTCGATGTCTTCGAGACGGAACAACTCATCAGCATGACGAGCCGAGCGTGGTGCCCTCCCATAGTATTTTTTATTCGCAGCGACAGCTCGATCGAGATTTCCAGTCCACAGATCGCAGACGGCGGTCATTTCTACATTCTTCGAATCGCTTAGTTGCGCCACCATGGCGTCCAGCTCCGAACCGCGATTGCCAATTCCGATATGCCCGAGCGAGATGCGATTATTCGCGCCGACAATCCGGTTGTAGGACAAAGCGGTCGAATTGACTGCAGCCGTTCCAGCGGCGAGCATCGCTCCCTTTTGCAGGAATTCCCTTCTATTTACTTTGCGTTCCGGTGGTTTCATTTCATTGCTCCTTGCTAGAAATCCCTTCCTGGCGATGCACAGTTTACAAGGGACGCACCAGTCCTCGCGCTGTCGCTCGCGTGTTGCGAACCAACAGCAACACAAGAATCATTCCCACAAATGGAACCAATCCTGCCGTGATAACGATGGAATCGAACGAATGCGTGGAGCGCGATTGGAGAGAATCGGAAAAATGGCCGATCAATTTGAAGGCAACGATTGTTCCTATCCCTGCTCCCGTCCCGCTTAGACCACTCACAGAGGCTACGGACTCGCTGGTATACAAATCAGACGGCAAAACATTTGCGATTGTGGAAAAGGCCGCGTAGCTAAATGTCGCCAGCGCAAAGAGCAGTGTGATGACCGCCAGGTTTACAGTAAAAATCGTTGGGATGAGCAGCATCACACCGAATCCGCCGAAGACAACCACCGCCTTCCGGGCCGCACCCAGCGACCAGCCTCGCTTGATTAGGAATCCAGAGGCTGCTCCTCCAAAAAAATTGCCGAGATCCGCGGCGATGAAAGGGACCCAGATCGCAATCAAGCCGGACTTTAGCGAAATTCCTTTGGCCACCAGGTAAATCGGAAACCAGTCTGTGACAAAGAACCAGACTGGGTCCGTCAGAGCCTTCGCCAGGATCGTTCCCCATGTTTGCGGCAACTTCAGCAAATCCTTCCAGCGAGGACGCGCGCCCCCTTGAGCATCAGCGCTGGCAACATTTTCCGACAAGATCAATTCGCGCTCGCCGGGTGTGATGCGTGGGTGATCCTGAGGCAGAAAGTAGGACCGTCGCCAAACAAACAGCCAAACAAAGCCTAGCAATCCAGGAATTACAAAAGCAGGTCTCCATCCCCAGCGAAAATAAATCGGAAATATCAGAAAAGGAGCGATGGCCCCGCCGATGGATGATCCGCTGTCAAATAGGGCCGCCGCCAGCGCGCGGTCGCGCTTGGGAAACCACTCGGATACGGCTTTCGTGGCCCCGGGCCAATTTGCGGACTCACCCGCACCGAGAAGGAAGCGAATGATCGCAAAGCTGAAGAAACCTCGCGCGAAGGAAGTGCAGATCGAGGCGATGGAATACCAGATGACAGATAGAGTCAGGCCGCGGCGAGTGCCGATAGAATCGATGAATCGTCCACAAATCGTCTGGCCAAACGAATAGGCGAGCCGAAATGCGATCAGAAGATTCGCGTAGTCGGTATTGGTCCAGTGAAAATCGTGTTTAAGGTACGGGGCAAGAAGGGAGAGCGTTTGGCGGTCAATATAATTGATGACTGTCGAAGCGAACAGCAAGCCACCAATCCACCAACGGAGATTAGGAATTTTTTGTGCTTGGAATGAAACGCTCCCTGGCGTGGATGCCATACGGAATAGATCGCCTCGCTATCCCACTACAATCACAATCCAGCATTTGAAGTCTATGGCTACAAAGAACGGTTGGCCGCTTGGCTCAGAAGCGAGGCGGATTCCGTGTCGAGATAAATGGTAGTGTTCGGATGGGTTCGCAGTATGGAAGCGGGCGCCATCGGGCTTATTTCGGCTTCCATGCAAGATTTGACCGCTTGCGCCTTGCGCGCGTCTGGTACGATCGCAATGATTTCCTCTGCCTTCAAAATTTGCCGGACAGACATGGAAATCGCGCGCGCAGGGACATCCGTGATGGCTGAAAACCAACCTTCCTTCATTTGTTGTCCGCGGCAAGCCTCATCGAGCTCAACGACAAGATAAGGCTCTTCCGTCTCGAAATTTGCAGGTGGATCGTTGAAAGCTAAGTGGCCATTTTCGCCGATTCCCACGAACGCGAGATTCACTGGATGAGATCTCAATTCGCCACCCACTTGTTGAATTACTTCCCGCGGATCCCGTTCACCGTCGAGCAAATGGTAATGTGTGATGCCCGTCTTGTGAATGAGGCGCTCAAGTAGATACTTGCGAAAGCTTGCTGGGTGAGTGACTGGCAATCCGATGTACTCATCCAAATGGAACATTTCCACTCGTTGCCAGTCAATGCCCGGAGTACTGGTGAGGACTTCCAAGAAATCGAACTGCGACGCTCCGGTAGCGGCAATGAGACGAGCCGAACTACGGTTAGTGAGAATTCTGCTAAGCGATTGCGCGGCGTGCCTTGCGGCAGCCTCCCCAACTGCAAGCTTGCTTGGCGATACATTTACTTCCACGTTCCAACTCCTGTTCCTGTTGCCACTCTCACAGAAAATCGCGGCGCCAGTCGTTTTAATAAAGGGAGCACAGAATTCAAACTAGCTTTCAACCTCCACACGCTTCCCCAATCGGCAAGCTTCGTAGTGCGGCGCGTGCCTGGGTCTTCAGAGATGTTCGCGCCGCCGATCAGTCCGAGGTGAATGGTCATGGAATTGAGCGCGGCTTTTCCCTGAACCTAAGACTGAGCCGCTCGCCCTAGATTTTCTTTGTCGGTCGGTGGTTCAGGAGTGGACAGTCACTAGCATGCCATGCCCGATCTCCATTCCACTTTGGCGAAAGGACCAGAATAGTTCGTGCGCCCATCGCACTACGGCCCGCCTTTAAGCCAATTTGCGGCTACAGTCTGGGAAACATTAATGATATTTGGCTCAGGCTGGCACTGCGCGCTGTTCTAGGCCGAACCATAAACCCTTGGAACCAGAAGCCAAGTTGCGCTGGGGACGCCAAGCAACCGACTATGATGCTAGTGGCGAGGGTGTCGCGAAGAATACTATTATTTTCTGATATGGTCAATGAAATTTCACATTTATCAGAAAAATTCTCCCAAAATCGCCCTCAGATTCTATTGGACACGTTTCCAATTCTAGGATATTGATATCGGCATGGACGCCTCGAAGACGAGACTTCAGGATGTAGCTCGCCTAGCCAAGGTGAGTTCAGCCACAGTTTCCCGGGTTGCGAACGGCAATCCACAGGTAGATTCGCGTATCCAGTCAACGGTCTACGCTGCAGCCAGGAAACTGGGAATCGACCTAACCACCTATCGAAAGAATCGGACGATTGCATTCGTTCTCGGGAATCGCGACACGGTCAATGAGTTTCAATCCAAGATACTGCTTGGAGCTGAGAGTTTTTGTGCGCAGCATGATTGGGATCTCCAATTCGTCTCCTTTCGCTGCGATCTCAACGCTCCCCCTGCCAATTTGCGCCTACCGCGCGCGCTGACCAGGACGAATCGGCCGGGGGGGGTGATTCTAAGCGGAACACATTCGGCCAGTATTTTTTCAATCCTTCGAGAAAAGCGAATTCCGTTTTCCGTAGTGGGAAATAACATTGTCGGAGAGTGGCGGCCAGAAGAGTGCGATTGTGTGTCCACAGATGACGTCCGCGGATCCTCGGAAATTACGAGGTATTTGATTTCTCAAGGCCACGCAATGATCTGGTTTATCGGAAACCTCCGCCTTCCGTGGTTTGCGCGTTGCGCGAATGGATACGTCGAAGCCATGAAAGAGGCAGGGCTTGAGCCGCATTTCAGCGAGATACACTCGGAAGACCGGGAACTGGGATATCTCGCAGTGAAGTCGTTGCTGGCAAATGGCGAACGGCCGACGGCACTTTTTGTTGGAACGGATCAGGCTGCCTCGGGCGTTTATCAGGCGCTACAGGAATCAGGCATGCGAATCCCCGATGATATAAGTGTTGCCGGGTTCAATGACACCATGGGTGATGTGTTGCACCCAGGATTAACCACGGTACGAGAATTTCCAAAAGAACTGGGCGCGCACCTGGCGGAATTTACTTTGCGGAGGCTCCAGGAGCCGGAACTGCCTCCGCAACAACTGGTCATGCCCACCGAACTGATACGGCGAGAAAGTGTGCGGCGTATTCCGCCCAATCCAGTTCTTTCCGCCCCAGTGCAAGCTAGTGTTTCCTAATGGCTAATCACCTGCGCCAGCCTTTTCTGGAAGGACTGGCGCAAACCAAAAGAGCGGAAAAAATGAGCACGGAAATGACGCGGAGAGAATTTTCGGCCGCGCTTGTGGGGGTTCTCGCGTTTTCCGGCAATCTCCTGTTTGCGACTGACGAATTACGGGCTCGACCCAGCCTTCTTCTACTCCCAATCGATCCCTTCAGCGGCCTGGATGTTTTGCGGGCAAGGTTCAAATCGGGTCTCCGTCCATCAGATGATCTGGCCGGCTGGGCGCTTACCTGGCAGCTCACGAAAGAAGATGCATTTGCCCTGCGCGCTATCGATGCGCTGCGTGGAGCACTTCCCATCAAAGAAGGATCCTCGCGCTCCTGGATGAAATATGTCGCCTTGGCACTGGCGTTTGATTGGCTCTACGAACACCCGGCATTCGAAAAGAGCCTCAAAGACAAAATCGCCGGCGAATTACTCGATGGGGCAGAAAGCCTCCTCGGAGGGCCCGATCTCAGGATTCCCGAGCAGAGTTCCTATCACAATTACGTGTTGCGTTATTTGGCCATCGTTGGCTTTGCCATCGCCGCGGCCAGGACCCATGCGCAAACCGCCGAGCGTTCTCACGACCTGGGACTACGGGCAGAACGAGCGTTTGAAAACATACTTGAGCTGACACAGCTGGTGACGCCGGAAGGCAGTTACCACGAATCGATGGACTATTTTCGAATTACGCTTGCGCCTTTGGCGCTGCTTTCAGAGCTCCAGCGCACAACCACTGGAGTTGATCCTGCGCGGCGGTATACCGTATTGCAAAACCTCGGCAACACGTATCTGTACAAATTGCTTCCGGATGGAACGCCATCGCGCGAAGGCGATAACGAGTATCCGATTCTGGACGACAAGGACACCGCGGTGCTGGGCTACGCCGTGCACCGCTTCAAGGATCCCTACAGCGCATGGATTCTGCGCCAGAGCGGATTCGCATCCAGGAACTGGGTTCTTCGAGTGCTGGAATTTCTTTGGAACGATCCGAGTGTCGTTCCGCGCAATCCGGCTTTAGCGACAGCCCTTGAGCTGCCACGGCAGAAGTTCTTCCCGGGCGTCGACCATCTGGTGATGCGCAGCGGTTGGGAAGCCGGCTCGACGTGGATTGAATTCGATTGCGGGCCTTACTTTTCGAAGCACCAGCATCTGAGCCAGAATCATTTCTCTATCTATCATCGGGGACATCTCTCAATTGACAGCGGAGCGGACTACACGGACACAGAGAGTCCTCATTATCTGAACTACTACCGGCGCACCATTGCCCATAACACAATCCTGGTTTACGACCCACAAGAGCGCTTCTTCTGGTCGGACAACAAATGGGAAGCCGCCAACGATGGCGGGCAGCGTATGGATTCTTCGCGATTCTGGAATACCGTACGCAGCCTGGAGGATTGGCACCGGATGCAGGAACTCTGGGAACTTGGCAGCATGCGCGTGGTGGATTACCAGCCCGGAGCGTATCACTATGCGCTTGGCGATGCCACGCGTGCATATTCACCGAAGAAAATGAAGCGATTTACGCGCGAACTGCTCTACATCGAGGAATCGGATACGCTGTTCGTTTTCGATCGGGTCATCAGCAGCGACCCGATATTGCGCAAGACCTGGCTGCTACACGGGGTGAGCGAGCCTGTTTTTACTGAACCGGGAACGGTCGGGGCAAACGGAGAAACCGATTTTGCAAACGCGAAAGAATTCTTGTTCCAGAACGGCGACGGCGAGATGAAGGTCCATTGCTTGTTGCCTCTCAATCGAACGGTCAAGAAACGCGGAGGGCCGGGATATGAATTTTGGACGCCTGGCGACGCGCACGGCGGGGACTGGGGCAGCGGGCAAAATTGGCCGCTCGAACCCGCCGAAGGCGGTCCCCTTCCTGCTGATCGAAAGGAACGAAAGATGTGGAAGGAATTTTGGGGGGACGATTTCGAGCACATCAATCGTTCGAACCGAAAAAACGTGGTGAGCGGCAGCTGGCGCGTGGAGATTTCTCCCCAGGAGCCTTCGCGAGAGGATCTGTTTCTGCAGCTGATCGAGATTGCGGACCGCGGCAGCTTGCCCAGGCAACGTGTGGAATTGCTGCAAGGTCACAATGTCTCTGGAGCAGCAGTTGAGTCAGGCACCGCGGCTCTGTTTAATTCGACCGACAGCGCTTTGAGCGAAGCCGAAGTGACCATCCCCGAGATTGCCTGCAAGAATCTGATCGCGCTGGGACTCATCGAAAACGCCCTGTATGAAGTGAACTTCATCGGACCCAACGTGATGACACCAAAATCCGCAGCATTGCCCGGGATCGAAGTACAAACGCAGTATGCGCGCTCGAACGACAAAGGCGTGCTGACCATTTCGTTAAACGGGCTACGCAGCGTTCGCTTGCGATTGCATCACGACTAGCCGGGACGGCCCTACCGACGGGCATTGACGACTGCCCTGCAAAAAGGGCAGCCTCGCCTGCCCTTTTTCCTCGCGACCGGGCAACCACCGGGGGAATCTAGAAGGTAATGCGAAGCCGCAAACGAACCGTACGGCGGCTGTCGACACCCTCTTGTGTGTAACTGTTCAGGAGCTTCCCGAAGAAATCTGTGTTGCGAATGAGGTCGCTCTCGACGAGCGGAAGCAGATGACCGGTGTTTGGATCAACGCGAATATTGAATTCACCCACCTCGGCAAAGGCGCCGCCTCCGCCTCCGTCATCTTGATTCGGAGAAAAGAGCGGGTGGTTGAAGAGGTTGTCCACATCGGCGCCAATTTGCGCCGTTACGCGTTCGCCAAAATGAAAATCCTTGTGGATACCCAGGTTCACTCCCCAGGTTCCAGGACCCCACAACAGGTTGCGCTTGGCATTTGCCGGATTGGAAAAGACATCCGCGCCAACCGAGGGAGGACCAAAGGCCATAATGTTCCAAATGCTGTCTCCCGTCTTCTTGTTGAAGCCGCTGCTCGCGATGGTTGGACGAAAAGTCGGTTCATTCCCAAAATCTCCGACGGCATCAACCGAAGAGATACCGATGTTGCCGGGTTCAATCGGGTTGCAATCATCGCAAATCCAGAAGGGAGTGAAGCCGGTGCCGGACTTGGCGAACATATTGAATGTGGTTGACCAGCCGCCAACGATAGCGTCTTCCCAGGTCTTCATGGAGGCGCCATACTGCCGCCTCTTGCCAACCGGCAAATCATAGACACCGTAGGCCACCAGACGGTGCTTGGAGGTATATCCGTCGATGCCATAGTCGGCGTCGGGCTTGAAAGGGTTGTAAGCGATGCCACCAAGACTGGAGTTGCCGGTGTCAAGAGCAGTCGATTTTTGGTCCAGATAGGTGTAGGCGACGTTCAGCAGGAGTCCGTGCGCGTAGTGATGTTCGAATTGCGTCTGGAAGGCATTGGATTGAGCGTGGCCAAAGTTACCGTAGCTGAGCACGAAG
>Ga0157376_10003989_pt1 | contig 10205 bp, 9 predicted proteins | sample M45metaG_FD_121801 | JGI IMG/M metagenome (GOLD analysis project Ga0157376, IMG submission 121801) | Miscanthus rhizosphere microbial communities from Kellogg Biological Station, Michigan, USA - M4-5 metaG | ecosystem: Host-associated > Plants > Roots > Rhizosphere > Soil | place: USA: Michigan... | reverse complement strand
GGCGGAACCGAAGGTACGCACGTAGCTCGTGGAGCCGGAGATGATCTGGTACATGTACACCACGTTGGCGCTGTAGTCCCCGAAGAAGAAGTAGTCGTTGTCCGCCGTGACTTGGAACGGAAAATTGAAGCCACTGAGGGAACTCTCGAAATGGAAGCTGCGATAACCGCCCGACACCGACCCCACGGAGTCCGCCCCGTTCGGCGCAGGCACGACAGGTCCGGGCAGCGCATTCGCCACGTCGACACCGCTGCCACGGGGATACGGTACTCCATCGCCCATAGCCGGCGCCGACCAGATCGAAACGACGCACGCAGCGAGCAGCGTGTAGCCAAACCGGTATGTGAACGACATGATCCCCCTCCCCTTTGCGAGCATGGAGGTTGAGAGTGTGCTTGATCGCGTGCAATTTGTGTGAGGAATTCGGCGATGATTTTCCACTTGTGCGACACCTGAATCAGGTAATTCATTTCAGGCGTGGTTGAGCCCGCCTTGGTCCAGGCAGGTGACGTGCAGAGACGTTGACTTATCGTAGACGGGTTCCGGCGTATTGTGCTTGCCCAAAGGACCGTCTCCGCCCGCTGCAGGGAGCAGGAAATGAGCAGTTCTTCGACATGGATCCTCGTCGCAGACGAAGCGCATGCGCGCCTGTTCGTTACGGATTCACCCGACGGTGCGCTCAATGAATTTGCGTCCTTCGTCAACGAAGATTCCACTTCGCGCGGTGGCGGCGTGGCCGTTGGTCCCTCGACGGCCGCACACGCGGGCATCGGCTCGAAGCGACGCACCATGTTGCGGCCGAAGCATACGGAGCGGTTCTCGCGACGGTTGAAGGACGCGCTGGAACGCGGTCGAATCGATCATCGCTACGCGCGCCTCGTGCTCATCGCGCCGCCCCGATTCCTCAGCGCGCTCCACGTCAGTTTGACGAAGCCATTGCGCGAGAGCGTGGTCGCAGAGGTCAAGCGCAACCTGACGGCTTTGCCTGCGCGCGACATTCGCTCTCACCTGCCCCGTCGCCTCCTTGGCGGTGGCACGGGTTCCCTGTAGATCAGGACGATCGAGGCAGGCGTCGCAATGGCGTCAGTCGGCGGGATCGCCAAAAACGGCGATCCTCTGGCGCTCTCCGCCAGGCCTGCAGCGAACGACGATGGTGTACAGGCTTGCCTCCTCCGCCGCCTCTTTTGCGGCAGTCTTGGCGTATTCGATCGCATCGATCTGCGAACGCAGCGTGCCGAGGACATGCCGGTCGACAATGATCTGCCACCCGTCGCGTGACGCGTCGGGTGCCCACACTTCAAATGCAATATCCGGATTTCCGCTCATGCGGACGGAAATGGGGATGATGTCGCCGTAAATCAATGATTTCAGGTGTCAATTAAACGTCGCCGTCCGGATTCCGGGCTGGTTGCCACGTCTGCGCGACGTATCATCGGGTAGTGAGTTCGCGCCTGGTTGCGGCCAGCAAATCGGCATCGACTTCCCCGGTGCGGCTGCTGTGCGCAACGATGCGGCCATCCTTGTCGAGCAGGCTGATCACGGTGGAATGATTGAAATCGCCTTTTTCGATCGCGCGGTATTGCACGCCAAGTACGGCTGCAAGCTTGCGCACGCTCTCGGCGTCGGTACGGTCGAGCGACCAGCGTGGAAGGTCCAGATGGCGCTCCTCGGCGACGGCCTTGAGCGCCTGCGGCGTATCGTGCTCGGGATCGAAACTCACGAGCACCACGCGCAGGCGTGCACGTTCGTCAGGTGCAAGTGCCTTGTCGACACTGCGCATGCTGTCGACGATGAGCGGGCAAACATACTTGCACGACGTGTAGAACATCGCGATCAGTACCGGCGAGCCGCGCAGTTCGGCCAACTTCGATGCGCGCGCATCCTGGTTGGTCAGTGGAATGTCGAGTTGATATACGGAATCGCCGGGCAGCGTGCCGCCGGGCAAAGCCGGCGCCGCCATCGCCGCGTCGCCGAGCGCAAGCGTGGCGATCATCAGCACAATTGTTCCAAGTCGCTTCATGTTCCATCTCCAGTGGCGTTCCGCGCACAGCGGAAGCCGAGGTTTGCGGTCGTATCGGCCGCCTTGAGCGAAGACAACAGCGCGATGCGCATCAGGATCGCGTAGTTCTCGCGATCCTGAGTCGACAGGGCGCCGGCGCCACAGAATTTCAACAGGTCGGGGTCACCCTGATTGCGGTTGTCGCCGGAGATCATGAGGCTGGCGTAGTCGCCGACCCATTCCCAGATCAGGCCATGCACGTCGTGCGCGCCGTAGAAGTTCTTCGGCGAGCTGCCGACATCCGGCAAAGCTGTTGTCGACGGCCGCGCATACCAGTCGAGTATGCGTTCGCGCCAGGCTGCGTCGGCGCGCGCGTCGGCGTGCGATTCGTCGGCGGCGGCCGCATATTCGAATTCGTACCAGGCCGGCAGGCGTGCGTGCTCGCTCTCGCAGAATGCTTCGGCAGCAAACCAGCTCACGCGCGTCACCGGCTGATCGCGCCCGGCTGCACCGAGGTTCGAAGGCCCGCCCCACTGCGCAAGATACTGGCTGTCGGCAAACAGCGATGCGATGCGGCCGCGATCCCATTGCGGATTTGCACGCACGAACTGGAGGAACTCGGCGTTCGTGACCGGCAACATGCGCAGATGAAACGGAGCGACGACTGCAAGCGCGGCTTTGCCATCCGGCGGCAACACCGAGGCGAAGCTGCCGCCGGGGATTGCTACATAGTCAGCCGCTCCCGCTGGCAGCGCGAGTGCTGCCAGGCAAAGCGCGGCTACCATGGCGCGAATCATGGACTCAGTGCTCCGACTTCGACGTGGCGGCTGCGGGTGCCGCACGAACCTGTGTCACGTCCTGCGCGCTGATCCGGCCGCCCGGATTGCCCCAACTGTTGAGCACGTAGGTCAGGATGTTGGCGACCTCGTCGTCGTTGAGCTGGTTCATCGGCGGCATGACTGAATTGAATTCGCTGCCGTTCACCGTGACCTTGCCGGTCAATCCGTGCAGCAGGATACCGATTGCGCGTTTCGGATCGGCGGCGAGATAGTCGGATTTCGCCAGCGGCGGGAAAACATTCGGCAGGCCCTGCCCTGTGGCCTGGTGACAGACCGAACAGGTGCCCGTGAACAGCGCCTCGCCAGCCTTGACCTGCTCCTGGAGCGTCAGGTTGCCGCTCTGCGCGGCTTTCGTTGCCGCGGTAACCGCCTCGAGGTTCGGGCCCGAACGGTCGCCCAGATACACCGAGTCTACTTCCTTGCCGGAGTAGACGAGCTTGTCTTCGGGACCGTCGACCTTGAGGATCGCGAGCGCTCCCTTGTTGAACGCGCGGAAGATCGAATGATCGACGAGCACGTAACTGCCGGGAACGTCGGTATGAAACTCGACCATGACCGCGCCGCCGGCCGGAATCAGCGTCGTCTGCACGTTCTCCTGCTCATGCGTGCCGCCTTCGTAACGCACCTTGTCGAATATCTCGCCGATGACATGGAAGCTCGATACGAGGTTCGGCCCGCCGTTGCCGACGAACATGCGGATGGTCTCGTGCGTCTTCGCGGCCATCGCCTTGTCGCCGGTCAGCGAACCCTCGGCACCGTTGAACACGACATAGGTCGGCTTTTCCGCGATCGCGTTTTCCATGTCGAACGGCTGATGGCCTTTCTCGCGATATTTTCCCGTTGTATAAAAATCACCCTGCATCACGTAGTACTCATGATCGACCGGCGAGAACCCTTCCGGCGGCTCCACCAGCAGCAGGCCATACATGCCGTTGCCGACATGCATGCCGACCGGCGCCGTCGCGCAGTGGTACACGTACAAGCCCTGGTTCAGCGCCTTGAACGTGAACTGCGATTCGTGGCCCGGCGCAGTGAAGCTCGATGCGGCGCCGCCGCCCGGACCGGTCACGCCGTGCAGGTCGATGTTGTGCGGCATCTTGTTGTTCGGATCATTTTTGAGATGAAACTCGACCGTGTCGCCCTGGCGGATGCGGATGAAACTGCCGGGAACCGTTCCGCCGAAGGTCCAGAACGTGTAGGTCACGCCCTCGGAGATCGGCATCTCCTTTTCGACGACGCCAAGTTCGACGATGACCTTGGCCGGATAGTTGCGGTTGACCGGAGGCGGTACGTTCGGCGGGCTGGTCAGCACGGCGTGAATCGGTTCGCCCTGCGGCGGCCCGAAGTCGCCACGAGCGGAACTGGCCGCCGCAGCCGCGGCCGGAGCGACAGCCGCCTTGGTGGTAGCTGGAGTCCCGCCGGCACTTCCTGTCGCCGTCAGTGCCAGGAAAATTGCCAACATCGCTGTCGAATTCTTCATGCCCGCTCTCCGTCTGGTCAGCCTATTGTTCGAACTGAAGTGTGGCGGCATGCAATGCAAGGCGCCCTGATCCAAATCAAGCGGAAATCAGTATTGCGGGCCGCAGTTATTCGCTGCTTGCGGCTTGGACCGTGTCCGTCAATGGCCACGCAAGAACAGAGCCGCTGCGCAACCGGCCCGCGGTCCCGTCCTCCACCGTCGCGTGCCGGCAGCGCGTGAATCTGGACGCTTGCGTGCCCTCGGTGCATGATGCAGACACCTTCGATCATCTTACGCGCAATGTCGGCAGACACGATCGCTGGCACGTCCGGCAGCAGACGTCCCCGTTTGCTGGTCGTCGAGGACGACCAGGACATCGCAGATATCATCAAGCGCTACTTCTCGGCGCAAGGGTTCGACGTGGCTTTCGCTGCCGATGGCGTGGCGATGCGCCGAGTGATCGGCGCCCAGGAAATAGACGTCGTGTTGCTCGATCTGGGACTGCCGGGCGAGGACGGCTTCTCGCTGACGCGTTTTCTGCGCGAGAGCTGGAAAGGCGCACTGATCATCGTCACGGGGCGTGGTGATTCGATAGACCGCGTCGTGGGCCTCGAACTGGGCGCCGACGACTACGTGACCAAACCATTCGACCTGCGCGAACTCCTGGCGCGGGTCCGCAGCGTGCTGCGACGTTCGTCTGAAGCGCCAGCACGCGCGGTCGCCCACAGGCGCGAGGTCGTGCGTTTCGGCGGTTTTCGCCTGGACGCCGATTCCCGTGAACTGACCGATCCGGCTGGCAGGATTATTCCCTTGACCACCGGCGAGTTCGAACTGCTCGGCGCATTCGTCGCAAACGCGAACCGCGTGTTGTCCCGCGACGATCTGATGAACCGGATTCATGGTCGCGACGCCGGACCTTTCGATCGAGCCATCGACGTGCAGATCGGAAGGCTGCGCCGCAAGATGGAAACCGATCCGGCGCAGCCCGCGCTGATCAAATCGGTGCGTGGCGCGGGCTACATCTTCACCGGACGTATCGAGCAGGGTTAGCGCCTGTGAACGATCGAGCCACCTTGCATCCAGCCGCGCTCCAGGCTCTGTTCGAGTTGGCGCCGGATGCAATGATCGTTACCGACGCAAGAGGCCGCATCGTCCTCGCCAATCCGCAGGCCGAGCACCTGTTCGGCTATACGGCAACCCAGTTGCGCGCGCTGTCCGTGGAAGCGTTGGTGCCCGAACGCGTGCGCGGCGTCCACCATCAGCATCGGCAACATTTCATCGCCCACCCGCGCCTGCGGCCGATGGGCAGCGGCCAGGAACTCGCCGGCCTGCGCGCCGACGGCACACTGTTTCCGGTCGAGATCGCGCTGAGTCCCATCCAGACCGAAGATGGTGACTTCTATGTTGCCTCGGTGCGTGACATCTCGGAGTCGCACCGCACCCGGCAGGCACTGGAGCGCGCGCGCTACGATGCAATCGTGGCCGACATTGGCCGGCTGATGCTCGAGTCGGCAAACCAGGATGTGGCCTTCGACACGGTCCTCGGACGGATTGCGCACGAACTCGGAATCGCTGCCGTCGCGATCGTGTCGAGCCACCCGCAAGTCGCTTCGCTTCGCGTTAGATCGGCTGTCGGCCTGACAGCCGAGTTGCAGGAATTATTGCCCGAACTGTTGCCGCCGGAATTTTTCGCCACAGCGTCCACGATCCACGCAAGCGCTCCGGTTGATGCAACAACCGAACACGTACGCGCCGCGCTCGCTCGCGCCGGCTACGGCGATTTCGTCGCGGCACCGCTGTTCGACCGGGCGCAGCCGATGGGCTCTTTGATCGCCGTCGCGCGCGACCCGGATCTGTTCGACAACGTCAAGATTCACTTCCTGCAGTCGGTGGCTCACCTGCTCGCCGTCACGATGCAGCGCTACCGTACCGAAGAGCAGCTTGCGCATGCCCAGCGGCTCGAAGCCGTCGGCCAGTTGACCGGTGGCGTGGCGCATGATTTCAACAACATGTTGACCGTGATGTCCGGCAATCTGCAGTTGCTAGAGACCGAACTAGCCGGCCGTCCCGAGTGCCAGGAAATTCTCGGCAGCGCCCTGCGCGCGGTCGGGCGCGGCGCCGGGCTGACGCGCAAGCTGCTAGCCTTCGCCCGCCGCCAGCGCCTGCACCCGCAACCGATCGATCCGCGCAGCCTGCTCGATGAACTCAGCCCGATCCTGACGCGCACGCTCGGTGAGCCGATCAGCGTCAGCGTCGATTGCGAAGCCGAAACGCCCCATGTGTTCGTCGACCCCGGCGAACTCGATACGGCAATACTGAATCTGGCGTTGAATGCGCGCGACGCGATGCCGCGTGGCGGCATGCTTCATCTGGCCGCGCGCGAACACGTCATCACGAGCGCCGAAAGCACAACCGATCTCGCGTCCGGCAGCTACGTCGTCATCAGCGTGCGCGACACCGGATTCGGCATGCCCCCGGAAGTCCTGGCACGCGCATTCGAGCCGTTCTTCACGACCAAGGAAAGCGGCCGCGGCAGCGGCCTCGGCCTGAGCATGGTGTACGGGTTCGTCAAGCAGTCGGGCGGGCATCTGGTTGCTGATAGCCGCCTGGGTTACGGCACTCGGATCGATTTGTACTTGCCGGCGGCGCGATCGAAGGAATCAGCGCGGGAGGAAGCCTTGCAGGTGCTCTCGTCCGGCGGCAAGGAAACCGTGCTCGTCGTCGAGGACGAAGCCGAAGTGCGTTCGATCGCAGTGGCTTTCCTGAAATCGCTCGGTTACTCGACCTGCGAGGCGCCCGATGCAGAGTTCGGGTTGCGCCTGCTGCAGGATCGAGCAGACGTCGCGCTGCTATTCACCGACGTCATTCTTGGCAGCGGCATGGATGGCCATGAACTGGCTCGGGCCGCGCAACAATTGCGTCCCGACTTGCGTGTCCTGCTTACGTCGGGTTACGAACACCGCTTGGGCGGGCCGGCTGATGCAAGGCCCCTGCCCTTGTTGCGCAAGCCCTATCGGCGCGAGCAATTGGCCGCTGCCGTACGCGCAGCGATCGACGGACGCGGCTGAGCCGCATGACAACGGGTAACTCTTCAGTGCACGCGCGCGCTGATTCCGGCGAGGCGCTGCATGCCATCGCGATCGACGATGCGCATCTCGCGCCGTTGCACCGAAATGCAGTTTGCTTCCGCCAGGTGTGACAACGCGCGGCTGACGGTTTCGTGCTTGAGCGCCAGGTAGCTTGCCATGTCGGCGCGGCTCATGCGCAGGATGAAGTGCTTGCCGCTGAATCCCATGCTTTCGTAACGTGTCGCAACATCGAGCAGGAACGCAGCGACGCGCTGGTCCGCAGTCAGCGTCCCGAGCGCCAGCATCCATGAGCGATTGCGGCGGATTTCTTCGGCCATCGCATCGGCCAGGCTCTGCTGCATCTCCGGAATGCGCAGACACGCCAGCAATACCGCCGGATAAGGCAGTTCCCAGATCTCACTGGTTTCCAGCGCGATAACGTCGCATGCGTACGTCGCCAACCCGATCGATTCGACTCCGAGAATCTCGCCCGACATCCGAAAGCCGGTCACCTGTTCGCGGCCGTCTTCGGCAAGTTCGCAGGTTTTCACCGAGCCCACGCGGATCAGGTAAAGCGCGTGGAATGCCTGCCCGGACCGGTACAGGTACTGGCCTGCCTCGACCCGGCGGCGCGACACCTGGACATGCTCGCGCAGTTGATCGAGATCAATGTGCTTCGCCGGCCGCACATCAACATGCGCGCGTGGCTGGGCAGCTTCGGGCGCATTTGGCTGGCTGGCTGGCGTACTGTTCATCGTGGGATCCTCGAACGGTTCGGGTAACGCTTGCTTCGAGGCGAACATAGCGCGTCGTCGCGCCCGCAGAACGACGCGGCAGCAACGGATCGTAACGGTTTGTAACAGCTCGCCGTCGAGTGTCCGGCAATTGATCTTTCTCAAGCACGGCATACGCGGCATCACGATACTCGCACCTACTATCCTTCGCCGGCGCAACGCGCGTGCTGATGCTCGAAAAAGACGACCCATCACCGTTCCTCGATCCTGCGGCGGTCGAGGTATGGGACACGTGGTTTCGCTGGCGCGAAAAAGGCCAATTGCGCGACATCTCGGTTGAGGCCACGTGGGAACGGGTTGCGCGCGCGCTGGCGCAGGCCGGGACGGCAGACTTCCCGAATTGGCTGGCGCGCATGATCGACGCCCAGGCGCGCTGGCAGGTCGTTTTCGACGGGCGCATTCTGGCTGGCGCGGGCACGCGCGATTTTACCTGGCCTGACGATCCTCTCGCCGTTTTGAACGCGGCGAGTTTCGTCCGCGCGCCGTTTGCAGCCGACGCCCGGTTCGATTTCGAGTCGTTCCGCGCCGCGGCGGAACTGGCAGTGCGTGGACTCGACAACGCGCTCTTGCTGCACCAGGGCGGTAAAGACAGCGCATTCGCCGATCTGCGTCTCGGGATGATCGGGATCGCGGACACGCTCGCAATGATGGGCAAGCACCATGACAGCGCGTCCGGCCGGGAGTTGGCTGGACAAATCGCCAAAGAGCTTGCGCATGCCTGTCTTGCCGCCAACTGTGACCTCGCGCACGATCGCGGCGCGTTGCCTGGTGCCGCCCTTGGCGCGGTCGAACTGTCTCGGCAACGTGGCATGCCGGTAGCCCTCGTCGAATCTGCCCAGCGCAGCGGTGTGCGCCACCGCCGCGTCACGGCGATCACGTCGCAGCCTCGCCTTGCCCGATTGGCAAATGATGTCGCCGATGCCTTGGATCCTATTGATCGGACAGATACCCACCGCGATGGCACCAGCGCCACGGGCGGACGTATCAAGCGTGCCGGCGGTTATGCTTGCCTCGTGGCCAAACGTGGTGGCGCCGTGGCGGATGCGGCGATCGCTCTCGTCGACAGTCAGCGCAAATCATCGATCGCCGCGCAAATAAGTTTGCGTGGCGCCGTGCAACCATGGATCGATGCGCCAATCGATTATCCGTTTCGTGTCGCGCATGCACCGGATGCGCAGGTCACCGAGCAGTTGCAGCAACTCGCCGCTGCGAACCGGCTCGGCGATTTGACTCTCGCCGTCGACTCCTGACGGCCAACCGGATGCGGCCGGCTATGCGCGGTCGCATCCACCCGTCCGTCCATTGCTGCTTGAAGACGCACACGCCACCTTCGCATCCCTGAACGATCGTGGCTTGGCTCGAACTCAGAAAGAGTATCGGAAACTTAGCAAAAGCTGGTCGACGGTGAAGTTCGGGCTCGTGATACCCAAACTCAAGGCGTTCACGATCGTTGTCGGCGTGACGCCGTCGAGGGCCCAGTCCTGCGTCCGGTAGCGCTCGTGCCAATAGTCGATGCGCATCGAGGCTCTTTCGTTAACCTTGTAGTTGGCGAACAGACGCAGTCCGACGTCACGGAACGTGTTGTTCGGAAAACCCGCCACGTTCGGCGTTCCTACATCGAGATTGATCGACTCTCTGGTGTAGGACGCATAGACATTCCCCCCCAGGTTGAGCTTCGACTTGATGTTCTTGATCTCACCGGAGAGGCCGCCAGTGTTCACTTCATCTGCGGTGTGAGCGAACCAGTCCGCCGGCCCTCCATTCTGGCTGCCCGCCTGATCTGCGGAAATGACCTGGCGCGTGGCATAGGCTTGCACAGACGCGTCCTGTGCCGGTGTCCAGGTTGCAGACAGCGTCACGCTGAAGTCGTGCGCCGCAGTCAGGCCGACCTCGGATCGGTCGTAGCTGTCCTCGTCGCGTTCAGCGGTCAAGCCGAGCGTGATGCTCTGCACGGGCACGATGTACCCGGTTCCGCGCAACTGGTCGCGTTCGCGGTCCGCGAGATCGAATCGCCGCAGCAGCGGATTTTCAACGGCGATGATTGTC
>Ga0157376_10003988_pt1 | contig 10206 bp, 13 predicted proteins | sample M45metaG_FD_121801 | JGI IMG/M metagenome (GOLD analysis project Ga0157376, IMG submission 121801) | Miscanthus rhizosphere microbial communities from Kellogg Biological Station, Michigan, USA - M4-5 metaG | ecosystem: Host-associated > Plants > Roots > Rhizosphere > Soil | place: USA: Michigan... | reverse complement strand
TTCAGTTCGGCCTCGCGTTTCTTCTTTGAGGGCTCGACGACTTCGAGCACCGCGCGAATATTCTGCTCTACCGTGAGGCCACGAAAGATCGAGGCTTCCTGCGGCAGATAGCCGATGCCGAGCCGCGCGCGCTGGTACATCGGCAGCTTCGTTACGTCATGACCATCGAGCTCGATGGCGCCGCGATCCGCCTTGATCAGCCCGGTGATCATGTAGAAGACCGTGGTCTTGCCGGCGCCGTTCGGACCGAGCAGACCCACCGCCTCGCCGCGGCGGACATAGATGCTGACGCCGCGCACGACGTGGCGGGTGCCAAAGCTCTTTTCCACGCTATGCACAGCCAGATAGCCCGGCCGCTTGATCAGGCGTGGTGCTACAGCGCCGTTGGTCCTGGCCGCGGGTCTGCCGGCTTGCTGATTTGCCTGATTTCCTTGGGGGCGGGCACGCGGTGTTTCCGCCCGTGGCGGTTCCGGATGCGGCTGGGGCAGTTCCAGGCCCGGTAGCGGCGCTGCGCGCGCCATCGGAGGCGTATCGCGCACCGGGCTCGTCAGCATGTCGCCGAAGGAATCACCGAGCGCGGTGATGTCCTCGTGCGAACGCGCAAATCCGGGCTGCCTGCGTTTCGCAGGGCGTCGACGGAACATGCCGAGTAAATCCACCATCCCGCTTCGCTTAAGCCTTTCACGGTTGTCCCGCGACACGTCCTCAGGCGATTCGCCTGCGAACCATGAATGAATGGATGTCCCCTGCCCAGCCGAAACACCCCGCTGCGCCGCCCAGTAGATACAGGCTCGCACCGCCTGCTTCAACCACGGGGTCCCTAAATAATGTTTAAAGCATTGATTATGTTATTTTTTTCCCGGGATCAGCGAGGGGATTGCCGGCTTTGCCCCCGGTGCTGCCGACGCACAGGGCTGTCCCGACGACCCCTGCTCGAAAATCCCCTGCACCTTGCCGCTGTCGGATTCCACCCGTGAAACACCCGTTGTCATGTCCACCAGCAGGCGGTCGCCGCGCAGCACGTTCTTGCACTGGGTCAGCACCACGCCACCCGCCATGGTGATGAGGTTGGCCTTGGTGTCGAATATCGCCGTCTCCCCGGTCACCACCTGATCCTTTTGCGTGACGACGACGGTACCCTTCGCTTCCAGCCGGCGGATCGATGAACTGCCGCCCGGGCCGGGCGTCGCCGACTGTATCGGCGCCGACTTCGCGGCCTTCGGATTGGTTGGCGGCGGCGTGGCTGGCGCCGAATTGGAATCGTAAAAAACCACCAACGTCTTCGACGTCATGGTGGTGTCGCCCTGCACAACCTTCACATTGCCTGCGAAGGTGGCTTCCTTTTTCTTGTCGCGCATCTCGAGCGAGGCCGCTTCGATCTGGATCGGCTGATCGCGGTTTTGCGAAAAACCCTGCATCGCATTGGGCACGCCCGTCATCGCACCTTGCGCGCAGGCACCGCCCGCCGCGATCAAGGCGAGCGCGAAGGTCGCTGTGGCGAAACTGCGCGAGGAAAGCTGCATCATGAACATCATTTCGTATTGGCTGACTTGGATCGCGTCTTCGGTGGCAGTGGCGCCGGTTCGGGCTCGGGGGCCGGAGGACTGTCCATGATCAAATTCATCACGACATTGCCTTCGAACCGCACCACCTCGCCGCTGTTGAGAATTCTAAGCTTGTCGGAGGTGAGCGTTCCGTTCAGCAATTTGACATCGACATGTTCGTCCGACGTCACTGTCCCCTTGTTGATATCGATATAGGCTTGCGAGAGTCTTGCTTCGTAGCCGGTAGAAGATTGGAGAAAGATATCCTTCCGCAGGTCGAGCATTTGCTGCTTGCTGTCGTAATAGCCCGTACGGGCATCCATCGTCACGGTGCTCTTGTCCTCCATCACGACCTTGGCGCGCGGTAACATGAGTTCGAGGTGATCGGGGTCGGCGAGATCCTGGATCGCGGCCTTGGCCCAGACCTCGTAGGGCCGCTGATCGGTGGAGAAGCCGGATAGATGCGGCGACTCCATCGTGACCTTGGTGCCGGAAACTACCAGATTTCCCATGTCGACAGGCAATTTCGGCAGCAGCATACGGAACGGATTGAAGATCGAAACCGCGACGACGCCCATCATTGCCAGAATGACCGCCGCCGGAACCGCGATCCGCAGCGCCCGCACCATCCGGCTATGGCGCGCCGCAGCCGCAAAGCGCGCCTCCAGTCCGGCGAGATAGGCTGGGTTATGTATCGAGTTCACCGCGGCTCCAGGGCCCGAAACGGGCCCATCATTGTACCCGGGATTGCCGGGTTATGCAGCCCGGACGTCCTTTATCAGTGTGACCGAAACGGGGCGGAAATGACGCAGTAGCCGCTTCAAATAGTCTCGACTTGCGCAAATGGTCGCGACTTAGGAATGCGCAAAGATGTCTTCGGCTTGCCAGCCACCGAGATCGAGCTTTGCGCGGAACGGCAGGAAGTCGAAACAGGCCTGCGCCAATTCGGTGCGACCCTCGCGCACCAGCATCGCGTCGAGCCGTTCGCGCAGGCCATGCAGATGCAGCACGTCCGACGCCGCGTAGGCCAGTTGCGCTTCGGTCAGGCTTTGGGCGCCCCAATCGCTGGATTGCTGCTGCTTCGACAGGTCGATGTTGAGTACCTCGCGCACCAGATCTTTCAGGCCGTGCCGGTCGGTGTAAGTGCGTGTCAGCCGGGAGGCGATCTTGGTGCAATAAACCGGTTGCGGCATCACGCCGAAGGCATTGTAGAGCGCGGCAAGATCGAAGCGCGCAAAGTGAAAGATCTTTATGATCTTGGTATTGGCCAGCAACGCCTTCAGGTTCGGCGCGTCGCCGTGATCCTTGGGAATCTGGATGACGTCGGCGGTGCCGTCGCCATTCGACATCTGCACCACACAGAGCCGGTCGCGATGCGGATTGAGTCCCATGGTCTCGGTATCGATCGCCACCGAATCCTTGTAGCGGGAGAGATCGGGCAGATCGCCGCGATGCAGGCGGATTGTCATAAGTCCGGAACCTCGTCGAATCGATGCGGCCTAAACTAACGTTGAAATCGTCAACAAACGAGAGGCGTAACCTGCCAAATCGCGTACTTTAATAGCGACTTTTCCAGAATCGGCGGCCGCGCGTCAATATCCGCCGCCGCAGCCACAACCGAAGGCGCCCCGATGAAATCCGAACAGCAGCGACTGCCCCGTTTTGCCGTTCTCATCGACGCGGACAATACCTCGCCGCAAATCGCCGAGGGGCTGTTTGAGGAGGTGGCTAAATTCGGCGAGGCCAGTGTCCGCCGCATCTACGGGGATTTCTCCAACCAGCAACTCAGATCATGGTCTGAGATCCTGCAAAAGCACGCGATCGATCCGTACCAGCAGTTCGCCTACACCAAAGGCAAGAACGCGGCGGACATTGCGCTGGTGATCGACGCGATGGACCTTTTGCACAGCGGGCGGTTCGACGGCTTTTGTCTGGTGTCTTCCGATAGCGATTTCACACGCCTTGCCTCACGTCTGCGGGAGCAGGGCGCCGATGTCTACGGATTTGGTGCACAGAAGACGCCAGAAAGTTTCAGACAGGCTTGTCGCAGATTCATCTATACCGAGAATCTGGTGCCGCAAGCAGCGACGGCCAAAACGGACACCGCTTCCAAACCCAACCCCTTGCGCCCGCCGAGTTCGGCAATCCCGATTTTGAAGAAGGCCATGTCCCAGATCGAGAGCGAGGATGGGTGGGTGACGTTGAGCGCGGTCGGCAAGCAAGTTGCAAACCTGTTCTCGGATTTTGACGAACGTACCTACGGGCACGGGAAGCTGAGCGATCTCGTACGAAAAACCGGAGCCTTCGATCTGGAAAAGCTTGAAGGAAACAGCATGCGCATGAGGGCCAAACTGCCCGACAGTAGCGCAAAGAAGGGTAAGATCAGTTAGCAGTGCGGCGATCAAATATTCGGGTTTCGATCGTCTCACATCGCGAGTTCGGGCGTATCAAGCCGATTGCGCTTCCACGGATTTCGGTGGCTGCAACCCCGGACTATTGGCCCAACGCTCGAGATTTTCGATGACCTTGGCGTGGCTCGGCCGCCGGGGCGGCGGCGATTTCGGCTCTTCCGAAAGCTTGCGTGGCAGTCTGACGTTCTCTGTCATGGGCGCGCTCCAAGACAAAAATATGTGCCCGAACGTGGTCGAAATCAATACCTAACTTATTGATTTTATTGACGTATTATACTCATTTGGAGATTCAATCTCGTTTTACGGAACCTCTATCAAGGTCTCACGTTGAGTAAACTACTCAATGATCTAATTTTGGGTGTTTCCGATGAACGACGTCCGCGGCGAACGATTGCAAGTCATGCTCTCGCCTGAAGAGCTGACGGCGCTCGACGATTTTCGCTTCACGCACCGGATGCCGACACGTGCGGCGGCCGTGCGCGAGCTTTTGAAAATAGGTCTGACCGGTGTTGCGGCCGATGGCGGCAGCGGGATGAAATCCAGCAATTACGGTGTGTTCAGCCGCGGTCCGGACGGGCACACGCAGGGCGGCTCCGATTCCGAGCCGGCCGCCTAGCACGACTCCACGCCCGCGCATGATGCGCGTGGCGCGTCCTCCAAACGTCGCGAAGCCTGCTCTGCCCGACAGCCCAATTTTCGGGTTGGGCCCGGCTTACTTTCGGTCCATCCGGGCATCCGGACTGAGGGATCAAAGTCGCCCAAAAGTCGATGTCACTTGAATTGTATCTTTAAGTAGTTCGTAGTGAACTTTCATCTAATAGATGTAAGACATCAGCCTGCGCTCCGCATCTTTGGCGGACGCGAACGGAAGTCCCAATGTTCATTTTCGGGATACGTAATTGGCATGCATGAGCTACGAGACTTTCTGAGTAGTGGATGGCAGCTATGGTACAGCACGCGGAGCAGACGTGAGCTATTCGCCATTGTCGCACTCTCAATCGGGATTGTTTTCGCACAACCAATATATGCTGAAGAGCAGGCGTCGAGTTGGATCACGGACGAGAAGCTGGCGACGTTGAAAACGATTGGTACCGACCCGATCAACGATCTCGAAGTGAAAGGCAACTATCACTGGAGATATCGAGCCAAGAATCGGGGGTTGGCGGCATGACGACTCCTGCAGGTTCGACTTCCCGTGTTCTTGTCATTCTCGATCCCGAGTACGGTGAGCGACTGCAACCGGCGTGGGAAGGACAGCCGATCTGGGTCGAACTTAGTCCAATCAATGAGCCGGTTGTTCGAGAACTTTGGAGGGGCGTACCCGCACCGAACCATCTGACTGGAATCACGGGTCTAACGTTTGATCCGAGCTTAAGCGCCGAAGAACGACTCCTTGCAGAGTTGGACACGATCGACCTCCATCATGGACCGTCATCGACGAAAAGACCGTACACCGAACTTGAGGTGATCGGTTGCCCACTGAGTGATCGCATCCGCACCGCATTATCCGAGCTAGGTTTCACCAACTTCGAGGAAAAGAACCACGGATTCCTGGCCGATCGGACGCCCGAGGAGGCGGCTATCACACGATAAACCGCCTGAGAATTGAACCTTAAGTAGTCCGTAAGAGTCTCTGGAGGTTGAGACATGCCAATGATCGCTGGCACTATGTGTGGCAAGACGCGCTTGCGTTTGGCTAAGGCTTCGATGGGTCGGACGCCGTGAGTGACGCAAGCGACTTTCGGAGAGCTTGGCGCCTGAGATGGTGGGGCTGTCTCAGTGACTTCGCCGATATCGATCTGCAGCGACGGCGGTGGCTCGATCCGGAAAACACGAACCCCCACTGGTCGTACGTCGAGTTCATGTGCAGCTACTTAGATGATCTCCTGCACGATCGGGGCTACCACTGGGCTAGCAACGAAGGTTTGATAACAGAAGAGGAGGTCCAGACCGTCGCGGCACTCCATGGTCTGCTTGATCGGCACGCAGCTCCCCAAGGCGACGATTATGACAACGAGAAAGTCCTGAATGATCCTGCTGGCACGAGGTCGTAAAAAGCGCCAAGGAAGCCCAAGCGAGCTTACTTGCTATACTTAACGATCCTGATGAGAAGAGGGCGCTTCTTTGCAGCGCCTGAACTGCAGCTCAATTCTGAGGTTTCGATGAGTCTTCGCTGAGCCCCTGCATGCCAATCACTGTTTATCTTAAGCTTCGAAACGAGGGTGTGGACGTATGGCGTCCGGTCGCGGCTGAACCTGTTGGCCCGAACCAATACCGAATCTTGAGCCAGCCCATTGAAGATGAAATCTGGCCCGTGGCGCAGGATGACATCGTTCAGTGCGAACGCCGAACACTTTCGGGCGAGGAATGCTTGGTCGTTAAAGCCGTTTAGCACGGGAAACGCAGTACGAAATCATCAAGCGCGCGCCGGAGGCGACCTTCGCTCACAGGAAGATAATCGGTGGCGCAGGAGATGATCGCTCAAGTTTTACCAGTCGGGTCAGAAAGGATTTAACCGGTCGGTAGGCATTAACTGAAGGCCGATCGGCCCCAAAACGTAGGGCTTACCCTTTGAACCTTACCAAGGATAAAAATGAAACAGACGCTCCGTGTGGGCGGCGAAGACGCGAGGCTAGGATGCCCCTAAAGCCAGCTGTCATTTTCGACGTCCCCGCTGATGCTCCTTCGATGAAGAAGGCAATCGGTCCTAGGTTGGTCAAGCAATTCTCAGCGAACCCGAAGGTGGCCAAATACGCATTCGTCCTCAAATTCCCTGACGGTGTCGTCACGGGGCGTGCGGTTTCCCATGCCCTGAGCAAACTCCCAACACCGCGCGGCCCAACAATTCTCGCAGGTGTGCACTTTACGGTCGAAGCAATGGAGGTTGCCAAGGCAGACGGCTGTGACGTGATTGCCGTTCACGAGTACTTCTGGACCGATGCTGGTTACGCAGCTATTCGCCAGATCATCTAACGTGAGCGGAAACGACAATGGCTCCTCGGATCACTCTCAATCTAACTGCCGATGGTGAACTTGAGATTTGGTTGAATCCTGAAGGCAGAGACGTTCTGGTCAAAGAACTACAGGGGCTTTCCGAGAGAAACGACCATTTCCACTTCGGGCCCAGTCCCAGCGGCGAGGTCGAGGTCTCCAGTCGTGCCTACCGACCTGACGACAAGCTCTTGGAGTATGGGAAAGTCCTCTTCCGACCAGACGGATGGGACGCCGAGCACTATCCGCATGTTATGGGCCAGTCGACGCGGTAGTCAGCAATGTCGCCTGGGAGTCCCAGGCCGAAGTCGTCAATAAGGCCACTTCCGGTGCAGGGCGGACGCCGATTCCGAATGTCACTTGATCTCACCTAACATGCGTCCGATTGCGGTCGCCGCAACGGCTCTGCTGCTCATTGGTCGCATGTGTCCGGTTTCGTGACCCGGCCAGCGGATCAAGAACCCGCATTTCAGCGATTTTGGGCATGGGCAAATGGTGCCCAGGAAAGGACTCGAACCTTCACGGCCGTTAAGCCACTGGCACCTGAAGCCAGCGCGTCTACCAATTCCGCCACCTGGGCCCGGGCGGGTTAGTAAGGATCGGTCGCGCGCTTGTCAAATTGCTTCAATGCCCGCCAAATACGCTGTACAGCGGCGGCGGGTTGGCGTATCGCGAATCCGCTAAATACGTCCAATATCTCTTGAATTCGACCGGCAGGAATTACCATGGCTTCGAACTTGGCATCTAACCAGGAAACGCTTGTCACGGTTTTTGGCGGCTCCGGCTTTCTGGGCCGAAACGTGGTTCGCGCGCTGGCCAAGCGCGATTACCGGATCCGGGTGGCGGTGCGGCAGCCGGAACTGGCCGGGCACCTGCAGCCGATCGGCAGGGTCGGCCAGATCCACGCCGTGCAGGCCAATCTGCGCTATCCGGCCTCGGTCGAGGCCGCGATGAGGGATTCGCAGATCGCCATCAATTTGGTCGGCATCCTGGCCGAGGGCGGCGCGCAATCTTTCGAGGCCGTTCAGGCCAAGGGCGCGGAAACGATCGCCAAGGCCGCAAGCGCGGTCTCCGCGCGGATGGTGCATGTCTCCGCGATCGGCGCCGATGAGAACTCGCTGTCAGGCTATGGCCGCTCCAAGGCAGCCGGCGAAAAGGCCGTGCTGGCCGCCGTGCCATCGGCCACGATCCTGCGTCCCTCCGTGGTGTTCGGCCCCGAAGATCAATTCACCAACCGTTTTGCTGCGCTGGCCCGGATCTCGCCGATGCTGCCGCTGATCGGCGGCGGCGTGACCAGGATGCAGCCCGTTTATGTGGGCGATGTCGCGACCGCGGTGGCCGATGCCGTGGACGGGAAAGCGAAGCCAGGCGCGACCTACGAACTCGGCGGACCGGAAGTGCTGACCCTGCGCGAGATCATGCAGATCATCCTCACCATCACCGAGCGTAACCGCATGCTGGTTCCACTGCCGTTCGGGCTGGCCAAACTTCAGGCGCTGTTCCTGCAATTTGCGCCGGGCGCGCTGAAACTGACGCCGGATCAGGTGGCGCTGCTGCGCTCCGACAATGTGGTGTCGGATGCGGCGAAAGCCGCGGGCCTCACTCTGGAAGGCCTCGGTATCGCCGCGGATTCGATGGAAGCGATCGCCCCGCAATATCTCTGGCGCTTCCGCGCCGCCGGCCAGTTCCAGCGCAAGAGCGTGTGAACTTTACTTCCCCAGCGCCAGCGCGATCAGGCCGAGCGTGCCGACGACGACGCGCCACCACGCGAAAAACGTAAAGCCGTTGCGCGTGACGTAGTTCAGGAATGTCTTCACCACGATCATCGCGGTGATGAACGACACCACGAATCCGATCGCAATGATGCCGACGTGATCGATCGTCATCTCCGCCCGATTCTTGTAGAAATCATAGGCGAAGGCGCCGATCATGGTCGGGATCGCCAGGAAGAACGAAAACTCCGCCGCCGCGCGCTTGTCCGCACCCAACAGCATCGCCGCCACGATACTGGCGCCGGAACGCGACACGCCCGGAATCATCGCAAGGCACTGCGCGATGCCGATCCACAGATACATCAGCAGCGGAAACCGCGTGGCATCGTCCTCGTGCGGCTTGAGATCGAGCTGATCGACCCACATCAGGATCGCGCCGCCCACGATCAGCGAAAAACATACCACCCAAGGATTGAACAGGACTTCCTTGATATACTTGCCGGCGATCAGGCCGATGACAACGGCCGGCAGAAACGCCACCAGCACGCCGATGACGAATCGGCGGTCGTCGGGATTGGTGAACATGCCGAGCGCGACCGGCCACAATTTGGCGAAATAGAGCACGACGATCGCAAGAATTGCGCCGAGTTGAATCAGCACGACGAAGCTCTGCCAGAAGCTGCCCTCGCCGAGCCCGAAAAATTGTTGCGCCAGCAGCATATGGCCTGTCGAGGAAACCGGCAGAAATTCCGTGACGCCCTCGACGATGCCGAGAATCACCGCCCTCACTGCATCCGACATCATGATATGGTCCATTTTCGACTGGAAAAGCCGGGCTCTTCTCGCTTATTCGTCCCGTTGCTGCAATCGCAAAAAAACGGCAAACACCGGTTGTCTCGCTTGGCGGCTCAAGTACCCTGTTCCCTCTTTCGCGGTTGAGGCTTTCTTAAGCGCCGCGACACTACCAAGGACTTCATGTACACGCTGTTTCATCATCCGTTCTGTCCGCATTCGCGCTTCATTCGCCTGATCATCGGTGAACATGGCCTCGACCTGCGGCTGGTGGAGGAGCGGGCCTGGGAACGGCGCGAGGCGTATCTCGCGCTCAATCCCGCAGGCACCACGCCGGTCCTGATGGTCGAAGGCTGGCCCGCGATACCCGGCGCCGGCGTCATCGCCGAATACCTCGACGAGGTCCACGGGGCCGACGCAAACGAACGGCGGCTGCTGCCGACATCGATGAGCGAGCGCATCGAGGTGCGCCGGCTGATGGCGTGGTTCAACGACAAGTTCTTCGAGGAGGCCTCCAACCCGCTGGTGACCGAGCGCATCTACAAGCGCTTCATGAGCGAGGGAGATGGCGGCGGTGCGCCTGCGGCGGAAGTGATCCGCGCGGCGAAAGCCAATGTGCGCTATCATCTGGCCTATATCGGCTGGCTGGCGCAAACGCGGAATTTCCTCGCGGGCGACCGGCTCACCTACGCGGACCTCGCCGCCGCGGCGCATCTTTCGGCGATCGATTATCTGGGCGACGTGCCATGGAACGAG
>Ga0157376_10003987_pt1 | contig 10209 bp, 9 predicted proteins | sample M45metaG_FD_121801 | JGI IMG/M metagenome (GOLD analysis project Ga0157376, IMG submission 121801) | Miscanthus rhizosphere microbial communities from Kellogg Biological Station, Michigan, USA - M4-5 metaG | ecosystem: Host-associated > Plants > Roots > Rhizosphere > Soil | place: USA: Michigan... | reverse complement strand
GACCCATGGTAGGCCGCGGTAATTCTCCCCCCGGCTGATCTTGGGGGAGGCACCCTGCTCTTTCCATACCTTTTGATACTCATCACTTAAACCCGCCAGGAGGGCCACGACCTTCTCCATCACCGAATTCTTCGTTAAAATGATCTGGGGATCAGTCACCAACTTCCATTCCTCTGGGGAAAGATGTACCTTTGCGCTGCTCATACCACCAAAGATAAGTCACTAGTGCTCAGCCGTCTGTTCAAAAAGTTAGATATTCTCATCATCAAGGCCTTTATCGGGCCTTTTGTCGCTACATTCTTTATCACGCTCTTCGTGCTCGTGCTCCAGTTCATGTGGCTGTACATCGACGACGTCGTAGGCAAGGGTCTGGACACCTTAACAGTGCTGCGCCTCCTGCTCTATGTCGCCGCCACAGTGGTGCCGCTGGCCCTCCCGCTGGCGGTCCTTCTTTCCTCCATCATGACCCTGGGCAACCTCGGCGAAACCTATGAGCTGGTCGCCATCAAATCGGCAGGCATCTCGCTGCTCCGGTTCCTTCGCCCACTCTTCGCCGTGTCCTGCGTCATCACCCTCATCGCCTTCTACTTCAACAACAATATCCTGCCGATAGCGAATCTGAAGATGAACACCCTCAAATACGATATCATCGTGTCAAAGCCGGCCTTCGATATCAAGGAAGGTGTCTTTTTTGACAGGATCGAGGGCTTCGTCATCAAGATCGGTAAAAAGGAAAACGACGACTCGACCATCCGCAACGTGGTCATCTACGAACAGAACAACGGCGGCAAACAGGATAACATGATCGTTGCCGATAGCGGCACGATGGTCGTCACGCCCGACAAACAGGCGCTGATCTTTACGCTCAAGACCGGCTCGCGGTACGAAGAACGCGGGGACCGCAACGTCGCAAGTGGTACGGAGCTGATCCGCATGGAATTCAAGACCTACAAAAAAGTGATGGACCTGACCTCCTTCCGGATGAACAAGACGGACGACAGTACATTCAAGGGAAACTTCCAGATGAAAACGGTCCTGCAGCTGGGACAGGCCATCGACTCGATCAAAAAGGTCCGTAACCGCTACGTCAAACAAGCGGAACAAGGCGTAAGCTCGGGCTACAAGTTCCCCGCCTTTCTCGACACGACCGGCTGGGACCAGATAGAAAAGAACCGGGTAGCCTCCAAATACCTGCTGCCCATCGATAGCGTTCGGGATTCGCTAAAACGCGAATGGACGCTGGCCGTCAAAGCCCAGGATTCGACGGATAAGGCACAGACCGAGCTTCGCAAGAGAGAGGATTCCACCCGCAAGGCCCAGGAGCTCCTGGCAAAAGAACGTAGCAAAGGCACCCAGAAACCCGGCGGCCCTACTCCCGCCGTAGGTCACCCCCCCGCCGCAGGCGTAAGTCCGGGCCCAGGCCAGGCCGCCTATTATCCACCCGCCCGGGTCGCCAAGGCGCCACCCGATCCGACCTTTGCAGATATGCTGCCGGACAGCGTCCGGTCGGCGGTCATGGACCGGACCATCAACATCATCAGCACCTCCAAAGTGTCCCTCTTCCAGCCGGTGGCGCTACTGGGCAACGAGGAGCATCAGCTGATCCTGCATGAAGAAGCGTGGCACGAGAAGATAACGATGGCTGTGGCCTGTCTCGTCATGTTCCTCATCGGCGCCCCGCTGGGATCCATCATCCGCAAGGGCGGAATCGGCATGCCGCTGGTCTTTGCCGTTATCTTCTTCGTAATCTTTTTCCTGCTGAATAACTTCGGTAAAAAATTCGTAGGCCAGGCGGTGCTGAGCCCCTTTGCCGGGATGTGGATGCCCACGTATGTGCTGACACCCATCGGGCTCTTCCTGATCTATAAAGCGCTCAACGATTCCCAGCTATTCAACAAGGAATTTTATTTCCGTTTGACGAAGAAAATCAGAACTTTGTTCGCGTGGATAAAAGCAAAGAAAATATCTCCATCCAGCGGTGGGTAGCCATCATCGGCACTATTCTCTTCTTCCTGAAGCTGGCGGCCTATTACCTGACCCAAAGTACGGCTGTCCTCACGGACGCACTCGAGAGTACGGTCAACGTGATCGCGGGCTTTATCGGGCTTTATAGCCTGCATGTCGCGGCCAAACCCCGCGACGAGGATCACCCCTATGGCCATGGGAAGGCGGAGTTCCTCTCGGCCGCGGTAGAAGGGGCACTCGTGGTAATGGCGGGGCTCATCATCATTTACGAGGCGATCGTCGGGTTCATCCATCCCCATGCCCTGCAGAAGCTGGACAAAGGCATCTATCTCGTGGGTTTTACGGCGCTGGTCAACTATATCGTCGGGACCATCTCCGTCAGCCGCGGGCGGCGCAACAACTCCATGGCGCTGCAGGCCGGGGGCAAACACTTGCAGTCGGATACCTGGTCCACGATCGGGATCATTGTCGGTCTCGTCATCATCTGGTTCACCAAGCTGACCTGGATCGACGGCGTGGTGTCGATCATCTTCGCGGGCATCATTCTCTATACGGGCTATCATATCCTCCGCAAAAGCGTTGCGGGGATCATGGATGAGGCGGATATGCAGCTGCTGCAGGACATGATCAGCTATGTGAATCAGCATCGCCGGAAGAATTGGATCGATCTGCATAATCTGCGCGTCATCAAATACGGCGGCCTCCTGCACGTCGACTGCCATTTAACCGTCCCATGGTATCTCAACGTCCTCGAGGCGCATATGGAGGTCGACTCTCTCACCAGCCTGATCAAGTCCCGCTTCGGCGAGGCAATGGAATTCTTCGTCCACACCGACGCCTGCTTCGACTTCGCCTGCCGCATCTGCACAAAGGAAGAATGCACGGTCCGCAAGCATGCCTTTGAGGAGCGCGTGGAATGGACCCTCGCCAACGTCGTCGCCAATAAGCGCCACGGCAGCCCCAAAACGCCGAAGGAGCAGCTGCACCTCGAATTCCCATAGCCCCCCATTCATCCCTTTTTTTTTGCGTATCCCGCCCGGGCGAGCTATATTGTAAAAAATAGCGCACCTATGTACCGCCTTCTCCACTCCTTCCTTCTTTTTTCGGCCATCGCCTTGTCCGTCCATCTTGCCACCGCGCAGGAATCGTCCGCCCCCGCGGCTTCCGCGGACAAAGGGATCCGTTTCGAGCACCAGCTCTCCTGGGCGCAGATCCAGGCAAAGGCAAAAAGCGAAAACAAGTATATTTTCGTGGATGGTTTCACCACCTGGTGCGGCCCCTGCCGGTTCATGCGGACGAAGATCTTCCCGCTGGAGGAAACAGGCACGTACTTCAACGATAAATTTATCAGCGTGGAAGTCCAGCTGGACACTACCGCAAAGGACGATGACCATGTAAAAAGCTGGTATGCCGATGCGCATGAGCTGATGACAAAATACGGCATCCGCGCCTTCCCGACCTATCTCGTCTTTACACCCGACGGCCAGCCCCTCCATCGCCTTGTCGGCAGCACGCCGGACGCGGGAAAATTCATCGCTGGGGTCAAAGAATCCTTCGATACGACAAAACAATTCTATACGCAGTTGCGGCAATTCGAAGCAGGCCGTCGCGATACTGCATTTCTTTACCGACTGGCCTTCCAATCCATGGAAGACTACTACGATCTGCAGGATGGCGCACCGGTCTTCAAGGCCTGGCTGGCGGCCCAGCCAAGCCCTTATACGGAGGCAGGGATGAAGCTGCTGCAAGACTATACGTCCAGTACGACCGATCCGGGTTTCGCGATCTTCCTGCATCATGGTGCGGAAGCCGACAAGATCCTCGGTACGGGCAAATCGATGACCATCGTCAACTCGATCCTGTTGCGCCAGTACGTGATCCCGGCCCAGCGCGCCGCGGGTGCTAACGGGCCCGACTGGAAGGCGGTCGAGGCAAAGATCGCTGCCGAATTTCCCGCGCAGGCCGCAGAAGTGACCGCGCGCGGAAAGGTCAACTACTACGAAGGAAAAAGAGACTGGCCGAATTTCCAGACGACCGTCGTCGCCTATATGCAGAAATATGGCGCACATGCCAGCGCCGGCGAACTGAATGATTTTGCCTGGGCCGTGTTCAGCAACTGTCCCGACATGAAATGTGTCGAGGAAGCGCTCGAATGGAGCAAACGTTCCTTCAAGGACAAACCGGTCGCGGGCTATATGGATACCTACGCCAACATCCTCTATAAAATGGGCAAAAAGGACGACGCCATTGCCTGGGAGCAAAAGGCCGTCGATGCATCCGAAAAGGAAGAACGCGCCTCCTATCAACAGACCATCGACAAGATGAAAAAAGGCGAGAAGACCTGGAATTGATGAGTGGCAGGCGGGCGAAGCGATCCTGCAGTGCGGTGGGCTAAATTGCCCAAAATCGTGCACCATGTATCGCCTTATCCACACCGCCCTGCTCTTCTGGGCTATCGCGCTATCCGTTCATTTGGCCTCCGCGCAAAGCTATCGGGAAAAGGGGGTCCGTTTCGAGGACAAACTCTCCTGGTCCGCGATCAAGCTGAAAGCCGCGGTGGAGAACAAATATATTTTCGTCGATTGCTATGCGACCTGGTGCGGGCCTTGCAAATACATGAGCTATACGATCTTTCCAACGCAAATGGCCGGCGATTTCTTCAATAGCCGGTTCATCAGTGTTAAGATCCAGATGGATACTACGGCAAAGGATGATGAAGAGATCAGACAATGGTATGCCGACGCCCATCGAATCAGGGAACAATATGGAGTTAAGGCCTTTCCCACGTTCCTCGTCTTCGCGCCAAATGGCCGGATCGTTCACAAGATCATCGGCGGCGAGATCTCCACTGCAAAATTCATTATGACGGTGCGACGCTCCTTCGATCCGTCCCATCAATATTACACCCAGCTGCTCGATTTCAATAGTGGCCGAAGAGATAGTGGTTTTCTGCGCGCAATGGCCTATCAATGCTTGAAGGTCGAAGATAATGGTAATGGCTTGGCTGCCTTTCAGGCCTGGCAGACAACCCAGAAAACTCCTTATACCTATTTCGGCCTGGACCTCCTGAAATATTACACAAAACATGTTTCCGATCCCGGTTTTGCGTTGCTTTACCAGCATTCCGCCGAGGCTGACAAGATCATGGGACCAGGCTGGGCCGATCGTCTGGCCAGGTATATCCTTTTCCGCGACTACGTTGTGCCCAGCCTGAATCAGAACAGCGACCCCAACTGGCCGGCCATCCAGCAGGTCCTTGCGGCAAAATATCCCGCCGAGGCCGAAGAGGTCGTCGCGCTCAGCAAGGTCCTCTTTTATCAACACGTAAAAGAATGGCCGGAATTCCAGGCCGCGATCCTCGACTATATGCAGAAATACGGGGAACATGCCACGCCCGACGAGTTGAACAGTTATGCCGTGACCGTATTTCAGAATTGCCGCGACATGAACTGCGTCGCCGGCGCGCTTGACTGGAGCAAGCGGTCCTTTAAGGACAAGCCCAATCCGATGTTCATGGATACCTACGCCAATATCCTTTACAAAATGGGTAAGCGGACCGATGCCATCGCCTGGGAGCAAAAGGCGCTGGCGATCTCCACCGCGGATGACCGGCCCAGCCTGCGGTCCAACCTCGAAAAGATGCAAAAGGGCGAAAAGACCTGGAATGATGAGGGGCTGCCGAATGAGTGACCAGGGCTGCCGAATGGATGACCGGGACAAGCCGCATTGATAAATACCAAAAAATCCCCGATTTAGATAACTCCGGCTAGCCGGCATCCAATAGCTTTGTAAGGCAAACCCGATCTTTCTCCTTACAAACAGATGTATATGTTCAGCACCATCGACGATGCCGTCGCCACCTGTATTGCGCTGAGCGCGGAAGAACGGCTGCTTTTCCATTCGCTGCTGAAACACCGGCGAGTGCGAAAGCGCACCTGGCTCCTGCAGGAAGGGGAGATCTGCAATTTTGAAGCCTTTATCGTGAAAGGTTGTATCCGCGTTTTCTATTGCGACGAGGACGGCGCTGAGACCAATCTCTCCTTTGCCATCGAAGGCTCCTGGGTTAGCGATCTGCAAAGCTTCTCCGCCCAAACGCCCTCCTTGATGTTCATCGAGACCCTCGAGGACTCAGAGCTCCTCCTGCTCGACTACCGCGGCAAGACCGAACTGCTCGATCGCATCCCCCGCTTCGAGCGATTCTTCCGCCTCCTTCTCCAGCAATCCCTCATCACCCTCCAAACCCGCTGGCACGCTTCTGTTGCTCATACCGCGGAACAGCGTTACACGTCCTTCCTGGACCGCTACCCCACCCTTGCCCCCCGGCTTACCCAAACGCAGATCGCCCGCTTTATCGGGGTGTCCCCCGAATTTTTGAGTAAGATGCGGCGCGGAATGTATCGTAGAATGAATTAGGCCTGAACAACCCGATGCTGGCGCCGGAATTCCTCCGGGGTTACCCCTTCGTATTTTTTAAAAAACCGGTTGAAGTAACTATTGTCCTGGAAATTCAACTCATACGCGATCTCCGAGCCCGTCATTCCGGCATTGGTGAGCAGGCGCTTTGCTTCGAGCAGGATGCGGTCGCGGATGACTTCGCCGGCGCTACGACCCAGAATATCCCGGCTAAGCGTATTCAAATGGTTCGGCGTCATGTACAACATCGCCGCATACTCACTCGGCAATCGTTTCTCCCGATAATGCTGCTCCAATAATTTTCGGAAGCTTCCCAACACCTGCTGCTTTTGTGTCACAACCGGCGCCTCGTTTTTGATTCTCGCCACAACGCTGGACTGCACCAGCAGAAAGAGCTGCACCAACTCCGCGCGCAACAGATCGATATCACTCTTGTCCCGGTAGCGGGCGAGCATTTCCTCCAGCAAGGCCAGGACCCTCTCCTGCACGGGCCGCCCCATTTGCACGACCGAGTCGGCCGCATTGCCGCTGAAGAAGGAGAATTTCTCCAGGTAGGTGGGGTTGAGCAAAAAGTTTTTTAAAAAGCTTTCCGAAAAATTGATCACATAGCCGGAAGGCTGGCCGGCAAAATTCCAGCTGTGGACCTGGCCGGGGATCATGAAGTATATCTGCCCGGACCTTACAGGAAATTGAGTAAAGTCGATGTTGTGGGAACCCTTGCCGCGGGTGAAGCAGACCAAATGATAAAAGCTGTGGCGGTGGGGATGATGCAGGTGCGGGGATTGGCGCCCGAGGTAGGGCCCGAAGGATTCGATCATGAATTCCACGGATAGGCCAGGGAGAAAGGCAGGTCTGTCCGTCCGCGCCGCGAGATTCGCAATATCATAAACAGGTATCTTCTCCTTTGCCATGCATTTGCCGGTTGGGTGAGGCAAATTATGGCTTTTTTTCCGGGCATGACCGAATTCTGCCTATCTTCCCGAAAAGAGAAGACCCTGATACAGACCAACTTCAAAACCGAGCGCCTGACGCTCGCCGCATTGACGACGGATCATGCGGCATTCATTCATCAACTGCTCAACACTCCGGGCTGGCTGCAGTTCATCGGCGACCGGAATGTCCGCAACGAGGCGGAGGCACATGCCTATATCAATAAGATCAATGAAAATCCGGCGATAAACTATTGGACAGTCTGCCTTCCGGATGAGCCGGTGCCGATCGGGGTCATTAGCCTGGTCCAGCGCGATTTTCTCGAATTTCCGGATCTTGGTTTTGCGTTCCTACCTGCCTTTAGTGGAAAAGGGTATGCCCTGGAGGCTGCTTCGGCCGTGTTGCACTATCTCCGGACGGAATCGCATTACCCCCGGCTCTATGCGGTGGCATTCCCGGACAATACCTCTTCCATCAAGTTGTTGATAAAACTCGGCTTCCATTTTAAAAGCACCGAGGAGTTCGAGCATCGCGAAAAGCTCGTGTATAGCATCGACATCGCCTAGGAGTGGTGATCTTTCGCGGTACCAGGGGCAACCAACGCGCCAGCCAATAACACCAGCACTCCCGGCAGCCCGATAACGACCAGTCCAAAATGCGCCGCCAGCAGGCCACCGCAAATACAACCCGAGAGGAATACTCCCGCCATGATCAGGATCTGCCGGCTCAGGGTCAGTTTCACCGGGTCCCGGGGCCTGGCTGTAAAACCCTGGATAAAAGACACCGCCGCCGTGGTCGTATTGCCTGTCATTACGGTCGTGGTGCTCCAGGTCAGCTCAGGATAGAGTCGTCCAAAGGCGTTCTGGATGGCCATTGCCGCGACGATCAGCATGGCGGCGGGAAAGGTTGGTTGGATCACGAGGCTGAGCCCCGCGGCCGATAAAAGCAGGCATCCCTCGAGGCGCAGCAGCCGGACGGGTCGATGCTTACGGTCATGCCAGGCCGCGAGCATCGCTGCGGTCACGAATACGGGAACGGCCAGCAGCTTGATATACGCGCTGCGGTCGGCGCCACGGATCAGATCGTAAGCGAGCACGATGAAATTGCCCGTGACATGCGCGGAGAAGAGTTTGTCGGCAGCGACAAAGGTGGTGGTGTCGGTGAAACCGGCGATGAACGTGATCAGAAGGCTAAAGACGCCGATTTTATTCATAAAAAAAAGCGGCACCGGTTAGCGCCGCCTCTAAAATAGGATTTATCCCAAATAATGTTTCAGCTCGGCCGCCGCATGCCGCACCAGCGACTTCGTAGCCGGCTCGCCCGCCAATCCATTGAGCATTCCCCAATCATGGATCATTCCATTATACCTGACGGTTGTCACCGTAACGCCGGCCTCGGCCAGCTTGCGGCCATAAGCCTCCCCTTCATCGCGCAGAATATCGTTCTCCGCCACCTGGATCAGGGCAGGAGGCAGTCCACGGAGCTGATCAGCCGAAGCATTGAGCAGCGAAGCATGCACTTCCTTGCGTGCCTCGAGGTCGGTGGTGTACTGATCCCACATCCATTTCATGAGGGGGGTGGTCAGGAAGCGATCGGCGCCAAACTGAGAGTAGGAGTCCTGTTTGAAGGTGGCGTCGGCTACGGGCCACATCAGGATCTGCACGCCGATCTTCGGGCCATTCTTTTCCTTGGCCATCAGCGCGGTGACGCCGGTCATGTTCCCGCCGACACTATTCCCCACGACGGCGAGTTTGCTGCCATCGACATTGATCTCCTTGCCATGCGCGGCCACCCATTTGGTCGCGGCATAGATCTCATTGATGGCCTGCGGATACTGCGCTTCCGGTGAAGGCGTGTAGTTGACAAAAGCGGCCACAAAACCGGATTCGACCACCAGGTCGCGGACGAGGCGCCGGTGAGTAGGATAATCCCCGAGGATCCAGCCACCGCCATGGATGAAGATGAACACGGGCAACACGCCTTTTGCACCTGCGGGCCGGACAAGATTCAGCTTGAGCTTGAAGCCGTCCGACTCTATCTCCTTTTCATCCTCCTCTATTCCCGAATAGTCCACATTGAAGGCCTTTTGAGCATCGATAAGCACCTGCCGGGCCGCGAGTTTCGGCAGGCTTTCCACGGGCTTGCCACCGGGCGCGTTGACGATCTTCAGAAAATCGATCACGCCGGGAGACAGATGTTGGTCGGTCTGATAATCCGCGACTTGCGAAGCTGTAGGTTGTGTGAGTGTACTCATAATTTTATCATTTAAGCTTATTGGAAGAAGAACAAAGTTCGGCTTGTAGCGCCTCCGGCCGAATAATCAAGGTTAAGATGTGGACTTAACCTACATTAAGAAATCCCGCTTTTGCCGACATAAAAATGGGTGTTTCCCGGCCTTCATGATTGCGGCTGCGCGGTGAAAATCCTATATTTGCCGCCTATGTCTACATGGAAAGAATACCAGGAAAAAAATAAGGCCCGCTTTCTCGACGAACTGCTCGAACTACTGCGCATCCCCTCCATCAGCGCGCGGAGCGAACACAAACCCGACATGCTGAAATGCGCCGAAGCCGTCAAACAGCGGCTGCTCGAAGCCGGCGTCGATAAGGCGGAGATCTATCCCACCGAAGGGCATCCGGTGGTTTACGGCGAGAAGATCATCGACAAGAGCAAACCGACGGTCCTGGTGTACGGCCACTACGACGTACAACCCGCAGACCCGCTGGACCTCTGGCATAGCGGACCGTTCGAGCCCGTGATCAAGGACGGAAAGATCTTCGCACGCGGATCGGCGGATGACAAAGGGCAGTTCTATATGCACGTGAAGGCCTTCGATACCATGATCCAGACAAAGACGCTGCCGACGAACGTCAAGTTCATTATCGAGGGCGAAGAAGAGAT
>Ga0157376_10003986_pt1 | contig 10209 bp, 7 predicted proteins | sample M45metaG_FD_121801 | JGI IMG/M metagenome (GOLD analysis project Ga0157376, IMG submission 121801) | Miscanthus rhizosphere microbial communities from Kellogg Biological Station, Michigan, USA - M4-5 metaG | ecosystem: Host-associated > Plants > Roots > Rhizosphere > Soil | place: USA: Michigan... | reverse complement strand
CCGGTGACCTGTGCGCCACATTCCATCAGGTGGCCGATGCCGTTGCCGCGCCCAAGTCGCGAGTGATCCAGCGCCTCCCAGCCGAACTCGAACATCATCGGCGCCATGAAAATGGACGGGTCCGCCACTCGGCCCGACACTACGATGCTTGCCCCTTGCTGGAGCGCTGCGACGATCGGCTCCGCGCCGAGGTAGACCTCAGCGGAGACCAGGTTCTCCCGCAAGCCGGAGGTTGGCTTGCCGTTCTCCAGGATCGTGTCGGTCAGCTCCAGCGCCCGCTCAGTGATCAAGCTGCCCGAGATCGCGGCCACTTTGACGCCGCGAGCCCCGAATTCGCGCAGCCAATGAACGATGCGCTGGGCGGCGCCCTCGGGATTGATCCAACCCTGGTTACTGATGATTTTGGTGCCACGCTTGAGGCAGGCGGGTAGCACAGCCTGCATGCGATCGTCCAGGTACGTGTCGTAGCCGGGAAAGGTCGGATCGCGGCGCGCGCGCACCTGGGCGGCGGAAATCGTCGCCTCGGCCATGGTCTCGAAGCACAGGTAGTCCAGATTGCCCTGCATCGCATTGAGCGCTGCGGGCTCGATCCGATCTCCCCACCAGGCCGAGCCGGCACCGACGCGGATGCGCGGCTTCATGCGAGATTGCGCCTGCTTCCGGATACCATGCGTCGCCTCGATAGAAAATCCTACCGCAGACATTACCACACCGTTCCTTGAGAGGGATCGGGTCCTTGACAAGGATCGGGCCCGTCTCGGAAGATGTGCGCCACCCGACCGCTGTCCTGTCTCGCGCGAAGCAAAGCGGGTTGCAGAGTTTCGACGCATCAGCCTTCGCGGGGAGACACGCGCCCGCGCAGATCGCCGCCTGGCGCTCGCGAGTTCGCGCTCGCTCTATTGCTCTTGGCCGCCAGCGCCTGGGCCTGGCAACGCATCGAGATCGGCTGGTTGTCGTGGTTGGCCGCGCGGCGGGTCGAAGAGATTCAACCCAGCGATGTGCCGCAGCGCGTGCATCTCGGTCATGCTCAGTGGCAGAACCCGAAGTGGCGCAGAATCGAACTTATCGAACGGAGGAAAGCATGAGCGTGTCGCCAAGATGGAAGCAGCGTCCGAAGGGTTCGACCTGGGGCGACTTCGGGACCGACGATCAGCTCGGACGAGTGAACTTGTTGACGCCGGAGCGCGTGAAGCGGGCGGTGGCGGAAGTACGTGAGGGATTGACCTTCTGCTTGAGTTTGCCGCTCGACTATCCCGGCAGCAATGTGTTGAACCCGCGCCGCTTTCCCCCCATCCTGCGCCCGACGCTGCGCAATGGCCGGCCCAACATGAACTACCAGCTGAGCCTGGACAATCCCAGTCTGACCGACGTCATCAACGACGACGCCGTGATCATGCATCTGCAGTACTCCACGCAATGGGACAGTTTGGCGCACGTGGGTCAGCTATTCGATGCGAACGGGGACGGTGTACCTGAGCCGGTCTACTACAACGGTTATCGCCCGGGCGATCACGTGAAGGGGCCTAGCGACCCGAAGGACGCCGGAGCGATCGAAAACGTTCCCGCGAAGTCCACGTCGTATGCGCACGCGCTGGGCGTGGAGAACATGGCAGTCAAGTGCATGCAGGGGCGCGGCGTCATGATCGATCTGCATGCCCATGTCGGGCGCGCGCACGCCATCATCGGCTACGATCAGCTCATGCGCATACTCGATACGGACAAAGTTGTGGTCGAGACGGGCGACATGGTATGTCTGCACACCGGATTCTCGGCGATGCTGTTGGAGATGAACAAGCAACCCGATGCGCATAAGTTGGAGAATTCCTGTGCGGTACTCGATGGACGCGACCAAAAACTGCTGCAATGGATCACCGACAGCGGACTGGTCTCGCTCATCGCCGATAACTATGCGGTGGAGGCCCATCCGCCGACCAGCCAATCCGATCGCTGTGCCTATCTGCCGCTGCATGAGCATTGCCTGTTCAAGCTCGGCGTGAATCTCGGTGAAATCTGGTATCTCACCGAGCTGGCCAACTGGTTGCGCACGAACAAGCGCAGTCGCTTTCTGCTGACCGCACCGCCGCTGCGGTTACCAGGCGCCGTCGGGTCTCCGTCGACGCCAGTGGCTACTGTGTGAGGAAAACCGTGACTCGTGGTTCGTGGCTCGGATTCGCAAAGCATCGATCGATGCTCTAAGAAAAATGATTCGTGATTGACTTGGCAATCGATCAGTCGACACCCTTAACGAAGCACGAACCACGAAATGAGCTACATCACCGGCGTCGGCCTGACGCCTTACGGCAAGCACCCCGGTCGGTCGACGCTCGATCTGATGAGCGAGGCTGCGACGGCGGCGCTGGCGGATGCACAGCTCGAACGTCGTGACGTCGACGGCCTGTTGTGCGGCTATTCGACTACCTACCCGCATCTGATGTTGTCCACGGTGTTCGCGGAACACTACGGACTAACGCCGACTTACGCCCATGCCATGCTGCTAGGGGGAGCCACTGGATTCGGTATGGTGATGCTGGCACATCACCTGGCGGAGGCTGGCGTCGCGCGCAACATCCTGGTCGTGGCAGGTGAGAACCGGCTGACGGGCCAAGGACGCGATTCTGCAGTGCAGGCGTTGGCTCAGGTGGGAAGCCCCGTGTACGAGGTGCCCCTGGGCCCCATCATCCCGGCCTACTACGGCCTGGTTGCTTCGCGTTATATGTTCGAATTCGGCACGACGGAGGAGGATCTTGCGGAGTTGGCCGTGCTGATGCGCCGTCATGCAAGCATGCACCCCGGCGCTCAGTTCAAGGATCGAATCAGCGTCGCCGATGTGCTCGCATCCAAGCCCATCGCTTCACCGCTGAAGCTGCTCGATTGCTGCCCGGTATCGGATGGCGGAGTGGCGTTCGTGATCAGCCGCGATCGTACCAACGACTTCGGCGTCAGGATCATCGGCACGGGACAGGCCCATACACATCAACACGTCACCGCTGCCCCCAGCCTCACGCAGTTTGGCGCCGCGGCGTCTGCGGCACTTGCGCAGTCCGCGGCCGGCACAAATCTGCAGGATCTGCGCTATCTCGCCATCTACGACAGCTTCACCATTACGCTGACGATCCTGTTAGAGGAACTGGGACTTGCGCCACGTGGTCAGGCCGGTCAGCGTGCACGGGAAGGCTACTTCAACCAGGACGGCGAGTTGCCGCTGAACACCCATGGTGGTCTGCTTTCCTATGGGCATTGCGGCGCGGGCGGTGCCATGGCGCATCTGGTGGAAACACACCTGCAGATGACGGGTCGTGCTGGCCCCCGACAGGTACGGGACGCGGCTGTCGCCCTGTTGCATGGTGATGGCGGCGTCCTGTCCTCCCACGTAAGCCTTGTTCTGGAGGCGGTGAGATGATGTCGACGCGAATGGAAGTGCTCGATTGGACCCGAGGTGAAGAGGGCATCGCGTATCAGACCTGCCCCGCTTGCGCGGGGCTATGGTATTTCCTGCGCACATTCTGCCCTTGCTGCGGTCGACAGAATCCCGAAAGCCGCCAATCCGGCGGGACGGGAACAGTGCACGCGGTGACACTGGTTACTCGGGCACCGGGGGACGAGTTGCGCCCCTATGCCCCTTATCTGATCGCGCTGGTCGACGCCGACGAGGGCTTTCGCCTCATGGCGCATGGCGATAAGAACCTGCAGATCGGCGACCGGGTGCGCGCACGTTTCGCCACTCTTGCGGGTCGACTGATGCCGTACTTCGAGAGGATTGCCGAGCAATGAGTTCCGCCGCACGTGCCGCACTGAGGACGGTGCTGGATCCCAAATCCGTCGCCGTTATCGGTGCCTCGGAGAATCCCAATAAGATCGGCGGGCGACCACTGTTGTATTTGTCGCGCTTCGGATTCAAGGGCAAGGTCTACCCGATTAATCCGAATCGCAAAGAGGCGCAGGGCTACAAAGCTTTTCCGAGTCTGGTTGCGCTGCCCGAAGTGCCCGAGGTCGCGATCATCGCGGTACCTGGTGACTCGGCGGTCGATGCGGTGACGCAGTGTGCTGCCGCCGGCGTAAAGGTCGCAGTGATCATGACCTCCGGGTTTGGCGAGACGGCCGATCCGGCTGCGCAGGAAAAGCAGCGCTTGATGGCGGAGCGTGGACGGGCCAGCGGCATGCGCATCATCGGACCCAATACGCAAGGGCTCGCCAACATCGGTAGCGGTGCAATCTTGAGCTTCTCGACCATGTTCCTGGAGACCGAAGCGAGAGACGGGCCGGTAGGCATCGTGAGCCAGAGCGGGGCGATGAGCATGGTGCCGTACGCCCTGCTGCGCGCACGCGGTGTGGGCGTGCGGCATGCACATGCGACCGGGAACGATTGTGACGTCACGGTTCCAGAGCTTGCCTCGATCGTGGCCGAGGATCCCAACCTGAAGCTGCTGCTCCTGTATCTGGAGACGATACGGGATCCTTGGAACTTGACCGAACTCGCGCGCGTCGCAGGCAGCCGGGGGCTGCCAGTCGTTGCGCTCAAGTCCGGCCGCACCCCTGCCGGCCAGCAGGCCGCGAGCACACACACTGGAGCGCTCGCCAACGAGGACAGGGTGGTGGACGCGTTGCTCGAACAACTGGGTATCTGGCGTGCACGCGATGTCAATGAACTGGTACACGCGACCGAGTTGTATCTAAAAGGCTGGAAGCCACAGGGGCGCCGCCTGGTGGCGATCAGTAACTCCGGTGCTGTGTGCGTGATGGCGGCCGACGCCGCGACGGCGGCTGGCATGCCCATGGCCAGACTCGCTGATGAAACACGCGCAGGGCTGAGCAAGGTGCTACCCGGTTTCGCCACCACCACCAACCCGGTAGATATCACCGCGGCCTTACTCACCAACAGCGGATTGTTTGGTCAGATTCTCCCGGTCATCGCGAAGGACCCAGCCGCGGATGCGTTCCTCATCGGAATCCCGGTCTCGGGTCAGGGCTACGACGTGGAGAGCTTCGCCAGCGATACCTCCGTGTTTGCGCGGCGCACCGGCAAGCCCACGGTGCTGGCGATTCCACAGGCCAATATCGCCGCGAAGTTCAAGGCGCAAGGGCTGCCCGTATACGCAACCGAAAGCGAAGCGATCGCCGCGCTTAATCAGTTCTTGTCCCATATGCAATTGATGCGGACTGCCATTGCGTCGGCGGCGCCGGCTACGCACCCGGCCGCTGCTCGCGGGCCAGGGCGCATGTTGAACGAGGCTGACAGTCTTGCCCTCTTGCAGCGCTATGGATTGCGGGTGGCACGATACAGCCTGTGCAGGTCTCCCGACGAGGCGCTGGCTGCCCTGGAGTCGATCGGCGCACCGGTCGTCGTAAAGGGCTGCTCCGCGGCTATTGCGCACAAATCCGAATGGGGGCTGGTTAAGCTCAACATCGCAACCGCGGAGGCAGTGCGCTCGGCTTACGGTGACTTCGATCGGACTCTGCGCCTGGCTCAAGCCCCCTTCGACGGCGTCATCGTTGCGGAAATGGTGCGTGGTCGGCGCGAACTGATGATCGGCGCACGTATCGACCCCGTGTTCGGTCCCGTGGTGGTGGTCGGCGACGGCGGCAAGTACGTCGAGGCGATGCCGGACACGCGCCTGCTGCTACCGCCGTTCTCCGCGGCTGACGTGGAAAGGGCGCTGGGGCGGCTGCGCTTTGCGCCATTGCTTGCCGGTGTTCGTGGCGAGCCGCCGCTGGATGTCGAGGCGTTTTGCCAGGCCGCAGTGATGATCGGTCAACTCATGCTGGATTCCGCTTGCGGTCTGGTAAATCTCGACCTGAACCCGGTCATCGTCGGAGCAAAAGGAGAGGGATACGTAGTAGCTGATGCAGTAGCGTTCGTCGATAACTGAGAGACATGCAACTGGCAACTTGTCTCGCCTCAGAGCTGTCTTGCTGCAGTGGTTCAAGCACTTGGCTGTCGGCGCGGGCGTGCGCAGAGGGTGCGGTTCAACGTGATTTCGCGAGTTTTGCAGGCCTCGCATAAGGGGCGCGCAACGCTCCTGACGGTGTCGCTATGAGGCGAAATGGCCCGGCCGGGGCGCTTGCACGAAGCGTCAATGCCGCGTGGCATAGGCGTTGCACGGCACGCAGAGATTGACTCCGCTCTCAAGCTTCGGCATTCTCTGCTCGCCGCAAGGCAAATCGAGCGTTATCGAGACAGAGAAATCTCATTTGGAGAACATGACGATGGCAACAGCCAAGAAGGCGACCAAGAAAACCACCAGCAAGAAGCCAGCGAAGAAGGCCCCGGCGAAGAAGCCAGCCAAGAAAGCGGCCCCCAAGAAGGCCCCAGCGAAGAAGCCTGCCAAGAAGGTCGCAGCGAAGAAGCCTGCCGCCAAGCGCAAGCCGAATGCGGCTTTCATGAAGGCTATGACGCCGAGCGCGGAACTGGCTGCGGTGGTCGGGGAAAAGGCGCTGCCCCGCACCGAGGTCACCAAGAAGCTGTGGGAGTACATCAAGAAGAACAAACTCCAGGACTCCGTCAACAAGCGCAACATCAACGCGGACGACAAGCTCAAGCCCGTTTTCGGTGGCAAGAGGCAGGTGTCCATGTTCGAGATGACGAAGCTGGTCTCAGCGCACCTGAAGTAAGCAGATATTCGCGGCCCGGCCCTGTCGCCGGGCGGGCCGCTATTTGTAGCCTCGGCGCCCCTGTTGCCGAGGTTCAGGCAAGGCTGCAGCCCTCGCGGCAGCCCTGTGGGTTGGCGCCGGCCATTTTCCCGCTGGTAGTCCCTGTGCGGCGCTGTACGCGATGCATGGAAACCAAACGGCTTGCCTGCGTATGTCGAGCGGTTCCACGATGTGCTCCCCGGGGCCAGAAATCGAGCGGCAGTCGGAAGTCGACTGGAAGAACGGCCAGCCCGTCTCGCGTCGGTTTGGCGACGTGTATTTCTCGCAGGCATCCGGCATAGATGAAGCGCGCTTTGTCTTTCTTGGGCAGAACCGGCTGGCCGAGCGCTTTGCACAAGTCCCTCCCGGTGGCAGTTTTGTCGTTATCGAGACCGGCTTCGGTACGGGGCTCAACTTCTTGTGCACGTGGGAGCTCTGGATGCGCACCGCACCCAGCAGCGCGCGATTGCATTTTGTCAGCACGGAGCTCTATCCCCTTGCGCCTGTCGATATGGCTCGGGCATTGGCGTTGTGGCCGGAGCTGGCATCGTCGCGCTCTGTTCTGCTGGCTGCTTACGGACCACGAGCGCCAGGCTGGGACCGCCGTAGCTTCGTGGGCGGGCGAATTGTTCTCACGCTCTTGACTGGCGATGTGCGCGGGACGCTACCGGAATTCCACGGCTGGGCGGACGCGTGGTTTCTGGACGGATTTTCGCCTGCCCGCAATCCCCAGATGTGGGAGCCGGCGCTGTGCCAAAATATCGCGGCGCGGTCACGGCCTGGTTGCACTTTTGCAACTTACACCAGCGCGGGACATGTGCGGCGGGCGCTGACCGGTGCTGGATTTCGCGTCGAAAAGGTCAAGGGGTTCGGACCCAAGCGCGAGATGCTGCGCGGTGAACTCAAGGCAGAGCGATTGGAGCGGGCTCACACGCACAGGACCAGGCAGGCCGTGGTCATCGGCGGCGGCCTGGCCGGCACTGCCGCGGCATCCAGTTTGGCTCGACGCGGCTGGAAAGTGATCCTTGTCGAGCGGCGTGAAGCACTGGCAACCGAGGCCTCGGGGAACCCGCAAGGCGTGTTATACGCGCGCTTGTCTCCGCACCCGATACCTCTTAGCCAACTCATTCTCGCGGGGTATCGATATACATTGGGCGTACTGCGCGAGCGCCTGCCATGCGACGGAGTGCAGTGGTCGAATTGTGGCATTCTGCAGATCGCGTTCGAGGAGAGCGAAGCAAAGCGCCTGGATGCCCTGGCTGCACTCGACTGGCCACCCGAACTCATGCACGGCGTCAGCCAGGTGCAAGCGAGCGATCTCGCGGGCATACCGTTGTCCAGAGGCGGACTGTTCTTCCCCGGTGGTGGATGGGTAAACTCGCCGGCGCTATGCCGTGCACTCGCTGCTGAGCCCGGTGTCGATCTACGCACTCAAAGGCACGCGTTGCGCTTGCAGCGCTCGTCCACGGGCTGGCGCGTGCTAGAACAGAGCGAATGCATCGCCGAAAGCGCTGTTGTGGTCGTCGCTGGGGCTTCCAGCTCGGTGGCCTTCGACCAGCTGGCGCACCTGCCGCTGCGCACGGTACGAGGGCAAGTAACGCTGTTGCCAGCTACGGTCGCGAGCGAGGAGCTTAGCACGGTGCTATGCGGAGAGAGCTACGTCGCGCCGGCGCGCTCGGGAACGCATACCGCGGGGGCGACGTTTGCGCGCGACGCGGCGGTGGAAGATGCCACTGCGGCAGATAATGCGGAGAATCTGCGCCAGCTTAAGCGCCTCGCAGATTCGCTCTATGCGGCGTTGGGTGGGGCCTCACTGGACGCTGCACGCCTCACCGGTCGCGCGGCGCAGCGCTGCACCAGTCCGGACTATCTGCCGATGATCGGTCCCGTGACCGACGCCGAAGGCCAGCCCCTGCCGGGCTTATACCTGTCCACAGCGCATGGCTCGCGGGGATTGATTACTGCACCCTTGGGCGGAGAGATTCTCGCGGCGTACCTGGAAGACGAGCCAGCACCGCTGCCGAAGTCCCTGATGGACGCGCTCCTGCCGGGGCGCTTTCAGGCTCGCGTGGCGCGTCGCAGCGGCGCCGCACGTTGAAGGCTGCTTCGATCAAGTCGCTCCAGGCGCGTGTCGTGACCAAACCGGCGTAGCTGACATTGCCGATCACGTCGTCCGTCCTGTCCACCAGTTGCGCTTGCGCGAACGCAAGCGAGCCCTCGACCTCGCCATCCTCTAGGTGTGCATGCAAACCGGCGCTGTGAGCCAGCCGGCGCATCGGTTCGTTGTGCATGTGGCAAAGGAGAACCACGCGCTCCGCGCCTCGCACCTTGGCTTTGAGCAGCGCTCTGTCCATCAGCGCCTTGCCCAGGCCTTTGCCGCGTGCGCTAGGGTCGACCACGATGGCGATTTCGGCGCCATTGCGCACGTCGGCCAGCTCCAGCAGACCAACGAGCTTCGCACCGCGATCGAAAGCGCCAAGGAACACAGAGTCGGTCCAGGCGAGCCTTGCAACATAGGCACTGATCGACTCGTCAGTCATGGGTCGGCCGAAGCGATGATAGCGGTCGGCTGCGGGAAGGCGCAGGAAGAAGGCAAGCAGCAGCTGGACATCTTCCTCAAATAGTTCGCGGATGATCATGGCAGTGTGGAAAATGATCTGATTGCCGCGCAGCGGCAACAAAGGAAGCTGGCAGACCGAGCGCCAGCACTGATGCTAAGACAGGCTACAGCTTGATATGTTGCGTATCCATTGCAATATTTCGATCGCTGTCAGTGGCACCGAGCCCAACGACGCCACACAGTTCAACGGCGTTCGTCCTCCAGAATCATCTCGGCACCCTTGTCTGCAATTGCGACCGTGGGCGCGTTGGTATTTCCGGAGGTGATCCTTGGCATGATGGAAGCGTCGATCACACGCAAGCCTTGAATGCCGTGCACGCGCAGGTGATCATCGACCACCGCCATCCCATCGCTCCCCATCTTGCATGTGCCAACCGGATGGAAAATGGTGGTACCGAGGTCACCGGCCGCCTGCTCGAGGTCGGCATCGGACTGCAGATGCGGCCCGGGCCTCCATTCCTCCGGGGCGTACTTCTCGAGTGCTTTGGCCGCCATGATGCGCCGGGTAAAGCGGATCGAATCGACTGCCACCTTGCGATCCTCCGCCGTCGAAAGGTAATTGAGTGTGATAGCCGGGTAGGTCGCGGGATCCGCGCTCTTGATCCGCACATGGCCACGACTGGTGGGCTGGAGGTTGCAAACCGAGGGTGTGATAGCCGGGAAGCGATGCAGGGGATCGCCGAATTTATCCAGCGACAGCGGTTGCACATGCCATTCTATGTTGGCGTAAGGTCTCGAAGAATCGCTCCTGGCGAACGCGCCCAGTTGCGATGGGGGCATCGTGAGCGGCCCGGTCTTGAACATCAAGTACTCCAATCCCATAGCGATCTTGCCGAGCGTCGAGTTGGCACGCTGGTTCAGCGTGATGACGTTGCTCACCCGATAGACGATGCGCACTTGCAGGTGATCGTGCAGGTTCTCTCCCACACCGGGAAGCTCATGCGTCATCGGGATGGAATGCT
>Ga0157376_10003983_pt1 | contig 10210 bp, 10 predicted proteins | sample M45metaG_FD_121801 | JGI IMG/M metagenome (GOLD analysis project Ga0157376, IMG submission 121801) | Miscanthus rhizosphere microbial communities from Kellogg Biological Station, Michigan, USA - M4-5 metaG | ecosystem: Host-associated > Plants > Roots > Rhizosphere > Soil | place: USA: Michigan... | reverse complement strand
CAACGCGATCTCGGCTGGAGCTTTTTCGAACAGCTCGCCAAGCAGAACATCATGCAGGTGCAGTCCTCCGCCGATCCGCCGAAGAAGCTCGATCTCGGCGAGCGCGCTGTCATGGCCGACGGCAATGAGTACAACATCTTCCAGATGAAGGAGGCTGGCCGTCCGGTCGAGCCGGTCTATGCGACCGAGGGATCGCCGCTGATCATCGGACCGAACGGCATCTTCAAGGGCTCCCCCAATCCGAACGCCGCAAAGCTGTTCCAGTCGTTCAGTCTTGGACGCGAGGCCCAGCAGCTCATCATCGATGTCGGCGGCCTGCGTTCGGTGCATGCGCAGACGGTCGAGAAGACGGGACGCAAACCGCTGAAGGATATCAAGACCATGAAGGACGACGCTGCAGCGGTGGAGAAAGAGGGCGATTCGATCAAGGCGCGCTACACCAAGATCTTCCGGGTCTGACCTAGATGACCTCCGGATTGCCCAAGACCTCGGTCGCCGAGGTGCTTGCCGAAAAGATCGTTGCGCTGAAACCAGGCGCGCTGTCGGCGACGACCACGCGCAAATGCGAGGATTTGTTGATCGATGTCGTCGGACTATGCGTTACCGCGCGCAACGAAGACTATATCAGGAGCGCGCTGGCGGGATGCGACGATGACGGTCCATGCACGGCGATCGGTCACGCGCGAACACTGACCGCTGCAGGTGCGGCTTTCGTCAACGGCACCGCTGCGCATGGCGAGGATTTTGACGACACGTTTGAAGGCGGGCCGGTGCATGCCGGCGCGGTGATCGTACCGGCGGTGCTCGCTGCCTGCGAACGGCACAATCCCGATGGTCGCATGGCGCTGGTCGGGATCGCGGTCGGCACCGAAGTGCTGTGCCGGTTAAGCGTCGTGGTACCGAAAGCTGTCCACAAAGCCGGCTTTCATCCAACCGCGATTTTTGGCGCAATGGGAGCGGCCGCCGGCGTTGGCGCAGCCCTCGGTCTCAATATCAGGCAGATTGTCGATGCACTCGGTATTGCCGGCAGTATGGCCGGCGGCATCATTGAATATCTGGCGGAAGGTGCCTGGACCAAACGGCTGCATGCCGGGTGGGCGGCGCAATCGGGAATCCGTGCGGCGCTGCTGGCACGCGGCGGCTTCGTCGGTCCACGCACGGTGTTCGAGGGTGTGCATGGGCTGTTCCATGGTTTTGCGCACACCACCCAGGGCGATTACGGGGCGCTGACCGATGATTTCGGCACTCGCTGGGTGACTGACACGCTGGCGTTCAAGCCCTATCCCTGCGGGACGATGGCGCAGCCCTATATCGATTGCGCGCGACGCCTCGCGGCGCGCGGCATCAAGCCCGAGGATGTCACCGAGATCGTCTGCGAGGTCGCGGAGGGAACGGTGCACCGGTTGTGGGAGCCGCTCGCCGACAAGCAGCGTCCGCGCAACGGTTATGCCGCCAAGTTCGCAACGCCCTATCTGCTCTCCGCCGGATTCGTGTATGGCGGTGTCGGGCTCGGCGCGTTCACGGAAAATGCCATCCGCGATCCCCGCGTGCTCGCGCTTGCTGCGAAAGTGAAATTCGTGATCGATCCGGACAATCCCTATCCGAACAATTATACCGGCCACATCCGTGCGACGCTCGCCGACGGTAGCGTGGTTGAAGATCGGCAGCCCTATTTGCGCGGCGGCGCGCAGGAGCCGCTGACGCGCCAGGACGTGACAGATAAGTTCGCGCTTAACGCGCAACACGGCGGCTGGAGCAGAGAACAGGGCGACGCCGCATTGAGGCTAATGGCCGGGTTATATCAGGGAAAGATCGATCTCGGCGCCTTGCGGAGTTAGGAGAGGGCAGTTCTCCGAATTCTGTGCCGCAGCTATGGCATGGCTGCTTTTGTCACGCCAAATATTGGCCGCGCTCGTCAGGGACTTCTTGGTCAACCCAGCCTGAGGTCAGTCTTCTTCACGGACGACTTGGCAGTCCAAAGGCAACTATTTAAACAATCCGACCCTCAAGTCTTTCGCGTGATAGATGATCTCATCGTCCATCGAAAGCCAGCCATCGGCTATGCCCAGAACGAGCTTTGCGCGCATAACGCGTTTGATGTCGATGTTGTAGACGACCTTGCGAGCATTTGGGAGCACCTCGCCGGCCAGCGTCAGTTCGCCGAGCCCGAGCGCGCGGCCGCGTCCCTCGCATCCAGACCAACTTAAATAGAAACCGACCAACTGCCACATTGCATCAAGGCCGAGACACCCCGGCATGACCGGATCGTTCTTGTAGTTGCACCCGAAGAACCAGAGATCCGGTTTGACATGCAGTTCGGCACGCACCAACCCCCTATTATACTTGCCACCGGTGTCGGAAATCTCGCTTATGCGGTCGAACATGAGCATCGGCGGCAATGGCAGCCGCGGTCTGTCGACACCAAACAATTGGCCGTGGCCGCACGACACCAAATCGTCGTATTCATAACTGCTACAGCGATCTTGCAACACGCAACCCCCGCAACCCGGCGCGCCTTGCCGTCAGCAAACGAAAGCAAAATGGGCACCGCCGACAATCGACCGACTGCGCCCGTGAAAATGCATCTGAACCCCACGTCGCCTTAGCATAGACGTCGCTGGGTGGCAAAAAAGCTTGCTCTTGAGCCGGTGTTTGAGGTCGGCCTGGTCGCCAGGCGTCGGAACTTTTTCGAGAGCGCGTCCTACGGCATCGCTTTGTCCAAAGACTGGTCGGCGCCGCGTCAGCTTGGAACTAGCGCAGCCGTTTCATCTCCGAGACCTCCTGTGCTTCTTGTGCCCCACAGGTCCGTCGATGCAACCTTGTCCTGTGCTCTACCCCTCGATATGCTGCTCGTCGAGTATTGGAACCATGCAACGTAACTACGAGCCTGTTTTAGCGATCAATTTGGGGTTGGAGCATTCTTGTCGGCGAACGGTGGAGTGGCACAGCTGAATTTCTTCAAGAATCCTCCTGCTTCCACGCTGGCTGATATTGTCGCGCTAACGCAGGCAGAGCTGGTCGATCCCTCGCGGAGCGGCCAGCAGATCAAGGGCCTCGCTTCGCTTGACAATGCCGGCCCGCTTCATCTCTCTTTCTTCGACAACCCTAAATACGCGGATCAATTAGCGGCGACACGGGCGGGCGCTTGTCTCGTCAGTCCGCGCCTGGAAGCTCATGTTCCCACCCACGTAGTCATCTTGCGCTCGGCCCAGCCATTCCGCGAATTCGTGAAGGTTGCGCGCGAATGGTACAGCGAGGCACTCCGTCCGCAATCCTGCTTCAGTAATTCCGGCATCGCATCGTCTGCAATGATCCATCCGTCCGCGCGTCTGGAAGATGATGTTATTGTCGATCCGCTGGCGGTGGTCGGACCAAGGGTCGAAATTGGCGCTGGGACGGTGATCGGTGCGGGCGCTGTGATCGGCGCAGACGTTAGAATTGGCAGAAATTGCGACGTAGGTGCTAACTCGTCGCTGCAATTTGCGTTGATTGGCGACGACGTCCTAATTCATCCGTGCTGCAGCATCGGGCAGGATGGTTTTGGGTACACCTTCGCCGCGGGGCGTGCGCTGAAGATACCTCAGACCGCTCGGGTGTTGATTCAGGATCACGTTGAAATTGGTGCTGGAACGAGCGTCGATCGCGGCAGCTTGCGCGATACGGTAATCGGCGAAGGCACCAAAATCGACAATCAGGTCCAGATCGCCCACAACGTGATCGTTGGACGGCACTGCTTGATCGCCGCCTCTGTGGCCATCGGAGGGAGTGTTACAATCGGCGACCATGTAGGGCTAGGCGCAGGAGTAGGTCTCAACAATCACATCACTATCGGCGATGGCGCCCAGATCACGGCAATGAGCGGTGTCAAGGATAGCGTGCCCGCGAATGCTCGGTGGGGCGGCTTCTTTGCGAAGCCGACCAAACAGTGGTTCCGGGAGATCATCACGGTCGAGCGTCTTGTGCGCGACGGCGCGCCAAAATCTGCGACAGATTCCACGGCAAACGATGAAGGGCCTGGTTGACGGAACCAGAACGGCGCGTTGTCCCGAATTTCAATCTTGAACGACTCGAGGTGTGGTTATCCCCTTGGGGCAGCACTATTTGGCATCGTTTCCAGGCCGCCGATCCCCCGGGACACGCTCGCGCCCGGCGGCCTCGTAAAGACCGCTGGGGTGCATTCCAGCCTGTTTGTCACCGGGGCCCCGTAAACGCGCTTGTAGCCGGCCCCCATACCTGCTCTGACGGGCAATCTGGCCATAGGGACCGGGCGGGTTCGTTGCCGGCGGGCTTTTCTTTTGGTGGAGTTCTGTCAAGCTGCCCCCGCGATATCAAACGATGGAGAAGTTAGACGTGGCTATTGGTACAGTGAAATGGTTCAACCCGACGAAGGGTTATGGATTTATTCAGCCCGACACAGGCGGTAAAGACGTATTCGTCCATATCTCGGCTGTCGAGAAGGCAGGTCTGAGCAGTCTCAATGAGGGCGCGAAGGTAAGCTACGAAGTCGTTGTGAACCGCGGTAAGGAATCCGCCGAAAACCTCAGGGTAGGTTGATCGGCACAGCCGGCCGGCTCACGCCAGCCATTAAGAGTTCATTAATAGTTGGATTGCAGCCTGCGCGTTGGGGCAGGTCCACATAAGCCGCCGCTGACTCAACCCAGCGGCGGTTTTTTTGTGCTCACCAATGAAACCCAGAGTCTGCAGATACCGCCCTTGCGCATTCCCTTGCCCATTGCCTGTGCGGAGTTGAAAGCCCGCCCGTGCCCCAAGGAGAATTTCGCAGTCTCCCACCTCGCCAAATAACCCATTGTTAATGACGAGAGCACAAGATATTGGCGTCATGCTCAAGGGTGCCGCCATAGCCGCACTGGTGCTGGCAATTGCTAGTCAGCTGGACCAGTATTTTTCCAACGGCCGCTACACGGACGTTACCGTCGCGATGTTGCGCCAAATTCGGCATAGCTTCGGAGTGTAAGGCCGCCTCAGTTCGTGGCCTCTTTCATTTGCCTTAGCAGCGTCGGCTGTTTTCTTGCAGCTCGCCACCCTTGTGCAACGCTCGTTTTCCCCCGGCCGTTTGATTGCGTAGGCGGGTTCTCGTTCCCGCGGCTACATTTCAATGTCGGGCCTGAGTAATGCCCGCACTTGCCATTTCATTTGCGGCTGGCTTTGCCGGACGCAAAATCGACCATCAACAATAGGTACTTTTATAACCGAGGTGCGTTTGTTGGCGCAGCAATGCTGCATGCTGTCGGGGAAGCCAGGTTGGTAGATGTAAAAGCGCGCATAAAATGGCTCGACGCTGACCACAAAGTCCATGGACTTCAGTCCGCGCGGGATCTTGCTACTCAGGTCGATCAGGCGATCGCCGGGATTGCAAGCCAAAGCAGCAGCTACCAGAAACCATTCCATAGGTCTATTATAGGCTGTTTCTCTCGAAACTCAAAAATGCCCGGTTAGAAGGCGATCGGAATGACCGGGAGTTGGTATCGTAGGCTCGAACTAAATTTATCGGACGAACAACCCAGACCAGGAGATCATCGTGAGGACCCTTATCGTCGTCCTGCTCGCGCTGCTCATCACGAACGAAGCCTCGTTGGCGGATACTAATGCCACGCGATTCAGGGTCGAAAACGGCAGGATTGTTGTAGCGCAATCATATTGCAGGATGTGCGCCGACCAGCGGTCGGATTGTGTAATAAGGTGCAACGGCGCGGGAGCCTGCATTCAAAACTGCAATGACGACTTTCGGCTTTGCACCGAGGTGAACTGCCAGTATCGACGCTAGCGGGCGAGCATGAGCCGCCTAACTCAGCGGCGGCTTTTGGATGATCTGATGTCATCGCTGGTTCTGTCAGCCGCCAACGGCTTTATGCCGGCGACAGGTCTTGTCGTTCGATGGCGGCTACCGTTCTAACCATCTGTCAAACCGATTTAGAGAACACATGATGTAGCCGAGGGTGATACCAACCCCGCCGCCCGCGATCTTCTCGATCGCGTCAGCGAGGCGGGCATGGCGGTCTGGCGTTACTAACTGAGAGAGCTCCAGTAGCGCGGCGCTGCCGAGCACTACGAGGCACACAAAGACGATGCGTCGGGGATAGGCAACGCAAAACAAGATGCCCAACATGCCGAAAGCGGCAATGTGTTCCAGGCCGGCAGATGCCGATATTGTGGGGCGCCCCCCAATAGGGACAATGGTAGCGTAGACCAGAAACCCCAACAACACCCACGCGCCAAAACTGATGAGTTTGCGAATCATTGCGGTCGCGACCTGGTAGCGCGAAGAAGGTTTGCGCAGCTAGTGAAAGGCAAGATTCGCTGAAGTCGTTTCATACCAGCGCTCAAGTTTACATTAAGCACTTAATAGCCGCCTCACGCGATCCGAGATCGTTTCTAGCAAGACGACGATGAGTGCAAATGTCGCGATACCGAGAAGTTTTCTGATCGCAAAAAAGGAATAAACCAGCAAGGATTTTGGAGCGTCACGATGAATCACTGATTGTCCCCCGATGGAGTGGGCGGCCTCCATGAAGAGAACATCGCCTCGATCAACTATAACTCGCCGGGTAGCTTACGCAAATCAACCCAGTCCACTCGGCGACTTCCAGAATCGATGATGCGGAATCGTTGGCTGTCCGTGGAAGAGGTCATCCCAGCGATGCCGGCGGCTCGGTTGACGCGGGCGCGGACGGTTTTTCATCGACCTTGGTCGCATCCGACTCCAGCGCCGTCATGGCGCTAGTCCTTAGCCTGACGGGATCGCGTTCTCCATCGCCAGCCACCTTCAAGATCGCTGCCGCAATCAGCCGAAGTTGCTCGTCCGACACCGGTCCTGGGAACGAAGCATGAGCATCGTCCAGAGCCTTTGACATGAGGGCTATCGTCTGCGGGCCGAACGACGGCCCACCAAATTGATTGTGATCCAACTGTTCGATGATCGATCGGGCCGTTCCGACCTGACTGGCTTCTTCAGCTTCAACGCTTGCCGGGGCATCCTGCAAGAGCTCGCTCCTGGGATCGGGCACCAGGCGATTGGCCGCTCGAATAACTTTTTCAGGCAGGAGCAGTTCGAGAGAGAATTTCAAGGTGTCTCGAAGTCTCATCGTGTTGCTGCCGGGTCTGTCAGTTACCTCAATGTACGCTTGGCGAAATCAGTCAACCAACGGATTCGCACTGCTCAACTCCCAAACAAGCCGTCTGAGGATTTTTCGGCCGGGCCTTGAACAGGCGCTTTCCAAAGAAAATAAGCCATCACAACAACGCTTGGCGTCCAGGAGATCATCATTCCCAGGGCGATAGCTTCCAAAGTGCTCATCCACACCACCGTCGCTGTTCTGGTGGACACGAATCACTTCACGAATCTACCCAGTAGTCGTTCCGACAAAAAGCAGCAATTGTTGTCGTCTGAGGTTTCGTTGTAGGGTTCACGAGCTGGAGCCAAGTCGATTTTTCGACGTTGCCTCGGCACCTTTGTCGTTCGCCGACGATCAACCTCTAACTGGATTGACAAGGAGACCCGGTATGTCACGACCTTTTCAGGTTCGTTCCGCTGAGCGCGATGCTCAGACCGATCGCGAACGGCTGGGGTCGATTTCCAGTGTGGTTGAGGCCGCCGTCGCTTCGGTCCGGCGGGAAAGGGACGCTCTGCGGACCCGGGTTGATGCGGCGCGCGACCTGGCTTCTTTTGCCACAGGAACGGACCACGACGAGTATTTAACCCGTGACAAGAAGGACGAGGCCAGAATCAAGGAATATGAGAGGCAAATGACGGCCGGCGAAAAACGAATACAAGAATTAGAACACCAGCTTGGCGGGCTCGCGGCTCTCCAAGAGACCTTCGATCGATATTTTGCCGACGCGCTGCGTTAACCAGCCCTCATTCTGCCGATCCCGCCTTAGTCGCTTTTAAATAGCGGTGTGAAGGCTACACTCGCTTGGAGTGTTCAATATTGAGCCGGGCGCGGAGAAGCGAGTAGGCCGGTCGGGTGGTAAGACCCAGAAAATAGCCAACCTGAAGGGCGACAAGAGGCAGGAATACCACGCTGGCGCTATCCAGTATGCTCTGTCCCGCAGCCCACGAATTGACGATATAGGCTCCGGCTCCGAGTAGCGAAAATGGAAGCAGCGCCAGAATGCTGAAATAGAGCCCAAAATACATACCGGCGCCGCAGGCGAGGATGGGCAGCATGGCGAAGACTCGCTCCGGAACGCAGGGTTAATGGTGCATTCAGCCGATTAATATTGCACCGCACTCCCATAAAGCTTATCGTCGCTGTTATTAACGAAGAGTTACTTTGAGGTTTGATGTACTGTCGGATTTATGGTTTCTGGCCAAAAATCGGACGATTGTTGAGTGTTACTGCGGCGGGCATCAGTTAATGTCGATCGGGTCGGAATTTCACGACAAGCTAGGTCAGCTCGACGAATCGTCGAGCAAGCCGCCCGCTCGTTTTTCCAGTGATGCGGTTCCCTATATCCTTTCGACGGCAGACGCTTTCGTCATTCTGTTGGCGAGTGTAGCGGGTGGAGTCGGCTATCAGGTCGCGATCGGCAATGCAGTGCCGAATATTCTTCCGTATTGCGCGGTGGGACTACTGGCCAGTTTCATCCACATTTTGCGCATGAGCGGCAGCGGCTACTACGACTTTCCCGACAGCGCCAAACCGCGAGTGGAAACCGGCGAAATATTGGTTTGCTGGCTTACCACCGGGCTGTTGCTCGCGTTCTTTGCGTTTCTTCTCAAGATTGGTGTTGCTTACTCGCGCGGCGCCTTTGTCGTGTTTTATTTTGTTGCACCCGTTGGTTTGCTTACCGTCAGGAAGGCCACAAAGGTCATCCTGGAAGCGGCCGTCTCGCGGGGCGCTATTGGTCGGCGCGACATCGTACTGATCGGAGACGTCAACGAAATCGCGGCGCTGGAACCCAGAGACCTCATGGCCTTCTTCGGAGCGTCGGAAGTAAGCCGCTTCACGCTGAGTCCCGACGACGATCCTTTGTTGCGTGCGTCTGCTGACGTGAGCATTATCAACTCGGTCGCTAACTTTGTTCGACGTAATGACTGCCGAGAAGTTCTGCTTGCTGTGCCTTGGGGCGATGCGGGTCGGCTGGAGTTCATTCGGGATCACATCAAGACGCTTCCAGTGGCGGTACGATTGCTGCCTGACATGCGCGTCCGGACGTTGACCAACTATGCTTCTTCGGCCCGTCAGCGCGTTTTAGCCATAGAAATTCAACGTGCGCCGCTCAGTGCCGCCGAACGCTTCGTCAAGCGCGTCATGGACGTTGTTATCGCCGTCTCGGCGATGCTTTTCTTTCTACCCGTCATGGCTCTTACTGCGATCGCCATTAAGCTCGACAGTCCCGGTCCGGTTATTTTTCGGCAGTTCCGAAAGGGATTTAACGGCAAGCAATTCATGATGTTCAAATTCCGGACCATGAGCGTTCAGGAAAATGGATCGGCTATTGTTCAGGCGACGCGCGACGATCCCAGGGTAACGCCAATCGGACGCCTGTTGCGATCGGCGAGCATCGACGAATTGCCTCAGTTGCTGAATGTTCTCAAAGGAGACATGTCGCTAATCGGCCCACGTCCCCATGCGCTGGCGCATGACAATTATTTTGAGACGGTATTGAGCGAGTATGCCTTTAGGCATCACGTAAAACCGGGCATGACCGGTTGGGCACAATGCAACGGGGCGCGTGGCGGCACTCCGACGATCGAGCATATTTCTGAACGTGTAAAACTTGATCTCTGGTACATAAACAACTGGAGCCTGTGGCTGGACATCCAGATCCTGATCAAGACGTTTTTTGAAGTATTGCGAAAGCGAAACGCTTACTGACGCCGCTCCAGGATTCGGATGCCCCGGACTGTGCACGATGGCGGGCTTAATCCTGCCAGTTTCAGCGGCCAACAGCGGCCTTGGCTGAGATTGCATCGGTGAGAAAGTCGTGGTCCGACCGGGTGAACAATGCCGATGGATCATAGCGGCTTTTCGCGTCATGATTGTGGATCGGCGCGAAGCGTATAATTTGAAATCAGCCGGTCACGTCGCTTTGGGTTGTCGGTGAAAGATATCTCTTTGATTTGAGATACTTAGGCTTGATGCATTCTCGGGCTGTTAGGCCGCCCCGCGGGGTTGGGGACCAATAACGGCAAGATTTTTGCTGGAAAGCTTCGACACGAGATTTATATAGTTGTATGTCGAAT
>Ga0157376_10003982_pt1 | contig 10210 bp, 8 predicted proteins | sample M45metaG_FD_121801 | JGI IMG/M metagenome (GOLD analysis project Ga0157376, IMG submission 121801) | Miscanthus rhizosphere microbial communities from Kellogg Biological Station, Michigan, USA - M4-5 metaG | ecosystem: Host-associated > Plants > Roots > Rhizosphere > Soil | place: USA: Michigan... | reverse complement strand
TCGTGAGCGAGTCGTCCGGGACCATGGAGCGCTCGGTGACCTCGTAGACGCGGCCGAGGCCGTGGCAGTGGGGGCAGGCGCCCTGCGCGGTGTTCGGCGAGAAATCCTCCGCGTACAGCATCGGCTGCTTCGCCGGATAGTTGCCGGCGCGCGAGTACAACATGCGTACGAGGCTGGACAAGGTCGTCACGCTGCCGACCGAGGAACGCGCGCTGGGTGTGCCGCGCTGCTGCTGCAATGCCACCGCCGGGGGCAGGCCCTCGATGGAATCCACGTCGGGCACGCCGGCCTGGTCGATCAGCCGGCGAGCGTAAGGCGACACCGATTCAAGGTAGCGGCGCTGCGCCTCCGAATACAAGGTGCCGAACGCGAGCGAAGACTTGCCCGAGCCGGACACGCCGCTGAACACGACGAGGGCGTCGCGCGGAATGTCGACGTCCACATCCTTCAAGTTATGTTCGCGCGCGCCGCGAACCTGCACCCAGCCGCGCTCGCGTGGAGGGACCGGCGGCGCTGCCTCCCCATCGCTGTCGGGTACCGTCGAGGCAGGGGCGGTGCGGTCGCGGGCCATGAGGCACGTTAGGCCCGCAGCCGGGACGGACGCGTCGGACCGCGCCGATCCTGCCGTAGGAGCCCGTCAACTGCGCACGGCAGGGCCAACGGCACAGCTACGTGGCCGGAAAGTCTCTCGCAAGGGTTGCGGCGCCTATTTCACCATTTGGTTAAGATGAGTGCATGCAACTGCCCGATCGCTTCGAAGACGCCGGCCAGCTCGAGGACGTGATGAGCCGGCCGTCCGACGCGCTCGTGGGCGAGCTGCGCAAGGTGCCCGGCGACATCATGGTGCTGGGCGTCGGCGGCAAGATGGGGCCGACACTGGCGCGGATGGCCAAGCGCGCGGCGCCGGACAAGCGCGTGATCGGCGTCGCGCGTTTTTCGCAAGCGGGACTGCGCGAGGAATTGATGGCGCATGGCATCGACTGCATCGAGGCGGACCTGCTCTCGCGCGATGCACTGGCGGCCCTGCCAGCCGCCGCCAACATCGTCTTCATGGCCGGCCGCAAATTCGGCAGCACCGGCAGCGAGTGGCTGACCTGGGCGATGAACGCCCACGTGCCGGCGTTGGTGGCCGAGCGCTTCGCGGCTTCGCGCATCGTGGCGTTCTCCACTGCCTGCGTCTATCCCTTCGTCAGCACGGCCGGTGAAGGCGCGACCGAGGACATGCCACCCACCACGCCTTCGGGCGAATACGCCAACTCGTGCGTCGCACGCGAGCGGATGTTCGAGCATTTCTCGCACGAACACGGAACGCCCGGGCGCCTGCTGCGCCTGTCGTACGCGATCGACATGCGCTACGGCGTGCTGCACGACATCGCGCGAAAGGTGCTGCAGCGCGAAGCCATCGACCTCACGATGGGTCATGCCAACATCATCTGGCAAGGCGAAGCGAATGATTGGGCGTTGCGTTCGCTCGCGCATTGCGAGACGCCGACGGCACCGCTCAACTTGAGCGGGCCGAAGATCGGCATTCGCGCGGTCGCGCAGGCACTCGGGCAACGTCTGGGAATCGAGCCGGTGCTGCGCGGCGTCGAAGCACCGACCGCGTGGCTGGTGGATTGCAACAAGGCCTTCGCGTTGTTCGGCCCGCCGCAAGTGAGCCTGGACCGGATGCTCGACTGGACCGCCGACTGGGTCCAGCGCGGCGGTGCGAGTCTCGGCAAGCCAACCCATTACGAAGCAAGAGACGGCAAATACTGATCGGAGGACCGGCATGCAGTGGACCGACATCCCCGCCGATTCGATGGCCGTGCTGCGGCGCGGCGCCGTGATCCCAGCGCACTTGCTCGCGCTCGATGAACATCGAAGGCTCGACGTACGCCGCCAGCGCGCGATGACGCGCTACTACCTCGATGCGGGCGCAGGCGGCGTCGCCGTCGGTGTGCACTCGACGCAGTTCGCGATTCGCGAAGCCGGGCTGTACGAACCCGTGCTGCAACTGGCGATGCGGACGGCGCGCGACTGGGAGCCGCTCGGCGGCAAACGCCCGCTGTTCATGGTCGCCGGTCTCGCGGGCCGCACGGCGCAGGCAACGCGCGAAGCGGGCATCGCGCGCGGCCTCGGTTATCACGCGGCGCTGCTCAGCCTGGCGGCCATGAAAGGCGCGAGCGAGGACGAGCTCATCGCGCACTGCGGCGCCGTCGCGCAAGTGATGCCGCTGGTGGGCTTCTATCTGCAGCCGGCGGTCGGCGGCATCCACCTGCCCAGCGGCTTCTGGCAACGCTTCGCACAACTCGAAAACGTGGTCGCGATCAAGATGGCGCCGTTCAACCGCTATCGCACGCTCGACGTGATCCGCGGCGTGATCGCGGCACGCGCCGAGGAGCGCGTCACGCTCTACACCGGCAACGACGACCACATCGTGCTGGACCTGGTTACGCCCTTCACGTTCATGCGCGATGGTGCGCCGGTCACGGTGCGCATCCAGGGCGGCCTGCTCGGGCATTGGAGCGTGTGGACGAAGCGCGCGGTCGAACTGCTGGACCGTGTTCACGCGGCAGCGGCGCAAGGCGCCGTGGCGCCGGAGCTGCTCGCACTCGACGCCTAGGTCACCGACTGCAACAGTGCGCTGTTCGATGTCGCGCACGACTTCCACGGCTGTATCGCGGGCTGCCATGAGGTGCTGCGCCGGCAAGGCCTGTTGCAAGGCACCTGGTGCCTCGATCCCGGCGAAGGATTGAGCGCCGGGCAGGCGGACGAATTGAGCCGCGTGCAGCGCGACTATCCGCACCTCGTCGACGACGCTTTCGTGGCGGCGCATCGTGAACGCTGGCTCACAGCTGAGGCCTAGGGCTTGCAGCGTTGACAGGCATCGCACCAGCCCTTACATTGCATGAATTAACCGTTTAGTGAATTAACCGGAGACACCATGCGCAAACGCCATTTCCTCCACGCCATTTCGCTGGCTGCCCTGGCCCTGGGCACCGCCCTGCCCGCCGCCGCGCAGAACTGGAAGCCGACGCGGCCGATCAACCTGATCGTGCCGTGGGCGGCCGGCGGCTCGACCGATCAGGTGACGCGCGTCGCCGCGGCAGAGATGGAAAAGGCACTCGGGCAGACCATCGTCATCGTCAACCAGCCGGGCGCCTCGGGCGCGATCGGCACCAAGAGCGCGCTCGACGCGGCCAAGGACGGCTACACCTGGACGGCAGGCGCGGCGCAGGACCTGGGCGCCTACCAGACGCTCGGCTCGCTCAACTCCAGCATCAAGGACTGGCACCTGTTCCTCTCGGTCGCGAACATCCAGGTGATCGGCGTGAATCCGCAGCGCCCGTGGAAGAACGCGAAGGACCTGCTCGACGACATGAAGTCGCGGCCGGGGCAGATCAGCGTCGCCACTGCCGGCGTCACGTCGGCGGGGCATAACGCGATGGACTTCATCGTCAAGGCGACCGGCGTCAAGTACAAGGAAGTCTCTTACGACGGCGGCAATCCCGCCGTCGTCGCCACGGTTTCGGGCGAAGCCGACCTGACCACGCAACTGGCCGTCGAGCAGGCCGACATGATCCGCGGCAAGCGCCTGCGCCCGCTCGCCACCGTCAGCGACAAGCCGGTGGAACTGGAAGGCTACGGCACCATCCCGCCGCTGTCGCAGACCGTGCCGGGCTTCACCGCGCCGGCCAATTACTTCGGCATCTTCATCCCGAACGGCGTGCCTGACGAGGTCGTGAAGACGGTGGAGAAGATCTGGAACGAGAACATCGCCAAGAGCGAAGCGTTGAAGAAGTACGCGACGAGCCGAGGCGCGCTGTTCAATCCGCTGTCCGGCGACGCCGCGCAGAAGGCGGTGTTCCCGGCCGTGCAGGCCAACGCGTGGAACCTGTTCACCAACGGCAAGGCCAAGGTGTCGCCCGACACCGTCGGCATCCCGAAGCCCTGAAGGGCGAATGAGCACCGCGTCGCACGATTCTTCGCACGGCGGCTCCGGCCCCGCGGACCCGCACGCCGAGTTGCTGGCGTCGTTCGGCTGGATGGCCGCCGGCGCCGCGATCCTCATCGCAGCGCTGCGCATGGACCGCCTTGAAGCGCAGAACATCAATCCCTACACAATCCCCGGCCTGTTGCCGGGTTTGCTCGGGCTGATGATGGTTTTGCTGGGTGGCCTGCTCGCGCTGCGCAGCTGGCGGCGCGGCGGCGCGCACCGCAGCCCGGATGCACCACGCACCACGGTTGCCGAGCGCTTGCGCATCGCGATGGTAGTGGGGTTGTGCGCCGGCTTCGACGTGCTGCTCGTCGGCCATGGCCTGCCGTTCTGGCTCGCGTCGTGGATCTTCGTGAGCACGTCCATCCTCGTGCTGCAGCACGCACAGCGCCGCGCGGCCGGCGAGCGCCTGACGTTCGTCCCGGTGCTCAAGGCGCTCGCCATCGGCCTGGGCGCCGGCGCGGGGGTTACGCTGTTGTTCCAGGAACTGTTCCTGGTGCGCCTGCCTTGAACCCGTTCGTCGACCTGTCCGCCAGTTAGCCATGTTGCAAGGACTTTCGGAGCTGGGGCACGCCTACCTCGGCTTTCTCAATATCACCTCGATCGCGTATGGGCTGGGCGGCGCGCTGATCGGCATCATGGTCGGGTGCCTGCCGGGGCTGTCGGCCACGCTGTGCATCGCGTTGCTCACGACGCTGACGATCAAGCTGCAGGCCAACGACGCGATCCTGATCCTCATCTGCTCCTATGTCGGCACGCTTTACGGCGGCTCGCGTACCGCCATCCTGCTGAACATTCCAGGCACCGCTGCCAACGCGGCCTCGTGCGCCGACGGCTATGCACTGGCGCGCCGTGGCGAGGCCGGCCGCGCGATCGGCATCGCGACTTCCGGCGCCTTCGTCAGCACGCTGTTCGGCGTCATCTGCCTGGCCGCGTTCACGCCGACTCTGGCCGAAGTGGCGCTGTCGTTCGGCGCGTTCGAATTCTTCTGGCTTGCGCTCTTCGGCGTCACCATGTCCGGCACCATCGTCGGGGACGATCCGCTGAAGGGCTGGCTGATGGGCCTGCTCGGGCTGTTCGTCGCCCAGATCGGCCAGGAGAGCCTCTATGCGTACAACCGCTTCACGTTCGGCACGAGCGAGCTCACCGGTGGCATCGCCCTGATCCCCGCGCTGGTGGGCGCCTTCGGTTTCGCAGAAGTGCTGACCACGCTCACCGATCCCGCCGAACGCAAGCTCGTCGAGTTGAAGGATTCTGTGCTGCCGCGCTTTCGCGAAGTGTTCCAGTACCGCTGGACCGTGCTGCGTTCCGGCGTCATCGGCGTGCTGACCGGCCTCATGCCGGGCGTCGGCGAGGACGCCGGTGCGTGGATGTCCTATGCCGCGGCCAAGGCGATGAGCAAGGAAAAGGAAATGTTCGGGAAGGGCTCGATCGACGGCTTGATGGCCGCCGAGACGGGCGACATGGCCTCCGTGCCCGGCCACATCATTCCGTGCCTCGCGCTGGGCATTCCCGGGTCGGCGCCCTCCGCCGTGCTGATGGCCGCGATGATCATCCATGGCGTGCAGCCGGGCCCGATGATGATGATCGAGCATCCGCAATTCGTCTACGACGTCGTCGCCATGACGACGCTGGCCACCATCAGCATACTGATCTTCGGCCTGTTCCTGGTGAAGCCGCTGCTGCTCGTGCTGCGCATCAGGCGCACCGTGTTGATGCCGATCATCTTCCTGCTATGCACCGTTGGTGCGTTCGCGGGCGCATCACGCCTGTTCGACATCTACACGATGCTGGTGATCGGCATCGGCGCATTTTTCCTGCGCCGCCGCGGCTACCAGATGGCGCCGTTCGTGCTGGGACTGGTGCTGGGGCCGCTGCTGGACAAGAGCCTGCGCCGCGGACTGGTGCTTTCCGATGGCAGCCTCGCGCCGTTTTTCACACGGCCGATCTCGATGGCATTCGCCATCGTGACGATCTTCACGATCCTGCTTTACATCCCGGCGTTCAAGGCCGGCGTCATGCGGGGGCTGGGCGCCGTCGGTACCGGCGTGAAGTCGGCGTTCGCGCGCCGTGTTTCCTGACTGTCCGAGCCGGCCACGATGAAATTCGCGCTGTGCAACGAGGTGCTGCAGCCGCTGCCGTTCGAACGCCAGTGCGAAGTGGCCGCGCAACTGGGTTACGACGGGCTCGAGGTTGCGCCGTTCACGCTCGCGCCGAACCCGATGGACATCACCGATGCGCAGGCGGGCGAGTTTCGCCGTATCGCCGAAGGACACGGCCTGTCGATCACCGGCCTGCATTGGTTGCTGGTCGCGCCGGCGGGCCTGTCGATCGTCGCCGACGAGGCGCACGTTCGCGCAAACACGGTCAGCGTGATGCGCCGGCTGGTCGAACTGTGCGCGCTGATGGGTGGCAAGTACCTGGTGCACGGCTCGCCCAAGCAACGCTCGGTGCCGCCGGGCGTCACGCGCGAGGCCGCGCTGCAACGCGCGACCGGATGTTTCGCCCAGGCCGCGCAGGCGGCGCGCGATGCGCAGGTCGTCTATTGCATCGAGCCCCTGTCGCGCCGCGAGACCGACCTGATCAACACCGTCGCCGAAGCGGCGAGCGTCGTCGACGAGCTCGGGTCGCCCGCGCTCAAGACCATGATCGATTGCAGCGCGGCGGGACAGGCGGAGGCGCAGTCCGTGAGCGAGCTGATGGCGCAATGGATGCCGACCGGCCGCATCGCCCATGTGCAAGCGAACGACCCGAACCGGCGCGGGCCGGGCCAAGGCGCGATGACGTTCGAACCGATCCTGATGACGCTGCGCCGCATGCAGGCGGAAGGGCATTACCGCGGCATCGTCGCCGTCGAGCCGTTCGACTATGTGCCGGACGGCCCGGGTTGCGCGGCGCGGGCTATCGGCTACCTCAAAGGCATCATGGAAGGCCTGGGTGGCAATGGCTGAAGCCGTGATGTTCACGATCCGCGAGATCGAGCTGTACGAACGGCCTGTCGTCCTGCGCCTGCCGTTTCGCTTCGGTGTCGTCACGCTCACCCAATGCCCGCAGGCGTTCGTGCGCGCGCGTATCGAATTCGCCGACGGCAAGAGCGGTTGGGGCTCGGCGGCCGAACTGATGGCGCCCAAGTGGTTCGACAAGAACCTGCAGCTGACCAACGAGGACAACTTCGGCCAGTTGCGTGAGGTGCTGCGCATGGCGCGGGGCGCCTATCTCGCCGATTCGTCGCCGTCCAGCGCGTTCGGCCATTTCGCGCGGCACTACGACGCGCACTTGCAGGCTTGCGCTGCGGAGGGGTTCAACCCGCTGCTGGCCAACTACGGCCCCGCGCTGATCGACCGCGCGGTACTTGACGCGTTGTGCCGCGCGCACGAAGTGTCCTTTTACCGCGCGATGGCCGTGAACCTGCCCGGCATCGGCGCGGCGCGCCCTGAATTTGCCGGCTTGCCGTTCGACGCTTTCCTCGCTTCGCTGCGACCGCACACCGATATCGAAGCGCGCCATACGGTGGGCCTGCTCGACACGATCACCGCCGCCGATCTCACTCAGCGCGTCGGCGACGGCCTGCCGGAAACGCTGGAGGAAGTGATCGCGGCGTACGGCCATCGCTATTTCAAGCTGAAGGTCGGCGGCCAGGTCGGCGCCGACGTGGCACGCCTGCAAGCCATTGCCGCGGTGCTGGACCGCATCGCCGAGCCCTATTTCGTTTCGCTCGACGGCAACGAGCAGTACGAGAGCGTGCAAGGCCTCGCCGAACTGGTGACGGCCATCCGCGCGCAGCCCTCGCTCGCGCGGCTGTGGGATTCGGTCCTGTTCATCGAACAGCCGATCGCGCGCAAGCTGGCGCTCGATGTCGACCTGCGCGCGGCGGACCTGGGCAAGCCGGTGATCATCGACGAGTCCGACGGCGAGCTCGACACCTTCGTGCAGGCGCGCGACCGCGGCTACGCCGGCGTGTCGTCCAAGACCTGCAAAGGCCTCTACAAGTCGATCCTCAATGCGGCGCGCTGCGCGAGCTGGAACGCGCAGGAGGCGCAGCCGCGTTACTTCATGTCGGCTGAGGACCTGACGACGCAAGCGGGCATGGCCGTGCAACAGGACATCGCGCTGGTGAACCTGCTGGGCATCCGCCACGTCGAACGCAACGGGCACCACTACGTCAACGGCATGGCGGCCTTGCCGCTGGCCGAGCAGGACGCCTTTCTTGCGGCCCATCCCGACGTGTACGAACGAACGCAGGGCGCAGTCCGCCTGAAGATCCGCGACGGCCGCATCGCGATTGCGTCGCTCGATTGCGCGGGTTATGCGAGCGCGGCGCTGCCGGATTTTTCCAAGATGCTGTCATTGCGGGCTTGAACTCGCGGAACGCCCGGGGCGCGCAGCTGTCCAGTGCAGCGAGTTCAATGCCGGGCCTGCGCTATGCACGTACCGAGGCATGGCCGCTCCGGCCCGGCCCGCAATCCAGCGAACGCGCCCGACAATGCGGCCGCGGTCGAATCCGTCATCGGCCTGGATTGCGGGTCAAGCCCGCAATGACAATGACAAGACTGCTTTTCGCTCGCCCACCTGCGTGCCGCGCAGATTGGCAATGGCTTCGCTGCGCCAGGGCCGCAGTTCCTCACGCTGGCGCGCGTCGAGCCAGCCGAGCTGGTCGAGCACCGCGACGGTGGCGGCGATCACGGCGACCTTGTTGCCGTCCGCGATCTTGATCGCAAAGCCCTGCCCGCGGCTGCGGCTGGCGAACGCCTGCACGCCGTCGGCGCCGGCCTTCACCACCCAGTCGCCGCGGCCCGCGCGCATGAATGCGAGGTCGCTGCGTGCCGTGCCTGACACCAATTCCGGATGCGCGGTCATCGCGCCGGCCAGTTGCGCGAAGCTTTCGCCGAACTCCGCATCGGCCGCGCCGCTGGCCAGGCGCGCATAGGCCCGCGCGAGGTTGGCCAGCGGCATCGCGTAATTGGGCGCCGAGCAGCCGTCGGTGCCGGCTTTCAGGTCGTCGGCCGCAAGACCGGCTACGCGCGCGACGTCCCGGCGGATCGCCTGTTGCAGCGCGTGCGCCGGCGCCAGGTAATTGCCGACCGGCCAGCCGTGCTGCACGCAGCAGGCGAGAAAGCCCGCGTGCTTGCCGCTGCAGTTGTTGTGGCGCTCGTCCCAATGGGCGGGCGCGGGGGCGACGCCGGCATCGACGAAGTACGGGACATGGCAGCCGCACTGCAGCGTTTTGTAAGTGAGGCCCGCCTTGTCGAGCATGTCCTGCACCTGCGCCACGTGCATCGGCTCGCCGCTGTGGCTCGCGCACATCAGCGCGAGGTTCTCGCTGGTGAAGCCCAATTGCGCCGGTCCGCCGGAGGCGACGAAGGGCAAGGCCTGCAGCGCCTTCAAGGTGGAACGGGTGAACGTGAGCCACTGCGCGTCGCCCGCTTGCGCAACGAGCGTGCCTTGCGTGTCGCAGACGGCGACGGCGCCGAAGTGGATGCACTCGAGCGTGCCGCCGCGCCGGGTTTCGATGAGGGGGACAAGGGAAGCCATGGCGGCATTATCCAGCGCCGCTGTCGCGAGCTTGACGCACGCGCCCGCCGCGCTGTTCCACAATGGCCCGATGAGCGACATCCGTTCTCCCCTCCAGGCACAGGTCGTCGAGTGGCACGTGAAGCCCGGCGATCACGTGAACCCCGGCGACCTTCTCGTGATCCTGGAGGCCATGAAGATGGAGCACGAGATCCGCGCGCCGGCGCCCGGCCGCGTGCAAGAACTGTTCTTCGCCGCGGGCGAGACGGTGGACGAGCGCGCTGTGCTACTGACCACCGTGCCGGTCGCGCAGTCCGCTGCGGGTTCGCCGGAAGCATCCGCCGCCACAGCAGCACCGCCGCAACCAGCGATACCCGCGAGCTCACCGGCCCGCGCCGATCTGCAACGCGTGATCGATCGCCACGCGTTCACGCTCGATGCGGCGCGGCCCGATGCCGTGCAACGCCGCCGCGCCCGCGGCCAACGCACGGCGCGCGAGAACATCGCCGACTTGTGCGACGAAGGCAGCTTCGCCGAATACGGCGCGCTGGCGGTGGCCGCGCAATCGCGGCGCCGCTCGATGGAAGACCTGGTGGCCAACACGCCGGCCGACGGCATGGTGACCGGCATCGGCACGATCAACGCCGCGCTGTTCGTGGGAACAGCGGCGAAGACGCAAGCCGTCGTGATGGCGTACGACGCCACCGTGCTGGCCGGCAC